>Ga0209066_10007076_pt1 | contig 11246 bp, 9 predicted proteins | sample All_14_2_FD_187198 | JGI IMG/M metagenome (GOLD analysis project Ga0209066, IMG submission 187198) | Freshwater microbial communities in response to fracking from Pennsylvania, USA - Allegheny Zone_MetaG_DW_15 (SPAdes) (version 2) ... | reverse complement strand
GGGTGGTGGTGCGGGTATGGCGGGTGGCACAGGTGCCTGGCACAACGGGCAGCGCAGTTTGGGTGCGGCACCCGTGCTGCAGCCGTCGTGGTCGCCCGGGTTCGCCGAACGCGGCGACCCCAAGGGCCTGGGGCAAAGCGCGCCCGAGCCCGACCGCCAGACCGGCGTGAAGGCCGGCCAAAAGGTGTTTCACAACAAGTTTGGCGAAGGCAAGGTGCTGTCCATTGAGGGCGCTGGCGCCGACGCCCGCGCTCAGGTGAGCTTTTCACGCCACGGGGTGAAGTGGCTGGCCTTGAGCGTGGCCAAGCTCACACCGGTGGACGACTGAACGCGGGGTCTGACTCTGTTGCGCGGACAAAAAAGCCGCGACCGGCGAACCGGTCACGGCATCAAAAAGTCACGCGGTCTCTGATCGGCTTGGAACCTCCGCGCAACCTTGGAGAACACCGGGGGCGCTCCAGCCGCCCCATGGCCTCACATCGGAAGCGGATCAGAAGTCGTGGCGCACGCCCAGAGCGAAGATTTGGGTGTCGGTGGTTTTCACGCCAGCGGCGTTTTCCGCTTTCACGCTGCTGTAGCCGCCGTACAGGCTGGTGCGCTTGGACAGGGCGTATTTCGCACCCAGACCGAAGCCGGACGACTCGATCGTCTTCACACCGTTGACCTTGGTCTCACCGCCAGCGTAGCCAGCCGACAGCTTGACTGCGCCGAAGGGCACTTCCACGCCAAAGTTGTACTCGTTGTCTTTGCCACCGGCAGCGGCATCGGCCTTGCGGGTGTTGTAGCCACCGGAGAGAGCGAACGAACCGAAGTCGTAGGCAGCGACCAGGGCGGTGTACTGCTGCTTGGTCTTCTCGTCCTGGTAGCCCAGACCCACGTTCAGGCCGCCTGCCTTGTAGCCCAGCAGCATGCTGGTGACGGTGTCGTCGGCGCCTGCCGTTTGCTCGAAAGCGTGGGACACGGTACCGTACACACCGCCAAAGTTGGGGCTGTCGTAACGGATCATGCCGTTGTTGCGGCTGCTGTAATCGGCGTTAGCGCCGCCTGTCTTGAACACGGCAGCGGTGGGGGTGAATCCGTTGGAATCGAACACGTTGTATTTGTTCGACAGCGCGCGCGCGTCGTCGAAGGGCGTGGTCATGCGGCCCATGCGAACGGCACCAAAACCACCGGCCAAGCCGACGCTGCTTTCGCCCTTGAACGAAGGAGCCTGCAGTGCGCCGGTGTCGATGTCAATGCGCTGCTCCAGCTTGAACGTGGCCTTGAGGCCGCCGCCCAGGTCTTCGCTGCCGAGGAAACCCAGGCGCGGCGTGGTCAGGCCAACGGTACCGCCCGAGAACAATTTGGTGTCGCTGCCAGCGGCGATCTTGTCTTCGCTACCCACGGATGCGTCCAGACGGCCATAGATGGTCACAGACGACTGTGCCAGTGCGGCACCCGAAGCGGCCAGAACGGCCAAAGCGATAAGGGATTTTTTCATGAGGGTTTCCAAAAAAAGTGTGTCGCAAGGGTTTTTGACCCGAGCCCGTTGCCGATTGCAATCAGGTAGGTGTATTTCATCCAACGACCATAAAACCTTTGTGACACAAGCCGTATTTTCCCTTGTTGTTGCAAATTGGCAACAAAATTCTCAGGGATTTGCGGGGTCGAACCTGTGTTGGGCGCCGTGGGGTGGTGCGTTCTTGCACACCCAGTCTCGCCAGAGGCCGGCGATAACGGTCTGCAGGCCAAGCCCGTTGGCGGAACCTGCTGCAGCTATTGATGGGTCAGGAGCCTGCGCTGGGTCTGCCTGCCAAGTGAATGAGGAAAGAGGAGCTGTAAAGACAGCCCAACCCTTGGTGCGTTGGGCGTTATGAAGGATGTTGTGGCGAAACGGCGCCGGGTGTGGCGGCGCCCGCGCACGCCGCTTGTTGGCCCGTTAGGGTTTTGCGGCGACGTCGGTGGCAACCGGTGCCGTTTGAGTTTGATCTTCCAGCAGCTGGCCCAGCTGCATCGAGATGTCCAGCAAAACCGCCTTGCTGCTGTAGTAACGGTCCAGTCGCCATTCGTTGAGCAACTGCAGGGCCAGGTTGAAATCGTCGTAGTCCAGTTGATACAACTCGGCGAGTTTGAACGGTTCTTCTGACTCCAACGCCACGACCAAGGCCGACAGGATCTTGGCCTCTGGTTTTTCGGGGTTGCGCTCAATCAGTTTGCGGGTTTTTTTAAGGGCTCTCATGGACAACCTCGTGCTTTCAAAACAGTGGATGCAGGAGGGATGAAGTTCAGGCACCGCATCCCAGTCATTTGTGACAAAGCATAACGGGGTCGCTGCGTGGCGTGATGACGGTTGTGTGGCAGTTTTGTGACTGAAAAACGGCCTCTGTCGGTCGTATCGCCTGCTGGATCGACACCGGTTGCGACCGTTTTGTCACTGTGTCGCCACAAGTCTTGTGCAAGATTGAAAACCAACAGATTGCAAAGGAGGTTGTATGGAAAAAGAAAATGCGGTGGCTTCGCTCGGCCAGTCCACGCTGCTGCTGCCCGCCTGGGTCAAGGCGGCCCTGCAGGCCAACGACCGCCTCAAGCTGTACTTGTCGGTGCTGCAGTCGGCGGCGCAGCGTGCCGCCAATCCCGCAGCGACTTCCCCCGACTGGTCGCGCGAAATTGCCCACCTGGGCCTGCGCGATGCCTCCTGGCTCAAAGACGTGGCCACCACCGCCTACCTGCAAGACCAGACATTGATCGTGCCCGAGCTTGCGCAGTGGCTGACGGCGCTGGCCTCTGACCTGAGCATCATGGCGCGCCCGCTGTGCGACGTGGCCGAGCACAAAAACGTGGCCCTCGCCGCGCGGCGCGACCACTGGCTCAAGAGAATCGAAGAGCTCAACGACGAAGAAGGGCTGAGCCCGCAGGCGCTCATCGACCTGACGCACGGCAACCGCCATGGCAGCGACAGCTTTCACCTGCTGGTGATGGACTTGCACAAACAGCTCAACACCATGGCGGTGGCGGTGGCCACGGAGGATGTGGACGGTGCGCACGTCTGGCAGGTCGAGGACGGCGACCGGCCCTTGATCCGCGCCTTCATGCGCGGGCTGGCGCGCACCGCCGTGCTCAAGTTCAGCCATCCGGGCCTGGACACGGCTATGACCCGCGACGGCGGTCGCCTGTTGATTCAGAACGATATTGGCACCAACGATGCGCATGTGTTGGTGATCGAAGTGGAAGGGCGCCGCATCCACCTGACCTATTCCGATCTGCATGTGCCCCGGTTTGGCTTCTTCCGGCAGATGCTGGAAGGCGCTGGCTTTGAATGGACGGTGTTTGACCCGCGCACCACGGCAGGGCTGAACCAGGGCAAACCGTACCAGGTGGGCAACGCGGTCTTCACGGCGGCCGATGACGAGGCCTTGCACATGGCGCTGGAAGCGGTGGCCTCGCGCATTGTGTTTGTGATCGACTGGAACCGCGCCCGCAAGCGGTTGCAGGAATTTGTGCGAAAACCGGTGGCCATGGCCGTGCTGCGTTACGCAGCCGATCACGATCTGGGCCACATGGCCTGGCTGTTGGCCGGTGGTGAGCAGCTCATTTACGAAGCCATGCAGGCGGTGGACGCCGACGCGTTTCGCATTGGCGACCGGCTTGACCAGGTGCTGGGCGAGGCCGCCACGCAAGCCTTTTTACAAGACCTGCTGCGCATGGCCAGCGTGAAACTGCGTGAGCAACAGCCGGTGGCGCTGATTGCCGACGAAGCCCGCTTGCTGCTGGCCCGCGTGCTGCAGCGGCGCACCTTTGAATTTGATTTGCTGGCCGAACATGCGGCCTTCTGCCACGCGTTGGCCCTGGCGCTGAGCGAGGCGCTGGAGTTCGCCAGCACCACGGCCGACGCGGTGCAGCGTGCCAAAAACTGGGAGCGCAAGGCCGACCACCTGCTCATGGAGGCGCGCCGACGCGCCGAGCGCCAGCCGCGCTGGCTGCCCATGGTGCAGCTGCTCGACGACATGGACGACATTGCCGACGCACTGGAAGAAGCCACTTTCATCCACAGCATGACGCTGACACAGCCCCTGGCCGGGTTGCCCGCAGCGGTGAATGCGGTGCTGGGCGAACTGGCCGACACCACGCTGGCCGCCATTCAGGACCAGATCAAGGCGATCGAAATTGCGCGCCACATGAGCGAACACACCGAACCCGCCGACAGCGAAGCCTTTCTGCAGGCGCTCTGGCGCATGCTGCGCGCCGAGCGCATTTGCGACGACCTGTTGCGCAGCGCCCGGGCACGCATCGTGCAAACCCTGCATGCGACACCGGCCTTGTTTTCGCTTGCTACCGAACTGGCCGCCACCATCGAGAAAGCCACCGACAGCCTGCTCAGCGCGGGTTACGCGCTGCGCAAACTGGTTTTCAACAAATCGGGAATGACCGCATGAACGCCACGCACCACTGGCCCAAGCACTTTTACCTGGTCGCCAGCGGCCAGACGCCGCCGCACCACAAACCCACGCGCGAGAACATGGGCTCCAAAGCCCACAACCTGCTGCGCATGGCCGCCATCGGCTTGCCGGTGCCAGCTGCATTGGTGGTGGGCACCCACTTCACCCGTGCGCCCGAAGACTGCATGCTGCCGCTCTTCAGCGTGGGTCTGCCGGCGCTGGAATCGGCCACCGGCATGGTGTTTGGTGATCCACGCCAGCCCCTCATCGTCTCGGTGCGCTCGGGCGCGCCGGTGTCCATGCCCGGCATGATGGAAACCCTGCTCAACGTGGGCCTGTGCGAGGCCACGCTGCCCGGCCTGCTGCGCCAGACCGGCAACCCACGCCTGGTCTGGGATGCCTACCGCCGCCTGATCGCCAGCTACGGCGAGGTGGTGGCCGGCTTGCCGGGTGCTCTGTTTGAGGACGAAATCCAGCGCACCACACAAGGCCAGGACGAACGTTTGCTCGATTTCAGCGAGCTGCGCGAACTGAGCAAGCGCTTCCTCGCCATTTACCGCGAGAACGCAGGCGAAGACTTTCCGCAAGATGTGCGCGCCCAACTCAGCGGCGCGGTGCATGCCGTGTTCGCCTCGTGGCACTTGCCCAAGGCCACCAGCTACCGCAGCATGCACGGCATCGACGACGCCATGGGCACCGCCGTCACCATTCAGCGCATGGTGTTCGGCAACGCGGGCTGCCATTGTGGCGCGGGTGTGGGCTTCACGCGCGACCCGACCGGCGGCCACAACACCATCTGGGTGGACTTTTTGGCCAACGCCCAGGGCGAAGACGTGGTGGCCGGCCAGCGCAACGCGCATGGGCACGAGGTGCTGGCCCAGACCGCTCCCGACGCCTGGAACGAGCTGCAGGCCATTGCCTTGCGGCTGGAGCAAGAATTCCAGGACATGCAGGACTTTGAATTCACCGTAGAGGACGGCGCGCTCTACATGCTGCAAACCCGCTCGGGCCAGCGCACGCCGCAGGCCGCAGCCCGCATCGCGTTGGACATGCTGGACGAAGGCCTGATCAGCGCCGAGCAGGCGCTGGAGCGCACCCAGGCGCTGCAAGACAGCGACCTCACCACCCAGCGGCTCGTGGCGCAACACGCGGACCAGCCCGGCGCGGCGCCCGCCACGCCCGTGGCACAGGCGTTGTCGGCCTGCAATGGCGTGGTCAGTGGCGAGATTGCGCTGGACGCCCAGCGCGTGCAGGAACGCGCCGACGCCGGTGTGGCGGTGGTGTTGGTGCGGCAAGACACCCAGACCACCGACATCGCCGCGTTGAATGCCGCCGTCGGTTTGCTGACCCAGCGCGGCGCGCGCACCTCGCACGCCGCCGTGGTGGCGCGGCAGATGAACCGCGTCTGCCTGGTGGCTTGCAGCGCCTTGCAGATCGACGAGGCCCACCGCAGTGTGCGACTGGGGGAACACGCGTTCGCCGAGGGCGATGTGATCACGCTCGACGGCAACGACGGTCGGGTCTACGCAGGCCCAGTGACCACGGTGGCGGTGGCCGACGAGGATTTGCTGGCGCGGCTGGCTGCGCTGCGCCAGTGCGCCAACCACGCCACGCAACACAAGCCGGGCAAGCATGCGCAGCCCGCCGCCACCACCGCCTTATAAGTCCACGATCCAGAGCCACCCCGGAGAAAGCCACCATGAACATGGGCAACGACTTTGTCGAAAACCACACCTTTGACGAACTGCACATTGGCCAGAGCGCCCGCTTGCTGCGCACCCTGACCCCGCACGACATCCAGGCCTTTGCGGCGGTTTCTGGCGACACCAACCCCGCGCACCTGAACGCCGAATACGCCAACGACACCTTGTTTCATGGCGTCATTGGCCACGGCATGTGGAGCGGCGCCCTCATTTCTGCGTTGCTGGGCACCCAGTTTCCCGGCACCGGCACCATTTATCTGGACCAGGCCCTGCACTTCTCGCGCCCGGTTCGCATTGGCGACACCTTGACCGTGAGCGCCACCGTCATCGCCAAAGACACGCAGAAAAAAGTGGTGGAACTGGCCTGCGAAGCGCTCAACCAGAAAGGCGAATGCGTGGTCAGCGGCGTGGCGCGCGTGCTGGCCCCCGCCCACAAGGTGCGCATGCCCCGGGGCAGCGTGCCCACCATTCAGGTGTTTGACCCCGAAGCCCGCTTCAACGACTTGCTGGCCATGGTGCGCCACATGCCCGCCGTGCGCTGCGCCGTGGCCCACCCGTGCGACGAGGGCTCGCTGCGCGGCGCGGTGGAAGCCGCAGGCTACGGGCTGCTGCTGCCGGTGCTCATGGGCCCTGAAAACCGCATTCGGGCGCTGGCCGAAGAATTCGCCCTCGATTTGAACGGCATGGAACTGGTCAACACGCCGCACAGCCACGCGTCGGCCGAACACGCCGCCGCCCTGGCCGCCGCTGGCGAGGTGGCAAGCCTGATGAAGGGCAGTCTGCACACCAACGAGTTCATCCAGGCCGTGCTGGCCCGCAAAGAGCTGCGCACCGGGCGGCGCATGTCGCATGTGTTCCGGTTCGATGTGCCGCTCTACAGCAAGCCCTTGCTCATCACCGATGCCGCGCTCAACATCCGCCCCACGCTGGAAGAGAAGGTGGACATCGTGCAAAACGCCATCGACTTTGCGCGCCTGATGGGCGTTGATGTGCCCCGGGTGGCCGTGTTGTCGGCGGTGGAGAACGTCAGCTCCAACATGCCGTCCACGCTGGACGCCGCCGCCCTGTGCAAGATGGCCGACCGGGGCCAGATTCGGGGCGGCCTGCTGGACGGGCCGCTGGCCTTTGACAACGCCATTTCCGCTGAAGCTGCGCTCATCAAAAACATCGAGTCGCCCGTGGCCGGGCAGGCCGATATTTTGGTGGTGCCCGACCTGGAGAGCGGCAACATGCTGGCCAAGCAACTCGAATACCTCGCCGGTGCCACCGGTGCCGGTATCGTGCTCGGCGCCCGCGTGCCGATCGCGCTGACGAGCCGGGCCGATGGCCCAAGGTCTCGCGCCGCCTCGGCCTTGCTGGCGCAGCTGGTGGCCCACCACGGAAAAACCGGCAAAAGCTAAACCAGGGATGCAGCGGGCTGGTGGGGCCTTGCTGCGTGAATGGACCGGGCTGCAGGCAGAGCGGTCTCATGGGCGAACAGATGGCTTGCTGAGCGGGCACCTGCCTCTGCGCGGGTGCCCGCCTTTTCATTCGACCTTCAAAACCCTGTCACCCCGGTGTCACAAGGGTTGATTAACGTCATTTTTTCCTTTCAACCCCGCAACGGAGTTCATATGTTTGCAGTTCGTCACATTGCCCTGGCCGCCGCCATGGTCACCGCTGCCCTGACAGCCCACGCCATGGACCCCCGCTTCAAAGACGCCAACGGCGATCTGGTGGCCGATGCGCCCACCGACCCCAAGCAGTGGATCGACCCCGCCACCCTGGTCTTTGCCTACACGCCCGTTGAAGACCCCGCCGTGTACGCCAAGGTCTGGGAAGGTTTTGTGGACCACCTGGCCAAAACCACGGGTAAAAAAGTGCAGTTCTTCCCGGTGCAGAGCAACGCAGCTCAGCTCGAAGCCATGCGCGCAGGCCGCCTGCACGTGGCGGGTTTCAACACCGGCTCCAACCCGCTGGCGGTGAACTGCGCGGGCTTTGTGCCGTTCACCATGATGGCGTCCAAAGACAACCGTTTTGGCTACGAGATGGAGATCATCACGTTCCCGGGCAGCGGCATCGACAAGATCGAAGACATCAAGGGCAAGCGCCTGGCCTTCACGTCCGAGACCTCCAACTCGGGCTACAAAGCCCCGTCGGCCCTGCTGCGCGAGCAGTTCAAGATGGAAGCGGGCAAAGACTACACGCCCGTTTTCAGCGGCAAACACGACAACTCCATTTTGGGCGTGGCCAACAAAGACTACCCGGCAGCCGCCATCGCCAATTCGGTGAAGGTCCGCATGGAGGCGCGCGGTGTGGTCAAGCCCGAGCAGACCCAGGTCATCTACAAGTCGCAGACCTTTCCCACCACCGGTTATGGCCACGTCTACAACCTCAAGCCCGAGTTGGCCGAGAAGGTCAAGCAGGCCTTCTTCAGCTACAACTGGGAAGGCACCGCCCTGGCCGCCGAGTTCAACAAGGCCGAGCCACCGCAAGAGAAGTTCATGCCCATCACCTACAAGCAGCATTGGCAAGTGGTGCGCGACATTGACCAGGCCATGAGCGTGAGCTACGCCTGCAAATAAGGGAACCGAACCATGCTTGAGTTGCGTCAGTTGGACAAACGCTACCCCACCGGCGACCTGGCCCTCCAGGGCGTGAGTCTGCGTGTGGGGGCGGGTGAGGTGTTGGGGCTGATCGGTCCGTCCGGGGCCGGCAAGTCCACCCTGATCCGCTGCGTCAACCGCCTGGTGCAGCCCAGCAGTGGGCAGATCGATCTGGACGGCCAAGACCTGGGCGCGCTGGGCGCGTCGGGTCTGCGCCAGGCCAGGCGCCAGATCGGCATGATTTTTCAGGAATACGCGCTGGTGGAGCGCCTGACGGTGATGGAAAACCTGCTCTCAGGGCGACTGGGTTACACCGGTTTCTGGGCCAGTTGGTTCCGCCGCTTTCAGGGCGATGACATCGCGCAGGCGTATTCGCTGCTGGAGCGCGTGGGCCTGAGCGGCATGGAGAACAAACGCGCCGACGCGCTCTCGGGCGGGCAGCGCCAGCGCGTGGGCATTGCGCGGGCGCTGATGCAAAGCCCCAAGCTGCTGCTGGTGGACGAGCCCACCGCCAGCCTGGACCCCAAGACCTCGCGCCAGATCATGCGGCTCATTTTGGAGCTGTGCCAGGAACGCGGGCTGGCGGCCATTGTGAACATCCACGACGTGGTGCTGGCGACCGAATTTTTGCCGCGCATCGTGGGCCTGCGCGCGGGCAGCGTGGTGTACGACGGACCCGCCGCCCACGTGAACCACGCGGTGCTCACCCGCATTTACGGCGACGAAGACTGGACCGCCATCACGCAACGCATGCAGGCCACGGCGCAAGCCGCCGACGAGGCCGACGAACGCAAGCTGGCGCTGGTGGCCGCATGAGTGCGCTGGCAACGACTGCGGCGGCACCGCCGCGCACATGGCAGCGCCCGCCCTTCATTGCCAGCCCATTCACCCGCTGGGCTTTGTACGCTGGCGCCGCGCTGTATCTGGTGCTCGCCACCGCCTCGCTTGATGTGAACTGGGTCCGGGTGCTGCAAGGGCTGGAGCGCGGCTGGGCTTTTGTGCAGGGCTTTTTGAACCCCGACTTCACCAGCCGCTGGGACGACATCGTGATCGGCTTTCAAGAGAGCCTGACCATGACCGTCACATCCACCGCGCTGGGTGTGCTGCTGTCCATACCGGTGGCGGTGGGTGCAGCGCGCAACCTGGCCCCGACCTGGATCTACCTGATCTGCCGCAGCTTTGTGGCGCTCTCGCGCACGCTCAACGAAATCATCGTCGCCATCTTTTTGGTCGCCATGTTTGGCTTTGGGCCTTTTGCCGGCTTCCTCACGCTGACCTTCGCCACCATTGGTTTCATGGCCAAGCTCATGGCCGAAGACATCGAAGAAATTGAAGCCTCGCAATTGGAGGCGCTGCGCGCCACCGGTGCGGGCTACCTGCAGGTGCTGGACTTCGCGGTGCTCTCGCAGGTGATGCCGCGGCTGGTGGGCCTGTCGCTGTACCGGTTGGACATCAACTTCCGCGAGTCGGCGGTGATCGGCATTGTGGGCGCGGGCGGCATTGGCGCCACGCTCAACACCGCCATGGACCGGTACGAATTCGATTCCGCCGCCGCCATTATTTTGGTCATCATCGCCATCGTCATGGTGGCCGAGTACAGCTCGGGCTGGCTCAGAAAGCGCATCCAGTGAACACCGACCACCACAGCCTGCCCGTGTGGCGCAAACGCTCCAGCCGCGCCGACTGGCTGGTGTTCGGCAGCTGGGTGCTGGCACTGGCCTTCGTCTCCTGGACCTTTCAGGTGATGACGCAGGACACCATTTGGGCCTTTGTGCTCGATGCGCCCGCGCAGGTGCAAGACATTGGCTCGCGCATGCTGCCCCCGGCTTGGGGCTTTTTGCCCGAGTTGTGGTGGCCGCTGTGGGAAACCATCAACATCGCCACGCTGGGCACGCTCATCGGTTTGGTCATGGCCGTGCCGGTGGCTTTTTTGGCGGCGCGCAACACCACGCCCAGCACGCGTTTTGTGCGTCCGGTGGCGCTGTTCGTCATCGTGGCCTCGCGCTCCATCAACTCGCTGATCTGGGCCTTGTTGCTGGTGGCCATCCTTGGCCCCGGCGTGCTGGCTGGCATTTTGGCCATTGCGCTGCGCTCCATTGGTTTCATTGGCAAGCTGCTGTACGAAGCCATTGAAGAGATTGACGGCGCGCAGGTCGAAGCCATTGAGGCCACCGGCGCCAGCACCGCGCAAACCATGGCCTGGGGTGTGGCGCCGCAGGTCGCACCCACGCTGGCCGGTATCACGGTGTTTCGCTGGGACATCAACATCCGCGAGTCCACCGTGTTGGGCCTGGTGGGGGCGGGGGGTATTGGCGTGAAGCTCGAAGCCGCCCTGGGTTCGCTGGCCTGGCCCAAGGTCACCACGCTGCTGATCTTGATTCTGGTTACGGTGCTGGTGAGCGAGTGGGTGACGGCGAAGGTGCGCGAGAAGTTGATTTGAGGGGGTAGAGAAAAGCAAACGTGGGCCGCAACCGTATTGCCACGACAGCCCCCATCCCAACCTTCCCCCAGAGGGGGAAGGGGCCAGAGGCGCACCCGGGGAA
>Ga0209066_10007073_pt1 | contig 11249 bp, 6 predicted proteins | sample All_14_2_FD_187198 | JGI IMG/M metagenome (GOLD analysis project Ga0209066, IMG submission 187198) | Freshwater microbial communities in response to fracking from Pennsylvania, USA - Allegheny Zone_MetaG_DW_15 (SPAdes) (version 2) ... | reverse complement strand
AGTGGCCGGCGAGTTTGACGCCCGCACCGACAAACCCATCCTGCGCATCAGCCGCCGCCACCACGGCAACATCAAGAGCAGCATCATCACGCAGGACTTCGTGCACGGCGCCGACTACGCGGCCCTGGCCACCGCCGCCGACACCTTCCGCGGCCTGCTGGGCGAAGGCGCCAAGGTCATGCGCGGCGAAGGCGACAAGCAGAAAGAAGAAAAAGCCAGCGACTTTCGCACCGCCATGCAGTGGCTCATCAGCGAAGCCGAGCGCACCACCAGCCGCCAGCGCTACAAAGGCCTGGGCGAAATGAACCCCGCCCAGCTCTGGGAAACCACCATGGACCCGACAGTGCGCCGCCTGCTGCGCGTGCAGATCGACGACGCGATCGAAGCCGACCGCGTGTTCACGATGCTGATGGGCGACGAGGTGGAACCGCGGCGCGATTTCATTGAAACCAACGCGCTTCGGGCGGGCAACATCGACGTGTGATTTTTCTTGTAGAGAGACCCATAAGCTGAGAAACCGGGACCCATAAGTTGAGGAACTTATGGGTCTCTTCCTTTGGGTAGTCTTTTTCTGAGCGCTCTCGCGTCTCTGGTTACCATTGTTGACAACCACCAGCGGCGTCAGCGCGTCCCTGGTCAACGCACACTCAGGGAAACGCATGCTCACAGGCGAAATCCGCAGCCAAACCGACGCCATCTGGAACGCCTTCTGGTCTGGCGGCATCTCCAATCCCATGGAGGTGCTTGAGCAAATCACCTATCTCCTGTTCATCCGCCGCCTGGATGATGCACACACGCTGGAGGAGAGCAAGTCTCAACTGCTCAAGATTGCGATGACCCATCGGGTGTTCCCGGTGGGCAAGGACGCCAAAGGTCGGGCTTACGACGACCTGCGCTGGTCGAGGTTAAAGAACTTCGCCCCGGCCGAGATGTACACGGTGGTCGGCGAACACGTGTTCCCATTCCTGCGCGAGATGGGGGGTGATGGCTCAACCTACAGCCAGCACATGAAAGATGCGCGGTTCACCATTCCCACGCCCGGCTTGCTGGCCAAGGTGGTGGACATGTTGGACCACGTGCCCATGGAGGACCGGGACACCAAGGGTGACCTTTATGAGTACATGCTCGGCAAGATTGCCGCGGCCGGACAGAACGGCCAGTTCCGCACGCCGAGGCACATCATCAAGCTGATGGTCGCGCTCACGTCGCCGACGCCCAAGGACGTGATTTGTGACCCGGCCAGCGGCACCTGCGGCTTCCTGGTCGCTGCTGGTGAGTACCTGCGCGAGAAGCACTCCGACCTGTTCAACGACGCATCAGCCAGGGCGCACTTTCACCATGCCATGTTCAATGGCTACGACTTCGACAACACCATGCTGCGCATCGGCAGCATGAACATGGCGCTTCACGGGGTCGAGAACCCCGACATTAGCTACAAGGACTCCCTCGCCCAGGACCACGCTGGCGACGAGGAAAAGTACAGCCTCATCCTGGCGAACCCACCGTTTGCGGGCAGCCTGGACTACGAGAACACCGCCAAAGACCTGCTGAGCATTGTCAAGACCAAGAAGACCGAGTTGCTGTTCCTGGCGCTGTTCCTGCGCTTGCTGAAGCCAGGTGGCCGGGCAGCAGTCATCGTGCCAGACGGCGTTCTCTTCGGCTCGAGCAAGGCACACAAAGAACTACGTCGCATGCTGGTGGAAGAACAAAAACTCGACGGCATCGTGTCGCTGCCGGCCGGAGCCTTCAAGCCCTACGCGGGTGTGTCCACCGCCATCCTGCTGTTCACCAAGACCAACTCCGGCGGCACCGACCATGTGTGGTTCTACGACATGCAAGCCGACGGCTGGAGCCTGGACGATAAGCGGCTGCCGCTGTTGGACGAGGCCAAACTGGGCCCGACGCCGGCCTCAGCGCTGGCCGAGGCCGAGCACGCCAAAAACAACCTGCCCGATGCGCTGGCGCGCTGGGCGCAGCGTGATAGCAGCGAAATGAGCCGGCCGCGAACGGCACAGAGTTTTTGCGTGCCCAAGGCCGACATTGCGTCACAGGGGTACGACCTGAGCCTCAATCGCTACAAGGAAGTCGTACACGAGGCGGTCGAGCATGAGTCGCCGCTGGCTCTCCTAGCCAAGCTGAAGACCTTGGAAGCCGAGATTCAGATGGGGACGGCTGAGCTGGAGGGAATGCTGAAGTGAGCACTATCCGGCTCCCCTTCGAAGATGTGTTCGCCGATGAATCTGGTGGCAACATCAAGACACCTCAGAGCGAATACCTGAAAGAGGGACGATTTCCTGTTATTGACCAAGGCAAGTCCCTCATCGCAGGCTATGTAAATGACCCTACGCGGATTTGCGGTGGGGGTCGGCCAGCCATTGTCTTCGGCGACCATACTCGCTGCGTCAAGTTCGCCGACAAACCTTTCTGCATGGGGGCCGACGGAGTCAAAGTACTGCGTCCGAAAATTGAGGCAGACCTGAAGTACCTCTACTACTACCTCAGGCACCTTCAGTTGCCCGATGCAGGGTATGACCGCCACTTCAAGTACCTGAAGCGTACCGAGATAGTTCTACTATCCATCCCCGAGCAACGCCGCGTCGCCGCCATCCTCGATAAAGCTGACGCACTGCGCACCAAAAGCCGCGAGGCATTGAACCAATTCGACTACCTAGCGCAGTCGATTTTCGTGGAGATGTTCGGGCATCCCGCAGAAAACCCCATGAATTGGGAAATTAGAGCACTCAAAGGGCTCGGCCGAATTTCCACTGGCGGCACCCCCCCTAGCGCTCAGGAAGGCATGTTCGGAGGCGATGTTCCCTTTATCACACCTGGTGACCTTGAGTCAGATTTGCCTGTAAGGCGAACGCTGACTGAGGCTGGCGCAAGAATTGTGGGCACTGTTCGACCTGGCACAGCGTTGGTCTGCTGTATTGGCGCTACGATTGGGAAAATGAGTTCAGCTTCAGCTCGCAGCGCCTTTAACCAACAACTAAATTCCGTAGAGTGGTTCGAAGATGTAATTGACGACGCGTTTGGATTGGCTGCATTGCGCTTTTTCAAGCCAACCATTGTTGCCTGGGGCTCGGCCACAACGCTACCAATTCTCAAAAAATCCTCTTTTGAAAAAATTGAAATTCCAGTGCCACCAATTGACATGCAGCGCGAGTTCGGTCAACGAATGCGCTACTTCGCCGCCCTCAAGGGCAAGCATAAAGAGGAGTTAGAACTTCTTACGATGCTTTTCGATTCACTTCAAAGCCGCGCCTTCAGAGGAGCGCTGTAGATGCGCGGCGACTTCATCGGTGTTTGGGCAGAGACTTGGAACGCAATTTGGCTTCCATTGACTCAGCAAGAGGACACACCTGCAGCTGCTTTTTGTGACCTGTATAGAGAAATGTCACGGGCCTTGCTCGTGCCGCCCACCATCGAACAACTCGCCGACGTCATTGACTCTTCCGAACAAAGCACACAAGCCTTCCAGCAAACTCAAGCTATGCAGTTCTCAGGGGAAAAAGCGCTGGTACGGTTCTTCGAAGATGCCTTTGATGTCCTTGAAGACATAGACGAGCAACTTGCAACCCAGTACTTTCAGCTCTTGGGCGAGTTCATCCAGAAATACAACTTGGGCTACGCTTTAAGAGCGCCTTGCGCTCTCAGCCCAACGCTGCCGGGCATGTTTGCCGATTTGGCAAGCGCTTTGGGTCGGCTCGCCGAGGCAAGCCCTCACTTGTCCGAACTACACAAGGCGCATGAGGAATCACTCCGCGACCTTCGCTATGGAGCGACTGAAGAGCGACTCAAATCCTGCATCAGTCGTCAGTTCATGCTGCTTGAGGCCGTAGCCAGTCAAACTGACCAAGTAACTGCAAACACACTTGGAGGAATGTGCGACCAGCTCACATGTTGGCCGCACGTGACCATCAGAGAGGCGCTCAAAAAACTCTACGGATTTGCCTCCGATTACCCTGGCATCCGCCATGCGGGCAATCCCGAGAGCAAGCTGCGCAGCATCGATACACGAGACTTGGCGGCCGTCTCTATCGTGCTCATGGGGTATGCGCAATACCTTACTTCGTCGCTAGACACCAATTTTTCGTCATTGCTCGCGGAGTAGCGCGAGCAGCACTATGAGCAACTTCGCCTTCCTTCAGTCCGAATGGTCTCAGCTTTTCGAAGCCGCCACCAAGGCTGAGGGACTGGCGAACGCCGATGCCCGCGCTGCCTGCTTCTATACACGCCGAACCCTTGAGTTAACGGTGGCGTGGATGTACGCACACGACACCTCACTGCGCCGCCCGTACCAAGACAACCTGAGCGCCTACATCCACGAACCGAGCTTCAAGGCCACGGTAGGAGACGCGCTGTTCACCAAGGCCAGGCTCATCAAGGACCTGGGCAACCTGGCAGTCCACAGCACGCGCAAGGTAGCCACGACCGACGCGGTCAACGCCATCCGGGAACTGTTCCACTTTTGCTACTGGCTCGCTCGCACTTACGGTCGTACCCAGCGTCCAGCGCCTGGATTGGGCTTCTCCGTCACATTGCTGCCAGCTGCCACTGGTGTCGCCCTCCAATCTGCAGAGCAGCTCCAGAAGCTGGAAAGTAGCTTGAAGGAGCGCGACGACAAACTGGCCGCTGCCCTAAAAGACAAGGCGGCCCTGTCGGAAGAACTAAAGAAGCTCCAGGAAGAGGTGGCGGCCGCCAAAAAGGCGAGTGCGGCGGTACCCGACACACACGACTACTCCGAAGCGGCCACGCGCAAGGCATTCATCGACGTACTGCTCAAGGAGGCCGGCTGGAACCTCAACCCAGCTGTGAACTTCGAGGTGGAAGTCATCGGCATGCCCAACAACGAGGGCAAGGGCTTTGTGGACTACGTACTCTGGGGCGACGACGGTAAGCCCCTAGCCCTGATTGAAGCCAAGCGAACCACCAAGAGCCCCAGTGTGGGCCAACAGCAGGCTAAGCTCTATGCCGACTGCCTGGAAAACATGTTTGGCCAGCGCCCGCTCATCTTCTACTCCAATGGCTATGAGCACTGGTTCTGGAACGACCACGCGTACCCGCCCCGGTCGGTGCAGGGCTTCTACAAGAAGGACGAACTAGAACTCGCCATTCAACGGCGAAGCAGCCGCAAGCCCCTGGCAGAAGCTGTCATCGACCAGACCATCGTTGAGCGCTATTACCAGACGCGCGCCGTCCGACGGGTGGGGCACACGTTTGAGGTGGACCATCAGCGGCGGGCTCTGCTGGTCATGGCCACGGGTTCCGGCAAGACCCGCACCGTGATTTCTCTGGTGGATGTGTTGATGCGTTGCAACTGGGCAAAGCGGGTGCTGTTTCTGGCCGACCGGGTGGCCCTCGTCAACCAGGCGGTCAATGCGTTCAAGAAGCACCTGCCGGACGCATCACCCGTCAATCTGGTCACCGACAAAAACACCGAGGGCCGGGTATTCGTCTCCACCTACCCGACCATGATGGGGTTGATTGACGATGTCGGAAATGGCCAGCGACGCTTTGGCGTGGGCCATTTCGACCTCATCATCATCGACGAAGCGCACCGCTCGGTCTATCAGAAGTACGGCACCATCTTTCAGTACTTCGACTCATTGCTGGTCGGACTGACCGCCACTCCCAAGGACGAGATTGACCACAACACTTACGGTCTATTTGGTTTGGAGGATGGGGTACCCACGGATGCGTACGGCCTAGACGAAGCAGTGGCTGACGGGCATCTGGTGCCCCCGGTGGCCATCTCCGTGCCACTCAAGATTCAGCGAGACGGACTCCGCTACGACGAGCTCAGTGAAGAGGAGAAAGAGCGCTGGGATGAGCTCGATTGGGATGAGGAAGGCAACACCCCCACCGAAGTGAACGCAGAAGCCGTCAACAAGTGGTTCTTCAACGAAGATACCGTTGACAAGGTGCTGGCCACGCTTATGACCCACGGCCAGAAGGTGGCCGGGGGCGACCGCTTGGGCAAGACCATCGTCTTTGCCAAGAACAATGACCACGCTGACTTCATCGCCAAACGGTTTGATGCCAACTATCCCCACCACAACGGGCACTTCGCTCGCGTAGTGACCTACAAGACCGAATACGCGCAAAGTCTCATCGACGATTTCTCCCAAAAGGAGCGGGCGCCGCACATCGCCATATCGGTGGACATGCTGGACACGGGAATTGATGTGCCAGAGGTGGTCAATCTCGTGTTCTTCAAAGTCGTGCGCTCCAAAACCAAGTTCTGGCAGATGGTTGGCCGGGGAACGCGTTTGTGCACGGACCTGTTTGGCCCGGGCCAGGACAAGAAAAATTTCTTCATCTTCGACTTCTGCCAAAACCTGGAATTCTTCAGTCAGAACCCAGACCTCCGAGAGGGGGCCGCCCAGCCCCCGCTGAGCGCGCGCTTGTTCAGGGCGCGGTTGACCTTGATTGGTGAGCTGGATGGGCAGTTGGCCGCGCAACTCCTCGCCGGAGAACCGCAGCCTGCCCCCTATGGAGGACACCTGACCTTGGCAGAGCTGCGGTCAGAGACGGCGTCGCTGCTGCATCAGACCGTTGCAGCCATGCGGTTGGACAACTTCGTGGTGAGACCTGAACGGCAACTGGTTGAACGCTTCGCACAAAACAGCACCTGGGCAACACTGACCCCGGAAGACGTCATTGCGTTGAGTAGCCGTGTGGCCTTGTTGCCCACCGAGCTGGTTGACGACGATGAAGAAGCCAAACGATTTGACATGCTTGTGCTGCGTACCCAGCTATCAATATTGAAGGCAGAAACCGAGTTCGTAGGGCTAAAAAGCAAGCTGCAAGCTATCGCCAGCGCGTTGGAAGAGCAAACAGCCATCCCCGCCATCAAAGCCGAGTACGTGCTCATCCAGTCAGTGGTGAGTGATGAATGGTGGGAAGGCGTCACCGTACCCATGCTCGAGACCGTACGCAGGCGTTTGCGTGCCCTTGTGAAGCTGCTGCCTAAAAGTCAGAAGAAGGTGGTCTATACCGACTTCGAGGACGAGCTGGGAGAGCTGTCGCCAGTGGACCTGCCGCATGTGACCGTCGGACTGAACATGGCGAGGTTCAAGGAAAAGGCTCGGCATTTCCTCAAAGCCCATGAATCCCACCTCTCGCTGCAGCGCCTGCGCCGCAACCAGCCGCTGACCCCCTCTGACCTGGTCGAGTTCGAGAAGATGCTGCTCGACGCTGGGGGCTCGAAGGCCCTCATCGATGAGGCATGCGTGCAGAGCCAAGGCCTGGGCCTGTTCGTACGCTCCCTGGTGGGCCTTGACCGCGAAGCGGCGATGCAAGCTTTCAGCGAACTGCTGCAAGGCGGCACCGCAACCCCCTCCCAGATTGAGTTCATCGAACTCATCGTGCAAGAGCTGACCCAGAACGGCGTGATGCATGCAGAGCGGCTCTTTCAGTCGCCCTTTACGGATGTGAACGCGCAGGGCCCGCTGGGGATTTTTCCGCCGGCGAAGGTGACCACGATGGTCCAAGTGCTTGAGGATATACGCGGGCGGGCGGTGGCTTGACCAATCCCATTTCTAAAAATATCAAAAAGCAAATCTCCGCATCTGTGTTGCATGTTGCAAGGTCATTAGAGTCTCAACATTAAATGCTTACCTTCCCAGCCATCGCATTCCCCAGACCGCTCGAAGAGTTTCTTCAAGAAGTACGGCAATCTCCCGGTCAAGCAATGAAGATGCCTATCCAACTCCGCTGGGGGGGAGGACTCGGTGCAAACGTTCAAGCGATGCAAGTTATCGCGACATGGGCTCGCGGTGAAGCGGCTGGCAGAGACCTCCGACTCCCGGCCGCTTTTGCAACTCAGGAAAACACTCGCGAACGATTTGCAACGACTCTCCCAGGAATGGCTGCTCTGTACTTCGCGCAATCCATTCATTGTGACGGCGAGCCGTTCAGTCGATTCAAGGCGTTGGCGGGTATCAAGCCAAAAATTGATGCTATGCAATCTGGTGCCTACCGTGACACTTTGCGAGGTCAAGGTGCAGCATTGTGCTGTTTCATAGGTGCCAAAAATGAATTTCTCACCCCTCTCTATGCCCGCCCCAGCGCTGGAGAAGTTCGTGAAGTTACTGATTTTCGTATATTGCTACCGAGGATTCTGACTCAATTGGGGGTCCGAGAATATGCAATGAACGAGGGACAGCTCGATTACCTGAGCGGACTTCTCTATCAGCTATTCCTAAACTCGGATGAACATGGGTCATTCGACATCTCTGGCGAGCGCTACGAGCTCGGAATTCGAGGAATTGCTGTACGACTCTTGTCCGTTTCAGACGTCGCGGCTCTGACCACACTAGCTGGGGACGACTCCGCCCTTAAGACCTACCTCCTTAAGCAGGCCTTCCGCGGCAATGGAAAAGAGCGCGAGATAATTGCGGGAGAACATTTGCCTTTTGAGCCAATGCAACTATTGGAAATTTCAGTTTTCGACACTGGGCCAGGACTCGCATTGCGTTGGCTATCAAAGAGCATTGGACGCAGAAGTTACACGGAGATACCTCATGAGGAAGAGCTTGAAGCAGTGAAGACGTGCTTTCAAAAACACGCAACTTCGAAGGCGAGCCAATTCAAGGGGCAAGGACTGTCCATGGCGCTTATGGCACTAAAGCGCTTGAATGCTTTTATGACGCTCCGTACTGGACGCCTAAGCCTATATCAAGACCTGTCGCGTACTGATACTGCAGAGTTCGCACCAAGGAATCGATTCTCAAATCTGAAGCGCCCTGCAGAGATTGCCGGCACCAGTTACTCCATCTGCTTAAGGGTGAAGTGAAATGCTAGGCCCTACTGGATTATTTTGTTTTCGCCATTGTGTTCGCGCTGGGCAACCTGACGAATTGCACTACGCTTTCGCCTATAAACCACCTGGCCCCATGACCCGCGGGTCGCTTGATGAGTTGATGCTTGCAATGTGCAAGGGGCCCCACCTTCCCGATGCCGTTGTCGTGGTGGGACTCGCTGAGGACACTATTGTTAACTTGCTCCTTGAGCTAAGAGCGGACACTTCACTTGTGGCTCAACAACGTCTTCAAGGTCGAATTCCTTTACTTTTTGCAAAATTCAACTTAACGACGGGAGTGGTCCGTGCCACGCTCCTCGACAAGACCTTCAAAACTCGGATGACTGAATTCAAGTCGGTCGTCGAGGATGGGGTCAGAGACTGGATTCATTCAGGCCTCCAAGCTGTTTTCGACCCGAAGGAGGTAGTGCTGCGAGCCCCGCCGGGATATGCCTATCAAAAGCCATCTGGCGGGCGGTCCGAGCTGTTTCTCAAGCCGGACCTAGCGCTGAAATCGTCAGCAATAGTCGGGTTCGTCGGGTTGGCGCTGTTTCACAAGTTGTTCTCAGGCCGAATAAGACGGTTTGCTGCGTTACAGACGGTATTTGTGGACACCATGGCTATCTCCCCGATAGCGTATGGATTGCGCGAACTCTTGGAACTCTGTGGCTACAAACAACCTTTCCACATCGAAAGCTTTCACTCATACGGTGGGTTTGATGAGGTGCGTCGTCCTTTTAAGGGAACGTCACTTTGTTTGATATCGGCATCTACTTCGATGTCGCTTCACGAGCAATGGATAACCAAAAAAGAAGTTGCAGTTGATGACGTAGTCACACTCCTAACACTCAGCTCCGCGAAAATCTTCAAGGATGGTGCCCTTTTGGCTATTGATGCCCCTGGCTATCGGTCTTCAGCGGGGCCTGCGCAGCTAAGTATCCGTATCAAGGGAGAAACATTCCTACCAGAACAGGAATCTTCAAAAAAAGTCTTGCTTACGGATGCCCACCATCGAAGTGATGATGAAGTTGCGCATTTTTGTACGTTTGCGGGAAAACAAGTATTTGACGTTTTCCGGCGGCCCCCGCGCGGAAATTCGAAACCCCGAGCCTTGTATGTAGATGGCGCAATGCTCACTCTTCAGCCTGAGTTCTTGAGTTGGCTCGATGCTCGCCTAGTTCAATCGGTCAAGGCTGCGACTCGAGTTATTGTGTACCAAGACGATTCACCGTCAATGGATATGGCAACCTATGTCCTCGAGTTTTGTAGAACAAAGCTGGGGTTGGAAAACCTAAAATTGATATCAACGAGTGCCCTGCCCACCGCAGACTTGGACAAAGATTCAGGTGTTGTAGTTTGCGCTGCCGTGGTTGGAAAGGGGTCACAACTACTTGAGATAAGCCGGGGTTTGCGTGACAAACATGAAGGGCCACGTCTCTACATCGTGGGATATCAAGTATCTGAAACGCGCAGCGAACTTTTGGCATTGGATGCCAACCTTAAGCACTCCAAATCCGTTCCTTATGAAGTGGCAAAGTTTGGCCAGGCCGCTATTGGTACCCAGCTAGGCGCATCCTTTGCCTCTGAGGTGGGGACGTACTATCCGCCTTCTGTGGACCTTTCCAGCATGCCCAAGCTGCTCGCGATGAGAGCCAAGATTCTTGGTACTACATTGGCTGCCAACAAAATGGTCTTTCTCCCGCACGGTGAAAGAGTCGATAGCGAAATGCGGTTGCGCGCTGGTTTTGCATACTGGCCAAACAGCTATGCGCCACAACCCTGTCATCCGGAGGTGATTGCCACTGTCGCCGTCTTACTACAACGAGCCCGCGAACACGAAAAGCTCTCAGAAGAGCGTCGACTATCCTCTGCGAGTTTTCGTCATGTGGTCCTCGCACCTGAGAACTTCACAAGATTCAATGACGGCGTTTTGCAGGCCGCATTGCTTCGATGTGCCTATCCCTCGGAACTGGACTACCGCGGAGACCATGCGGCGAGCGACTTCATGAAGTCGGTCATCCTCAGGGCGCTCAGTAGGGCGACACAGGAATCGGGGGAGGCCACCTTGGAGTTCCTACTCGCACTTGCTCAGCATCGCTTGCTACTCTCAGAACCTCACCTCAAGGAAGTACATGCGGTTATCGAGGAGCAGGGAGGTCGCCCAGCCGCCCTTCAGCGCGCCATCGACTTTATCTCTCGTTTGAAAGCCTCAACTCTCACCCCAAAAAGCAAGATGCCTTTTTAGGCCTTTTCCCGCTACAACGCAGACCACAACGAGTTGACAAAGGGAGTGTTTCAACGGGTGGAAGGCCCTCTTGAATCGCCCCGGGAATCGTGGAGGCTGGTTGGTTTAAGTCAGGCCGCCACCATGGAGGACTGACTGGCGAGTTGCCGGTAGTAGTTTGCCTCAGCCTCTGCCGGCGGGATATATCCGATGGGTCCG
>Ga0209066_10007071_pt1 | contig 11250 bp, 12 predicted proteins | sample All_14_2_FD_187198 | JGI IMG/M metagenome (GOLD analysis project Ga0209066, IMG submission 187198) | Freshwater microbial communities in response to fracking from Pennsylvania, USA - Allegheny Zone_MetaG_DW_15 (SPAdes) (version 2) ... | reverse complement strand
GTATGCTAATAGTGCATAACAAAAGTGTATGTGCTAAAGTTAGCTTTAATTAAGTATCGCCGGTCGGTATCGGGCAGATAAGAAATGTTTTTATATCTTTGCAGCCTCAAACCGGCCTCGTAGCTCAGTGGATAGAGCAGCAGCCTTCTAAGCTGCGGGTCATAGGTTCGAATCCTATCGGGGTCACTTTTAAATCATCTAACCGTTTGTAATTCAATATATTACAAACGGTTTTTTCTTTTTACATACAAATTTACATACAAAAATCAGAATCACCATTATTTGCCTTATTCTTTTAAACGATCATCACAACCGATTCTAAAACAGACTAATGGGATTAATTTCTCCAAAGTTGTTACCCTTTCATTTAATTCCTTGTTTTTAGCTAAAACATCATCGTATTGTTTCTCAATGAAGGTAATTGCTTTTTCAGTGTAGTCAATTTTACCGGCTTTGCGGAGGTAGCGCAGGGAGATAAGGGTGGAGATGCCTCCACCTGTGATAAAACTAATTATGATTGAAAGATATTCGAGCATGGCTATTTTGCTGGTTTGAGAAACGATTTTAATGACTGTTTTTTATCGGTTTAATCTGCTGATAAATAAAGTACGGCTTCTTTTAGTCCTTCCTTTTTCTTGACAGTACCCAGGAAATGAAAGTAGCTGATACTGTTTATAAAAGTACCTGTTGAGTTCAGGATATTAAAAAGGGCTTTGTCAAATTCACCGATTGCCTCGGGAAACTTCCTTTTATTTTCCCGGAAAGGAAGATTCATCACAATTTCGGATAGCGTCTGAACATTGAAACCTTGCTGTATGAGTTCATTGGGAATAATCATCTGTTCAAGGGACACATTCTCTCCAAAGGTGGTTATGTCAGATTTATATTGTTCTACAATTGCTTTCAACTTCGATTTAGCTCCTTTCGAGAAGTAGCATATCCCGGCATTATAGGCAGACTTCGTTTTTGCTTTGAGTAAGAGGTTCATTGCACCGGAATTCTTTTTCAGATAGTCAGGATAATACCTGTGTGAGATTCCTAATGACTCATAAGACTGATATAATGCATCAATTTTATGGTGCCTGATGTAGTTGATCAGATTACGTATGTCATACTTCCAGATTATATCAAAATCCAGATGAAGTACCTCCTCAGCATCTATATCAGCAATAGTAAGAACCTTAACCATTGGCCATAACTGAGGGGGATACTCGTTGTACTTATCTGAGGTTTGTTGAATTTCTACCTGTTCCTTTATTCCCGAAGGAAGATTTTGTGTGGTGTGTTCGTCACAAATGAGCATCAATTTTAAGGAGGGATTATGCTTGATGAAAAGCCGGATAAAATTTTCCAGAAAGAACAGGTCGTTTTCCATGTTGTACCTGACATGTTTTTGACCTCCACTCCAAAAGGATATATAGATTTTTTCCATACTATTAACTGCTTATGCCACTACTTAATGATAAATTACCTGTACCATATTGCTGTATGATTGAGAAGTTGAAAATGCTAGTACCTAATGCAGATGGCGCTAACAAACACAAAACTCCATCAACTTCGACCAAAGCAAAACCAATAGTATTGATTTGTGTCCAAGGATAAGCGTCGGTTGTGTCAATTGAAAAGTCGGAATTAAGCTGAATTAACCCATTACTTCTATACCCATAAATACCCAATATATTACCACCAAAAATCATTTTACCATTTGGTAAAACCAAAACTGCAAGAATTAAAAAAGCGTTTGAGCCACCTGTATCAAATTGTGGTATTGCATATGCTGTATTTGCAGAACCATCAGCATTAAGAATTGTCACTCCCTTGGAAACAGGTAAAGTTGGAATCGAAATAGCAGCGTTATGAGTAAACAGTATTCTACCATCACTAAATTCCATAAGAAAATTTACATTGTTTAATGTGGATTGTAACGTTAAACCAGAAAATTTCCATGTGGTATTGAAAGCGCCTGTGGAATCAGTTTTAGCTAAAATACTAATATTAGCTCCACCCCAGGTGGTGAAAACACCAGCATATAAAATATCACCAGAAGCCAGAATGAGCATTTTTTGAACATTGGCTTGTGCAAAAGGTGTAAACGTAAGGTCGCGGGTAGCATCACTGTTTAACCTTATAAAATTCTTTGTTACACTGTTAACCGTGAAAAGACCTTTGCAAAGAACCTTACCATCAGAATAGACTTGTATTTCTGAAATAGCTTGTATAAGTCCTTCCGGAAAATTAGCCATATAAGTATTATCTGGTGTTCCATCTAAGGCAAGGCGGGTTAACCTGGCACTAACACTATTAACAGAAGTAAAATGACCATCCACATACAAGGCATTTGCTGCGTATTTTATTGCTCTAATGAAACCATTTTCAGCGCCAGTAAAACCAGTGCCTAAGTTGGTGGTAAATGAGGTGTCGATAGAACCATCAGAATTTAAGGCAACTATCCATTTTGCATCAACGTTGTTGTATTTTGTAAAAATACCAACACAAATGATTTTACCTGAAGGTAATAAAACAGCATCATAAACTGAATTGTTAAACCCGACACCCATATCAAATGTATAGTCCCTTGATCCGTTCGGATTAAGACGAGCAATGCAATTTGCTGATTTCCCCTGATACGCATTAAAGTTACCAGCAACAATAATTTTATCATCAGGTTGAAGTAAAAGCTTATTTACCCCAGAAATATTATCATTAAAACGAATACCAGATTTTGTGAAAAAAGTATACAGGCCTGGTGCAAAATCAAAATCAGATACCAGGTCAAGCCCTGAACTATGAAAAGGTGCAAAAACACCTTCAGGTGTTGTTAAAGCAGCTCCTGCAGTTGCTTTATAGGAGAATCCCAATGAAGCAGGAATATCTTTAAGTTCTCCATTATCGTAGTATTTTAATTTTGCATACTTTTCCCCTTCGGATAAATAAACAGAATTTGGTTCCCTGTCATCATAGGTAAGCCAATCTTCTTCTTTAATAACCTGGATTCCTGAATAATGAAGCATATCATCAGTGAGCACATTAGTGCCCAGAACCTGACGGGTAATAAGTGCCTGCGGTTCATCAGATTCACGGAGATTACCCAATATTTTGTCGTATTTAACTTTTGTCATAGCTTAGATGTATGTAAGGGTTTCACGATCATTCCAATCGCCTTTGGACCAGGAACGGATAATTACCGGAGTGGATAGGTCGATTTTACAAATAAAATACGAAAAGCCTGACTTGTAGCCTTCGTAAACCAATGTTGCACTAGTAGTGTCAATCAAGGAGGGTTTGGTGTCACCCAAAACAGATTCAAATCCTGTAAGTTTCATGTTCATGGTATTAGATTATTGAAGAAATTATTCCATTGGTAACGGTGATGGTTTTGCCATCAGCGGAGGTAAAAGAGCCACTGACACCTGCCTGGCCGTTAACTGTAAGAGAAGTGACGGAAAGAGTGCCTGAGGCAGAAAGTGAGAGTTTTTCAACGCCCTGGTTACGGATGCTAAGCAGTTTTGCTGCAGCATTGACAAGGGAATTGCGTGTATCTAGCATATAGGCAACGGCTGAACTACCATCCGGAACCCGAGGATTGAGATTTACACGAAGAATGGAATCGATGGTTGCTTTGAGCAATTCTCCGGTTACATTTGGAGATTCGGGATCATCATTGATGTTGATTACAGGCTTGTTTTGGCTGAGTGTACCGGAAATGTTTCGGGTGATTTGAAGTAAAATGGCTTCGACACCCCCTGTACCACTTGCAAAGTGTTGTAACAGCAAAACAGGGACTCCATTATTTGCCTGACAAACAACCCCTCCATTAAATTTAGCGGCTGGATTGCTGTAACCGCTGCTGATTGCCTCAACAGGCGGATAAGTAGCATTGTACCCGGTAAATTTTGAAGCTGAAAGCATTCCTTCGAGAACAAGCGGTTTTGAAGAGGTTGGAATAACACCATTCGAATTCCGGAAGTAAGCATAATCAGGGGCTGGAACCGGTTTGGTTGGAAATGGAGCAACAGTAAGCACACCATCGGTTGCATCCAGGTTTAACAAGCCATCGGTAACAGCGGAAATGGTATCTCCATGATCATGATCGACGGGAGCATAAAGCTGGTCAAAGATTGATTTTAGTGTGCTTTTGATGTTTGACCAGGAGATTTTACGAAGCAGGCCGGTTGTGAACTGGATGAAGTTGAGTGTATCAGCATCGGATAGCGTTGCTACAGAGGCGGCATTCAAAGTTGAAGCTACATCGGTGTTAGGATCGGATGAAACTGCAGCGGGTTTGCTGCTACTCAGAAAGATACCTGCAACAGAAGGTTTCGTTTCAACTACAGGTGATTCAAAAATGTTATCGTTGAGATAGGTTTTGAGCAGGTCCCTTAATACTTCCATGATGGAAAGCACTTCCTGAAGAGCAGCAGAACGCTGATCATCAGAAGTTGGAAATGTATCTGTTTCGGTAAGAAGCTGATTGTAAAAAGAGTATTTAATGCAAAAAGCAAGGTATGGCTTTATGTATTCGTCAGTAAGGGTTATAAAATCTGAAGGATTTGAAATTATTTCATCAATAACAGCTTGTGTAACTATCGGAACAATGTACTTTGTCTGTGCGCTTGAAATAAAGACAGGCAATACAAGAGCTGGATCAAGTGAATTGACAAAAGCAATAGAGGAAACTTCTTCAGGAGTTATTAAAGCCATTTTTTTGTTTTAGGAGGAGTTTGCTTCGCTTCGCTCGCAATGACGGCGCTTCGATTTAGGTTGTTTCTACAGATTGATTGAAGGAATTTTTCACTTGGATGATGAGTTGCTTTTGGATGGGATCGGATGAATCGAAAGGTAGGCCTGAATCACGGCGGGCTTCCCAGACAAACTTGTATGGGTTGATACGCTCGATGGGTGGTTCGTTGATGAAAGTGATCTGGCCAGTGGGGAGTTTGAAAGCAGTGAAAATCTGGTCGAAATGCCGGAGGAAAAAGTGCTGAAGCGGATTGATAACCGTATTCAAAGCAATTTCAAATTCATTGGAAATGCGGTTGGTGTCGAAACCAGTTTTTTCGCTGGCATAAGGTGTGAGCGAACGGAACCAGTTGTGAACCGTGATGATACTCAACTCTGCCTGGTTGTGGAGATCCATCCAATTGCCTTCTTCGTTTTTCTTGAACTCGATGAACTGAGCCTGTTGAGAAGTTTGTCCGGGAGAAAGGTCCTGGAGATATTGAATGACAATATCACCTGATTTCTCACCATCAACTCCTTTGAACTTTTCAAATTCTGTATCCAGTGCAGCAGCATCCTCCGCACTGTTGATGCCAGGGATTGCCAGTAAACCGGGAGCCGTGAAACCTTTTTCGAGGCGGTTCTGATTCCAAAGATTTGTGAGACCTGAGATAATTATAGGACGCATTCCGGCATAGTAGGAACATAAACCGTAATAATAGAACTCAGGCTCGTAATCTTTGAGGTGATAGACTGAATGAAGCAGGCCATCATCCCCTTTGCGGAACTCCGGAAACAAGGGCAAGGAAGTCATGTTAACATCACCCTTCCCTTTAAATTCTTCCCAGGATGGATGAATCAATACATCGTTAACCAGGGATGATAAACGGCATTTGCTTGAGTCGATGTGAAAGAAATAAAGGAATGATTTTGAGGGATTGGTGATCAGCTCAATGTATGCATTTCCGATAGTGAGGTAATCCTGGACAACATGCCTGAAGATGGTATTGAAATCCTCATAGGTGTTGTTGGGATCGGTAATGATGCTCTGAATGATCTTGTTGTCGGAAGCCATGCCTTTGCCAATCACATAACTGGATTTGCAATTGAGGATGGCACGGTGCACAGGGACTTCACGGGCCAGCTGGTTGAGTTGTGAAGGTAGCAGGTTGTCTTCTCCAAAAGGGATAAAAACTTCATAGTTTGATTTCAGGTCAATGAAATCGGAACGTTTGAGGTTGAGTAAGGGGGTGTAATTGTAGGTGGAGAAGAGCTTCATTGAGTGAAGAGTGAATAGTGAACAGTGAAAAGTAGTCATTCAATTGTCATTCAATGGTCAGACAATTGTAAGAAACCTGAGTAGGTTTTAGAGGCCTACCCAGGCTTTCGGCAATCCTAGTCAACGAAGCCAGCGAGGACGACGAGTTCTTTATGGAGGTAAGCAGTTTGGGCTTTGTACTGGACACGGTAGCGGCGCATCTGGGCTTCCTGATTGTACCAAGTTTCGATCATTTCGGAATCGGAAGTGCCATCAGTTGCAAACAACAGGTTTTTGGAAGTGGTGAGCATGGCGCGGTGAGGCTTGATGCCATTCTGAGCCACAGAAATCCACTTGTCCCAGTCGGGCCTTACGATGATTGGGAAACCTTCGTAGGTCGGTACTTTCAGGCCGTTTTTCATGACAGCATCGCCGAAAGCAGTCTGCCGGTCCTTTAAGGTGTGAACGAGGTTACGCCACATGGAAGAGGTAAGCATGAAAACCAGGTCATATTCATGCATTTCGGGGGTGACAGCATCGAGCATACTTTCGAGGGTTGTGTCGGCTTCGTTAGAAGCCAGGGAACCGGCTTTAACGGCGGCAACTTCACCGGTAACGGCAAAAGTCCCTGTCCCTGTGACGGCAGAGGTTGCGGTGAAACTCTGTCCTTTGAGCTTGCTCACAATCTTAATGGCTCCCGTGGAGGGATTGGTGACAATTACTCCATTGATACCGGCACGGGCTTCGATGGTTGCTTTATGGGCATTGAGCCAGGCAGTAGCCGTAACAGCTGCGGAGGTTTCATAAGCCTGCTCATAAGCAACGCCATTGATAGTGATGGTAATGGCTGTGTCGGTTCCTTTGGTGTAAGTATGAATTGCCTCCTGTTTCACCTGTGATGTTGCCGAAGCAACCGAAACATGCTGTCCGGAAGGAATTACGCCTGCATACAGGTCGTTCTGAAGCCAGGTCATGAAACCGGTGTATCCAGTGTAATTGGTATCAAGCGTACCAGTGGGAATGCCTGAAGCGAATGTTTCGGCAACAGGATTTGAGAAAAACATCTGGCGGATAAGGTCGTCCTGTCCGGCTTGGGCAATAAGCGGAAGCATGACTTTATTCCATACATCAGGGGATTTCATCTGTTCCACGTCGTCTTCCTTGTACCCTGAGGCCAGAAGTTGTTCAACGATAGAACCCCAAAAAGCACGGGCATTCTGTTCAAATTCCAAAGCCATTGGCTTTACAGTAATATCTGTATAGGTGAGGTTGAAACCTCCTGCCGGAGTGAAACCCGGAGATGTTTTGGGTTTGGTGAGCATAGATGGGCGGCCGATACGGTTCAGCGTTTCGGTCCCTTTTACATCGGTGCGAATGGTGATGAGTCCGCGAATATCTTCAGCCATGAACATTGGCTGGATAAAGTATTCGTCGATTGCCTGGCGTTTAAAGGCGGGGGATGTGGATTGGGAAAAAATGTTGCTCATTTGTAGATTTTTAAATTGTTTTACGATTAGGGAGGAGATTGCTTCGCTGTGCTCGCAATGACGTGTTACGATTGTTTTAGCTTTCGTTTTAGGTCTTTTGGAAGTTGGGAAAGGATTTGTTTTCCGGTTTCATCTTTTTCCTGTTCACCGGTGGAAAGGTTGAGCTTTGGATCAGTCACGTTAAGGGGAATGGATGGACGGGCGGAAAGTTGTTCGGTGAGTTCGACGTTTCGTGCTTCGGCTTCTCTCAGCGATTGGCGTTCTGATTCCAGATCGGCAAGCAATGCCTGGTGTTCCGTGTTGAGGGTTTCAAAAGCAGTAGTACTTTCGGTGAGTTTTGATTCAGCAGCAGAGAGCTGTTCGTTGACAGAAGCAAAGAAGGCAGTAAGCGATTCAGCTTTCTGCAACTGAGTGATTCCCTCTACTTCAGTGAAAGATTCGGGATAGGAAGCGGAAACGGCATCAAAGAGGGTGTTCAGGGTATTATCAGCCGGTGGTTGGTCAGCATTTTGCACTGATTGATCCACAGGTTGAACCGAGAAGGAAGCCAGGAAAGCAGCAAAGTTTTGCCGGATTTTTTCGGAAAGGTTCATTTTAGAATTTGTTATATAATTAGTTAGAAATTCAGATACGGAATCGGGTTTTGAGAAGATCAGATCAAGAATTTCGGGATTCTCATCCAGAAATTGGGTTGCAATAGCCGGGAAGCTATCCACAGAGAAAAGGCCTTCAGTGGCTGCTGGTTCATCGACAATATCGGTTGCCCTCAGTTCTTTGAGGCGGAAATATTCTTTCTTCTCTTTCTTTCCATCCACTTCTTCATCCATAAAAACAGAATCGCCAATCTCGAACACGATTGATGCTCCGAACATGTCCGGGTTCTTTTCAGCCATATCAAGCACGTAAGCAAAGAGATCACCGTTAGGGGTTGATCTTGCAGTATTGTCAAGGTAGAGGTCAGCATGGACTTTATCGCTTAGGTAGGAATAATTCTTAAACCGGCCGAGGTAAGTACCTAAGGCCTGACTACACATATTTGGATGGCCGAATCTTGCTTTGATGCCTGCAGATTTTGAAGCTGCATTGTCAACGATCTGGAGCAGGAAAGTGCGATCGATAAAACCGCCATGTCCTTTTGCCGGTCCGACACGGGCGATGGTCACCCCCTGGATAATACCCAGCTCGCGGTCGATGTTAGCGACCGGAGCTGAGTAAATTGGAGACGTCGAAAAGTACCTGTTCATTACTTCACGTTTTTCTGAAGATCAGCACCTGCTTTTTTGCTTGTAGTTGTTTTGGGAGTGTTGAGCGAAGTAGGTTTCGCTTTCTTTTTCCAGCTGTTTTTGATTGAATTTTTGGCCATACAAAAAGTTTTGAAATTTTATTTTCAAAATTACAAAATACTTAAAGTAATACTTTAGTAAAAGTTGGCAAAATAATTGAATAACAGTATAATATAGTAATATTATACGTAAATTTGTAGAACGTAAAAACAGTCAGGATATGGAAGCAACTAAGGAATTGATACTGAACGAGATAAACCAGATTGCCGGAATAGATGCCGGGCGATTATTTGACATTGGTTTGATTTCTACGAATCATGCCCGGAATTGGGTGGTGAAGCATAAATATTTTCAATTGGCTAAAACAGGCAGGACTTATACAGATATTAAAAATGAGCTGAGTGATGAATACGGAGTGAGTGTAAGTACAATTGAGAAGATGGTTTATAGGAAGTAATGCGATAATTTGAAAATGATAACTGAACCGTAAAATACGGTGAAATACGGAAATTTTAAGCTGTTTGTCATGGAAAATACCAGAACTGAAAAAGGGAAATTCTCAGCCGGAAATAGAGGCAAGCCGAAAGGCGCAAAGAATAAAATTACAAAGGCTCAAAAGGAATGGGTTGAATGGGTGCTGGAATTAGCAGATGACAGGGTTGAGGAAAGTATTGCAAAGCTCAAACCAAAGGAACTGATCGATATGTGTGTTACCCTTCAGGAATTTATTAGACCGAAACTGCAAAGAGTCAACCTGGATGTGGGAACGGAAGATAAAGAGATCAGGTCGATTACGTTTAATGTAATCAGAAGCGAAGATCCGGCAAGTAGCGCGATTACTGACCAGAAAAATCCATGATGAGATGATTGATAAAATGACTAATGTTTCCGTGGTTTTTGACAAGAATATGCTGGCAAGCACTAAGATTGTCGTAAACCAGGGTTCAAGTCGTAGTGGTAAAACCTATTCAATTCTTCAGGTTTTGATTTTGGTCAAGGCTTTCAAGGAAAAAGATGCGGTGTTTACGATCGTCAGGAAAACCATGCCATCACTGAAAGCGTCGGCGATGCGTGATTTTTTTGAGATATTGAAGAATGAGGATTTATATGATGAGAAATTCCACAATAAGACAGAGAATACGTATATGCTCAAAAGTAACCTTTTTGAGTTTGTGAGCCTGGACCAGCCTCAGAAAAAGAGGGGCGCGAAGCGCACGTATCTTTTTATTAATGAGGCAAACGAATTGAGCCTGGAAGACTGGATACAGTTGAGCATCCGGACAGAGAAGCAAATCTTTATTGACTACAATCCCTCGATGGATGAGCATTGGATTTATGATCTGGTGATCCCGAGGGCGGATTGCACGTTTATCCAAAGTACCTACTTAGACAATAAAGAATTTCTGCCGGCGGAGGTTGTGAAGGAAATCGAGCAACTGAAATATGTTGATGAAAATTACTGGCGGGTTTATGGACTTGGGTTGCCTGGACAAATCAAGGGCCTGATCTTTACGAATTGGGACCAATGCGAAGCATTCCCGGATGATTGCAAGTGGGTGGTTTACGGGATGGATTTTGGGTTTAGTAATGACCCGACAGCTTTAATAAAAGTGGGTTTGTGTGGTGGCGATCTTTACCTGGAAGAATTGATTTATAACCGTGGCCTGACGAATCAGGATATTGCGAAATGGTTGGGTGAGTTGGGTTTGCGCTGGGTGGATGAGGTTATCGCAGATAACCAGCCGAAATGCATTTATGAGATTAAGAAGGAAGGGTTTAATGTGCAGGCTACATTTAAAGGGAAGGACAGTATTTTAGCCGGTCTGGATATTATGAAAAGGTACCGGATTTATATCATGAAGGGCTCTGTGAACCTGATCCGTGAGTTTAAGAATTATAAATGGAAAGAGGACCAGGCAGGAAAAGCGACCAATGAACCCATTGATAAATTCAATCATGGGATTGATGCGGTGAGGTATGTTTGCCTTGCAAAGGTGATGGTTAATAGGAATAGGATGGTGAAGGTGGGGAGGGTGTGATAATAAAACAATAAATGGATTTATAGAAGATTGCAATTACAATCCAAAACCGTAATAAGCGCGTACTCTATTTGGATAGACTCCCTCGATCATTAAGGCTCCCTTTTTATCTAACAAGACCTCCTGTAAATCGAGACAAGAAAATATAGGTTTTTTGTTAATATGGGTTATAACAAATCCCACTCTCATCCCAGTTTCACTCAGTTTACTATCTTTACTTATGGTTTTCACCACAACTCCATTCTGGATGCCAATTTTTGTTAACAGTTCAGAAGATGCCAATTCAAATTCACCCCCAAGTAATGATATTACATAAATTTCTTTGTTTTTCACAATAGAATCATTTTGCTCGCTATAAGACGTTGTTTTTTGGGTTGCATATTGCTCAAATTTTGTACTTCTGTCTTCTATGATTCCTTCTAACATATTAACAAAATGATGAGTTTGAAAATTCAGTCTAACAT
>Ga0209066_10007070_pt1 | contig 11251 bp, 8 predicted proteins | sample All_14_2_FD_187198 | JGI IMG/M metagenome (GOLD analysis project Ga0209066, IMG submission 187198) | Freshwater microbial communities in response to fracking from Pennsylvania, USA - Allegheny Zone_MetaG_DW_15 (SPAdes) (version 2) ... | reverse complement strand
CCATAAGACGCGCACCTCCTTCGGATCGTGTGCCGGAGCGGGCCCGGCGCGGCGGCCGGGGCCGACCGCCGCGCGGGTGGGGGCGGGCGCAGGTTATTTGGCGGCTGCGGGAGCGCCGCTCGCGGTATAGGTCTTGATCAGGTCGACGAGGGGCTTGGGGTCGTCGAGCCCGTGCGGGTGGTGGCCGACGCCGGGCTTGTGAAAGACGGTGATCGTGCCGCCGAGGGCCTTGTAGCGCTGCTCGATGAGGGCGGTGTTTGCCGCGACGGGCACGGTGGTGTCCGTGTCGCCGACCACGTGGATCAACGGGATTCCGGCTTTGGCGAGCGGCTCCAAGATGTCGACGGGGTTGCCCTTGAAGGCCAGGGCTTCGGCGTCGTCCTTGAAGCCGTAGAGGGCTTTCACGTCTTCCCACGCCTTGCCCGACTTCTGGCCGGGCCAGCTCTTGAAATCGCAGACCGGCGCATCGCCGTAGATGCAGACGACCCGCTCGGGATTGCGCTCTGCGAAGCGGTAGACGTAGAGGCCGCCGCGGCTGACGCCGAGGAGGGAGCCTTTGGGGCTCAGGCCTTTGGCGACGATGTGTTTGTAGAAGGCGTCCATGTGGGCCAGGGCGGAAGGGGCGCCGTAGGTGTTGCCGACGTCCATGTGGATATAGAAGAACCCGTCCTCGACCAAGGGGACCACGCCGGTACGGGTGTCGAAGGCGGTCGGGAAGATCATGCACCAGACCCACGGGTTTCCGGCGCGCGGCGTTTTGGGGACCGCCACCCAGCAGGGGCAGCCGTCCACGGTGAAGTGGTGGCGCGTGAAGGTTTTCCACATGTCGGACTTGGCGGGCTGCCAGTCGATGGGCTCAGCGGTGACAGAGACGGTCAGCGCTGCGAGAGCGAGGGACAAAACGATGTTTTTCATACTTCAAAAATACCGCATTATCGGGGGTGCTGTCAATGCGGCCCAGACGGGCGGCGGGGCAAAAAGAACGCGGCCACGCACCGGAGTGCGTGACCGCGATGACTGTCCGGAGCTAACGGACGTCATTGTATTGGAGAAAACGGTCCTAGCCGATTGCGGCCGATCCGGTCTCGCCGGTCCGGATGCGGATGCATTCGGGCAGGTCGAGGATGAAGATCTTGCCGTCGCCGATCTTGCCGGAGCGCGCGCCCTTGATGATGGCGTCCACGGTCGGCTTGACGAAGGCTTCGTTCACGGCGATCCGCAGTTCGACCTTCTTCAGCAGGTTGATTTCCGAAGGGAGGCCGCGGTAGGTTTCGGTGTAGCCCATCTGCTGGCCGCAGCCGATCACGTTGGAGGCGGTCATTTTCGTGACGTTGGCCGCGAACAGCGCGTCTTTCACATCGGCCAGCTTATCGGGTTGGATGACAGCGACAATCATTTTCATGTTGGTGATCCTTTCGTTCGTTACTTGGTCAGGAACCCTTGGAAGTCCGGATAGGCCTCGTTGCCGTGCTCGCCGATGTCCAGGCCGCCCAGTTCCTCTTCGCGGGTCACGCGGAGCCCCATGATCGCCTTGATGACGAGCCAGATGATCGCGGAGAGGACCACGGTGAACAGGCCGACCATCAGCACGCCCTTGAGCTGCTGCACGAACTGAGCGCCGCGGGTGAGGCCGGTCGCGAGGCCTGCGACATCCGTCGCGATCTTGTCGTTGTAGAACAGGCCGACGGCCAAGGTGCCGAAGACGCCGTTCACCAGATGCACGGAGAGCGCGCCCACCGGGTCATCGATGCGCCGCTTGTCGAAGAACAGCACCGCGAACACCACCAGGACGCCCGCGATGGCGCCGATGATCGCCGCGGAGGTCACGGAGACGAACGCGCAGGGTGCGGTCACGGCGACGAGCCCGGCCAAGCAGCCGTTGAGGATCATGCTCAGATCCGGCTTCTTGAGCAACAGCCAGGCGGTCACGGCCGCGCTCAGGGTGGCCGTCACGGCGGCGATGTTGGTGGCGATCAGCACGTGGGAGATCGCGAAGCCGTTGCCCGCCGACATGGTGGAGCCGGGGTTGAAGCCGAACCAGCCGAGCCAGAGGATCAGCACGCCCAGCGCGACGCTGGTCATGTTGTGGCCCATCACCGGCTTGATCGCGCCGTTCGGGCGGAACTTCTCGATGCGGGGCCCGAGGATCAGCGCGCCGGTCAGGGCGGCCCAGCCGCCGACCGAGTGCACGACCGTGGAGCCGGCGAAGTCGCGGAAGCTGTGAAAAAAGGCGTTGATGCCCTCGGCCGCCTTGGAGGCCGCCAGCACGCCGCCGCCCCAGATCCAGTGCCCGGTGACCGGGTACATCAGTCCGACGAGCAGCAGGCTGAAGACCAGGAAGGCCTTGAACTTGATGCGCTCGGCGACCGCGCCCGAAACGATCGTCGCGGCGGTTCCCGCGAACACGAGCTGGAAGAAGAACTTCGCCCAGAGCGGCACGGGGGTCCAGTTGATCGCCGAGTAGACGCCCTCGTACGTGGCGCTGGAGAAGGGGTTCATCGCGGCATAGGCCGTGCCCAGCGCGGGAGAGTTGTCCGCGCCGGAAACAAAGAAAAGTCCTTTGAGGCCGACCCAGAGGCTGCCGTCGCCGAACATCAGGCCCCAGCCGAGCACCCAGAACGAGAGCGTCGCGAGAGCGAACACGATGAAGTTCTTGGCAAGGATGTTCACGCAGTTCTTGGCCCGGCAGAGACCGCTCTCCACCATGGCAAAGCCCGCGTTCATCCAGAACACCAACATGCCGGTGACCAACACCCAGACCGTGTCGAGCGCGATCCGCATGTTACTCATGCCGTCCCTCATGCCATCTGCCAGCGCAGGTACTGCGGTGTCCTGTGCCCAGCCTGCGGAGACGAGGCCGAGTCCGGTTAATATGAACAAAAGATTTCTTTTGTTGATTCCTGTGATGCTCATTGTTTACCTTTCGTGAAGAGCGCCCGCTTGTCCAACACAAACGGTTGACCGTGTCTTAGCAATCACGATGCCAACCGGATAGCGGAGGGGTGGATGAGACGTGCTAACCTGTTGTATGACAGATTTTTAAAAATAGTTTCAGGCAGCGGCTTGCGAGCTTGCCCGCGGGTGTGTGCGACAAGATTGTCGGTTTGTGCATGAATTTTGTCTCCCCGCATCGGCAAGGATGTCGTACACTACCTCCGTTTGTTCAACCGTGAAGGTGAGGCGCAGCCGTGCTGCGCCCAGGCAGGAAAGAGGGGCAGGATGTCGCGAACTGAGTTGTCGGCCGAGCTGGCCGAGGAGATCCGCAAGCGGGTTTTTGTCGAGCCGGGTTTCATGAAGGTGACGCAGGTGGTGCGGCGGGGCGGCGGCACGTTCCGCGTGAGCGTGCGCCCGGTGACGATCAAAGGCGAGCGGCGGTATCAGGGCGAAATGACCGACGACGGGCAGACCAAGGTCAAGAACTTCGATCAGGAAGGCGCCGTGAAAGGCTTGGAGGACATGCTGGAGCAGACCGGGCCGCGCGAGCTGCACCTCATGACCGCGTCGGGCGACCTGCATGTGCGCGTGACCAAGAAGGGCAAAGTCTTGGAGTCGCGCAGCGCGAAGATGGAGCGCGCGGCCGATGAGGAACCCGCGCACGACCGCGTCAAGCGGCAGCCGCTGACCGCCTTCGACGCGATCCCCTTGCTGAAGGCGGTCGGGATCGCGGATGCGGACGGCCGGATCAAGGTCTCGATGCGCGGCAAATACGATCAGGTGAACCAGTTCCTGAAGGTGATCGACGCCGTGCTCGCGGACCGGCCCGAGAAGACGCTGAACATTGTGGACTGCGGGTGCGGGCGCGCGTACCTGACCTTGGCGGTCTACTTTTATCTGACCCAGGTGCGCGGGTACGACGTGTGCGTGTGCGGCATCGACCGCAAAGCCGATGTGATCGCGACGGCGCGCAAGCTGGCGGACAGCCTGGACGTCGCGGGGCGGGTCAGCTTCATCGAAGGGGAGATCGCGGACAGCGAGCCGGGCTTCGAGCCGGACCTTCTGCTGAGCCTGCACGCGTGCGACACGGCCACGGACGAGGCGCTGGCGCACGGCATCGAGTGGAAGTGCCGGTATCTGCTCTGCGCGCCGTGCTGCCAGCACGAGCTGCACAAGACCCTGAAGGAAGGAGGCCCGATGCAGGCCGTGATGCGCCACGGCATTCTGCGCGAGCGCCTGGCCGATCTGCTCACCGACACGTTCCGGGCGCAGATCCTGCGGGTGCTGGGCTTCCGCGTCAACGTGGTGGAGTTCGTCTCCTCCGAGGCCACGGCGCGGAACATCCTGCTCAAGGCCGAGTTCTGCGTGAAGCCGGGTCAGGCCGGCGCGGTGAGCGAATACCTCGAGCTGCGTGATTTCTGGAAGGTCACGCCCTGGCTGGAAACGCGCATGCAGAAGCTGATGGGCAAATACCTCTCGCGGTATTAACGGCGCAGGCCTTGGGCGCGGCTCAGCGGCGTTTTGTATTCGGTCAGTGCCAGAGGGGGGGCGCGAGTCTGATGCGTGTTGGACGCTGTGCACGGGAGGGACGAGCGTCTGCTCGTCCGGGCAAGCAGACGCTTGCCCCTCCCGCTCCGTTCGAAGCCAAACGGCCAGAAGAAACGTGAATTTTTAGCACCCCCGCCACGAACCGGTTTCCTCACGGCATTTTTCACTTGCATTTTCCCCTCAGGTCGTACTAAAAATAGACATCGTTCAGGCATGTGCTGATATCCCGATGCCGTTTGTAACTGCATGGTGAAGGAGGTGCGCATGACGCCCGCGCGAGGCTTGGCTGAAGAAAGACGGGGTGCAGGGTTTCCTCTGGCCGGCGTTCTGGCCGCCGGGGCGCTGTGGGGGTGGGGCGCGGCGGCGGGACTGGTCGGCTGGGATTTCAACACGCTCGAGCCGACGTCGAACAGCGCGGTGAATGTGACGGTGGGGGCGATCACGCGCGTGAACGGCGGCACGTCGGCTCTGTTGTCGGGGCAGTCTCCCTCTGGAAACTACGCGGCGGCGTCCGGGCTGACGAATCTGCAAGCGGCCGCGCGCGCGGGGGCTCTCTCCACCAACGACAGCACGTATTTCGAGGTGACGCTGACGCCGGAGGCGGGCTATCGGGTCAACGTCACGAACCTCTCTTTCGGCACGCGCAGCACGTCGACAGGACCGACCGCCTACTGCGTGCGCGCGGATACGGACGGCTTCGCCGCCAATCTCAGCCTCGGCACCCTTGCGACGGACGACGACTGGGCGTGGAAGCGACAGTCGGTGACCTTCTGTTCGGCAGCGGCGGGCGAGGCCGTTAAGCTGCGGCTTTACGGGTACGGCGGCTCTGGCGCAAGCGCCGGCAATTGGCGTATCGATGACCTCGCGCTGGACGTGTGCGCGGTGGAGGCGGGCACGCCGTTCCCGCCTGCGGTGGGGTGGGTGGAGCCGCAGAGCGTGCGGGTCGGGTCGACCCTGACGTTTGCGCTGACGATCCGTCCGACGGACGGTGACCCGGTGACCGGAACGAACGTGACCGCCTCGTCCGGAGTGACGGGCGCGTGGGGCTTGGCATCCGGGCTCTTCGGCTATACGCCAGAGCCGGGTGACGAGGGCGAGCGGTGGTTCGCTTTCACAGCGTGGGACAAAGACGGCACGAGCAGCCCCGTGACCGTGTCGGTGACCGTGCTGCGCGCGCAGGTGCCGACGGTGCGGATGACCACGCGGACCGGGACTTACACGCAAGGGTTCGACGCGTTGGCCACCAACGGCGCGGATAACGTGTGGGACGATGCGGCCTGGCCGCTGCCTGTTTGGTATGCGTGTTTGGGGAGTGTTCCGGCGCGTTTTTACAAGGCTGGGAAAGGGGCGGAGACAACAGGCGCTCTTTACAGTTACGGGAGCGAAGGCGGTGCCGACCGTGCCTGGGGCGCCCTCGCCTCCGGCACGACCGGTGACATCCGGTACGGGTTGGCCTTCACAAATGAGACGGGCGGCACGGTCACGAACCTGACCGTCACCTATGCGGGGGAGCAGTGGCGTTGCGCGAGCAACACGGTGCAATCGCTGTGCTTCGGATACTGCGTGACCAACGCGGTTGTTCCCCTCGCGCAGGGTGTTTTCAGCTGGATGCCGGCGTTGCGCTTCGACGCGCCTCGGACGCTCGACATGAAGGCCGGGGCTGTGACGGGTGAAGGCTATACGGTGACGGCCGATGTGCCGGTCACGGTGCAGCCGGGCGAGGTGGTCCTCCTGTGTTGGGAGGACAAGGACGATGAGGGTCTTGATCATGGTCTGGCGCTGGATGACCTGACGGTTTCGTGGTCCGCCGACCGGACGGCCTCGGCCCGGCGGGCAAGCGTGATGTCGTTGAAATGATGCGGTCCCGTCAGGGGTGCGAGGGGGTGTGGCGTTCAGGCGGCGTGAGATCGAGAGCGAGTGAAAAGCGCGCCGGTCAGGAGGGATGAGACGGAGCGCGCCGGTTGTCCGTTTGGCGGAGGCGGGTCATCGTGGAGCCATAGGTGCGCTTGAAAATGCGGCAGAGGTAGTTGACGTTGCGGAACCCGCAGCGCTTGGCGATCTCGGAGAACGGGCTGTCGGTGGCGGTGACCATGGTGCGGACGGAGGCCATGCGGACCTCATGGATCCACTGGTGCAGAGATTGGCCGACGGTCTGCTTGAAAAGGGTCTCGGCCCAGCGGGGGCTCACGCCGAGATGTTTGGCCACGTCGGAGACGCGGATATCGAGGCCGGCGTTGATGCGGACGAACTCCAGCGCCCGGATGACCCGCTTGTCGGCGATGGGTTTGTCGGCGACGGGCGGGTCGGCGGTCGACGCCCGGGCGACGAGCTCCTGCGTGCCATAGTGGATGACCCGCCCGGGCTTCTCGAGTTTCCTCATGAGGCGGTCGAGCATTCCGGCCGCCTCGTACCCCGCCTTCTCCGTGTCGGCCGCGATGCTGGAGAGCGGAGGGAAGGACGTCTCGCAGACCAGCGTGTCGTTGTCCACTCCGAGCACGGAGGCTTCATAGGGGACGGCGATGCCGGCCACGAGGCAGGCGTCGAGCACTTCCCTGCCTCGGACGTCGTTCGGGGTGAACACGGCGAAGGGCCTTGGCAGTTTTTTCAGCCACGCGCAGAGGTAAGGCCGCTCGACGACCCAGGCCCGCCGGTTTTCCGGCGGGAGCGGATAGATGCGGCACTCTTTTCCCGCCTGCCGGAGCCGCGCGTCAAAGGCTTCGCGCCGCCACAGCGACCACGGGTGCTCGGCCGGGTGGTCGACGTAGACGAAGCACCGCGGCGAACGCCCGAGAAAATACTCCGCGGCGAGCCGCCCGATGGCTTCCGAGTCGAGCTGGGTGCGGCTGAAGCGCGACAGCGGTTCTTCGGGGTGGAGATAGGCCCCCGGCGGATTGAACAGCACCACGGGAACCCGGGCGACGCGCAGCGCCTGGGCCGTGACCTCATTCGGAACGCGGGCGATGATGCCGTCGCCTTTCCACTGGCGGGAGTCGGGAACCTGCTGTCCGCCCGGCCCGCCTTCGATGACGTTCAGGCTCCACGGGCCGTAGACGCGGACATAGTCGAAAACGCCCTGGAGCATGGCGCGCGAAACGCCGTAAGCCGACTCGACCACCACGGCGACCTGCGGCATCTTTTTCTGGGGATTCCGTTTCATTGTCTGGTGCGCGAAGCTCAATCGGATGGTGCCGATTATACCGCGACATCCTCACAAACGCAACTGTGCGGTTCCGAAAAAGATCGTTCGATTTCGCTTTATCATCGTTGGCGAAACGTGCCGAACGGAAGTATTTTAGTAACACCGTGCAAATCGGCTGCCGGTTGTGGGGCCGTTTCGCTGACGGGAGTCGGTCTGTTGTGTGGAAGGGAGATGACCATGAAGTCGATAACTGCGGTGACGGGCATGGCTGCCGGATGGATTGTTTTTTCCGCGGCTGCGGCGACGAATTATTGGACCGCGACATCGGGTACGGGAAACTGGAACGAACCGGCGAATTGGAGCTTGGGTAACGTTCCCGGAGCGTCGGACACGGCGATTATCACCAACGCCGCAACGTCTGGGAACGGTTACACGGTCGAGGTCGATCAGGCGACCGTCAATGTGTTCCGGGTGACGTGCAGCGCCCCGGCAGGGCAGACGCTCACGTTCAACGTCCGGACCAATCTGACTGTGAACAACATCAGTTCCTCTGATGCCGACTGGTCCTTGGGACCACAGGGCAACGTGTCGGTCAACGTTTTCTCAAACGCCGTGCTGGATACGTACTGCCAGATTTTGGGCGCGGGCGTGAGCAACAATTATACCGTACTCCCCGGCGGCACATTGAAATACGGTGCCGTTGTCAACAAGCGCTTCAGGGTGTTTGGAGGTCTCACGGTACAGGGAAGCGTGATCGCCGCCAGCCGTGCGGGTGAACTGGTTAATGCGTATCCGCTGGTCGTGGACGGAGGTCATCTGTACGCGGTCCTTCTAACTTCACCCCCGTTGCTCCTGACGAACAACGCGTCGTTGAGTTATTCGTCGATGGCGATCGCGGGAATGACGACAACGATGCGGGACGGCACGGTCACGAACCGCGCGAGCGGCGCGCTTCACATCGGAGGCCCCGCCACCGGGAATGCGTCGGCGTTTCTGAATCTGTCGGGTGGCCTCTGGAGGCAAGAGGGGCCAGCCTACATCTGCGAGCGGCCGAACGGTTATCTGGATCTGTCGGGTACGGCCCGGTTCGTCTCCACCAATGACGTGTGGGTGGGGTCGAACAACACGGGCAGCCAAGCGTTCCTGTTCGGCTACAGCGGGTTCGTGACGGTTCGTTCGGGCAGCTTTATTGTGACCAATTTCAACGGAAGCTCAAGGCTGTATCTCGGCAACATCACCCCCGGCTATCTGACGTGCGCGGGCGGCACTTCGGCGGTGGATCGGGTCGTGCTGTCCAATCGGGGCAATCTTTTCGGGTCCAACGCGGTCGGGCGGATCACGTTGGCGGGCGGCCGCTTGGACATCCTTCAGTCGCTGTCCGCGACAAACGGCAGCTACTCGGTGCTGGTCTGTTCGACGGGCACGCTCAATGTGGCCAACGCGGACATCGCCAACGGCAACGCGGTGGTGATCGGTGACGGCAAGGGCAGCGCCACGCTCGGCTTGTTGGCCGGAGCGCACCGCTTTGCCGACGGCCTGGTGATCACGAACAAGGCGATGCTGGCCGCGGGCGGTGTCGGCGCCGTGGCTTCCCCCGCTGTCACCGGCAACTTGGCCATGACGGAGGGAGCGTCGCTGCACTGCGATTTCAATGCGGGGGCGGGCGAGACCGTCACGCTGACGGGGGCGCTCACGCTGCCAGCGCAGGCCACGGTGTCGCTGGCCTCGCTGGACGGGTCTCTGCCGAACACGGTGGTGCTGGTGGCGGCTGATTCCGTGTCCGCGCCTGCCGGCCTCGGCGGCTGGACGGTCTCGACGGTCGGGGACGTCGGGTACCGTGTGGCGGTCGAGGGAACTTCGCTGGTGCTGCTCAAGAAGCAAAAGGGGACGTTGATCAGCGTGTTTTAACGACGGTAGGCGGTTATGTGATGAAACACGGGCGGAAGGTGGATGACGGCAGGAGGCGGGCATGAAACGGATGCAGCGGTTGACGGAAAAAGTTCAGACGATCCTGGCGGCCGGCGTGCTGGCGGCTGCAGCGGCCGGGGCGGCGACGACGAACGTCTATATTTGGACGGGAGGGGCGGCCGGCGATTCCAGCAACTGGTTCAACCCGACGAACTGGAGCGGCCCCTCCGGCTACGGCGTTCCGGGCGACACGCACAACCCCGCCGGACTTCAGCTTGACGGGGCGTTTTTCCAGTCGGCGTCGAACGTGGCGGGCACGGTCAATTATTCCTATGTGCCGGGCGTTACCCCTCACACCAATGTTTTTTCCTTCCTTAATCTCGCTAAAACCGACACGTCGTCGGCACTGACCTTCAATTTCGATGGCGATATGATCGTCGAGCACAACAATGTGGCCGACCCGGACTGGTGGCAGTCCATATCCTCTATCGGCGGTGGAGGCAAGCTGACGGCCAACATCAGGTCGGGGACCCTGGCAGTCAAGACCGGTAAAGTTTTGGTCGATGTCAATGCCACGAGCGGCAGCCTCAATGTGGCGAGCAACGCCGCACTCGTCGCGTTCGCCTTCGGCACGAGTTCGGCCAACCGCCAGCTCGCGATCAATGGGGTCGCGAACATCGACGGCTGGTGCGGGACGCGGGGGGCGACGTATGATAACGTCGCTATCGGGAGCATGTATGTCAGTGTCTCAGGGACCATGCGCATCAACAGCGGGGGAACCGTCTATGGGGATGGCTTCACATCCGGCGGAAATTCCAGCACCTTGACGATCACCAACGGTGCGACTCTGCTCACCCGGTACGGCGGTTCTGGCATCGGCCAGACGGCCAGCTATGGCACCGGGTATAACCACCTGTTCCGCATGTACGGCGGTGTTGTCACGAACCGGGGCGCCTTGACGATCGGGGGCATCAATGTGTGGAGCGCGACGGCACCCGGCACCGGCCGGTTGCTGATCGACGGGGGCGACTGGTTCCAGGGAGGAATGACCCGCATCGGATTCAGCCGCGTCGGGGTGGTCGCCGTGTCTGGCGGAACGCTGGCGTGTCTCTCCGACGTGTGCGTGGGAGGGGGCGGCGGGACTGCCAGCTATCCGATCCCTTCGGGTATTGCGTCCCTGGGCACGTTGACGGTCACAGGCGGTACGGTGGTCGTCAGTAATCCCGACTCGGGCGTCCTGTATACGACCACGCAGGCAGGACGTCACAATCCTTCAATGATTACGCATTACTTCGGCGTTCCCGCAGGCACGTGGGACCACACGTACTCGGGGCAACGGCTAATCGTTGATTCGCTCGCGGGGTCAGGCAGCGGGCTTGAATCCAATGTTGTTTACTATGCGGGCGAAGGGAACCTCTCGGTGCTCGACTCCAAGTCGACCTTCGCCTTCTACGTGACGGCTGACGCCGCCGCCGGTGTCACAGGATCGGCGAGCTATGCGGCGGGCAGCACCTATCACACGTTGCCCGCCCGGCTGATGGTGGGAAACAGCATGACCTTTTCGGGCGCCTCAGCGCTGATGATCACGGGAATCTTGAATCTGGTGAGCGGCTCGCTGACGGCGGACGAGTTGATCGCCACCAACGGTGCTGCCAGCGTTCTCAATTTCCTTGGCGGTTCGTTGACGGTGAAGAACGCCACCGACATCAGCAACGGCGTCGA
>Ga0209066_10007067_pt1 | contig 11252 bp, 6 predicted proteins | sample All_14_2_FD_187198 | JGI IMG/M metagenome (GOLD analysis project Ga0209066, IMG submission 187198) | Freshwater microbial communities in response to fracking from Pennsylvania, USA - Allegheny Zone_MetaG_DW_15 (SPAdes) (version 2) ... | reverse complement strand
GGCCGAGACCCAGTCCGCCATCCTGCCGCTCGTGCCCTATCTCGACACGCTGCGCTGGGTGTTCATCGCCGTGGCGCTCGCGGGCGTCGCCGTCACGATTTACGCGCGGCTTGATGACTGGAAGCGGGGGCAGCGATGATCGCCGCTCTCCTCACCGGGATCGCCGCCGCCCCGTGGATGAGGGCGGCCCTGCGCTACGGCGCCATCGCACTCGCGGTGCTCCTGTTCCTGCTTGCGCTGCGGCGCTCCGGCGAGCGTGCGGGACGCGTCGCCGAACGCCTCGAAACCACGGAGAAAGCCAATGATGTCCAACGCCAGATGCTCGACGCGGCGGCTCGCCGCCCTCGCGATCGCAACGATCTCGCTGACCGGCTGCGCAACGGTCGCTTCTAAGCCCCGCGTCACGGCCGCCTGCCCACCGGTGGTCGAGTATAGCCGCGAGTTCCAGGCACGCGCGGCCGAGGAACTCGGGTTGCTGCCGGAGGGGTCGGTTATCGTCAAAATGCTCGCCGATTACAGTGTCATGCGGGACCAGGCTCGGGCGTGCTCAAATTGAGCACCATACCACTTACTACATTCGTCGCCCTTGGGCGCGGAAAGATCAGATGAGAGCCGAATTCTATTTAACCGACGAGCCGAGGAATTAGACGATCTCCACGTAACCAATCAATTCGGCAGAGTAACTACCGTCACCGCTCGCAGTACCTTTGTGCTTAAGTTCTCTTTGAAGTGATGGCTCGATCAGCTGGCTGAACATATCAATTCGCTGATCCGGGCTGAGCGATGGGGAAGCAGGCTGCAATCGCAGCACTTGGTCCACTTGGCGTTCGAGTGCCGGAACCCTTGTGCCATCGGCACCGACTGCGATCGCTTGGATCGAGGTTTTCTTGTCGCCTTGACCGTTCGTCGCTTCCACGACCCACAGGGAAAGCACCCCGGAACCGATACCATTGCCATTGACAGCGACTCCCAGGCTTTCGGGGCTTGAAGATCGCCATCTGCCGAGCTCCTCTTGCACAGCAGGGTGATCAAGCCCCAGCAGATCGCATGTCTCGGAGGATGTCGCGACGTCGCGGTTCAGAGTAAACCGTGTGCGGCGGGCGCCATCGACCGTAAGTAGATCGATCGTCTCCGCATCGACCTTCGACAGTCGCAGATTTCTGTCTGCCAGCGCCGACGATAGGAAATCAACAAGCCGCTCCAGGCCGGTAGAAACATCAGCGAACGGCTTGTAGTCGTCCAGGCTGAAGCCTTCAAGGCCTTGGAACAGGTCGAAAACCACCTCCCGTGCCTCACGCGCGTTCGACAGAGCCGCCTCGAGTTCAACGGCAGTCCGCTTCAATTCGGGATCGCCTAGTGCCTCTTGATAGAGCCGGTCATAGTTCAACCGCTCAGACAGCTGCCCAAGAATTTGAGAACGCAGATCCTCGGCAACGTTGCCTTGATCGTCGACTTTTCCGAGCGTCTTGGCGATCTCGGTCAGCTTGTCGTCGAGAAGCAGAAAGATTCGTCCTTCGATCGTGTCCGACAGTACGAGATTATACACTTGGGCAGTATGAGCCTGACCGTACCGATGAATGCGGCCAATCCGCTGTTCCATATCCATCGGATTCCAAGGCAGATCGAAGTTGAAAAGGATGCGTGCGAATTGCAGGTTGATCCCTTCGCGTCCGGCTGCGGTACAGACCAGCACTCTGGGTCCGTCCTTCAACTTGAACCGGCGCTCGGCAGCGGCTTTGGCGCCGTGATCGCCGCCACGCAGAACGACGACACCCTGTCCCGGATATGTCGCTTCGATCTCACGAGCCAAGAGGTCGACGGTGCCCAAGTAGGTCGCGAAGATCACAATTTTCTCGTTCGCGTTCTGACGCCACAGTGTGCCTAGGCCGTCAAGCAGCTTCTGCACCTTTGTTTCACGCTGCACAGGGAACACAGACAATAGATCGGCGATACGTAGGCGTTCTTCAGGAAGATGAAGGTCGATTGCAGCCGACGCGACATCCTCCATATGCGATGAAGCGAACTCCGAACCATACGGATCGGATGCCATTTCCAGCGCTTCTTCATCCAGCTTCTTGGCAAGCCGGTACTTCAGATCAGCCATGATCCTGTCGACTTCGCTTCGGCCGATCGCATCGCGTTCGAGGCCCCATTCGGCGTGGATCAATTCCCGAGCTTCGTCAAAGAGCCGTTCGCGGCCTTCAATGTCGAGGTCTTTGTCCCGGAGCAGGGCCTCGTGAAGCGTGAGCATCAGCATGCGGCGCTTGAGCGTTCGCCGCACGGCGGCGAAGCTTGACGCCGCGATCTTCTGGAAAATGGCCATCAGGAAGCCGAGGGCGCGCCCTTGGTTGCCCTTACGTTTGGCGAGGTCGAAACCGTCCTCGAGGTATTCTCGCAGGCGCTCGTAGAAACGCCGCTCCTCGTCCCCCATTAGGAAGGATTCCGTATGAACCCACCGCCGCGCGAACAGGGGGTCGCCATCTGGGCGACACGCATCAGCTTTCGTCCGGCGAAACATCACGGTATTCAACCGGTGTCTGTTCTCCAGCATCTCCTCCGGGCTGCCGAACAGTGTCGGATTAAGCAGCTGGACAAGCATCCAGAACTGGAAATGGTTTCCTTGGTGCGGCGTTGCCGAAAGAAGAAGCAGGTCTCGTGTATGTCCCTTCAAGGCCTCGCCGAGTTTATAGTTTTCGGTCTTCCTGACCTTGCCGCCAGTCCGATACGCAGTCAGATGGTGCGCCTCATCAAATACCACCAGATCCCAGCGCGGCGCATCGAGCAGGCGCTTGATGCGCGCCGGGCGCTTCAGCGTGTCGATGCTGGCGATGAGCCGGTCATGCTTTGCAAAGGCATTCGTCTTCCTGTCGGTGATATCGCCTTCGGATCCGAAAACCTCGAAATCCAGGTTGAAGACTTCATTCAACTCCCGATGCCAGTTGTTCACAAGGCCTGCTGGCACAACCATCAAGGCCCGGTCCAACTCGCCACGGCTCGCCAGTTCACGTAGGACGAGCGCCGTTTCGATCGTCTTTCCGAGTCCGACTTCATCGGCAATAAGGAAACGACGCGGCGAAGCTGTCGCGATACGGTGGGTCAGCACGACCTGGTGCGGAAGAAGGTCGATCCGCGCGGATGTCAGCGCCGACGCGCTCTCCATCACGGGCAGGGCATGTGCTTCGTAGGATAGCCATACAGCTCGCGCCCGTTCGGCAGTGCCCTCGACCGACCGCAAAATGCGCTCGGTGCGAGACATTTCCTTCTGAATGCTGGCAAGCGGAACGCGCCGCTCTCCGATGCTGAAGAACGCACGAAGGTAACCGTCGCGCGGCGCCTCGAGCACCACACCGGCGCCGAAATCCAGATGAGTGATCCTCTCCCCGGGGCCGAATGTTGTCTGGTCGGTCTGCACGCTCAGGTGATCCTCAAATGAAACAGGCCCACCGATTTGCCGCCCTGCGCGAGAATAATTTCTTGCGGATACTCCCGTGCTTCTCCCCACAAGACCCGTCCGAAATCGATCGTCTCGTTAGAAAATGGCGCGGAGCACCGCCACCGCACGGCATCGGTCGCCAGGTCGATGGGCATTCGTCTTTGGCCGTTGGGCAGCCAGAAAACCAGCGATGCCTGACCGTCGTAGAAATCTTGGAAGGAGAGGATCGCCGATTTCAGGGCACCACCAAGCCAGGCATCGGCGTCCGTTGGAGACAGAAGATCGAGGCAGGCATCGAGGCCCGCCACGACCAATGTGTCACCGCCATTGCTCGGCAGATCGTCCGGCCAAGATCTGGTGGCAAGCATCAGCTGCCGCAGGCTGTAGACCTCGCTCGCCCTCGCGACCTTAGCGAAGGCGTCGTCGTCCCAGACCCAGCTCACACCCCGCCGCTGCCAGACGCTGTCGAGCACCTGTTTCATGCTCAATCCTCCAGGAAGAACGACAGCTGCCTGACCTGCTCTTTGTGGCTGGCGGCCCAGTTGTTGTAGATGCTCAGCGCCCGGGAGGCCGCGTTCCGCATCGCCTGCGTCTGGCCTCGCTTGCTCATCCATTCGAGCAGGCCCTTCAGCGCTGCATGCGGCTTGAAGTTCTCGTTCTTCAGGGTGTCGGCCGCGTTGATCCCGCTTCCGTCATAGCAGGCGCCCATCAGGACGAAGGCCTGGTCCAGATCGGCCGACAGCTTGCGCCGATGCCGGCCCTGCCAGTCTCGCGCGATGTCCAACGGGTCGTTGAGGTAGAAGATCTTCCGCTCTTCGTGCGCCCAGCCCCGATTGACGAACTCGTCCGGCGCGATGCCCGAGCCGCGCAGCATCTTCTGCATCTGGTCGCGGGCGAGCTCGGTCTTCCCGTCGAATATACGCAGAAACTGGCGGGTGATCGGTTCCGCGACGACCGGCGGAGGCTCGGAGCCCTTACCTGCGTCTTCCTCGATCAGCTGGTTGATGCCGACGAGCGCATCCTTGACCTGGATCGGACGCCCTTCATCGACATAGACCTTCCCATAATGCTGCGAGAAGTACTCGAGCGCCTTGCCGCGCCGGATGACCTGGAGGTCAGCTGCAGGTAGACCAGCTCGTGCGTGATTTTCCAGCAACCCCTGAAGCTGGCGGACGTCAGCCAATACCTCGCGGCGCATACGCCCCCAACTGACAGACTTTGGCTCTTCGGTCCGCTTCCGGCAGACATGAATTATGTCGTACTCAACTTTCTGAGAACCAAATTGGCCATCGCCCTTCGTTTCATCTGACCTGATCGGATACGTGGCTTCCAGATAGAAGCCAGCGTCGAACAGAGATTCGAGGACCGACACCCATGGCGCGTCTTCACTGTGATGGAAGGTAAACGCGAGCATTCCGCCCGGCTTCAGGATCCGATGAGCCTCCTTCCAGCAGGCTGTCAGCAGACGCTGGTAAAAGCCGTTTGGATCTTCCGGTTCACGATAGCGGTTGGCGACGGCTTCTAGCGTCTTGGGTGTATACTCTGCCGAGAAAACCTCTGGATATCGGTCGTTTAGAACGAGGCGCAGCCAAACATAGAAAAAGTCGGAGAGCTCAGAGTATTGTACCAGGTCACCGAAAGGCGGATCCGTGATCACCAAGTCAAAGCTGCCTGCTGAATATGCATCCAGGTCAGTGGAGGAGGCTTGAATGACACTGCCCCCTTTGACGGGATCCAGGGGGAGTGCCTTCTCGCTTTTGCCAGAACATTGGGCAGCCAGATCAGGGTGTGTCCGGGATAGCTGCTCGAGGCTGACGAGCTCCCATGGATGCTCGGCCCAGTCGGCGGATTCGACTGCGCCTTCGACACACGACGACCAATTCCCCCTCCCAAGCGAACCGAAAACACAATTCTCAACAGCCGTCAGTTTTGGGTGAAAACTATTGCGAGAATAGTGTGGCTCAGGCGTGTCTCGCTGCGGATTCCAGAAGCAAAACATGTTTTGATTCCGCAAATACTGCTGAAACGCAGCAAGAACATATTCGCGCGTTTTCCAATCATGATTTCCAGAAGTGACAATTGACTTCAAGAGCAGCGCGTGCACCAGCAGCTGGCGGGGATTAAACATCGTCCACCAGTGTGTGAAGTGATGTCCTTCGACGTCATGCGGTCCGATTTCAGCACCAATTGGAATGGCACTCCTCGGCCAGAAGTCGGCGAGGTCTCCGTCTTTGCGATTTTCCCATTCAGCACAAGCCGCATCGAACTGGCTCGCAATTCGAAGATCAAAGGGGGCAAAGAATCTCCCGTTGTACGGGCGCCCGCTCTGATCGGCCCCCGGCGCATAGCCCTGAATAGCGTATCCAGCCAGAGGGGCTGCCTTCCCGAATTGCCTAGCCGAGTCGAGCAAGTCTTGGACAGTGCCGCATGACGCACACTCAAAGTGTGAGCGTTTAGGAACGGTTCCGGCGGCCCCATCCGTGCGAAAGCTGACGCCCGTCTCTGGGCAAGTAACTTCGTCGGGAAGTGGCCCACGAACTTCCAAAAGCCGAATCCTCGACGCCCTTTCGCGATCCCATCTTTGGGTCGAGATTACGTCATCATGAGGTGACCCACCCAGAGGCGCGCCATTGGGATCGGTCTTTGGACTGCCAGACAGCCAATCAGGATGAACCAGCAGCGAAAGCTCGACCTTCTTGTTCTTGCCCTTGTCAAGCTTCACCATTTCGGTGTGACCGCAATGGGGGCAGATCACACGCCCCTTCGGATCGAGGATCGAGTAGGGCTTCTCGTCCGGCGCGACATAGAGCGGTACGTCTGGCGCCATGCGCGCTTCGTCCTCTTCGATGTCGAAGCGCTCGCTGCACGACCGACACTTATGCGGCCAATGCTTCACCGTCAGCGTCTTCACAGACATGACCGGGTTGGTCATGATCGGCGTGCGGTGGCCGCAGCCCGTCACCTGGCAGGGGCCGTGCTTGGCCCAGAAGGTGTAGATGATCTCGGGCCCTTCGTAGCTGTAGTCCTTCCGCTCCTCTGGCTTGAGGGACAGCGGATCGAAATCCTCCCCCATCACCCGGCCCGTGGGCTTGTGCGTCCAGGTACCCTTCTCGCCCTTCGGGCCATCGCAAAAGTAGAAGGGCATGATCTGAGGTTTCACCTCGGCCTCGATGTCGGCCAACAGGCGTTTCACCTCGTCGAGATCGACATCCGCCAGCTCCTGCTTCACTACGAACCAGGCCACCGGGTTGAGGTCATTCCCCGACATCTGCATGCCGAGGCGCGATCCCTCGACGAGCGTCGTGCCGCCGCCCATGAAGATGTCGGCGACCTTGAGGTGCTTGAAGGCGCCTTTCTTCTGGTGGTTGGCGTAGTAGTTGTCCCAGACCAGCTTGGCCGCGAGGGACGGATCCTCGGGCGCCTTGGTCGCTGCTGCGATAAGCATGGAGCGGAAGACGCTGGACCGACGCCGCGCCCACCATTTCGACATCTGATAAATCGGCTTGCCGGCGTTGCCTTCGATCACCGCCACCTGGTTAACCGGAAGGATCGGGAAATCCACCTCAAGGCAGGTCTTGGGGCGGTTCGGGTCGTTGAAATCAACCGTTTCCAATGCGACGGGCTTACCGGCACCAACCGCGCGCGCGACCTCTTGGGCGATCATTTCCTTCTTGGTGGCCATACGCACGATTTCCTTATTTCGTAATTTCGATAAAGGGGCAGAGCATTTCGAGGAGCGACAAGCCGCCGTGTGCCAGCGTGGGGTAACCACCCTGGCTCTTCCATTTCCAACGGCCGACGGCGAGGAGGTGCTTGCCGTGCGGGCTATCCATCGAAAGCGCGACTGGCGGGACAAAGGGGCCGGGATCGTGGTCCCCAGGCAGCAGCCGCCCACTCTTCAGCGCACCCTTGAGGAAGGTAGCCTGCTCGTCCGCTGCATCGAAGAACAGGCCAGTGGCGGCATAGCCATGATCGGAGGTGATGACCAGCCGACGGCCGGTGCCCAAGCGCTCGACGAACTCCCAGAAGTCGTCGCCGGTCAGTTGCCCCGCGATGTCGCGCGTGAGGAGGTCCAGGCCCTGACCGGCGCCGGACCCGTCGTGCAGCTTGCTGTCGGGCCACTGGTGCCAGAAAATCCAATTTGGTGAGGCGTCGATCAGGCCGACGCAGTCCTTCCATGGAAGATCAATGCATTCAGTCCTGGCGGGTGCCAACCGATGGGCAAGGCCACCGCCGTTGTTCTGAAGCTGGCTCCGGCTGCCGAAGCCAAGCGCTTTGGCAAAGGCATTCGTCTCGGACGGGATTTCAGCGCCATACGCTGCAGCGTTATGGACAGCGAACCCACGCGCCCGCGCGCCTTCGACGAGCCACGGTATCTCCCTCAGGCTTAGCCCATCGAGGATCAAGACCGCCTTGGCGCTGTAGGGCGCAGACCACCACTCCACGAGCTTGTCGGCGTTTCGCGGCGCGGCGTCTGAAAACGAACGCCACAACTCCCATGCCGCCGACGACAGGAAGTGGTCCATCTCGCCGATGGCGCGATCCCGTCGGGTTACCTCTCCCGGCGCTTTCTCGACATCGAGCGGTGCGCCGCAGATCGACACCACGCGCTCGACAATTCTGCTCCATGCCTCATCCGCCGGAGCTGAGGTCAGACTGGAGAGCGCTGCCACATCCAACACCATCAGCTCCCCTCCTTGTCGAGCGACAACTCGAACGTCATGCCGTCCGGCAGCTTCTTGAGGAGTTCCTTGAGTTGCGCGCCCGTCGCGGCATCAACCTTGAGAGTGACGGATTTCACCGGCGTTGCCGGCCCAATACCCCAGCCCTCAAGTTTCCCAATAAGATTGAGCGGCGACGTCGCAGGCGCGGCATAAGGCATCCGCGTCGCCCCAGCTCCTCCACCGAATATCCCGCCACCGGTATCGGGATTAGGAGGCGGCGATCCCGGCTCAGAGCCTGGGTTGTCGGCTGTTCCCCCCGGAGGCGTGGGCGCAGGCCCCGAGCCCCCACCGAAAAGCCCGCCGGCAGGCGACGAGCCCGGATTTGGCTGTGGCGTCGCGCCACCAGTTGCGGGGACAGCAGAAGGCGGCAGGAGGAACACCTCATCAAGCTGGCGCCCCGTATACGACAGCTTCGGCCTCAATCGTCGCCAAGCGCTCTCTTCGTCCTCTCCGGATTGCGCTTGAAGGTACTCCATGCCCCGGAGATTGATTGCGACCTTGCCCTTGGCACAAAGGCGCACGATCCGCTCCTTCATAGCCGTTTCGCCCAACCAGGGGATACAATCCTGGCCCGCAGGGCGTGGCTCTTGGAGCTCTTTGAGCAGCTTCCCGACGGAGCTGTTATTGGCGGCAGCTTCAAGGACGAGCTGCTCGAAATCTTCCGGAACGAACAAGTCGTTCGTCAGCGCCGACTCGATGGCCTCTGGGACCTTGGCCCCTTGTTCACGCAGAGTCTCAACGTGGAATTCGCACTTCGTCGGGTCGCCGAAATTCCAGCGATGCAATACGGCAAACCGGTCAAACCGCTTTTTAATGATATCCCGCAACTCACCCTGATATTTAGACTGAAGCTTGCGGTACTCGGGGTTCTGCGTGCCCCATTCCTGCGCCTTCATTTCTGCTCTGGCGAGTACCAGCAGGTCACGGTCGTAAAACGCGTTTGATGTGCCGTTACGGGGTATCAGGAAGCGAACCGTGTTCCGCCGCTTCTGAAGGTGATCCTTCAGCCACTTTCCGAGGCGCTCATTAATGCGATCCGGTTCTTCCGGAAGCACGAGGATCGGCAGTCTGTCGTCCCAGCGATCCGGTTGTTCGCTCTCCTCAAGACCCGCCCAAGGATCGTTCAGCCAATTGCGGGGCAGGGCAATGACGCGGAAGGTCTTGGCAACCTCCTCGGTCCCACCGATGATGTAGCGCACCTCCTTCGCAAGCTGCGCGAGATCTGATCCATCCGTGAAGAGCTTGTCATTCCTCGCGGAGGCCATCACCTTGGCCTGCGGGTTCTCTTCTTCCTTGAAGACGAGGCGCGCGCCGTCCTGGTGAATGTTGAAACTGTTTTCGATGACCGTCGCAAGCTCGACCTGAAATGCATTGTCGTCGACCGGTTTGGCCTGCGTCAGATCGACTTGCAGAACCGCGGGCTCTGCACCCGCCATGTTGCCAACCGCAATCGACCGGAGCCAGAGCGCCCCAACGATCTCCTGAAGATGCGGGACCTTTGAGCCATGATCCGGCACGGCCTCCGTCACCGACGTTAGGTTTCGAAGCGCTTTGTCGCGAAGGGCGCGATGCTGCTGATTGGCCACCGAGTCCAGAAGCGCCCCGATACCCGAGGCGTCGTCGTCAAGCCGGAAGTCCGCCGCCGTAAGAACAGGCGAAGCCTCGCCCCGGCTCTTATACAGATTTGCCAAAACGCGTATCAGATCGCGGGTCTCTTGTGCGTCGGTCGCGACAAGTACCTGGTCTTCCAGGAGCTGCAAAAGGTGCGGCGCAAACGGCCAGCACTCTATGAAATCCCGGCTTTTTCGATCCTGTTCCGACGTTGGCGTTCCGAGCAACCGGAAATACTCGCTGATATGTACGCCTAGAATACCTTCGACGGCCGACTCCCCGATTTGCAGCCTGTTCTCAAATAACCGGTGAAGCAGCATGCGACGGCGATCGTGCTGGATCTTGTCCGGGCTGCCTCCCGCCCTAAAATCCACCTGAACGGGATTCACCCTATGAATCTGCTGATAGGCGTCGCTGGTTCCATTCCTGACGGACACCACGAGAACGAGAAGCTCCGGATACTCCTTGGCAATTTCCGAGAGGATCTGAATGAAATTGAACGCCCAATTCTTCCAGGGGTACTGCTTGGTGTTCGTCAGCCCGTCAAACCAGGTTTGAAACTCATCGAGAAGCAGCATCGTGGGCGTGTGACGCAGCATCTCAAGGATAAGCTGATCAGATGGAATATCCGTCTTCCCAGCTCCCATCCCCTCCCACTTGCCCTTGATGTAGGTGCCATATGGGTGTCGCTCGAATAGAATGTCCCACAGAAACTTGTATCGTTGACGGTGCAGACTTTCGCCAATGACAAGCATGCCATTGCGAAGCGGGATTTGTCCGATCGCTGGATCGGCGAGCGTACTTGACCAGCTTTTGAGCCAATCGCCCGTTGAACCCGGATCGCTGACCGTATGGTAGAGCGCGGCCATGAGGTGCGACTTACCGAGGCCGCGCTCACCGATGACCACAACCGGCCGACCTTGGTGCGGTCCGACGGCCTCGATGCCCTTCAATAGATCGAGCGTCGGATAGGTTATCTCAAGAAAATCACGGGCCGGAACTTGTGTTGCACCAGTGTTCGCGTCGTTGGATAGCTCAATTGCTGTGCCCTTGAGGCGCCGCCCCTTAAACTCATCTCTTAGCTTCAGCCCAAGCATTTATTATTCTCCAACTCTTTCTTCCGTACCCGCATGAACTGATATTTCACTGTTGAGCAGTACGATCTGCTGGTCCCGTGGTCGCCGAGCAGCCGGGTCGGTATCGAGTCCAAGTCGCCTGAGCGCATAGTAGAGCAGCGCGCGCCGGACTTTGATCTTGGCCTTGCCGCCCTGCATCCCGTAATCGAGGGCAATGACTTTCTGCTGCGTCTCGGACAGCTCCGGGTGCGGTCCGATCTCCAGAGTCACCTGCTCGTTCCAGTCGGCGTCGCCGTCGGCACCGACCTCGCTCGGCTTGGTGCCGCGGGTCTCGATGATCCGCGAGAGAAGGAAGTCCTTGAAGCTCTGGTCGGTGAGGCAGAAGGCCCGTGCATGCCAGCGGAACCC
>Ga0209066_10007063_pt1 | contig 11255 bp, 12 predicted proteins | sample All_14_2_FD_187198 | JGI IMG/M metagenome (GOLD analysis project Ga0209066, IMG submission 187198) | Freshwater microbial communities in response to fracking from Pennsylvania, USA - Allegheny Zone_MetaG_DW_15 (SPAdes) (version 2) ... | reverse complement strand
CGATACCCCCGATCCCCGGACCGCGCAAACGACGGCGATAAAGCGCGCCGCCGACCTGCTGGCCGCCGACCAGCCCGAGGCGGCCATGGCCCATCTGAAGGCGGCCGAGGCCCTTGGCCGAGCGATGGCCACCCATCCGTTCCCGAGCAGCTTTGAATCGGACGAACAGGTCCGGGCAGAACTGCGACGCAAGATCATGGCCCTGTGCAAGGCCGCAGAAGCCAAAAAGGAAGAGGAGGCGAAGGCGGAACGGGAGATGCAAGCCGGACCCGCCATGGACGCGGGATCACCCATTCATGATGAGCGTGCCAGATCGGATGAGCCGCGCGACTGGAGATGAGTGAGGCGAAGTCAGGGTCGAGCGAGAACAGATTTTGTTGTGCGAATAGAAGATGTCGATAACGGCCTGCTTCGCCAGCGGCGGCAGGCGCTCAGCGCGATGAAGGAGATGCACGCGCGCGCCAACGTAATGGCCGACGCCAAGCGTCAGCTCCGGGAAGCCCATCGAGAGCGCGACCGGCTACGCACCGTCGAGATGGTGCGCACCTTGCGGGACGACGAAGCCGTTCACACGAAACAGGTGAGTACGCGCGGCTTGAGTGCACGCAGCGCAACCGACGCCTTCGGGCGTCCGAAAGAAAAAGGCACCACCGCGTCACTCACCGCGCCGGGACGGGCCAGGTCGCGGTCGTTAGGGCGGAGCGATGCGGAGATTGTTTGCGATATTCTCCGCAGGGTTTGGGGAGAATGGCATGGCCTTGATCTATTACAATCGATCAATATATGGAAATTTGAGTGATTATGATCGATCAAAAGATCGACTTTTGATCGATTTTGATCTATCAATAACACGAAGGTTGATGGATCATGGCCACTCGAATGTCTTCGGACGCACTGGCGCGCAAGCATCTCGACAGACGCCTCACCGCCCTATCAGGCGATGCCTTCGCGCGTCCGCCGCGTGGCTGGGTGCGTGCCATACGAGACGCGCTCAACATGACGACGCGCCAACTCGCCGCGCGGATGGGTCTGTCGCAGTCGACCGTCACCGCGCTCGAAAAGGGCGAGGTAAACGAAACCGTCTCTCTCGCGACCCTGAAACAGGCTGCCGAGGCACTCGACTGCCGTCTCGTCTACGCGCTCGTTCCGAACGCATCGCTCGAAGAGACGATGCGCCGACGCGCCCGCCTCATTGCCGACAAGCAGCTTGCGCGCGGCAATCATACGATGCGCCTCGAAAATCAGGCGCTCGTTGCCGACGATCTCGCGAGCGAACACCAGCGCCTCGTCGATGACCTGGTGCGCAATGACTCGCGCCGACTGTGGGATGAGCCGTGAGCGACCCGCTTTTCGACGCGGATGATGACGCGAACACGCCAATCACGCCGGAAGAGCGCGAGGGGTTGATCCCGACCTACATCACGACGCGGCGCGAGTTGAACGAAGCCGAGCAGATCAACATCAACGACGGTGATCGGTGGGCGTTTTCGCGCAAAAAGGTGGACGTGCTCGACGAGGCATTTCTCCAGCGTTTGCACAAGGAGATGCTGGGGAAGGTGTGGCGATGGGCAGGCAAAACCGCACGACTGATCGCAACATCGGCGTTGATCGCTGGCAGATCGAACCGGACCTGCGCGCCCTGTTGAACGACGTCCGATACTGGATCGATCACAAGACCTTCTCGCCTGATGAAATCTCCGTGCGCTTTCATCACCGGCTCGTTTCGATCCACCCCTTTCCGAACGGAAACGGGAGGCACGCCCGCCTTGCGGCCGACCTGCTGAGCGAGCGGCTGGGGATTCCCCGCTTCACCTGGGGCAGCGTCGATCTGGTTGAAGAGGCGGAGACGCGAAGGCGGTATGTCGCAGCGCTTCGTGCGGCCGACAATCACGACATCGACCCATTGCTCGCCTTCGCGCGGTCGTGACGTTAGGGGCGACATCGGACGCCGGCGTGTGAAGTTGCCCCCTCCAGCCCGCTTCGCGCGGTCCCCCTCCCCCGCTTTGCGGGGGAGGATCGAGGAGGATGGCCGGCCTCAGAAGAAGCCGAGCCGGTCGGGGCTGTAGCTGACCAGCAGATTCTTGGTCTGTTGATAGTGGTCCAGCATCATGCGGTGGTTTTCGCGGCCGATGCCCGACTTCTTGTAGCCGCCGAAGGCCGCGTGGGCGGGGTAGTGGTGGTAGCAGTTGGTCCAGACGCGGCCGGCCTCTATGCCGCGACCGGCGCGGTAGGCGGTGTTCATGTCGCGCGACCAGACCCCGGCACCCAGGCCATAGACGGTATCGTTGGCGATCTCGATGGCTTCTTCAAAGGTCTTGAAGGTGGTGACCGACAGGACGGGGCCGAAGATTTCTTCCTGGAACACCCGCATGTCGTTGGTGCCCTTGAAAATGGTCGGCTTGACGTAATAGCCGCCCGCCAGGTCGCCCGAGAGTTCGGGCTGGTCGCCGCCGGTCAGGACCTCGGCACCTTCGGCCCGGCCGATGTCGAGATAGGACAGGATCTTCTTCAGCTGGACGTCCGAGGCCTGGGCGCCGACCATGGTGTTCGGGTCCAGCGGATCACCGGCGACGATGGCCTCGACGCGCTTGATCGCGCGCTCCATGAAGGCGTCGTAGATGTCCTCATGGATCAGGGCGCGGCTGGGGCAGGTGCAGACCTCGCCCTGGTTGAGGGCGAACATGGCGAAGCCTTCCAGCGCCTTGTCGAGGAAGGCGTCGTCGTGATCCATGACGTCCTTGAAGAAGATATTGGGCGACTTTCCACCCAGTTCAAGGGTCACCGGGATGATGTTCTGTGTGGCGTATTCCATGATCTTCTGGCCCACGGCGGTGGAGCCGGTGAAGGCGATCTTGGCGATGCGCGGGCTGGTGGCCAGCGGCTCGCCGACCGACTTGCCCGTGCCCGAGACGATGTTCAGGACACCGGCCGGGATCAGGTCCTGGATCAGGTCGATGACCAGAAGGATGGAGGCGGGCGTCTGTTCGGCGGGTTTCATGACGATGCAGTTGCCGGCGGCCAGCGCCGGGGCCAGCTTCCAGGCCGCCATCAGAATCGGGAAATTCCAGGGAATGATCTGGCCCACGACGCCCAGCGGCTCATGGAAATGATAGGCGACCGTGTCGTTGTCGAGCTGGGAGATGCCGCCTTCCTGGGCGCGGATACAGCCGGCGAAATAACGGAAATGGTCAATGGCGAGCGGGATGTCGGCGGCCAGGGTCTCGCGCACCGGCTTGCCGTTTTCCCAGGTTTCGGCCTCGGCGATGGCCTGAAGGTTCTGCTCCATGCGGTCGGCGATGCGGTTCAGCATGATGGCGCGTTCGGTGACGCTGGTCCGGCCCCAGGCGGCCCGGGCGGCGTGGGCGGCGTCCAGCGCCAGTTCGACGTCGGCGGCGTCCGACAGGGCAACCTCGCACAGGACCCGGCCGTTGACCGGAGAGGTGTTCTCGAAATAGCGGCCGGCGACGGGGGCGACCCATTCGCCGCCGATGAAGTTGTCGTAGCGGGGTTTGAACTTCGGCGTCACCGAGCGGACGAATTCGGGCCTGGTCATGAAAGCTCTCCGTTGTTTCCTGGCGCGCCGGTTGGGGGCGTCGTCGTTGGCGACAGAGAGCGCCGCGGGGCGGCCATAGGGAAGATGCGCGGATCATGGTGCGGCGCACACCTGTCGCAGGGGTGAGACAGGTGCAACTCGGCACCCGACGAGGGAGGATCAGAGACCCAACCGGTTCATCTTGCGATGCATGGTCGCCCGGCTGACCCCCAGCGCGCGGGCGGCGGCGGAGACATTGCCCCCCGCCCGGGCCAGCGCCCGGCGGACGGCGCCGCGTTCGGCTTCCAGCAGATCGGCCTCGCCGGAACGGCCCAGCAGGTCCGAGGCCGGCAGATGGGCGGCGATGCGGGCGTCGGTGATCTTCAGCGCCAGGCGAGCCGCGCGGGTGGCCCCGATGACGAGATCGTCGCGATCCACCGCCAGAAGGGCGGCCGAACGGTCTGCCCCGTCCCCTGCCAGAACGATGCGGGCATCGGCAAAGGCCTGACGAAAGGCCTGGGTCTCGATGGTGCGGGCGGCGTCGCCCACGGCATTGGAGATCAGGCCCAGCATGATGGCCGTGGCATCGGCCCGCGCCGACGACACGTCCAGCGCTCCGGCCAGCCGCCCCTGAGGGTCGTGGATCGGGTGGGTGGTGCAGCTGAGGCCGGTATTGCGGGTGTGGAAATGCTGGTCGCGGTGGATGGTGACGGGTCGGTGTTCGGCAAGGGCCGTGCCGATGCCATTGGTGCCCTCTGCCGCTTCCGACCAGTCGGCGCCCGGCCACAGGCCCCACAGGTGGAAGGTGTCGTCATCGACCGGAGCCCCGCGACGGTCCACCGCAATCCCCTGGGCATCGGTCAGCAGGACACAGCAGCCGGTGTCGCCGACCGCAAGGAACAGACGATCCAGAACGGGCTGGGCGGCCCGGGTCAGGGGCTCCATGGCCTGTCGGGCCTCGCGCAGGCGTTCGGCAGAAACGGTCCGGGCCCGGCCGCCATCCTCGGGCGCCAGGCCATGCACGGTCATCGATCGCCGCCACGAGGCCGCGATGGCCGAACGCGCGGGTCCGGTTCCGTCGTCCAGCGCCTGACGGATACGATCCGGATGACGCTCGGTTTCCGCCCTGTGGTCCACGTTGGCTCCGGGGGACTTGATGAGCGACCAGCAGAGGCTCAATCGGGGGCGCTGTAAAGAGGCCGGTCAGGCGGCGATCCGGTCGCCGTGTTCGACCGTGAAGGTTTCCGGCAGGGTGTGTTCGAAGGTCCGGACCAGACCCGTGGCCTTGACCGCGCGGGCCAGGCCGATCTTGGCCAGGGCCATCGGATGGGGCGCGGTCTGGACGCGGGGGGCAAGGCCCGCCTTGCGCAGCACTCCGTTGGCATACAGGACATTGGCGCGCATCAGGGCCGCAGGGGTCATGAACTCGATGCTGAGCGACACGTTCAGCATGGGCCCGTTGACGATGCGGTGCGGCGCATTCTGTTGCCAGGTGACCATGCGACCCGGCGTCAGGTCATGGACTTCGGCGGCGTCGTCCATGTCGAGCCGGAAGGCCAGTTGCTCGTCGGTCTCCTTGAGGACCACCTTTTCGAGCTGTTCGGCGGTCACGTGGCTGTCGGCGACGGGATAGACCCAGACGCGCTTCTGGCCCCGGATCTGCCACAGGGACACCAGAGGCGTGTCGAGATGATAGAAGACCTGGGCATTGGGCGAGGAGATCAGCATTCCCAGATCGCGCTTGAAGGTCCGGCGGCCGGACATGGCGGTCTTCTCGGCGAAGATCTCCTGCTCCAGAGCGGCATATTCGGGCAGGTAGTCGTTGGCGTGGCGCAGGTTCAGCCAGATACGCCCCTGTCTGGCCGCGGCCAGAAGCTGTTCGCCCGACAGGTCGCCGGCCGCGCCCCGTCTCCAGCTCTGCCAGTCGACCGGATCATGGCCCATGGTGAAGACCCCCAGCCTGTCGCGGGGATAGCGGTCGAGCAGCGAGATCAGGCCGTCGTCGCTGAACATCGGCCGCTCGTGCAGACCGTGCTCGAAGGCCAGGGTCTCGTCGGTGAAGGCGCGGGCCTTTTCGGGTGTCCAGCCGGTGATCACGCTCATGTCGTCGTTCCGTAGAATTGAATCTTGAGAGGCCCGCCCCAGAAGGTCTTGCCCAGGCCCCGGGCGGCACGGTCCCAGGCGTCGGCGACGTCGGGCGCGCGCAGGGCCCATTTCGCCGCCCCCACCAGGCCGAAGACGGCGGCCTGGGCCAGGCCGATGATCATCCAGCGCGCCATGCCGAGCCGGTCGGCATGGGCGGCGCAATGGGAGGTGGGGCCCTGACCATAGGCAAAGGCGCGCTTCAGAGTATAGTTCAGGCTCAGCCGGGACGGTGCCGGATCCTCGTGGACCCAGGCCTCGGGGGCCCAGGCGAAGCGGGCGCCGGCCGCCTGCATCAGGCCGAACAGCATGTCGTCCTCGCCCCCGATATGGTTGCGCGACAGGTCGAAGGGCTGGGCCTCGTCGGGCAGGGCAGCCCGGCGCAACAGGCTGTTGCCGCACCCGAAATAACCCTCGAGAAGACAGGCCTCTGCGGGTCCCGGACGCGAGAAGAACCGCGTCAGATAGGCGCGGTGGCGGCTGACCGAGGCCGGCAAGCGGGCCCGGACAGGACCGAAGACGACATCGGCACCGAACCGGGCCTGAACGGCCAGCAGGTCGCAGATCCAGCTGGGCGGTGCCTCTTCGTCGTCATCGAGGAAGGCGATCAGCGCACCCCGTGCAAAGGCGACAGCCGTGTTGCGGGCATGGGCGACGCCGGGGCGCGGCTCGTGGACATAGCGAACAGCCAGCGGGGCGGTCCGGGCCAGGGTCTCGACATAGTCGCGGGCCGAGGGGACCTGGTCGTTGTCGACCACGACGATCTCGATCTGGTCCGGAGTCAGGCCAGCCCCGGTCAGACCCTTTTGGCCCAGGGCCGAGCCGAGGGCCAGCGCCAGGGGCTGCGGCCGGCGCTGGGTCGGGATGATGATCGAGAGCCGGGGTGGGGTCATCGGCCTAATGGCTCGCCTGATCGGACAGGCTGCGCCTGCGGGTCGCGAGCGCCGCGGCGGCCAGACCCTGAATCCGGCCTCGCAGGGACGGATCGGAGGCGGCGATATGATCCAGGCGACGGCGCACCTTGTCCACGGCCGGCCGACGGCCGACGCCGGCGATCATCCAGGCGCTGTCGACCGAGGCGCTGAGTCGGCCACGCATCCCGGGAACCGACGTCAGCCCCGCCTTCAGGCTGCGCGACGTCGAGGCGAAGGGCCGTTTGTAGTGATCATGGCCGGGCCCCAGGTCATAGACGCGCAGCCCCAGGCCCGGCATGGCGCGGACCGCCTGGTCCAGGAAGGCCTGACCCGGCGAGAGCGCCGACAGGTCGGGTGCCGTCGAGGCGATCCAGGGATGATAGATGTCGCCCGAACGGACGCCGAAATGACCCCCGACCAGGGTTTCGCCCGCATGGAGCGTCAGCATCAGGCCGGACAGATGGGGGGTGTCCAGTTCGAACAGGGACTGCATGAGGGCCGCGACCCAGTCGGGCCTGAGCACATCCTGTACGCCGGTGCGGACGAACTGCTCGCGCTTCCACGCCAGCAACTGCTCGAAATCCGCCGCGTCGCGGCCGACGCGCAGGGACAGGGGACCAAAATCCTCCTCAAGCCGATGACGCAGACGCCGCCAGTTCTTGAATTTCTTGGGACTGGCGGCGCGGGCGGCTTCCAGAAAGCCCTCGGCGTCGCCGCCGTCCAGTTCGATGGCGAAGGCCTCTGAGCCGTCCTGAAGTCCGTCGAACACCTGCCCCGGATCGACCAGCCCGCTGTGCCGGAAGGCGGCCAGGCCCGCCGCAGCCACGGCGTCGGTGCCCTGGGGCCCCTCCCCGATCCGGGCCACCAGTCCGTGATAGTCGCAGAAGGGCGCGCCGATCGGGCGGGCAAATCCGCTGGGCCTGCGATGGTGGGCCAGGAAGGCCTCGGCACAGCCGCTGCGGCTGAACACGGCAACCGAAACATCGGAACGGACCCGGGCCACGGCGTTGGCAAAGTCTGGCCCGAACAGCGGGTTGGCAAAGGCCGGGGTCTCGGCCTGGATGGCGCGCCAGGCATCGACCTCGGCCGACGTCAGGTCGGTCGGGCTGACGCACCTGACGTCGAATTCGCTGATCGGGCGAGCCATTGTGGAACACTCCATTTGTCCGGTTCCTCATCAAGCAAGGCACCGGCCAGTCGAAGCGAACCTGCCACACAGGTCTTAAGGTCGGACGTGCCAAGAGGCTTAACGCCCGGTGAGGATCAGGCCTCGAAGATGGTCTCGAACCCGCCCCACATCATCCGTTTGCCGTCGAAGGGCGTGTCCATGTCCTTGAAGCGGGGGTCTTCCATCATCCTGGCCCAGGCGGCGTCGGCCGTCGCCTTGTCCGGCCATTTGAGCCAGGAGAAGACCACGACCTCACCCGGTTCCAGCTTGACCGCCATGGGGAAGGAGGTCGTCTCCCCGTCAGGCACATCGACGCCCCAGGTCTCGACCTGTTCGAGCGCGCCATACTCCTTGAACAGGGGGGCCGACACCTCGGCGGAGGCGATGTAGCGATCGCGGTCGTGGGCCTTCACGGGGGTGAGGAAGCCGCTGACATAGCTCATGGCTGGTCTCCTTGGGTTAGGGCCGATCCGGATCCAGGAGCGTCCGAACCGCTGGGCGGGCTGATATCGGCGGAAAGCTACCCCGGATCGATCCGATGGCAAGGACAGATCGCACGCGACCCGCGTTCGGCCAATCGACAGCGGAGCCCGGCCGGGGCATTATCGCGCCGTCTGGGATCGGAGGCCGCCGTGTTCAACATCGCCCATCTGAAACACCGCCTGGGCCAGTATGGCGCGGTCTGGGTCACGGCCTTTCTGCTGACCGGGTTCGCCATCGTGATCAGCTGCCTGTTCAAGGACCTGATCGCCATGACCGACAAGGTCCTGCCGGTCACCCTGGGGCTAGCCGTGCTGGCGCTCGGGGTGGGGGTGGTGGCAACCCTGATCTCGCGCGAGACGGTCGGGACCAAGCTGGCGGTCGTGCTGGGCGCGGTACTCCTGGGGTTGCCGCTGCTGTGGGCGCCGGTGTCGGCGGCCGTGGTCGTGGCTTTCTTCTTTGACCGGTCGATCGAATATTCCGAGGTCTATGCCACCTTCCAGATCCGGATCAGCGACATCCTGTATCCCCTGACGCAGGCCGTGTTCGGCACGACCTTCCAGGCGGTCTGGACCCTGTTCCAGGGGGTGGCGACGGTGGTGGGCTTCTTTTCGGCCCTGTCGGCCCTGTGGCCGCGCATCCGCCGTCTGCTCGGGCCCGAGCCCGCCACCGAGGCCTGAAACACCCGCCTTGCACAAATGCACGGCGCGGGGGACCATGGCCCCATGATGCACAAGGCTGACCCCACCCCCCCGACGGCCACAGCGACGCCGGGCGAACGGTACGGCTCGTTCGAGGCCTTCTATCCCTATTACATCCACGAGCATTCGAATCGAACCTGTCGGCGGATCCATGTGGTGGGCAGCACCCTGGTGATCGCGGTGTTCGTGGGGTTCCTGTTGACCATGGACCCCTGGTGGCTTCTGGCCATGCCGGTGGTCGGTTATGGCGCAGCGTGGATCGGGCATTTTTTCTTCGAGAAGAACCGGCCAGCGACCTTCACCTATCCGCTGTGGAGCCTGATGGGCGACTGGCGGATGTGGTTCGAGACGGTGTCCGGGAAGCGGAGGTTCTGAGATGAGGCGGTTCACGACTGTCTGCGCCGTCGTCCTGGCCCTGAGCCTGGGAATGAGCAGCGGCACCGTCCGGGCTGCGGTCCAGGAAACCCCCTCGGCGGTCGTTCTGCGCCAGGGCCTGACGGGAATATGGGAGGGTGCGCTCGGCTATCGCGACTACCAGACCGACCGACTGTTCGAACTGCCGGTCCGGACCACGATCGAGGCGGTCGGCGACGGGGTCACGCTGATCCAGACGTCGCGTTTCGATGACGGGCCGGGCAAGGTGGTCTGGATCACGACGACAAGCCTGGACGATCCTGTGGCAGGCACGACCACCTCGGCGTCGTTCCGGGCAGGAAATGCTGTCGAACCGGCGACTGAGACCCTGCGGGTCCAGACCTATGTCGATGCCGATCACTGGACCATCATCTACAGTGGAACAGGGTCGGACGACGACGCCCCCGCCGACATCCGGATCATCGAAACCCGCGACGGGCCCGGCCTGTTGTCGATCAAGGAGGTGCGACCAGTGGGCGGCGACGACACGGCCTGGCGGTTTCGCAACCAGACCCGGCTGACGCGTATCGACGACTAGACCAGGGTCAGTTCGACGCCATCTGCAAAGGGGCGGTGGACGCCGACGTGGCGGCGATCGTCATCGCGGCAGGTCGCCCCCAGGCCGGAGGACAGCCCTCGAAACGACCGGCATTGGCGATGGTCACGGTGCGCTGATTGAAACGCATGACCGGCTGCATCGAACCGCGACCGTGGCCGGTGTAGAGATCCACCCGCTGGCCCTTGATCGCACCGCCGGTGTCCGAAGCATACCAGTAGCCGTCATGGGTGGTGCCGTCGGCCAGGCGCAGGCCCACCGTCTCGCGAATGAACAGCCGGGTCCGGCGCGGAATGACGCGGGGATCGACGGCGACGGTACGCATCGCGACCGGTCGGCAGCCGAGGGAATCGTTGCCCGTCGCTCCGCCGCCACCGGCGTGATACAGGCTGGTATGGGCGCGCCAGTCGGGATCGCGCGACATCAGTTCGGTCTGTTCGGCGCTGAGGTCGAGGACCGCGCCGGTCTCCTCGCCGCTGGAACCATTCGTCGCCTCCGGGGTTTCCGAAGCAGCCCGCTCAAGAGCGAGAACGTCTGTGTAGGCCACCGGCTCCCCCATCGCGGGATAGGCCAGGGCGCAGAGCGCAACGAACGCAGCGGCGGGCAAACGCATGAACCGGACTCACGGTGACGCCGACCCCGTACCGTGGCGGCAAGGTCCGTGTGGTTTCCCCTTGTGTCCATAATGTGGCAACGCGGCATCCTGTGACGCACTGTCTCTTCCCGCCATGGATCAGTTCCGCTTATCGAAAGCACCGTTGAATCGCGGTATGGCATCGCTTGAGAATGCGATATCAGTATTCGTGCGATCTATGACCTTGGGGGGTGTGAGATGCTTACTGCGTATGGCGATATTCGGTCGGGAAACTGCTTGAAGGTCAAGTGGCTTCTGGACTGGCTCGGACGTGATTATCGCTGGATCGAAGTGGACATCATGTCGGGCGGCAGCCGAACACCGGAATTCCTGGCGATGAGCAGCGCGGGACAGGTGCCGATCATTGTATTGGACGGCGACCGGCCGCTGGCTCAGTCGAACGCCATATTGCTGTATCTGGCCGCAGACTCCGCCCTGATTCCTGTGGATGGCTATGAGCGGGCCCGGATGATGGAGTGGCTGTTCTGGGAACAATACAGCCACGAGCCCTATGTCGCCGTGGCACGGTTCCAGCGGCTGTATCTGGGCCAGGCCAAGGTCGAGGCGCGGATCATGGAACGGGGCGAGGCGGCGCTGGACCGGCTGGAGGGGGCTCTGGCCGGGCGGGACTGGCTGGTGGGCGAGGCATTGAGTTTGGCCGACATCGCGCTGGTCGCCTATACGCGGATGGCGGGCGACGGAGGGTTCGACCTG
>Ga0209066_10007062_pt1 | contig 11255 bp, 3 predicted proteins | sample All_14_2_FD_187198 | JGI IMG/M metagenome (GOLD analysis project Ga0209066, IMG submission 187198) | Freshwater microbial communities in response to fracking from Pennsylvania, USA - Allegheny Zone_MetaG_DW_15 (SPAdes) (version 2) ... | reverse complement strand
AACCGGAGTTGTTCCGCCCGAAGTCGATGATGCTGAACCTGCCGTCCGCCAGCGCGAGCCGTCCCTGCGCGTCGAGCGGCCTATCCGTACGCTCTTTGGCCACCGCCTCCAGCCGCTGCACCTCGTAGAACGGAATCGACGTCAGCTCCGCCTCGGGATAACCCGCGAGCTTGGGCCCGATGTTCTTGATGGTCCGGTCGGCCCATACCTTTTTATCGGGATTCGCCTTGACCGTCCCCACGACCAGCTCGCGCTGAGGCGGCAGCACGGCGAAGGCGGGATAGGGAGCGATCCGCGGCAGCAGTGCGCGGTCAGGCAGAACCGCCAGTTTCTGCGCGGAAAAAGCGCCGCCGCTCAACCACGCGTCCGACGTGGGGGCCAAGCGGTAGACCTCGGAGAAGGGGCGCTGGAAGCTGTAGCGCTGCACCTTCTGCACGCGGCTGTCGAGCGCCTGCGCCTCAAAGGCCGCACCCGCGCCCGCCGTGGAGGCCAGCACCGTGGAGCCGGCCACCACCTCGGCCTGCAGAAATGAAGGCTGGTCGATGAAGTAGTAGCTGTTGGCGTTGTAGCCGGCCACCTCGATCGCGATGACGTTCGGCCCCGCTTTGCAGCGCCCCTTCAGCGGCCACTCGTCCACACGGTAGAATCCATGCGGCCCGCGCGCCGGGCCATACCCCAAAAACTCGCCGTTCACCGAAAGGCGGCAGATCGTCGCTCCGGTCAAGCGCACCACCGCGTCTTCTGCGGCCTTGCCGTCCACCGTCGCGCGGAACCCGACGAAAAGATTGCGCTCTTTTTCGCGCCCCTCCAGCCAGACCGGCTTCGCAGAAACGAATGCCGCAACTTCACTCTTCTTCTCCGCGTGCGCCTCAACGACCGATTTGCACCCGGCCATCCCCAATACGGCCAACAGAACGATCACCCGCATGAATTCCTCCTTCAGTTTCTGTCATCTTAAAGACTCGGCGCGGTGAAGTCAACCACGGCCGGGCAATCCCATTTGTGAAGCCCCTCACCCAAGAAACACGCCATTTCTCAGAACGGTTTCAGCCCGCCGCTTGAGCATCCGCCTGAAGCAAGCGCCGACCTCCCTTTCCTTATCTGACATCGGAAGGGCCGCACGCGGCGGACAGGATCCCCGTTGCGGAAAAACCGCGCGCGCTAAGCGGTCTGCGGCGGTCATTGCACGCTGAACACAGCACCGTGGGAGGCGACATAAATGCGCCCCTCCCCATGGATGAAGGGCGTGTTGTCCGCGCTCAGGATACCGGAGTAAGCGCGTCCGCCGTAGGTCACACGGTCCATGGCGAGCTGGTCGTCGTAGTCCAGTTCGAGAGAGGCATTCGGGGCGAGATCGATGGAGGTCTTCACGAACGCCGCGGCATCGACAGAGGCCGGATCGCCGGATTTCGCGAGGATGACCGAATCGATGAACGATGCGCGGTCAACGTCGTCTCCTCCGTTGATCCCCTCGAACGCGAGCACGTGAGGCACGCCGGCTTTGGCGCACGGCAGCCTGAAGGAATAGCGCTGGAAGGCGGCGGCTGTGGTGCGGACAGACCCCATGACGACACCGTCGAACGTCACGCGGAAATCGTGGCCCGCATAGTTCGGCCGCGCCGCCGCGAGGAACGCGAGGGTATAGGTGCCCGCCTCGGCGAAGGTGAGGGTCTGGCGAATCGTGGCCTTCATCTGGAGGAAGGCGTTGCAGGCGCCTTCGGGCGCGGTGTTTCCCCAATCGGACCCGGACCGGGCAATACCGCTCTGGTTGCGCTGGTTCACGCCGGCGCAGAACACCCACCCCGCATCGGCGAGGCCCGCCTCCCACGTGCCGTTTGCCAAAGAGGCCGAAGTCTCGAAACCGGGGTTGGCGACCGTCGGCATGCGGTATATGCGCACGTCATCGAGGAGCGACGCACGGTCGCCGCCGCCCGAATTGACCCCCACGAACGCAAGCGTTTGGACGAGCGGGTCGCCGTCCTTGATGGCAGGCAGAACGAACGAATGAATCTCGAAGGCCGCCTTCCGCGTTGTCAGGCGCGCGACCTTCACGCCGTTGAGCGTGATGTCGAAGTCGTGTCCGCTGTACCACAGGAAAGTACCGTTCCCCCAGTCGGCGACGCGCGCGGCGGCCCGAAACGACAGGCGGTAGACTCCCGACGTCGGGAACGTGACCGGAACGGAGAGCTGCCCGTTCTGACACAGGAAGGCCGCGTGGTTGCCCTCGGCCATCTGCGTGTAATACCAGACGCCGTTGCCCTCCGCGATGCCGCTGTTGGTGACGGCGGGATCGCCGACGAAACTCCAGCCAGCCCCGGGAGGGTTGTATTCGTAGTAAGACCGGTTGATCGACTTGGCCAGACCGCTCGGGATCTCGAAGCCCGGATTCGGCAGACTGACGTCTGCGCAAGAGGAGGCCATGCCCGAAGGCGCGTCGCCCGCAAAAACGTAGCTGCCCGATCCGACCGCGTACACCGCGCAGCCTTCCTCCATGCGGACGAACGAGACGCCCGCTGCCTGCGCGGCGGGCGCGCCTCCTTCGGTGACGGTGGCGGCGCTCACGGCGGGCACATACACGGTGGCCGTGGCGTTCGGCGGAATGGCGACGTGCAGCGAGAAGGTGTTGCCGCTCAGCGCCCATTCGCTGGTGAAGGGGCCGCGGATCGAGTCGTAGCGCCCTTTGGCCCACGTGAGCCCGCCGCCGGGACGCGGGTGGATGACGACGTGCTTGAAGCCTGGGTGGGCGTCGTCGGGGTTGATGCCGACCTGCGTCCGCCAGACCCATTCGCCGACCGAGCCGAAGGCCCAGTGGTTGAAGGAGTTCATGCTGGGGTTCTGAAATCCGCGGCCGGCAACATAACCGTCCCACCGTTCCCAGATGGTCGTGGCGCCCATGTCCACCATATAGCCCCACGAGGGGACCGTACGGAGATTGATGAGCCGGCAGGCCTCGTTGTGCTGGCCGTTGCCCGAAAGCTCGATCATCATGCGGTGCGTCGCGTGGATGCCGGTCGAGAGGTGGCCGTTGTAGCGGGCGATGGCGTCCATGAGCTGGGCGGTCGCCTTGGGCCGAAGGTTCGCATCGAGCAGATTGAAATTCAGTGCCAGCGCGTATCCGGCCTGCGTATGGCCCGTGACGCTTCCGTCGGCCGAGACGTAGGCTTGGTTGAAGGCAGCTTTGATCGACTCGAAAAGGGCCGCGTAGCGGGCGGCGTCTTCCGACCGGCCCAGCACGGCCGCCATTTTCGCCACGATCTCGGTGGAATGGGCGAAGAACGCGGTGGCGAAGACTTCTTTCGGGACCTCGTTGGTGCCGAGCGGGTAGCCGGAAAGAATCAGTGTGTCGCCGTTGAGCCAGTCGTTGTAATCGTTGCCGCGGCTGTTGCGCCACAGGAGGTTCGGGTTGGCGCCTTTGATAAACTCGACCCAGCGCTTGGCCGATTCGAAGTGTTGTTCGAGGATGCGTGTGTCGCCATAGTTCTGGTACATGCGCCACGGCACGACGGTGCCCGCGTCGCCCCAGCCGGGAACGCCCGATAACGTCGCGTTCGGATCGGAAACGTGCGGGGCCACGTCGGGGTAGCGGCCGTCATCGGCCTGCGAGTCGCGGATGTCGGGGACCCACTTGGTTAAGAACGCCGCCATGTCGCGGTTGAAAATGGCGGTTTGCGAGAACGACAGGATGTCGCCCATCCAGCCGAGGCGCTCGTCGCGCTGCGGACAGTCGGTCGGTGCGCTCATCATGTTGGCGCGCTGAGTCCACTCGACGTTGCGCATGATGGCGTTGAGCAGATCGCTGGAGCAGGAGAAGGTTCCGGCCTGCGGCGCGTCAGAGTGGAAGACCCGCCCGAGGAGCGTGTCGGCGCCTGGCTGTTCCGTGAGTCCGGTGACCTGGACGTAGCGGAATCCGAAGTAGGTGAAGTGCGGCTCAAGCGTGGCCGCGCCGCCCCGCCAAGTATACGTGTTGATTTGCGTCGCGCCCCGGAGATTGCCGAGATAGACGGTCCCGTCATCGTTCAGCGCTTCGCCAAAACGCAGGGTGATGACGGTTCCTGCCGGGGCGTCGGTCTTCAGGCGGCACCAGCCCACCATGTTCTGCCCCATGTCGAAAACGTAGACGCCCGCGTTCGGCTGGGTGATCCTGACGGGAACCAGCTCTTTTTTCACGCGGATCGGCTCGCTCGGCTGGGCCACGAGCACAGCCGTGGCGGAGCCCGTCGGACAGGGCAAAACCTGCGCGGCGGTCCAGCCGTTAGCGGCAAACCCCGGCTGGTCCCAGCCGGGCTGCTCTTTCGTGGCGTCGTACACTTCGCCGTAATAGAGTTCCGAGCGGCGGATGGGCCCCGAGTCGGTCGCCTGCCACGTCCCGTCGCTCACAACGGTCTGCGTGGAGCCGTCGGCCCGTTCGATGTCCAGGCGCAACAACAGACAGTACTGCGGCGCGAAGAAGGTCGGCATGGCCATGAGCGGACCGGCCCACCAGCCGCTGCACAGTTGCGCGCCGATGGCGTTCGCGCCGTCGCGCAGCAGCGGGGTAACGTCGTACGTCTGATACTGGATCCGCTTGCCGAAGCGCGTCCATTCGGGTGCAAGCAGGTGGTCGCCGACCCGCTGGCCGTTGAGCGTCAGCTCGTAAAGGCCGAGCCCCGTAACCGAAACGGTCGCCCGCTTGACCGATCCGGCCAGCGCGAACTCTTTGCGAAGCATCGTGGCCGGCGGGGTAACCATCGCGGTGCCAGGGTCGGGCAGCAGGCGACCATCGGTCAGTTTCGCTTTCGACCAGCCTCCCGACTCCGTACTGTCGAGCGCGGACACTGCCGAGCCCTGCGCCACATTGGCGCCGCCAGAAAGGGCCTGCAGTTCGGCCAGCGCGAAGGCATAGTTGCCGACGTCGCGAAACGCCAGCCGCGTCGCGGTCAGACGGATGTAGCGGACGGAACGCGACGCGAACGCATAGACCGGCGCCTCGGTGCCGGGGTTTGCCACATCCGCAACCGTCTGGTCGACTGCGAGCGCGGCATCAGAAAAGTCGGCGCTCAACGCCGTTTCGATCTTGAAGCGGACCGGGAACAGGAAACCCGGGACATCCTGCTTGTAGTCGTACGGCCGGGCCGGATAGAGCCGGATGGCCTCGACGTCGCGCGCCGAGCCGAGATCGACCGTGACCCACTTGGGTGTGTCCGCGGAGGTGGCCAGCGCGCTGTGGTAGCCGTTGTGCGGACTGACGGCCGAAGTCGGCGCGAAGGTGGCGATCCAGCTTGCGCCCCAGTCGGCCGGCTGCAGCAGCCCCATGCTCCACGAGGCGGCGGCACTCCAAGGCGAGGGCGAACCGGTTTTGTCCCAGGCGCGGGCCTTCCAGAAACACGTTTGCCGGGTCGTCAGCGCTGAGCCAGCGTAGACGATGTGCATCGTCTGATCCGAAGCGACCTTGCCGCTGTCCCACACATCGCCCTGACCGGTCTCCAGGCGTTCAGCCGTTGAAGCGACCAGCACCTGATAGGCGGTTTGTCTCTGCCCGCGCTCGTCAGCCTGCAACGACCACGAGAGCCGCGGCGCCAGAACGTCGATACCCAAGGGGTTCTCTAGGTACTCGCAGCGCAGATTCTGCACGGTGAGTCCCGCTCCCGACGAGACGAGTGCGGAAAACAGGAGGGGGAAAAAGAGTGTGTTTGAAAGGGACATGACTGTTTGTGTCTCGCTTGAGATAAATTCCGATGCGTCTGCGCGACAAGGCGTGCAGATGGCGTGTTTCCTTTTCGCGGACAAGACTGGAAACGTCTTCAGACGCCGCGCGACAGCGCGCCTTGCCGAATCCCGTCACCCTGCCTCGAAGGGGCATGTGCCTTACCTCAAGAAAAACATCGTTCCTTTCGGGGCAGCGTAGAGTTGTCCGACACCGCGGATGAAGGGCGTATTGTCTGCGCTCAACACTCCGGCGTATGTGTGCCCATCGTAACACACGTTTTCAAGGATGACGAGCCCGTCGTAGTCCAGTTCCAGCGAGGTTCCCGATGTCAGTTCGAGTTCAGTTTTGGCAAAGGCGGCCGCGTCGAATTCCGGTTCAACGTCTTTCGTGAGCATGACCGAGTCTATGAACGAAGCTCGGTCAACCTCGTCGCCAAGGTTGAGCCCCTCGAACGCGAGGACGCAAGGGGCGTTGGCTTTTACGAGGGGCAGACGAAAGGAGTAACGCCGAAAGATGCCGTCCACGGCTTGGACATACCCCACTTTCAAACCGTTAAACGTCACCTGGAAGTCATGGTTCAGATACTTGTTGTTCTGCGCGCGCCCGGCAGCAAGAAAAGAGAGCGTGTAGGTTCCTCCGGTATCAAACGTGAAGGTCTGGCGGATCGTGGCCTTCATCTGCAAGAAAGCGTTGCCGTCGCCTTCGGGCGCGGTGTTGCCCCAATCCGAAGGGGTCCGCGCGATCCCGCTCTGGCTGCGGTCGGCCACGCCGCCGCAGAATTCCCAACCCGCGTTCGTGATGCCAGCCTCCCACGTTATGTTCGACAGTGTGGCCGAGGTCTCGAAGCCAGGGTTGGCGAGCGGTTGCAGCCTGTAGATGCCGACGTCGTCGATAAGTGATGCCCGGTCGCCGCCATAAGAATTCAACCCCGTGAAGGCGAGCGTCTGCGTGAGAGGGTCGCCGTCTTTGATGACCGGCAGGATGTACGAAGCGTTTTCGAAAGAAGGCTTCCATGTCGCCACTCGGGCGACCTGTACCCCTCCGAGAGAGACCGCGAAATCATGGCCGTTATACCATGCGAACTGGTGCAACCACCAGTTGCCCGTACGCGCGGCAGCTTTGAAAGACAGGCGGTAAACGCCTGACGTGGGAAATGTGACAGGGATGGAAAGCTCGCCTGTCTGGCGCAGAAAGGCCGACTGGCCGCCGTGCTTCATCTGCGTGTAGTGCCATGGCGTAGTGCCAGCCGTGATGCCGCTGTTGGTGACTGCAGGATCGGTGAAGAACGACCAACTTGCTCCGGCGGGGTTGTAATTGAAGTAGTCGTAGTAGCTGCTGGAACCTTCTCCGCCCGCATATGAAAGCGTTGCAAAGGTTTCTTCGAAGCCGCTGTTCGGGATTGCCACGTAATCCGCCTCGAGACAAGGTGAGATGTCAATGGCGTCAATGACCGAGGCACGGTCGCTGCTTTCGTTGATCCCTTTGAAACAGAGCGTGTGAGTGCCGGCCGCAAGCACAGGCGTTACGCAGGTGACGCGCGTAAAGTCCGTCTGCTTTGTACGCACACTGCCGATGATGTTGGTCACGTCCACGATGACCTGATACAGGTGGGCGTTGAAAGGCGCAGGGCGCGCGGCCGTGTAGAAGGCGATCTCGTAGCGGCCCGGGACCGGCAGGTCGAAGGTGCGCTCCAGTTCGCCGGCACGCTTCAGGAAAACGCACCAGTCTCCGTCCGGAGCGCTCTGTACCGCGCACCACGGCACGCCCGATGCCGGCTGCGCCATTCCGACGCCCGACCAGTCCGCGCCGCTCTCGGAGGACATGTCGCCGCGGATCGTCCAGCCGGTGCCTGTGGGCGTGTAGCCCCAGTCGACTTCGCCCCCTGTGCCGAACGAGGTAAAGGTCTCGAAACTGGCATTCCCCAACGCACTCGAAAGCGCACCCGGCGCGTCCGGCAGCGGCGGGGCGAGTCGCAACGCGCCGGCCTTGACCGCGATGCGCCGGACTCCGGGGGCGATGGCGGCGGCCGTCAGCGTGCCGCTGCCGGTTTTTTCGATGAGCGCGGCGTCCGACAGCGACTGCCGTTCGGAGATCCCGTTCGAGACCGCGTAGACGGATCCGCCTTCCAGCAAGAAGGGCTGATCAGCCCGCTGGGCCAGCGTACCGCTATTGACGGAGGCCCCCGCCTGAAGCCGAAGAGGTGGCAAAACCTGATCCGCCAAGGCGGAGACGAGCAGCTGTCCGGTCCCCACCACATTCAGCGTTCCAGCTCCGGACACCTGTGCCGTCGTCAGATCTCGCGTTCCGTCTACGCCGAGGGTCAGCGTCGCGCCTTTTGCCACGCGCACAATTCCCAGATCGCGACGCAACCATTTCTTCATGAGGAAGGATTCAACCATACGCCGCTGGCTCTCCGTCAGCACCGTCGAGTAGATCAAAACCTCGCCGATCCGGCCGCCGCCCTGACGGTCGATATCGACGCCCTCAATCCCTTGGCTCGCCTTGAAGTTGCGGTTGTTGCCGAAATTCGAAGCTCGGCAGTCGCCTTCGGCCGCGAGCGACATCACCTCGCCGAGCGAAGAAACGCGCTCCTGGTCACCGCACACGAAATTGCCATCGACAAAGGTTCGCCCGTTGCGGACAGCGGACGAGGCGGAACCGTTCCACCACGTGGCGTCTTTCAGCGCGACGCCCGCCGGGTTGCCGGCGGTGGTGTTGCCACCCGCATGGAAATCTCCGGCGCCCGAGTTTTCGATCGCGCTGTCGCTGTCCCAGTCGCCCAGCAGAAAGCCGTAGCCGTTTGTGCAGGAGACGACCACGAAGACCGTACGGATGTTCGTGACGCACAGTCGGCTGCCGGCCGCGTCCTGCCACTGGAGCCACTGCCCGCCGCCATACGCGCCGAAGTCGACGAGCTTGTGGCCCGCCACGTCGTCTCCGCCCTGAACCCATGTGGGCGCGGGATCGGTGCCGTATTTCCGGGCCCGCGGGTAGGCCGTCCCCCCGGAGAGTTCGCGCACGTCATACCAGGCGGTCACTTCTCCGCCTGCAGTCTCAACGTTGCGATCGGCGTCGACCCAGAAAGCGAGCCCCGTGCGCAGTGCGGTCGGCAGATCGCTGATGCCGCTTCTGATGTCCAGCGTGCCGGCCTCGACCTCCACGGCCCCGTTGTACAGATAAGCATTTGTCACGCTCAGCGTGCCCGCGCCCTGCTTGATGACGCGCCCTGCATCGATCAGCGTCCCGATGGCGCGCGGCTCAGTAACATCCATCTTTTCCGTACGCTGTACAGCGATCAGCGTGGCAGGAATGATATCTCTCGGAGCGCCAATTTGGAAGTTGTCGATCCAGCCGACGTACCCGCCGACACCCGCACCAACGGCAGCGCTGGCGTACGTCTGGTAGAGGCCGCCCGCAAAAGAGGTCAGATCCAGCATTCCTTTGAAGGTTTCATCCACGAAGAAAGAGATCGTTTTGCCGGGTTTGTCGAAGGCCACCGCATAATTGTGCCAGGCGGTGTCACCGGCCCCGATACCGGTCGTAAAGCCGGTTGCCGTCTCCGTGCCGTTGTGCAGGCTGATTGCGCCGCGCCGGAAGATGACCGTTAGGCTGTTGGCCGACCCCGTCTGGGCGCCGACGCTGGCGTACGAGCCCAGCCGAATCTGATCGGTTCCGACGAAGGTCGCGTCGGCTTGGATAATGTAGCTGTCCCTTATCCCGTAAGCAAAGTTGAAGACTCCACCGCCGGACTGGGCGAGTCCCGTTAGAGCGCCCGGGTTGCCTGAACTGCCTGGATATTCGCCGACTGTGTTGCCGGCGATGTTGAAACTGAAGTTTTGGGTGGGATGCCACTGGGTCGAAGGCGACCCGCTCTCGACGTCGTAGTAGGCATCGGCCGCATCGGGGTTTGTATAGTGGAAACTGCCCGTGCGGTTGGCCGTGTTGACCGTGAATGTGTCGCTGTAGTCCAGATCGCCGAGCAGCGTCGACTGGCCGACCGGCGTGGCCGTGGACGGTATCGGGCACAAGAAAACAAGCGAAAAAACAAGTGCCGCCAAGCTTGCCGTCACACGCACAGACCAACCCGTCCCATGATTAACTTTCATCGCACCTCCGGTTGTTGTCACAAACTCAAATCCAATTGGTTTTCAGTTAACCATGTTTTCAATGAAAAGACCATGCACCCGTTGATATTTATTTTGCACTATTTGATTTTTTACTGGGCATTAAACCCAGCCCACACTACACTCTTTCTCATGGAGAAAATGCGCTCAGACCACGATCTCGCGCTTTATCATCCGCCGGATAAAGACGCGCGGGTGTGGGGCGTGCGCGCCATTGACGTAGGCTACACCGTCATTCCGCCAAAGACGGACTATCCGCCCCAGCACCACCCGGACTCTTACCTGTTCACGTGGGAGAGGGGACGTGTTTTCTCAGAGTACCAGTTTCTGGCGGTGACGCGCGGACGCGGCGAAATCGAGACCGCCTCGGCGGCCTGTCAGGAAGTCCATACCGGGGACATCTTCGTGCTGTTCCCGGGCGAATGGCACCGGTTCCGCCCCACTTTCGAGTGCGGCTGGAATGAATGCTGGGTTGGGTTTGATGGCGACTACGCCAAACACCTTATGCAGACCTTCTTTCCGCCACAGTCGCCTGTCCTTCGTGGGGCGGCGACACCCGAAATCAACCGGCTCATGCATGGCATTGCCAAAAGGTACAAAGAGGCCTCTCCCGAAATGACGCCGAGATTGGCCTCCGACATCATTGACCTCATCACCCGCCTCGTGCTCTTCACCCGCAAGACCGCTTCGCCGCAGAAACAGGCAAGCAAATCGAAGATCGCCCTCGCCCGAAGCTGGCTGTTGGAGCACGCCTTTGAAGAGGTGTCGCCTGAGCGTATCTGCGACGTCGTCGGCATGGGGTACTCAGCCTTCCGAAAAGCATTCAAGGAGGAGACCGGATACGCCCCCCACACCTATGTTCTGGAAATCCGGATCAACCGTGCCAAAGCCCTGTTGCAGCAGACCGACCTGACCGTCACACAGATCGCGGAACAGACCGGATTCTCCTCCGTTTTCTACTTCACCCGGTATTTCACGCGGCAAACCGGGAGCGCGCCCGGAATGTGGCGGGAAGCCAGAAACACGAAGGCCGGAACGACACCCAAACAGCGGTGATGGGCGGCTTTCGCCGAACCCGAACAGCTTGCTTCCCCCGCCCGCATTCAACTATACTGCCCCATGACTTTTGCCCTGAACCCCTACCTCGCCGAGCGGAAAGCCCTGGTCGAGGAGCACCTCTTCGCCTGCCTGCCTGCCGACGAGGCGCGCCCGGCCCCTCTCTCCGATGCCCTGCGCCATGCGGTCCTTTCCGGCGGCAAGCGCCTGCGTCCCATCCTCTGCCTCGCCGCCGCCGAAGCCGCGGGCGGCCAGGCCCGCGACGCCCTCCGGCCCGCCTGCGCCGTCGAGCTGCTGCACACCTACACCCTCGTCCACGACGACCTGCCGTGCATGGACAACGACCTCCTGCGCCGCGGCCAGCCGACCGTCCACGCGAAGTACGGCGA
>Ga0209066_10007061_pt1 | contig 11256 bp, 12 predicted proteins | sample All_14_2_FD_187198 | JGI IMG/M metagenome (GOLD analysis project Ga0209066, IMG submission 187198) | Freshwater microbial communities in response to fracking from Pennsylvania, USA - Allegheny Zone_MetaG_DW_15 (SPAdes) (version 2) ... | reverse complement strand
GTTTTATGGAATGCCAGCGATGAGCTCGGCCCTTGCCAGCTATCGATTGTACATTCGCTCGGATTTCAAGGACTGAAGGGATTGGCGCATCCGGCTTCGCCGGACCGGGCTCTATGCGGCCGGTCAGGAGGGGTGGGGGCCGCACGAAGCCGCCCTTCGGGTGGAGCGAGGGAAGGGCGTCTTCGCCTGACGGTTACGATCCCTTGCGGTCACGACCGCGATTTCTGAACCGGCTCCCCAAGCAGGTCGGCCGGAGGGACGTTCAAAGACTCTGCCAATTGCCAGATCGTCAGGAGAGTGACGTTTTGCAGCCCTCGCTCGATTGCACTGACGTAGGCCCGATCCACGCCCATGCGAACGGCGACGGCCTCCTGGCTGAGGCCCGCTGCCAGTCGATAGACACGGACGTTGGCGCCGAACACCTTGCGAATGTCCATCCGCAGGATAGGAGGCAATCGCGTATTTTGGCGCTACGTACTATAATACGCGGCGCAATAATGCTGGCGGGGCGGCGTCTCCATGCTTTTATGCAGATCAGGCTTCGGTTGCCTTCACGGTGCGCCTGGTGAGCATGGAAATTGACGGATGTGATGCTTGCCTTGCATCGCCACTGGCCTAGGGACTGTGACTATGCGGTGGCTGGAGTTCCGACGAATGGTCTTCCCTCGCTACGATCCTTGAGATGACGACACCTGCCTTTGACGACTGCCCTCCCGAAAGCCCCGTCGTCACCAGCTATGACGAGCGGCACTTCGTGACCTACCTACGCTTGCTGGACGCCGCAGCCGAGGCCGCCGACTGGCGAGAAGTCGTGCGCATTGTCTTCGGGCTTGATCCGGAGGTGAACCCCGACCGCGCACGCTTGGTCCACGACGCGCATTTGGCCCGGGCGAAGTGGATGACCGAGATGGGTTACCGTGATCTCTTGCGCGCATCGCGCAACTGACGGGCCAGCACCTACGAAAGGACTTTAGATAGCCCCTTGAGGGCGTCATCGCATGACATCGCGCGTTCGGCGTTCGGGCTCTTCAACAACCGTTGGTCGCATGAAAGGCTGAGACCCGCTAGCCCTGAGCACGAGTAACGGAGTCTTTGATGACGAAGAGACCCGATTGGAGGTCGCCTGAATATGTCGATGCGCTGAAGAACCTCGATCGTGCCGGATTCGCATGGGAGTTCCTGCGACGCAACCCGGCATACCGTGAAGAATACGACCGGCTTGACGAAGATCCGGAGGAATCGCCATTGAGCCCGAAGACGGTGGGAGGCAACTGGGGGCTTTCCTTTCGCCTGCGATCCCTCACTCGATGCGACTGCCGCGCACATATCATGGCGGCCTGAGCTGCTTCCCCATGCCGTGATGCTCGTTCCCGCCCCCGATGGCTTCGAAGGCGCCTATCGCTTCGAAGCTCTTGGTCGCCTGCGCCCTTCGATCGATCCACAGCACGGCGGCGAGTGGCATTGCTTCGTGAATGATGCCGATGGCCCAATGTTCCTGTGGCTCAAGGGTGAGCGCCCGGCACTGCCGATGGCGGCGCTCGTCCCCTTGGATGAGACCGTTCTCCTTCGCCTTGCCGGTCTGATGCGCCTCAAGCGTCGCCTCGACCGTCAGCCGGCAGGCCCGCTTCCGTCTGCTTGGCAGATCACGGCGCGTCTCCGAAAGCGGCTTCTCGACATGATCCGGGCGTTGGACGGTCGCCTGGAGGGGGCAAGCTATCGCCAGGTGGCGATGGCGCTCTACGGTCCGGAAGCGGTCGCCCGGTTCCCTTGGAAGACCTCATCCGTTCGGGGCCAGACGATCCGATTGGTCGCCGATGCCGTGGCCATGATGGACGGGGGCTATCGAAAGCTGCTGCGCGCCAGCCGCTAGCCTTTCCCGACACCAGGGCAGGGGGTATCGCCAACCTCAGGAGTGAGTTCGTCATCCTCCCGGCCCGCGAATCTCCGCCACCGTGACCGTCGTTACGCCGTCGCCTCTCGACGGCTCTCGTCACAACCACGGAGCCATCCGCATGCCCGATCCTGCCGCCGGCCTGCCGCCGCGCTTTTTGCGAACGCCGGAAGCTGCACGTTTTCTCAGTCTCTCCGGACGCACCCTTGAGAAACACCGAACCTACGGCACAGGTCCGACCTACCGGAAGATCGGGGGGCGTGTCGTGTACGCCGTCGAGGACCTCAAGGCCTGGGCTGATCGCGGCGCCAAGACGTCGACCTCAGATCCCGGCACCGGGACCGTGCTGCCTGCAAAGCCGCACATGAACCAGCATGCCAATGCGCCTCGAGTTCGTCGCTGAGCGGAGGCCAACGTGACCTTCAAGCACAAGCGCATCAGCGAGCGAGACCAGCTCGAGCTGTTCAGGGCGTTGCCCGGCGATCTCGCACCGCGTGACGCCCAAGACCTCATGGCCTACCCGTTCTTCTCACTCGCTAAATCCAAGCGTGTGCGGCCGATCGACTACCGCACCCGCACGGTCGCCATACGGGTGGAGGCCGTGCCAGATCACGGCATGGCGACCATCTGGGACGCCGATGTGCTGATCTGGGCGGCCTCGCAGATCGTCGAGGCGAGGGACGCCGGCTTGAAGACCTCGCGTCTGATGGCTGCCACACCGTACGAGATCTTGACGTTCGTTGGCCGTGGCACTGGTGCACGTGACTACGATCGACTGAAGGCGGCCTTCGACCGTCTCCAGTCCACCACCGTGCTGACTTCCATCCGTCAACCTGCAGAGCGGCGGCGCCATCGCTTCTCCTGGATCAACGAATGGAAGGAGACTTCGGACGTCCACGGTCGCCCGCTCGGCCTCGAGCTCATCCTCCCGGACTGGTTCTATGCCGGCGTTCTGGACGACGCGCTTGTGCTCACGATCGACCGTGCGTACTTCGATCTGACGGGCGGTTTGGAGCGCTGGCTTTATCGCATCGTCCGCAAGCACGGCGGCCGTCAGGCTGATGGGTGGAGCTTCGATTTTTCGCATCTCCACGCCAAGTCCGGCAGCCTCTCCCCGCTCAAGCACTTCTCCTATGATATGCGCGAGATCGTCCGCCGACAGGCACTGCCCGGCTATCGGCTTTGCATCGAGCGCGGCTTCTGCGGCGCCGAGCGGCTTGAGTTCGTGGCCATCCCGCGCGTCCCGTTCATCCAGCGGCCGGTGGGTCCTTCTGGGGACAAGCTGTGACTCGGCTCGTGCTTTTGGGGACGTGGACCATCGTGCCATCAGGGACCCGATCCTCGTGCTATCGGGGACCAGAATCGCGAGATTCTCTTTGGCACTCAACGGCTTGGTGCGTCCTTAACTTCCCTAACCCAGATTCCTTCGGAATCTGTCTAACGTGCCAGACTTGTCCACTGCTGGGCATAGCAGTCTCGCCGGGAAGGGAAAGACCAAAGCACGCGGGTCCGATCCGGCCACGAGGTCGCGCATGACCGATCTCACGCAAGTCGAATTGTTGTGGCTCGAGAAGCAGATCGAACGATGGATACGCTTCGGCCGGCCCGCAGACGAACAGATCCTCGATCGACGGCGGCGGGTCCTCTATTTTGCGCCCGGTAGCACCTTCGGCTTCGTGCGCTGGGCCGCCAACGACTACGGAACGATCGCTTCGCGTATCGATATCCTGCGCGCCGTGCGCTCAAGCGAAGCCTGCGCAACCATACCCTACGTCCGGCCGGGTGCAGACATCCTGTTGCGCGCTTCCGGCTGGGCGAAGGTGAAGCATGTGTTGCAGATGATCGACATCGTCGAAGGGCTGGGCGTCGATCCCGCGGACGCGGCACCAGATTACTGGCGCCATGTCCACAGTCGTCTGGCGGTCGGGGACGCGTTGAGGCCCTACACGATGGCACGCCATAAGGCCTGGCTGCTCCGGCAGAGACTCGAGCCATGAAGCGCCACGTGTGCGTTTCGCTGATTGCGTTGGGTGTCGTCAGCCTGGTGGCGCCGGCCTTCTTGCAGCTGCATCGCATGATTGTGTGGAATGCGTCGGCCAGTGTTCCCGTGGGGCTTTACCTACTCGAAACCACTGACGGGAGATATATCTCTGAGCTGGTAGCCGTAGTGCCGCCGGAGCCGCTCGCCACCTTCCTTGCGGCCGGCAACTACCTGCCGCGCGGCGTTCCCATGCTGAAACATGTGCTGGCGCTTCCCGGCCAGACCGTGTGTCGAGATGGCCTCGTCGTCACCGTCGATAAGGTTGCTGTCGGAATGGCGCGCGAGCGTGATCGCAGTGGGCGATCTTTGCCGGTCTGGCAGGGCTGCCGCGTCGTCGCCGAGGACGCACTCTTCCTGATGAACTCGCGATCGGCGGACTCGCTGGACGGGCGGTATTTCGGCCTCCTGCCGCGATCTGCCGTCACCGGTCGCGCTCATCCAGTTTGGACAAAGGAGGAATGATCATGAAGTTGTGCCGGCCTGAAGTGCCCGCCCGATCGTACGTGGGACGTCGCGACCCTTCCTCCGTCTCGGCCAAGACCTTTCACAAGGCCATCCGGGCCATCGTATCGATGGCCGCGATTCCTATTATCGCAATCCTCGTATCATCCGGTAACACGGCGCTCGCTCAATCTGCCACCACGATGTTGCGAAAGACCTCATCGGACACTGGTCCCTATGCAAGCTTCGTGCGCGAAGCGGCCCAGCGGTTTGACGTACCGGCATCCTGGATCGGAGCGGTGATGGTGATCGAAAGCGGTGGTGACGTGCTGGCTCTGTCATCCCAAGGCGCGATGGGCTTGATGCAGGTCATGCCCGAAACCTGGGCTGGTTTGCGTATCCGATATGATCTCGGTGACAATCCTTATGACCCGCACGACAACATCCTTGCTGGAGCGGCCTACTTGCGTGAGCTTCATGAGCGCTACGGCTCGCCGGGTTTTCTGGCCGCTTACAATGCAGGTCCCGGGCGTTACGACGACCACTTGGCCACAGGCCGACCATTGCCGTACGAGACGCAACTTTACGTGGCCACTCTTGCGCCGCTGATTGGAGAGCGGCAGGCCGATGACACTGTCGCCACCAGCCGTCGCTTCGTTCCCTGGCCGGAAGCGCCGCTGTTCGTGACGCGGGATCAGGATAATTCTGCGGCCACGCCGTCAGTGCCCAAGACGACAACTGAGCGGCCATCAGGCGGCCGGTCTGCCGAGAGCTTATCGCGGTTTAAAGCACGGCCCGACAGCTTGTTTGTCCGCAATGAAAACGCAGTGCTTCTGCCGTGATGCGGAGAGCAGACGGTTGGATCCTTCAGCTGTGCTCGTGAATTCTTCATGAAGTCATCGGCTCAGGGACCCCAGATCATGGACGGCAAGATAAAGCGGGTGGCCCCGCTGCCGTCGCTGCGCTCCTAGAGGCTTGTCTGCACGTTGTTTTTTGAGACCGCTGCGCTGGCTCTTCGCGACAGACATGCGTCTCTTAAAACAGTTTTCTCTTTGTATTCAATGCTCCGAGCGCCATCGCTTCTGGGACAGCCCCTTCCATTGCTACGCCGGAGATACCTTTTCTACGCCATGAAGCGAGCCCCGCGTTCTGACGCTTGCGGCGCTGCGTTTTGCTGCCAATCGTTATGCCATGTCGCGTGATGACGACGATTTCCGTCTCCGGCCCGGAAGGATCCAGGATCGCGGCGACGCGCGGACCGGGAGACGCCGCGCCGGGAGCCAAGGTGGCCGTGCGTCTAATTTCAACGGGCAAATTCAGCAGGCTATTCGACGGGCTGGCGGCAATCCCTCTCGACTGGGCGAGGCTGGGAAGGGCGGCGGCCGGTTCAACGAACGCGGGCGCGGGGCCTCGGTGGCTGCGGCGCTGAAGAACCGGAAACCCTGGAGCCACGACGGTGGCGTCCGCACACGGTCACGGCGGGTCGCGATCAAGGCTCGGGTCGTGAAGCTCAATCCCCAGTCCGGTGCCACCCGAGGGCGGCAGTTCGTCAGTGGCAAAGCCATCGACGCGCATCTTCGCTATTTGCAGCGCGATGGCGTGACAAGGGACGGTGAGAAGGGTCAAGTCTACTCGGCCAGCCAGGACGTTGAGGATGGTCGTGCATTTGTGGAGCGGGGCCGGGAAGACCGCCACCAGTTTCGCTTTATCGTGTCGACGGAGGAGGGTGTCGAGCTCTCTGACCATCGCGCGACCACCCGCGAACTCATTAAGCAGATGGAGGCCGACCTTTGTACCAGCCTCGACTGGATTGCGGTCGATCACCACAACACCGGCCATCCTCATACTCACATCATCGTTCGAGGAGTGACCGACGATGACAAGACTCTCAACATCGCTGGCGATTACATCGCCTATGGCATCCGCGAGCGGGCTAGCGACATCGTAACCCGGGAGCTCGGCCGTCAGACCGAGCACGAAGTTTCGCGCGGCTTGGAGAGTGAGGTGGATGGCGACCGCTTCACACGCCTCGACCGCATGCTGCTCGCCGAGCAGCGGAGCCGAAACGAGTTTACCGACCTGAGGCCGGATCGGGACATGCTCGAAAGCCTGCGCCGGAATCGGGCGCTGCTGATTCGGCGGGCGCGCAAGCTGGAGCGCATGGGCCTGGCCACCCAGGTGGAGCCAGGCCGGTGGACAGTGTCGCCCAGCGCCGAACCCGTCTTGCGGGAGCTGGGAGAGCGTGGCGACATCATCAAGACCATGCATCGGGCACTGGACCGCGAAGGGTTGGCCGACGCCCGCGCAATCGCAGGCTATGTCCTGCATCGCGAGGAGATGACCGCGCCGATCGTTGGTCGGGTGCTCGACAAGGGGCTGGCGGGCGACGAGATGGGCGAGCGCATGAGGCTCGTCGTCGACGCCGTGGACGGGCATGTCCATCATCTCGAGATGGATCCTGCCGGAGTAGAGAATATTCAGCGCGGCATGATCGTGACTGCTGGTGCCGGCGAGACGGGACCGCGCGCATCGGACCGCAATATCGTGGCCATTGCCGGAGAAGAGGGTATCTATCGGCCAGCCGCGCATCTGGAGCACGCTGTCGGCACCGTCGAGCGTCTGGGCGGCGATCCGGCGGCCTACGTCCGATCCCATGTCCGGCGCCTGGAGGCGCTGCGACGGGCCGGCCATGTCGAGCGGATCGATGCCGACCACTGGCGCATTCCCGCCGACTTGGCCGAGCGCGGGCAGGCGTATGACCGCACGCGGGACCGCGCGGCAGGTCGGGTGACCGTCCTCTCGACGTTGGGTCTCGATCGGCAAGTCGGCCATGAGGGCGCGACGTGGCTCGACCGAGAGTTGGCCTCTCGTCAGCGCACCGTTCTGGCGGACGACGGATTCGGCCGGGACGTGACGGCCGCGCTGGCCAGGCGTCGGCGATGGCTGGCGGACAAGGGGTATGCCACGGACGTCGGCGGCGGCCGGATTCGAATTTCCAGAGATATGGTGCAGCGGCTGGAGGCTCGCGAGATCGAGCGTGTCGGCAGGGCCCTCGCCGCCGGGCGGGGGCGGACGTGGCAGTCGGCCGTGCCGGGAAGCAATGTTGCCGGGACACTGGTCGGCTCTACACAGCTTGCGAGTGGGCGGTTCGCCATGATCGACGACGGGCTCGGCTTCAGCTTGGTCCCGTGGCGGCCCGCGCTCGAACAGCATGTCGGCCGCGTGGTCTCGGGTGTCGCTCTGCCTGGTGGCGATGTCAGCTGGTCGCTTGGACGAAGTCGGGGACTGGGGCTGTAGCTCGAAGAGGAAAGAGAGTGCCAGACCGGCTTCCGGCGCTCCACCAAATTGCACGCCATGGCCGCCGCGCGAGCGCTCTCCGCTTCGTCGGCATTGAATGGATGGCAAGTGACCGCTTGATCTCCCCGTCATGTCTGCGACGAAGATCCTGTGGGGGCAGATCACCCTCGTTTTCGCAATCGTGCTCATCGCTCTGTGGGCGTCGACGCAATGGACAGCGTGGCGGCTGGGCTATCAACCCCAGCTCGGGCCACCATGGTTCGAACTCGCCCGGGTACCGATCTATTTTCCCGCGACCTTCTTTTGGTGGTGGTACGCTTTCGACGCCTATGCCCCAGCGATCTTCGTGGAGGGGGCCTGCATCGCGGCGTCGGGTGGCTTCATCTCGATCGGCGTCGCGATCGGCATGTCGGTCTGGCGCGCGCGCGAGGCGAAGAACGTGGCGACCTACGGATCGGCCCGTTGGGCCACAGCAGGTGAAGCCCGCCATGCAGGACTGATCGGCCCGGACGGCGTGGTCCTGGGCAAGCTCGGTGCCGACTACTTGCGCCATGAAGGACCGGAACACGTTCTCTGCTTTGCGCCGACCCGCAGCGGTAAGGGCGTTGGCCTGGTGGTGCCGACCTTGCTGACCTGGCCGGGCAGTTCGATCGTTCACGACATCAAGGGAGAGAACTGGGAATTGACCTCGGGTTTCCGATCACGGCACGGTTGCGTGCTGCTGTTCGATCCGACCAATGCGGCGTCGGCCGCCTACAATCCGCTCCTCGAGGTGCGGCGCGGAGAATGGGAGGTCCGCGACGTTCAGAACATCGCCGACGTCCTGGTTGATCCCGAAGGCGCGCTGGAAAGACGGAACCACTGGGAAAAGACCAGTCACGCCCTTCTGGTCGGTGCGATCCTGCATGTGCTGTATGCCGGTGAGGACAAGACCCTGGCTGGGGTGGCTGCTTTCCTGTCCGACCCGAGACAGCCGATCGAGACGACGCTCCGGGCAATGATGACCACGGCGCACCTCGGCGAGGCGGGCGTCCATCCGGTCATCGCCTCGGCCGCTCGAGAACTGCTGAACAAGAGCGAGAACGAGCGCTCGGGCGTGCTCTCGACCGCCATGTCCTTTCTTGGCCTGTACCGCGATCCCGTCGTAGCTCAGGTCACGCGTCGCTGCGACTGGCGCATCCGCGATCTCGTTGAGAACGAGCGCCCTACGACGCTCTACCTCGTCGTGCCGCCGTCCGACATCAGCCGGACCAAGCCATTGGTGCGCCTCGTGTTGAACCAGATCGGCCGCCGGCTGACCGAAGAGCTGCACGCCAAGGGGCGGCGGCACAGGCTGTTGCTCATGCTCGACGAGTTTCCTGCTCTGGGGCGGTTGGACTTCTTCGAATCGGCGCTCGCCTTCATGGCTGGTTACGGATTGAAGAGCTTTCTCATCGCCCAGTCCCTCAATCAGATCGAGAAGGCCTACGGGCCGAACAATGCCATCCTGGACAACTGCCATGTCCGGGTGTGCTTCGCCACCAACGACGAGCGCACCGCCAAGCGCGTCTCGGATGCGCTCGGGACGGCGACCGAGATTCGCGATGCGAGAAATTATGCCGGGCATCGGCTCAGTCCCTGGCTCGGGCATCTTATGGTCTCACGACAGGAGACGGCACGACCGTTGCTGACGCCCGGAGAGGTCATGCAGCTGCCGGCGAGCGACGAGTTGGTCCTGGTTTCCGGCTGCCCGCCGATCCGGGCCGGGAAGGCGCGGTATTACGAGGACCGGCAGCTGACGGAACGTCTGTTACCACCGCCGGAGCCGGAACAGCTGAGTGATTCCAGCGTCACGCTGGATGATTGGAGTGCCAAGGCTTCTCCCGCGGGTCCGGCGGCACGCGGAGAGGGGATCGCCGGTGTTCAGAATGGGCAGCCGGTCGACGATCCCGCCAATGGCGGTATTCGTCGGGAGCCGGAGCTCGCCGAGCATGAAGACATCGCCCCCCAGCCGGTCACCACTCCACCCGAGTTCGAGTTTGCCGAGGATGAGGCCGACGAAGATGCGGTGCGAGCCCGCCGTTTACGCGCGACGGCTCGGGGGCTCGCCCGCCAGGCTGCGATGGATCCTGGCGATGGCATCGACCTGTGAGTGAATAGATGCGCACGAAGCATACGTTTCGCCTGCCTCCCGATCTGGCGCTGAAGCTCGCCGACTATGCGTCGCGCAAACGCGTGCCGCAGGCCCATATCGTGGAGACAGCACTGGCCTCGTTCCTGTCGCCGGATGCCTCCGAGAGGTTGGAAGGAGCGCTCGGCCGTCGGCTGGACCGGCTTGTTCGACAGGTCGAGCGTCTGGAACGCAATGTCACCATCTCGAACGAGGCGCTCGCGCTTTTCGTGCGCTTCTGGCTGACCACCACGCCCTCTTTGCCTGATGGCGCACAACAGGCCGCGCAAGCCACGGGCCGCGAGCGATATGAGGGCTTCGTCGATGCTCTTGGCCGGCGCTTGGCGAAAGGCCGGACGCTCGCGGAAGAAATCGCGCAGGACATCGAGCCAGGAGAGGGCACGGAAAGCGCCCCGCCCCAGGAGCCTGTTTAAGCGGTCACGCGCATTCACACGACCGTCCACGCCAAAGCACTATGACCCCTTGGTTGTTGTTGCGCTGAGCGTATTGCTCCTTCTTTTAATCGACCCCGTTCGACGGCTGCTGTTGCGGCGCTGCAAACCGGGGTGACGATGACGGTCCATTCCTTCCAGGCAGAGATCATTTCCCGGGGTGCGCGCATGCTGCGCACCGCGCTCGGACCGGCGATCGCGAACTGGCTCGAAGACCCATCCGTCGTCGAAGTGATGCTCAATCCCGATGGTCGACTCTGGATCGACCGGCTTTCGACCGGTCTGGCCGAGACGCAGGAGAGACTGGCTGCCACCGAAGGTGAGCGCATCGTACGGCTGGTCGCCCATCATGTCGGCGCCGAGGTCCATCCCGGCAGCCCGCGTGTATCGGCCGAGTTGCCGGAGACGGGCGAGCGCTTCGAGGGGCTGCTGCCACCCGTCGTCGCGGCGCCCACCTTCGCGATCCGCAAGCCTGCCGTCGCCGTCTTCACCCTCGACGACTATGCCAGGGCAGGGATCATGACCGTGAACGAAGCCAGCGCGCTTCAGCAGGCCGTTGCCGATCGCCGCAACATCCTCGTGGCCGGGGGCACCTCGACAGGCAAGACCACGCTCGCCAACGCGCTTCTGGCCGAGGTGGCCAAGACCGCCGACCGGGTGGTGCTCATCGAGGATACCCGCGAGCTGCAATGCCGCGCCGCCAACCTCGTGGCCTTGCGCACAAAGGATGGCGTGGCGTCGTTGTCCGAACTGGTGCGCTCGTCGCTGCGGCTGAGGCCCGACCGAATCCCAATCGGGGAAGTGCGGGGTGCCGAAGCGCTCGACCTCTTGAAGGCCTGGGGAACCGGCCATCCCGGCGGCATTGGGACGATCCATGCCGGCACGGCGATCGGGGCGTTGCGACGCCTCGAGCAGCTCATCCAGGAAGCCGTCGTCACGGTGCCGCGCGCCCTGATCGCCGAGACGATCGACCTCATCGCCGTGC
>Ga0209066_10007060_pt1 | contig 11256 bp, 11 predicted proteins | sample All_14_2_FD_187198 | JGI IMG/M metagenome (GOLD analysis project Ga0209066, IMG submission 187198) | Freshwater microbial communities in response to fracking from Pennsylvania, USA - Allegheny Zone_MetaG_DW_15 (SPAdes) (version 2) ... | reverse complement strand
AGATAAGCACAGCCGCCTCGAGTCGGTGATCGGTGAAGAAGCGCACCGCCCCAGCCCGGATTTCGGCTTGTTGCAGACGCTGAAAAAGCAGAAACTCCTCCTCAAAGAAGAAATCGAACGCCTACGCCATCTGGGTGATCCGCGGCTTGACGCTGCGTGACGCTTAGGCGGCTGGGGCTCCGTGTAGGCCATGTGGCCGAAGGAGCCCACCCGATACCGGCCCGAAGAGGGAGCTACCGGTAGCAAACCCTGAAGGTAACAGTTCAGGGCTATCAACAGGGGACATACATGCCCCCTTAAATGAAAACCCCGGTTAACCGTTAAGGTTCCGGGGTTTTCTTTATCATCGATCAAAATTTAGTGCCCTACGGGCTAGAAGGGATATGCTATCCCTTCGTCGCTGCGCTCCTTACCCTTTCCGCTACGCGGCTCGCGCCATAAAGCGCTACGCATTTGGTAGGTATTACTTATGCGTGAGCGAAGGACTTTGGTTGATGGTGAGGACAGGATGTCCGAACGAGCCATCAGCCCGCGAAGCGGCGCGAAGGGCTAGGCAGCATGCCGATGCCCGAAGCATCTAAAAGCGCGCAGTGCGCCAGCACTAAGCCGCTTCTTCTTCCTCGAAGCTGGATTCCATGCCAAGCGCGCGCTTGTACAGGTCGAGCATGTACTCGGCCTCGGTGCGTTCGTTGGTCTTCATTTTGCGCAGTTTCAGCACCTGGCGCATGGTTTTGGTGTCGAAACCGTTGGATTTCGCCTCGGCGAACACGTCGCGCACGTCGGCGCCAATGCCGGCTTTTTCCTCTTCCAAGCGCTCGATGCGCTCGATGTAGCTCTTGAGTTTACTGGATTCTACGCCGCCGGTCTGGACCATGGTGCTTACCTTTTTGTGGGATTGTTATTGGTTGCCCACAGCATAGGCGGGCAGGGTGCGCCCCCGCAACTTGGCCCTTGCCATTGTCCACAGGCTGGGGATATACTGCCCGTCCTTAAGAACTCTAGTCATCTGGGAAGGGGGTATTGTCTGTGGTTGAAGTAGTTGTACGCGATAATAACGTGGATCAAGCGCTGCGCGTTCTGAAAAAGAAGATGCAACGTGAGGGTATCTACCGCGAGATGAAAATGCGCAAGCATTACGAAAAGCCTTCCGAGAAGCGCGTGCGTGAGAACGGTGAAGCTGTTCGCCGTGCCCGCAAGCTGGCTCGCAAAAAATCCGAGATGTTCGACTAGTATTCGGCAAATCTGAGATACGAAAAGGGCGGCCAATGAGCCGCCCTTTTTTATTGCCCGCCCGTTCGGCTGATTCGGCTAAAGCGCCTTCAGCGCCTTCACCAGTTCTTCGGTCGCTTTCTTGGCATCGCCGAACAGCATCATGGTGTTATCCTGATAGAACAGCTCGTTTTGAATGCCAGCGTAGCCCGCCGCCATGGAGCGTTTGTTGAAAATGACGTTACGCGCATCCGCCACGTTGAGGATGGGCATGCCATAGATGGGTGATTTCGGATCGTTCTTCGCGGCCGGGTTGGTCACGTCGTTCGCACCGATCACATAGACCACATCGGTGGTGGCGAAATCGCTGTTGATCTCTTCCAGCTCGGCCACGGCTTCGTAAGGCACGTTGGCTTCGGCCAGCAGCACGTTCATGTGGCCGGGCATGCGGCCCGCTACGGGGTGAATGGCGTAGCGCACCTTCACGCCTTTGTGCTCCAGCGCTTCGGCCAATTCACGCACCGCGTGCTGTGCCTGCGCCACGGCCATGCCATAGCCGGGAACGATAATTACGCTGTCGGCGTTACCCATGAGGAAGGCGGCATCTTCCGCAGCGCCGGATTTCACTGGCCGGTCGTCCTTACCACCAGCGGCGACGCTAGCGCCCGCATCGCTGCCGAACCCACCGAAGATCACGTTGATGATCGAGCGGTTCATGGCCTTGCACATGATGTAGGAAAGAATGGCCCCCGAGGCACCGATAAGCGCCCCTGCAATGATGAGCAGCGGGTTGCCCAGCGTGAAGCCGATGCCTGCGGCCGCCCAGCCAGAATAGGAGTTCAGCATGCTGACGACCACCGGCATATCCGCCCCGCCGATGGGGATGATGAGCAGCACGCCCAGCGCGAGCGATACGGCGATCATCAGCAGGAACAGCAATTTCCACTCGGTAGCACAGAACAGCAGCATGAGCAGGATGGCACCGCCACCCAGTAATGCGTTCAGCAGGTGCTGCCCGGTGAAGCGCACCGGCGCACCGCTCACCAGCCCTTGCAGCTTGGCGAACGCAACGATGGAGCCCGTGAAGGTAATGGCGCCGATGATAACGCCCAGACTCATTTCAATGAGCGAGCCGAAATGGATCTGCCCCGGCGTGCCGATGCCGTACGCCTCTGGTGCCCATAGCGCCGCCATGGCGATGAGTACCGCAGCAAGCCCCACCAGCGAGTGGAAGGCCGCCACCAGCTGCGGCATGGCCGTCATGGCGATGCGCTTGGCAATGATCCAGCCCACGGCCCCGCCGCCCGCCACCGCCAGCACAATGAAGCGGTACGATTCTACCTGCGGCAGTGCCAGCGTGGTGAGGATGGCCAGTGCCATGCCCGCCATGCCGTAGCGGTTACCCTGCTGCGCCGTGCTGGGCGAGGAGAGGCCGCGCAGTGCCATGATGAAGCACACCGCCGCCGCGAGGTAGAGAACGTAGAAGATGCTGGTCATGAACGCCGTATCCTATTTGATCTCTTTGGGATAAAACACTGCAAGCACGAGCCCCACGATCAGGCCTTTGGTGAATTCAGCGATAAACCACGAAAGTGCCAATGTACCGGTGATGGGCAGGTACGCATAGAAACCGGCCATGGTGATGCCTGACATAAGGCCGAGGAAACCGCCGAATGCGATGCCGGTACCGTAGGGGCAGTTCTTGCCACCCACTTTGCCAATGGTGATGTGCTTGCGGATGCAATCGTAGAACACCACGAATACCAGCGCATACGCGACCTGATGTAGCGCGAAGAACTCGCCACGCCCACCCATGACGTTGTGGTCGATCCACACATCCTTCGTGGCCACATAGTGCGGCAGCAGGATCAGCGCATGCACCATGAAGTCCCACGCATAGATGATGATGAATGCAACGAAAAAGCTAAAGAACAGGCGAACGAGGGAAGTCTTGTTTACGGTAACGGTAGCCATTATTTACGCTCCTTTTTTTTGAACATTTCTAACATGCGCTGGGTCACCACAAACCCACCGAAGATGTTGATGCTGGCGATGAACACCGCCACCAGCCCCAACCAGTGCGAAAAGCCGAAGCCCTGCGGCCCCAGCGCGATAATGGCGCCGACCACGATGATGCCGGAGATGGCATTGGTCACACTCATCAGCGGGGTGTGCAGCGCTGGAGTCACGCGCCAGACCACATAATAGCCTACGAAGCAGGCCAGCACGAATACGGTAAGGCCGAAAATGAACGGGTCCACGCCCGCGTGCACCGTTTCGATCACGGTAGTGACGGTGGTGGTCTTAGTGGTGATGTCGGCCATGCGTGCCTCTTATTGCGGTTGCAAAGCGGGGTGAATGATCTGGCCACCTTTGGTCACGAGCGTGCCTTTGATGAGCTCGTCGTCCCATGCGACGTTCAGGCGCTTGGTTTCTTTGTCCAGCATTAGCGTAGTCACGAAGGTAAGCAGGTTGCGGGCGTAAAGCGGGGCCGCATCGCTGGCAGCGCGGCTGGGCAGGTTGGTGTAGCCGATGAGCGTGACGCCATGTGCCTGTGTAATTTCTTCGGCCTTGGTGAGGGCGCAGTTGCCGCCGCTGGCTGCCGCCAGATCTACGATCACGCTGCCGGGCTTCATGCTTTGCACCATGGCCTCGGTGATAAGACGGGGTGCGGGCTTGCCGGGAATGAGCGCGGTGGAGATCACGATATCCTGCACTTTGATACTATCGGCAATCGCCTGCTCTTGGCGCTTCTTATAATCCTCGTCCATTTCCTGTGCGTAGCCGCCGGCAGTTTCACCGGTTCCAGCTGCCGCTGAGACTTCCACGAATTTTGCACCCAGCGACTGCACCTGTTCCTTCACGGCGGCACGCACGTCGAACGCGCTGACGACCGCGCCGAGGCGCTTGGCGGTGGCAATGGCCTGAAGGCCCGCCACGCCCGCGCCCAGCACCAATACTTTGGCGGGGGGAATGGTCCCAGCCGCCGTCATCATCATGGGAAAGCCGCGCCCATAGGCGGCCGCCGCCTCGATCACCGCGCGATAGCCGGCGAGGTTGGCCTGGGACGACAGGGCGTCCATCACCTGGGCCCGGGAGATGCGGGGCACGAATTCCATGGCAAAGGAGGTGACGCCCGCGCCGGCCATGGCCTGGACGGTGTCCTTGTCGCGCCAGGCGTCGAGCAGGGCGACGACCACGGTGCCGGGCCGCAGTGCGCTGATCTCGGAGGCCGTGGGGCCCCGCACCTTCATCAGGATGTCAGCCCCGGTCAGCGCGGTCTTGAGGTCGCGGGCGACCGTCGCGCCCGCCTCGGCATAGGCGGCGTCGGGGATGGACGAGCCCAGGCCGGTGCCGGTCTCGACCACGACGGTCGCACCCATACCGATCAGCTTTCTGACCATGTCGGGTGTCAGGGCAGTGCGCGTCTCGCCATCTCGGCGTTCGCGGGTCACGGCGATAGTGACGGCCAAGCGAATCCCTCCGTGGGGTGGACTGTTCATCGACAGCCTAGGCTGTCAGGTCCCCCACGGTAAAGCGCTGGTTTTATGTGGATGGGCCGCGAAAAAGGGCCCGAGGGTCAGTGCTTCGCCGGCTTGGACTTGAGCGCGAAGAAGCCGATCACGGCCAGCGCCGCGGCAGCGAAGAAACCGAAGACGATGCTGCCGCCCGGTTGCAGCCACAGGACGAAGAAGGTGATGAGCACCGCGATGTGCAGCGAACCCCATTTGGCCAGGCTCATGAACAGCGAATAGGTCGCCTGCTGCTCGTGAACCGGCTGGGTGCCCTTTTGGTACTCACCGTGGGCGTTGTCGGTCTGGGGGGTGGCCATGCGGGATCATCCGGTCGGAAGGTCTGGTGTGCGGCCCTTATACCGACAGGGGCGTCGGGCTCAAGCGCCGTCGATGATATCCTGAAGGACACGGGCCAGTCTTTGCTCAAGGGCGCGACATTCCGCCTCGGTCAGGGACAGCCCCCCGGTGACCTCCTTTGAGACCGTCATGCCCATCATCAGCGCCGCTGCCATGCGGGCGCTGACCGCGCCGTGGTCGCCGCCGATCCAGGCCGCAAGCGGGTCCATGAAGCGCTCGCACGACTGTTGCTGGACCACCTCCATGGCGCGCGCGGACGAGATGGACCGCAGGATCATCTGCAGGCCCTGCATCTTCTTGGGGCTTTTGGTGCCGTAGACGATCTCGTGGGCGATTCGGGTGCCGAAGGTGGCCCGATCCTCGTCGAACAGGGTCGAGCCCTCGTGGCAATGATCGAGCGCCGCGCGAAACAAGCCTTCCTTCGAGCCGAAATATCGGACGATCAGGGCCGGGTCGACGCCCGCGTCCCCGGCGATGTCACGCATACCGACATCGTCATAACTCTCGCGCGCAAAACGGCTTTCTGCGGCCTCGAGGATCAAGGCGCGCGTGGCAGCAGCGTTGCGCGGGCGTGGGCCGCATGTGGGAAAGGCCAATCGGATCTCCGGTTAATGTCCTCACGACCTATATGGCTTTGTCATCAGCTGTTGACAAGCGAAACAGATATCACCATTAAGTCACCCGTCGTTGACACCGCGCTTCCTCCCCGTTCGCGCCGTGCCGCCTTCCAACCTGTTTGAGCCGGTCCGCCCGGCCCCCCCGGAGACTGCGCAGATGCGCCATTTCAAGATCATGGCCGTGGCCGTGCTGATCACGAGCATGCTGTACGGCTGCACCGCCTCGAGCGAAGCGCAGAGCCCGCCGCCGGCGCCCGAGGTGTCGGTCGCGACGCCGCTGGTCGATCAGGTCGTCGACTGGGACGAGTTCACGGGCCGCTTCGAAGCGCCGCAGAGCGTGGACGTCCGCGCCCGGGTCGGCGGCTACATTCAGGCCGTCCACTTCCGCGACGGGCAGTTTGTCCGCAAGGGGCAACTGCTGTTCACCCTGGACCCGCGCCCGGCGCAGGCGGCGCTGGCTTCGGCCCGGGCCCAGGCGGCGCAGGCCGAAGCGCAGGTCGCTCTGGCTCGCAGTGAGCTGGCCCGCTCCGAATCGCTGCTGGAAATCCAGGCCGTGTCCCAGGCCGAGGTCGATCAGAAACGCGCCGCCGTCCAGACCGCCGAGGCCGCTGTCGCCTCGGCCCGGGCCGCCGTGCGCGGTCGGGAACTGGATGTCGAGTTCACCCGCGTGACCGCCCCCATTTCGGGCCGGGTCTCGGACCGGCGGGTCGATGCCGGCAATCTGGTCGGAGGCGGGTCGTCCGCCGCCGATGTGCTGACCACTATCGTCGCCTCCAGCCCCATCCACTTCGTGTTCGAGGCCTCTGAAGCGGTCATGCTGCGCTATCAGCGCGATGCGCGTGACGGCACCTCGGCGCCGATCCGCATCCGTCTGCAGGACGAGACCGGGTTCCGCTGGAGCGGCACGGTCGACTTCTCCGACAACGCCGTGGACCCGGCCTCGGGCACCATCCGCCTGCGCGCTGTGGTCCAGAACGGCGACGGCTTCCTGAAGCCCGGCCTGTTCGGTCAGGCGCGGGTGGCCGGTACGGCCCCGTATCAGGCCCTGCTGGTGCCCGACGCCGCCATCGCCACCGATCAGGCCCGCCGCGTCGTCTATGTGGTCGATGCAGAGAATGTGGTCGTGGCCCGTCCGGTCGAACTGGGACCGCTGTCCGACGGACTGCGCGTGATCCGCTCGGGGATCGAGCCCACCGACCGGGTGATCGTCAACGGCCAGCTGCGCGCCCGCCCGGGTCAGCCGGTGACGCCGAAGACGGTCGAGATCGAACGGGCTCCGACCGACACCCAGGCCCAGGTCACCCGTGCCCCGCCGGCCGCCATCGCCACACCGGCGGGCGCCCTGTCGCAACGTCGCTAAGCGAAAGAACGGCCCAGCCATGAATATCTCTCGCTTCTTTATCGACCGGCCGATCTTTGCGGCCGTGATCGCGGTGTTCATCACCCTGATGGGCGCCTTCGCCTATCCGCTGCTGCCGCTGTCGCAGTATCCCGAGATCGCGCCGCCGACGATCACCATCAACACCGCCTATCCGGGGGCCTCGGCCGAGACGGTGGCCGAAACCGTGGCCGCGCCCATCGAGCAGGAGGTCAACGGTGTCGAGGGGATGCTCTACATCTCCTCGTCCTCGACCTCGGACGGGACGGTGTCGGTGACCGTGACCTTCAACCCCGGCACGGATCTGGATGCCGCCCAGGTGCTGGTCCAGAACCGGGTGGCGCTGGCCGAGCCACGCCTGCCGGAACAGGTGCGCCAGATCGGCGTGACGGTGAACAAGCAGGAAAGCGGCTTCCTGATGATCCTGGGGCTGACGTCCCCGGACCAGTCGCTGAACAATGACTATGTCGGCAACTATGCCAACTCGACGCTGCGCGACCGGCTGCTGCGCCTTGAGGGCGTGGGTGCGGTCCAGATCTTTGGCGGCGGCAACTATTCGATGCGGGTCTGGATCGACCCGGCCAAGGCGGCCCAGCGGGGCCTGACCGGGCCGGACATCGTCGCCGCCCTGCGCGCCCAGAACGTGCAGGCCGCCGCCGGCGCCATCGGCCAGCCGCCGTTCGACACCAATGCCGCAGCCTTCCAGCTGCCGGTGCAGGTCGAGGGCCGTCTGACCGACCCGAACGAATTCTCGAACATCGTCATCAAGACCGATGCCGAGGGGCGCGTGACGCGCATCCGCGATGTCGCGCGCGTCGAACTGGGGGCACAGGATTACGGCATCCGCGGCTTCTTTGACGGCGAGCGCGGCGTCGGCATGGCCATCATCCAGCAGCCGGGCGCCAATGCCCTGGGCACGGCGGATAGGGTCATGGCCGAGGTCGAGGCCATCCGGGCCGAACTGCCGCCCGGCATGGACGTCTCTATCCCCTACAACCCCACGGAGTTCGTCGCCGCTTCGGTCGAGTCGGTGCAGCACACCCTGATCGAGGCCATCCTGCTGGTGGTGCTGGTGGTCGTGGTCTTCCTGCAGACCTGGCGGGCGGCGATCATCCCGATCGTGGCCATTCCCGTGGCGCTGGTGGCGACCTTCGCCGTGCAGCTGATGCTGGGCTATTCGATCAACTCGCTGAGCCTGTTCGCCCTGGTGCTGGCGGTCGGCATCGTGGTCGATGACGCCATCGTCGTGGTCGAGAATGTCGAGCGCTATATCCGCGAGGGTCTGGCCCCCAAGGAGGCGGCCTATCGCTCCATGCAGGAAGTGTCGGGCGCGCTGATCTCGATCGGACTGGTGCTGGTCTCGGTGTTCGTGCCGACCATGTTCGTGCCTGGCATTCCCGGCATCTTCTATCGCGAGTTCGCCATCGTCATCACCACGGCCTCGGTCGTGTCGCTGCTGGTGTCGCTGACGCTGTCGCCGGCCATGGCCGCCATGCTGCTGAAGCCGCACAAGGCGCACGACGATCATGCGCGCAAACCCGGTGTGCTGGGCAGTGCCTTCCATTACCTCGGCTTTGCCGGGCGCAAGTTCAACGAGGGGTTTGACTGGCTGTCGGACCGTTACGGGCGACTGACGGCGCGGCTGATCCGCAAGCTGGTGCTGGTCTTCAGCGTCTATGCCTTGCTGCTGGTGGGCACGGGCTTCACCCTGTTCAACACGCCATCGGGCTTTATCCCGGAGCAGGATCAGGGCTTCCTGATCGGCGTCGTGCAACTGCCGCCCGGGGCCTCGCTGGACCGGACACAGGAAGTCATGGCGCGCGCCTCGCAGATCATTCGCGACACCGAAGGCGTCGACGGCGTCGTCTCCTTCGCCGGTCTGGACGGATCGAGCTTCTCGTTCGGGTCCAATGCCGCGACCATCTTTGTGCGACTGGACGCCTTTGAGGAGCGCAAGACGGCGGAACAGGCGGCGGCCTCGCTGGCCGGGGCCATCACCGGGGCGACCATGGGCATCCAGGACGCCAACATCTTCGTCATCGCCCCGCCCGCGGTTCAGGGACTGGGCAATGGCAACGGCTTCCAGATGATGGTGCAGGACAGCTCCGGCGCGGGCTATGTGCCGCTGGAGGGCGCGACCTTTGCCATGATGGGCGCCGCAGCCCAGGCGCCCGAGGCCGTCAATCAGGTGTTCTCGACCTATAACACCGGCTCGCCCCGCATCGCCGCCGACGTCGACCGCGACCGGGCGTTGATGATGGGGGTCCAGCCCGGCGATGTGTTCAACACGCTGGGGGTCTATCTAGGCTCGGCCTATGTGAATGACTTCAACTATCTGGGCCGCACCTTCCGGGTGACGGCGCAGGCGGAGCCCTCGGCCCGCGACGACATCGCCGATATCGCCGCGCTGGAGACCCGGTCGGCCTCGGGCGCCATGGTGCCGATCGGATCGATCGCGACGCTTCGCGAGGAGTCCGGCCCGTCGCGGATCGTGCGCTACAACCTGTTCCCGGCCGCCGAGCTGCAGGGACAGGCGTCGCCGGGCGTGTCCTCGGGTGAGGCCATCGCGCGGATGGAGGCGCTGGCCGAAGCCACCCTGCCCCCGGGATTCTCGTATGAATGGACCGGCCTTGCGTTGCAGGAGAAGCAGTCGTCGGGTGGGGCCACGCTGGTGTTCGTCATGGCCGTGGTGTTCGTCTTCCTGGTGCTGGCCGCGCAGTATGAGGCCTTCACCCTGCCGCTGGCGGTCGTGCTGATCGTGCCGATGTGCATCCTGGCCGCCATGGTCGGGGTCAATCTGGCGGGGCTGGACAACAACATCCTGGTGCAGGTGGGGCTGGTGGTCCTGATCGCGCTGGCGGCCAAGAACGCCATCCTGATCGTGGAGTTCGCCAAACAGGCCGAGGACGAGGGACTGAACCGCTGGGACGCCGCCGTGCGCGCCTCGCGGACCCGCCTGCGTCCGATCCTGATGACCTCGTTCGCCTTCATCTTTGGCGTGCTGCCGCTGATGCTGGCCACGGGACCCGGGGCCGAGATGCGCCAGTCGCTGGGGACGGCGGTGGTGTCGGGCATGATCGGGGTGACCTTCTTCGGCCTGATCTTCACGCCGGCCTTCTACGTCTTCATGCGGTGGGTGGCGTCCAAGCTGCCGGGTGCGAAGACGAAGGCTGTGCCCGAGACCCGCAATCCGACCCCGGCTACGGCCCAGGGAGAAGTCCTATGATCCGCCTGTCTTTCCTGCTGAAGGGACGCGTCGCGGCCTCGGCGCTGGCGCTGGGGTTGACGGTCTCGGCCTGCGCCACCGCGCCGCTCGGCACCCCGCAGGTCCTGCCCGAAGCGACCGCAGGTGCCTTCATCGCCGATACCGGTCAGGGCACGGTCAGCGCCCCGGCCCGCGACGACTGGTGGCGGCTGTATGACGATCCGCTGCTGGATGCCCTGGTGCTGCAGGCGCTGGGCAACAACAATGAGCTGGAGGCCGCCGTCGCCAATCTGCGCGTGGTGCGGGCGTCGCTGGGCGAAGCGCGGGCCGCGCGTCTGCCCTCAACCCGGCTGGGCGCGTCGGGCAGCTATGGCCGGCCGGCGGCGACCACGGTTCCGGGCTCGGGCGGCCAGCCGCTGGACGAGACCGAGACGTCGGGCTGGACGTGGCCTATGAGATCGACCTGTTCGGACGGGTCGGATCGACCATCGCCGCCGCGCGCGCCGATGCCGGGTCCGCCGAGGCCGCGCTGGATGTGGTGCGCGTCAGCGTCGCCGCCGAAACCGCGCGGGCCTATACCGAGGTCTGTTCCGCCAATGTGCAGATCGCGGTGGCCGAACAGACCATCGACCTGCAGTCGCGGACGCTGGAGCTGACCGAGCGGTTGCTGGGTGCGGGCTCGGGCACCGGTCTGGACGTCGCCCGGGCGCGCTCGGCCGTCGCCTCCAGCCAGGCGGCCCTGCCGCCGTTGCGGGCCCAGAAGGACGCGGCCGTGTTCCGGCTGGCGACCCTGACGGGCGTGACCCCGCGCGAGGTGTCGCAGGCGGTCGTCGACTGTGCCGGACCGCCCCGCCTGACCCAGCCTATTCCTGTAGGTGACGGCGCCGCCCTGCTGGCCCGCCGGCCCGATGTGCGGCAGGCCGAACGGGATCTGGCCGCCGCCAGTGCCCGCGTCGATGTGGCGACCGCCAGTCT
>Ga0209066_10007058_pt1 | contig 11257 bp, 11 predicted proteins | sample All_14_2_FD_187198 | JGI IMG/M metagenome (GOLD analysis project Ga0209066, IMG submission 187198) | Freshwater microbial communities in response to fracking from Pennsylvania, USA - Allegheny Zone_MetaG_DW_15 (SPAdes) (version 2) ... | reverse complement strand
TCAACCCGCGTTTCGTGGCGGGGTTGATCCGCAACGTGGAGATCAAGCCGAGTCCATACCAAATTCAGCGCAGACTCAAACTGGCTGGCATCCGCGCCATCAACAACATCGTGGATGCGACCAACTATGCGATGCTTGAACTGGGTCAGCCTCTGCACGCATTTGACTATGACGTACTCAAAGAACGCGCTGGCAAGAATAAGGTCAAGATCAGCACACGCGCCGCAAAAGACGGCGAGAAACTCACCACGCTGGATGGAGTCGAACGCAAGCTCACTTCTGTCAACGTGCTGGTGTGTGACGAAAAAAGTTCGCTCTCCCTCGCGGGTGTCATGGGCGGCTCTGAATCTGAAGTTTCAGATACCACAAAGAACATCCTGCTCGAAGGCGCGGCGTGGAACTTCATCAACATCCGCCGCACGGCAAAGCAGCACAACCTGCCCTCTGAAGCATCCTTCCGCTTCTCGCGCGGCGTGCATCCTGCCATGGCGGAACATGGCGTCAACCTCGGTTTGAAATATATGGCCGAATGGTCTGGCGGCGCAGTTGCCCCCGACCTGGTGGATTCCTATCCGCTCAAGCCAAAAGACTCTGTGGTCGATGTGACCTCGCATGATGTCAAACGTCTGCTCGGTATTGATCTCACGCTTGAAAAGATCTCTGAACTTCTCACTCACCTTGAATTCAAGTGTGAAATAAAAGGCGACAAGTTACAAGTCACCGCTCCCAACCACCGCATGGATATCGCCGAAGGTGTTGTCGGTCTCGCGGATGTGCTCGAAGAAGTCGCGCGCAGTTACGGCTACGACAACATCCCCACCACCAGCATGGCCGACGCGCTTCCTCCACAAATCGGCAACCCCGTCCACGAGTGGGAGGAACATCTCCGCGACCTGCTCGTCGCTGCCGGCTTGCAGGAAGTCGTCACCTATCGCATGACCTCTCCCGAACGCGAAGCACGTTTACGTGCCAGCGAAAGCTACGTCCGCATCGCGAACCCCATCGCGCCCGAGCGCAGCGTTCTGCGCCGCAGCTTGCTCACATCCGTGCTGGAGACCGCCGAGAAAAATGCCCGCGCTGAATCAATGGCGCTCTTTGAAGTCGGCTCCGTCTTCGAGCCCAATGGAAATGATCTCCCGCACGAGCCGCGCAAACTCGCCATCGTGATGACAGGTTCCCGACTCGCTTCTGCATGGGACGTGAAAGACTCGCCCGCCTTTGACTTCTACGACATGAAGGGACGCCTCGAACTCCTTTTGAGCGGGTTGCGCCTCACAGACATTTCCTACACTGCCACAGAATCCACTCCCTACCTGCACCCCGGCAAAGCTGCCGAAGTCAAAGTGAGCGGAAAGGTCGTGGGCGTCTTCGGTGAACTGCATCCGCTATCCAAGGAGAAGTTCGAGTTTGGCGATGCCCCCATTATCGTCGCTGAATTTGACCTCGACCTCATGCGGAATTTGAATCCCACCTACGGCATCAAAGCCGTCCCAGAGACACCACCCATCTACGAAGACATCGCCGTCATTGTGGATGATTCAGTGGAAGCCGCTGCCGTCGAAGCATTGATCAGGCAAACGGGCGGAAAGACCGTCACCAATGTCCGCCTGTTCGATGTTTATAAAGATGAGAAGATCGGCGCTGGCAAAAAGTCACTGGCATACAGTCTCACGTATCAATCAGACAAAACGATGACCGATGCCGACGCCGCCGCGATCCGCAACAAGATCGTCAAACGGCTGGAGCACGCAGTCGGCGCGAAACTTCGCAGCTAGTACCAATGGGATGCAGGCAAAGCTTGCATCCCATTTTTGTTAATGTATACTTGCGGCAATTCACCAAAAGGAGATCTTAATATGAATAGCAAAAGTACCGGTATGATCGCAACCATAGCCGCCGTAATCTTATGTGGCTGCCCAGGTTTATTCTTGTGTATATTTGGCGCCGTTGCCGCAACAGGGAATATGCCATACAACACTGAAGTGAACGGCATTAGCAACTCAGGTATGCTGCCGGCAAGTGCAGGGATAGGAATGCTTTGTTTTTCACTACTTCTTATTCTTATCCCCGTTGGCGTTGGCTTCTTTACTCTTCGCAAGAAACCAGCAGCTGCCTCCAATGACGAACCTCTTCCACCTGCTTCTTAATTTTTCCAATTAAAAAAGCTCCGAGCTTTCGCTCGGAGCTTTTTTAATTTACAACAACAGTGAGGTCCATGGGACAAAACGTATTTTTTCCGATTCTGATTTTCCATGAGGTTGTGTATGTACCTGATTCGGGCAACCCCCACATTTTGACTCTTAACTCAACTCTTGAGAGAGGAGGGACAGATACATCAAAGTCATAGGCGGGCTGTTGGTGGATCTTTGCACCGCTGATATATAGATAATCAGCATTCGTTCGATTCCAGCCCTTTGTACCAACATTCACCACCTCCCACATTACATCAAATGGCGTGTTCTTTGCCACGACATCGTTATTCAACGGGCTTTGTGAAACGATCTGACAGGCAAACTCTACATCGCGGGTAACAATTACAACAGGAGTGGATGTAAATGTAAGTGTAGGCAACATAAAGATGAATGTTGGTGTAGCAGTGCCTGTAGGGGTGAATGTTGGCCGCGGCGTTGCGGTCGGCGTAAACGTGGGGGGCATCATCAACGCAGTTTGAGTTGCTGCGGCATTTGCAGTTTCCACGATCGCCGTATTAAGCGAGTTCGGGTCAAACGTAGGAAGCGGTGTGGGAGCAGGCGCAAGGGATGGCATCACACAGGCGAGCATAAATACTGTGACGACAAAAAAGTAAAAGATTCTGGCATTGCGCCGGGTCATGTTGGCTCCTGAATTTCTATTTCACAATAATCGCTGTATAGGGGAAGCACATCGGGCCATCTACAGCCCATGTCATCACATAGAAACCTTTTTTGTTTGGGGCGGTTGCATCCAAGTTCATAACGATGGAGTCGCCTGGCTTCATTTCCTTGGGGATCTCAAAGCGGTTGGTGCTTGCCATTTTCTGGCCGCTGTAATATTTGACATCGATTCCGGCAGGCCAGGTCTTTGTACCAATATTGACAATGGTCCACTTGATATCAAACTTGTCGCCCTTGTCGAATTCAGTGTTATCAAAAGGCTTTCTGCTGATTGCTTCGCATGCATATTCCGCCTGCTGAACGGGGCGCCGGGTGGAGGTAGGCAATGGAAGAGGGGTGACAGTATCAATGAGCAAAGCAGTGGGGGTAAATGTAGGGAAAGCCAGGGGTGTTTCAGTCGCTGTTAATGACGCATCCTCAACAGTGGTAGGTGAGGCAAGCGGGGCTTGTGCTGCCACAGTTTGTTCCACAGCCCCTGAGATCTGAGCTTGAGCCTGCTGGGTTTGTGCAACAGCAGTATTGACCCGTGCCTCGAGATCCTGAGTACTTTGTCCCGGCAAGCAGGCGGTCACCAGAAATACGAGAGCGACCAAAATAAACATTGTTTTACGCATAGTGTTCTCCTTTATGAAAGACCTGACAGGCGCTCCAACAGGCTTATCAAACTGCCTGAAGCCTGTCAGGTCTTTTAGATACTAATCTGTTTCGCCGGAGCCGATGCCCAGCGGCTTCCACTTATTATCATCCTTTAAGCGGTGTTGAATACCTCCACGATTATGTAATTCATCAAATCCTTCAGGTTTGATGAACATCTCTTCGCCATCCAACAAAGCAGTAAGACCGCCCTGACCGGGTTCCGGACGCTTCAACCCCTTGAACTTTGCAGCATCAGACGGAAGGTAGTCAGTCGGCTCTTCATATGTAGTGACATATCCTTCATAGTTGCGCAAGATAACCTTGTGATCCGACATGCTCAACAAATAATTCGGCATGACCGGGATCTTTCCGCCACCGCCAGGTGCATCAATTATATACTGTGGAACGGCATATCCGGAGGTATGTCCGCGCAGACCTTCCATGATCTCAATACCCTTTGCAACAGGGGTACGGAAGTGCCCAGCACCTTCAACCAGGTCACATTGATACAGGTAATAGGGGCGCACTCGAATGCGGACAAGGTTATGAACGAGTTCACGTTGGATATGTACATTGTCATTCACGCCAGCCAGCAAAACAGACTGGTTCCCCAGAGGAATACCTGCACGAGTAAGACGATCTGTAGCTTCAGCTAGTTCCAGAGAAATTTCATTCGAGTGGTTGACATGAATATTCAACCAAAGCGGGTGGAACTTCGCCAGCATATCGCAAAATTCCTGGGTAATGCGCATGGGCATGAAAACAGGCACACGTGAACCGATTCGAATAATCTCAATATGTGGAATTTCACGCAGACGCGAGAGTAATTCTTCGAGAATTTTAGGCGCAAGTACAAGCGGATCTCCGCCGGAGAGCAGCACATCACGCACTTGCGGAGTGCGCTTGAGGTACTCGATCTGCATCTCGAATTCTTCGCGTTTGAAAGTCTGCCCTGGGTCGCCAACGATGCGTGAACGGGTGCAGTAACGGCAGTACGAGGCGCATTGAGTCGTTACCAGCATAAGCACCCTGTCAGGATACCGATGAACCAGCCCCGGCACGGGAGAGTGGCGATCTTCCGCAAGTGAGTCTTCCATCATGGCGGTAAAAGCATTCAACTCCTCCGCAACAGGGATGATCTGTTTACGGGTCGGGTCATTTGGGTCTTCGGGGTCGATCAGGGAAATAAAGTAGGGGGTTACATCCACACGGAAGAGCCCCTGGGTTTGCAGGGCTTTCTTCTCCGAGTCGGTCAGCTTGAGAACTTTTTCAATATCTTCCACAGTGTTCAAACGATGGCTTAACTGCCAACGCCAGTCGTTCCATTTCTCATCGGGAACGTCTGCGTAAATGGGGGCACGTTTTGATACAAAAGGTGTATTCATGGGTTTTTCCTCCGGTTAAATTATGGGTTGACAATAAAAATCGGCACACCTGTAAACTGTGGAGGGTCGTGGTCGGGGCGAAAAAAACCTGCGAACATTGGGTAAAACATGCTTAACATTGTAAAAGCAAACGGAACGCGGGTCAATGTCGCTATTTTTCGAGAGTACAATTGGGCAAAAAAGGAGACAACATGACCGTTGAAGGCACACACGGATTATGGGGCGACCTACACCGCCCCGACCTCTCGCCTGCGCAGGCCGATTTTAGCGTAATCGGAATCCCGTTCGACGGGCTTGCCAGTGCGCGAAAAGGAGCGGCTCTTGCTCCCGAGCGCCTGCGTTATTGGTCCAGGCATTTGACTCCCTTTAGCGAAGACCGCACCCGCCTGAAGGATTTGACCATCTGCGACCTCGGCGATGTGAAGATCACCGATCCTGTAAATGACTTTCAACAGATCCGCAAGCAGATCGCCACTCTCCCAAATATGCCGATCATACTTGGTGGCGACCATTCCGTCAGCATCCCCATTCTGCAGGGACAGCGCGAACGCTATAAGGATATGCACCTTGGCGTGCTGTGGGTGGATGCACACCCGGACTTATGCGATTTCTTCGATGGCTCGCGACTATCTCACGCCAACACCATGCGCCGCGCATTGGAATTTGGGATTGAACCGCACGATGTTTGCATGGTAGGGCTACGCTCGTGGGAAGAACAGGAAATTGATCTGATCGAGAACAGTGGTATCCACGTCTACACTGCTGCGGATGTAGCCGACCGCGGTATGAGGCATGTTGCCGATAGCATCCGCAATATTCTCAACGATTGCGATGCTGTTCATATTTCACTGGATATTGATTGCCTCGACCCATCCATTGCACCAGGAACGGGAATCCCTGAATTTGGCGGGCTCACCTCGCGAGATGTATTGACACTCATCAAGTCCACACAGGACTTGTCTCTTGTAGGCTTGGATGTGGTTGAAATCGCTCCTCCGCTTGATCCATCTGAATCAACGGTCTTCGCAGGATTGAAGATCATCATGGAATATATTGCTGTCATCGCACGTCAGAAGCAAAAGGGATAACAAGGTGCAAATTACAGAATTCAACGTCGTTCACAATGTTGAACGAAAACAATTTGAAGTTAACATCGCTTCATACATGGCTGAACTAGCCTATTACATCAACGGAAATGTTATTGTATTCACCCACACAGGAGTTCCCTCTGCACTAGAAGGCCAAGGTGTCGGTAGCAAGCTTGTTAAAGCGGGCTTGCAATATGCAAGGGAGAACAAATTAAAGGTCGAATCAACTTGTTGGTTTGTCAGTGGTTACATTAACCGTCACCCCGAAGTACAGGATCTTGTTGGATAAAACAGCACGTCATTTCAAAAAGATAAAAAAAGGAGCCATTTATAAGATGGCTCCTTTTTTATCTTTAAGTCTTTACATCCTCCTCAAGAAGTTCCAGCACAAACTTTGCAGCAAGTGGAACGGCATCTGCAACTGGCGATGAAAGGCTTTCACTAAACTCATGGACTCGTGTTGTTGCAATCCCTACCACCATCACGTCATCAGGAAGCTTTGCACCCATCGTTTTCCCCAACGCAATTGCATTTTGCAACGAAGTATCATGTGGGCATGTTGTATGGTACGCAGAATAATTTGGCAGGTCATCCAATTTTAATATCAAGATCGAACCGATAGGTTCATCTAGCGCGAATGCATCAACCAGGATCGCTTTGGGGTAGCCGATCAAGTGCTCCATTAAACTGATGCCTCCCAGCGAAAGACATTCCACATCCACATGCGAATCAGTGGATAACTGTTTTTTTACTTCTTCAGCGACCTTCCAACCAACACCATCATCACCAAGAATGGGATTACCGAGACCAACCACCAAAGTTTTCATTGGATAAAGTTCCGCTTCTTTCTTAACCATTGCCTGATTCTGCTCAACAAAATTGACTCAACACCCGAACAGGATTCCCATCCACATCCCGAACCGTGATCTCCAAAGGCATTTGTCCAGGTAATGAATGGGTCGCACACCCAAAGCACGGATCGTAGGCACGGAAAGCCATCTCCACCATGTTGAGCAGACCTTCATTCACCACCCCGTCTTTGATGAGACTCGTCGCTGCCTTATTCGTGGACATCTGGATCGGCGCGTAGTTGTTGGTCGTGCCAACGATGAGATTCACCTTGGTCACGATGCCCCGCTCATCAGTCCAGTAATGATGCGTGAGCGTGCCGCGCGGCGCTTCAACAATGCCAATCCCCTCCGTTGGAATTTGAGTCGGCTTCGTGTGAATATCTGTAGAAGTGATCTCAGTGTCAGTCACCAACTCGACCCAGCGTTCGGCGGCGTACAACAACTCAACCAATCGCGCCCAATGTGTAGCAAGCCGTTGATGAACAGGCTTGCCACCAAGCGTGGCATAAAATCGTTCGTACTCCTCCTGCGCGCGAGGCGTTGCCATGCCATCGGACGCGTTCAGGCGCGAAAGCGGAGTTGCCATGTACACACCCGAGTCGATGCCATCCACAAATCCTTTCCAGCCAACTTTTTTCAGATATGGGAATTTGAGATATGTCCATGGCTCAACGTGTTCAGCGATATGCTCGGCATACTCCTTCGGTGCGTACTTGACGAACTCCTTTCCATTCGGATCCACCACGCGGACGTTGCCATCGTAAAAATTGACCTTGTTGTTCGCGTCCACCATGCCCATGTAATAGGTGTGATGGGTATACACGTCACCGAGGATAAGGTCAACATAGGCTTTATTGCCAAGCACAATATCATTGAAAATCTTGAGGCTGAATTGTGCGAAGTCAATTGCCCAGCGTCCCATCTCTTCGATCTCTTTGCGCTGTTCTTCGGTGATGCCCTTGGTCATGCCGCCAGGGATGGATGTGCACGGATGCACCTTGCGCCCGCCGATCATCTCCACCACGGTATGCCCATACTTGCGCATCTGGATCACCTTGCCACCGACCTCCAACCCCACTTTGTGAATCACGCCAAGGATATTTCTTTCGGCGACGGGCGCGTCAGGGCCCATCACAAAATCAGGTCCACCAAGTGCATAGAAGTGAGTCGTATGGTCTGTGCAATAAAATGCCGAGTACAGCAACTCACGCAAGAGTTTTGCTGTGCGCGGTGGGTCAACTTTGTAGACCATGTCCGCCGCTTTGGATGCCGCCATGTGATGCGCCTCGGGGCAAACCCCGCAGATGCGATTCGTGATCAACGGCATTTCTTCAATGGGACGTCCCACGCAGAACCGTTCAAAACCGCGCAGTTCGGGAATCTGAAAATAAGAATTGGCGACATTTCCTTTGTCGTCGAGAAATATCTCGACCTTGCCGTGTCCTTCGAGACGGGTGATGGGGTCAATGGTGATGCGTTGAGTCATGGAAACTCCTTTTGGAAAGGATGAAGGATGAATTATGAAGGATGAATTTTCAGACTTTATAATTCATCCTTATTTTTCTAGTGATGAGGCGTCATCGTGCAGTTCCTTGATGAAATGCGCCCGCGCTTCAACCTCTTCCATCTTGAGCGAGGCATACTGCGAGGCTTCTTTCATTAATTTCTCCACAACGTCCACTGGCAGTTTTTTGAGGTCTTCATGCGAATAGCCTTTCTCTTTGAGATATTCCTCAATGAGGGCCTTCTCCAATAACGCGTTGGGGTCTTCAACGGGTTCTGAATTTTCGATTGGTTTGGTGTTCATGACATCCTCCTTTCCAAGGATCGAACAACCTTCTTTCACTTTCACCTTCATCTTTTCTCCAACCACTTTCTACTTTCCACTCACCACTTTCCACACATTTCTGTTCGCCTTAAGCAGCGACCCCGCCAAATTAAACCGATACACCTGCCCCGTCGGGTCAGGGATGCCATCCAGAATGTGATCGATCTCTTCAGGTGTGTTCGCGTCAATGACGGATGAAAACGCTGTGATGAGACGCGCTCCATAGTCCATCACACCCTCGGCGGGACCGTAACAGCCAATGCACTGCGTCCCTGCCTGCGGACAGCGTGCATTGCATCCGCTGCGTGTGGCGGGCCCATTGCATGGAATGCCCTGTTCAAGCAGGCACAAAGTCGGGTCAACAGGAGCGACATCCTGAATGCGTTTGAATTCCTTGATGAATTTCACATTCCTCGCCCGCGGACATTCATCGCACACTGTGGAATCTCCACAGCCGATGACTGACCCTTTGGGAGGCAATTCCGCTTCACCGTTCACCACTTTGATCACCAGATCAATAACCGCCGCAATCTGGTGACTCTCAGGCGGGCAGCCTGGCATGAAGTAATCCACATCAACAACTTGATCGAGCGGACGAACCACCCGTGAAAGGGTTGGGATGTGCAATTCACCTTCAGGCACGTCATAACTTGTGCGCGGATAAATTTCATTCAGATTGTCGGTCGTGATGGTGTTGAACGCCGTGTGGACAATATCTCCCACAGGGCTGAGATTCGCCAACCCAGGGATGCATCCCTCACAAGCGCATGAACCGAACGCAACCAATATCTTTGATTTCTGCCTGAGCAATTTAGCGATATGCTCATTCTCATCATTGCGGATTCCGCCATTGAAGAGGGTTAGCAAAATAGAACCGTCTTCCATCGCTTCCACATCGTGATATTTCGCGTCCATTGCCACAGGCCAGAAAACGACATCAAAGTTCGCGTCTACATCCAGAATCTTTTCGTGAGTGTTGAGCACGGCAATTTCACATCCACCGCAGGAGGCAGCCCAGTACATTGCGAATTTGGGTTTTGTGGTCATGCTGACACCTCCATTTCCTGACCATGGACAACGGACGATAGACCATCGTCCACGGTCTGTGGTCTGTCGTCCGCTTTTCCCCAATTCAATGGCCCCAACTTCCGCACCTCTTCCACAAATGCAGTTGTCTCTGCCGCGAACTTTGCCCCTTCCGCCGCGCTAGCCCACACGAGTTTTACGCGCTCAGGTTCAATGCCCAAGCCCACAAGCACACGTTTGAGCAAAAGATAACGGCGCAAGGCTTTGTAATTCTGTTCGATGTAATGACACTCCCCAGGGTGGCAGCCAGTGATCATCACGCCGTCTGCTCCGTCTGAAAGAGCACGCAGCACAAAGGTAGGGTCGAGGCGACCTGAACACATCAAGCGGATGAGTCTCACGTTCGGTGCATACTTCATGCGCGCCGTCCCTGCCAAGTCCGATGCGCGATAACTGCACCAGTTGCAGGTGAAGCCGATGATGGTGGGTTCAAATTGATCGGTCATAGAATCAACTCCTCACGCCACAATGGGTTCAAGATTGCGCATCATCAACCCATCGATCTGCGCGATGATCTGCTCATTGCTAAAGCCCGTGCCGCTGATCGCACCCGCGGGACAAGCCGCCACGCACGTTCCGCAACCCTGACACAACGCAGGATTGATCGAGGTCACTTTGTCATCTTCGATAAATGTGATGGCATTGAACGGACATAATCCATTGCAAATTTTGCAGCCTGAACACAGCGCTTGATTCACACTGGCTTTGATCGGCTCCAGCGCAACTTCCTTTTGCAGGATCTTATCCAGCACACGCGCCGAAGCTGCCGCACCCTGCGCCACACTGGACGGAATATCCTTTGGCCCTTGCGCGCAGCCCACGATGTAAATACCTTCGGTCATTGTGGCAACGGGATCGAGCTTGGGATGTTTCTCGGTGAACCAGCCATCCATTGAACAGGAGATACCGAACATCTTGCCAACTTCTTTTGCATCTGCACGCGGCTGCAATCCACTGGAGAGGATGACCATATCCACAGGGATGCGGCGCTGCTTGCCTGCAAGCGTATCTTCCACTTGAATAACGAGCTTGCCTTTCTCTCTTTCATTGCGCGCCGCGTTCGTCACCTCAGCCACTTTGCCGCGCACGAAGAGTGTCCCTTCTTCCAGCACACGTTGATAAAACTCATCGTAGGCTTTGTACGCCGTGCGCATGTCAATATAAAAGTTGTAGACCGTTGCACCCGTGCGTTCGTGGACGAGGTGCGCGAACTTCAATCCCTGCATGCAGCAGATCACGGAGCAGTAATTGTTGAAATTCTTATCACGCGACCCCACGCAATGGATAATGCCCACACTCTTCGGCGTGGTCTTTCCATCACGCAAAACGATATTGCCCGAAGTCGGCCCCGCCGCATTGGACAAGCGCTCGAACTCCAAACTCGTGAACACATTCGGCAAACGTCCATAGCCGTAATTGCTCACCCGCCGCGCATCGAACAGGTCATAGCCAGTGGCAAGCACAATGTTGCCCACATCAATGTGCAGCATTTCATCCTGTTGGTGGAAAT
>Ga0209066_10007057_pt1 | contig 11258 bp, 9 predicted proteins | sample All_14_2_FD_187198 | JGI IMG/M metagenome (GOLD analysis project Ga0209066, IMG submission 187198) | Freshwater microbial communities in response to fracking from Pennsylvania, USA - Allegheny Zone_MetaG_DW_15 (SPAdes) (version 2) ... | reverse complement strand
AACCCCGGCGGCCCCAGCACCTCCACCTCCGGCAGATGCCTCAAGATGTCCATCACCAACTCGGTGGATTCGGTATACGGCACCTCCAGCAAGTACCGCCCCTCGTCATCAAACCGGCTGCGCTGCTCGGGATGCCAGGTTTCCGCGGCCACCCAGCGGGCGCGCTCGGCGCTGAAGCGCAGGGTGGCCCAGTGCACGCGGGTGCCGGCGAAGATGCCGTAGCCGCTGCCCAGTACGTGGTCGAGTTCGTCGTCGGGCACGTCGATGGCGGGGCGGTCGAGGATGCGCACGGCGCTGATGGCATCGACACTGAAGCTGCGCAAGGCGTTGCGCCAGTGGCACCAAGCATCGAGGTACCAGTTGTCGCGGTAGTGCACCAGGCGCTGGGGTGAGACTTCGCGTTCGGTGTGGCTGTCGCGGCTGCGGCCGTGGTAGGCGATCACGGCGCGTTGGCGGCGCAGCAGGGCCGAGCCCAGGCTTTGGAAGTGCGGCAGGTGAACCTTGCGGGCACCCACGGTTTCTACGCGGATGCGGCGGGCCACTTCGGTGCCGGCCGGCAGGCCGCCGTCGAGCTGCTTGGCCAGGCGGGCCATCCAGGGGTCGATGTAGCGGCCCAGGATGCCGCCTTTGTCGAGGTTGGACAGCAGGTGCTGCATGGTCAGCAGCGCGTGGATCTCTTCGGCGCTGAGCCACAGGCCCGGCAACTCCATCTGGCCACCGATGAGTTGCTGGCTGGGGTCGAGCCGCCAACCGCCTTGTTCGCGGTCGGGCACGATGGGCACGTTCAGGCGATCGCGCAGGAAAGCGATGTCGCGCTTGAGCGTGGAAAGCGAGACGCCCAGAGCCTCTTGCGCGCGATGGCGGCTGAGGTGCCGGTGGTCGTCAAAAAGGTGACGCAGCTTGCGCAGCCGCTCGTCCTGTTGCCCCATGGCCTTGCTCCTCCCAGAGCCGGGTTCTGGAGGCCATGGTAGCGCGCCGAAGCGTGCCCTCCCGGGCCACTCGGAGCTGCTAACCTTGCAATTCAGGAGTCAGACTCCACGATTGCAAGGTTGTTGGTGGGGCCGCTTATCGCAGCGCCGCCACCACCTCCGCCGGCGCCTGCACCAGCTCGATCAACACGCCCTCCCCACCCAGCGGGAACTCGTCGTTGCCCTTGGGGTGGATGAAGCAGATGTCGTAGCCGGCCGCGCCCTTGCGGATACCACCGGGGGCGAAGCGCACGCCGTTGGCCGTCATCCATTCGACCGCCTTGGGCAGGTCGTCCACCCACAGGCCCACGTGGTTGAGCGGTGTGGTGTGCACGGCCGGTTTCTTCTCGGGGTCGAGCGGCTGCATCAGGTCGACTTCCACGGCGGTGGGGCCGCTGCCGAGGGCGCAGATGTCTTCGTCGACGTTCTCGCGTTCGCTGACAAAGGTGCTCTTGACGGTGAGGCCGAGCATGTCGACCCACAGGCTCTTGAGCTTGTCCTTGCTGGGGCCGCCGATGGCGATCTGCTGGATGCCGAGGATCTTGAAAGGCTTGGTCATGTGAGTCCCTCGGTCGTCGGGTACGCCGACCGATCCCCCGAGGGGATCTCGCCCGCCTTGGGGCGGCCCGGCGCCGGGCTCGTGGTGCGGTGAAACATGCTGCTGTCCTTATTCGAACGCGATGATGGTTTGATCGACGCTCAGGCTCTCGCCCTTCTTCGCGCTGATCTCCTTCACCACACAATCCTGCGTGGCCACGAGGATGTTCTCCATCTTCATGGCTTCGATGACCGCCAGCTTCTCGCCGGCCAGCACCTTCTGGCCCACGCTCACGGCCACGTCGACCAGCAGGCCGGGCATGGGCGAGAGCAGGAACTTCGATAGGTCAGGCGGGGCCTTGTAGGGCATCAGCTTGAGCAGCTCGGCCGCACGCGGCAGCAGCACCAGCGCATCGATGGCGGTGCCGTTGTGCGACACACGCAGCGCCAGCGGCTGCTTGGCTGAGCCACGCTCCACCTGGGCGCTGAACGGCTGGCCGTTGACGGCGCCCACCATCAGCACTTCGCCCAGCTTGGTATGGCTCTGGATGGCGTAGGTCTTGGTGCCCACGGTGACATCCACCGTGCCGGCCACTGGGTCAAACTCACCCAGCGTCACGTCATGATGCACATGCTGGCCTTCAGCGCCCAGTTGCACCACCACCAACTCGTTCTTGTGCGCCACTTCGTGGCCGGCCAGCTGGCCGCTGATGCCGGCAGCGCGCTCGCGGGCCTTGCGGCGCACGAAAGCGGCGATGGCCACCAGGAACAGCGGGTCGTCGTGCGGCACGTCTTCGGAGTGGAAGCCCTTGCCGTAGTGCTCGGCGATGAAGCCGGTGTTGAACGCGCCGGTGACGAACTTCGGATGCGCCAGCAACGCGGCCTGGAACGGGATGTTGCTGCTGATGCCGCGGATCACGAAGCTGTTGAGCGCGGCGCGCATCTTGGCGATGGCGTCGTTGCGGTCACGGCCGTGCACGATGAGCTTGGCGATCATCGAATCGTAGAACATCGGGATCTCGCCGCCTTCGTAGACGCCGGTATCCACCCGCACGCCGCCGAACTTGCCATCCGCGTAGGCGGGGCCTTGCAGCGTTTCGGTGCCTTGCTCCAGGTCTTGCGCGGGCGGGGCGTACTTCACCAGCCGGCCGGTGGAGGGCAGGAAGTTGCGGAACGGGTCTTCAGCGTTGATGCGGCATTCGATGGCCCAGCCGGTCTTCTTGATGTCTTCCTGCTTGAAGCTGAGCTTCTCGCCCGCGGCCACGCGGATCATCTGCTCCACCAGGTCGAGCCCGGTGATGCATTCGGTCACCGGGTGCTCCACCTGCAGGCGGGTGTTCATTTCCAGGAAGTAGAAGTCCTGGTCTTTGCCCACCACAAATTCCACCGTGCCGGCGCTCTGGTACTTCACGGCCTTGGCCAGGGCCACGGCCTGCTCGCCCATGGCCTTGCGGGTGGCATCGCTGATGAAGGGGCTGGGCGCTTCTTCGATCACCTTCTGGTGGCGGCGCTGGATCGAGCATTCACGCTCGTGCAGGTACAGCACGTTGCCGTGGCTGTCGCCCAGGATCTGGATCTCGATGTGGCGCGGCTCCAGCACGTACTTCTCGATGAAGACGCGGTCGTCGCCAAAGCTGTTGCGGGCTTCGTTGCGGCACGACGCAAAGCCTTCGAAGGCTTCCTTGTCGTTGAAGGCCACGCGCAGGCCCTTGCCACCACCGCCGGCCGAGGCCTTGATCATCACCGGGTAGCCGATGCCCTTGGCGATCTCCACGGCCTGCTCGGGTGTGTCGATGGCATCGTTGTAGCCTGGGATGGTGTTGACCTTCGCCTCATTCGCCAGCTTCTTGGAAGCGATCTTGTCGCCCATGGCCGCGATCGAATAGTGCTTCGGGCCGATGAAGGCAATGCCTTCGTCTTCACAGCGCTTGGCGAAGGCTTCGTTTTCCGACAGGAACCCGTAGCCCGGGTGCACGGCTTCGGCGCCGGTCTGCTTGGCCGCGGCAATGATCTTGTCGGCCACCAGGTACGACTCGCGCGAGGGCGCCGGGCCGATCAGCACGGCTTCGTCAGCCAGCTCGACGTGGCGGGCGTCCTTGTCGGCCTCCGAATACACGGCCACCGTCTTGATGCCCATCTTGCGGGCGGTCTTGATGACGCGGCAGGCAATCTCGCCGCGGTTGGCAATCAGAATTTTCTTGAACATGTTGTTTAACTCCGCGCGGCGTGATCAGAGAGGAATGTTCCCGTGCTTGCGCCAGGGGTTGTCCAACTTTTTATCTTTCAACATCGCCAGCGAACGGCAGATGCGCTTGCGCGTCTCGTGCGGCTGGATCACGTCGTCGATGAAGCCACGGGCGCCGGCCACGAAGGGGTTGGCAAAGCGGGCCTTGTATTCGGCTTCCTTGGCGGCCAGCTTGGCCGGGTCGCCCTTGTCTTCGCGGAAGATGATTTCCACCGCGCCCTTGGCGCCCATCACCGCGATCTCGGCATTGGGCCAGGCGAAGTTCACATCACCGCGCAGATGCTTGGAGCTCATCACGTCATACGCGCCGCCGTAGGCCTTGCGGGTGATCACCGTCACCTTTGGCACGGTGCATTCGGCGTAGGCATACAGCAGCTTGGCGCCGTGCTTGATGATGCCGCCGTATTCCTGGCTGGTGCCGGGCATGAAGCCGGGCACGTCCACAAAGGTGATCACGGGGATGTTGAAGGCATCGCAGAAGCGCACGAAGCGCGCGGCCTTGATGCTGCTCTTGATGTCCAGGCAGCCGGCCAGCACCAGCGGGTTGTTGGCCACGATGCCCACGGTCTGGCCTTCCATGCGGGCCATGCCGATGACGATGTTGGCGGCGTAGTCGGGCTGCAGCTCGAAGAAGTCGCCGTCGTCCACCACCTTGACGATCAGCTCCTTGATGTCATAGGGCTTGTTGGGGTTCTCGGGCACCAGCGTGTCGAGCGACAGGTCGATGCGGTTGGCCGCATCACCGCTCGGGCGCACCGGCGGCTTCTCGCGGTTGTTGAGCGGCAGGTAGTTGAAGAAGCGGCGCAGCATCAGCAGCGCTTCCACATCGTTGTTGAACGACAGATCCGCCACGCCGCTCTTGGTGGTGTGGGTGCTGGCGCCGCCCAGTTCTTCAGCGGTGACTTCTTCGTGCGTCACGGTCTTCACCACTTCGGGGCCGGTGACGAACATGTACGAGCTGTCCTTCACCATGAAGATGAAGTCGGTCATCGAGGGCGAGTACACCGCGCCGCCGGCACAGGGGCCCATGATCATGCTGATCTGCGGCACCACGCCCGAGGCCATCACGTTGCGCTGGAACACCTCGGCATAGCCGCCCAGCGACGCCACGCCTTCCTGGATGCGCGCACCGCCCGAATCGTTGAGGCCGATCACCGGGGCGCCCACCTTCATGGCCTGGTCCATCACCTTGCAGATCTTCTCGGCATGGGCTTCAGAGAGCGCGCCGCCGAAGACGGTGAAATCCTGGCTGAAGGCAAAGGCGAGGCGGCCGTTGATCATGCCGTAGCCCACCACGACGCCGTCGCCCGGGATCTTTTGCTCCTGCATGCCGAAGTCGACACAGCGGTGCTCCACGAACATGTCCCATTCTTCGAAGGTGCCTTCGTCGAAGAGCAGGTCGAGCCGTTCACGCGCGGTCAGCTTGCCTTTGGCATGCTGGCCGTCGATGCGCTTTTGCCCACCGCCCAACTGGGCCTGGGCGCGCTTCTTTTCAAGTTGTTCGATGATGTCGTGCATGAAGCATCTCCGGAGGGTCTCTGGCTCTTTGGGGAACCGGGCGTTTGAATTCAGGGGTTCATCAGGTCCAGCAGGCGCCGTGCGGCCACCGAGGCGGCCACTCGGCCGGCGCGCACGTCGTCGCTGAGCTGGGGCAAGTGGGCCTGCACCTGCGGGTGGGCGCGGAAGCGGGCCTTCAGGCCGGCATCGATGCGCTCCCACAGCCAGGCCTGGGTCTGGTTCTGGCGGCGTTGGGCGAAGCGGCCGCTGCGCTGCTGCAGATCGCGGTAGCGGGTGACGGCGCTCCAGAAGTCAGCCAGGCCCTGGCTTTTGAGCGCGCTGAGCGGCATGACTTCGGGGTGCCAGATGTCGGTGTCGTGATGGGCATGGTCAGGATGGCCGTGCTGGCCGAACAAGCGCAGTGACGAAGCAATCTGCGCCTGCGCCCGTGTGGCGGCCATGGGGTCGATGTCGGCCTTGTTGATGGCCACCAGATCGGCCAGCTCCATCACGCCCTTCTTGATGGCCTGCAATTCATCGCCGGCGTTGGGCAGTTGCAACAGCACGAACATGTCGCTCATGCCGGCCACGGCCGTTTCGCTCTGGCCCACGCCCACGGTTTCGACGATCACCACGTCATAGCCGGCGGCTTCCAGCACCAGCATCGATTCACGCGTTTTTTCGGCCACACCGCCCAGCGTGCCAGCTGAGGGGCTGGGGCGGATGAAGGCGCGGTCGTGCACGGAGAGGAACTCCATGCGGGTCTTGTCGCCCAGGATGGAACCGCCCGACACGCTGGACGATGGATCGACCGCCAGCACGGCCACGCGATGACCACGCTCAATGAGGAACAGGCCCAGCGCCTCGATGAAGGTGGACTTGCCCACCCCCGGCACACCCGAGATGCCCAGGCGAAACGACTGCCCGCTGTGCGGCAGCAGCGCGTTGAGCAATTGGTCAGCCTGCTCACGGTGATCGGGCCGGGTTGATTCCAGCAACGTGATGCACTTGGCGATGGCCCGCCGCTGGGGCGTGCCTTCACCGTGCAGCACGGCCTGCAGCAGGGCTTGTGGCTGGGCTTGTGGGGGCAGCGCCTGGGCAGGCGCCAAGGTGGCGTCAACCATGCGGCTTATCCCGCCAGGCCCTGTGCGGGGCGACGGTAGTAAAGGTCCCACTCGCCCTCGGCTTCAAGCACGAAGCCGTGGCGCTGGTACAGGCGGTTGGCATCGCTGTGCTTCAAAGCGGTGAGCGAGATGGCCTGGCCACGCTTGTCAGCCTCTTCCAGCACACGCGACAGCACCCAGCTGCCGATGCCCTGCCCCTGCGCGCTGGGGTGGATGTAGAGGTGATCAAGCAGCCAGTCGCGCTCGCGCGGGATCACGACGACAAAGCCCACCAGTTGGCCATCGGCCATGATGTGGCGGGTGTGCGCGGGGTTGAAGCCGCGGCTCAGGCGCTCGCGGGCACGCTGGGGGTCGAAGTGGCCCGCGCGCTCCAGGCTTTCGCGCATGGCAGCCAGGCGCAGGGCGAGCAGGCCTTCGAAGTCGGCTTCGTCGGCCGGCGTCAAGTGCAACACCGGGCCGCTGGAAGATGGGACTGCCATGGTGGGGCCTCAGGCCGCCGATACCTTGGCGCGAATCTGCTCCAGCACGTCCTTCGCGCTGGCCGGAATGGGTGTGCCGGGGCCGTAGATGCCCTTCACGCCAGCGTCGTACAGGAAACCGTAATCCTGCTGCGGCACCACGCCGCCGACGAAGACGATGATGTCGTCAGCGCCCTGCTTCTTCAGCTCGGCCAGGATGGCCGGCACCAGCGTCTTGTGGCCGGCGGCCAGGGTGGAGACACCCACGGCGTGCACGTCGTTTTCAATGGCCTGACGGGCGCACTCTTCAGGCGTCTGAAACAGCGGGCCCATGTCAACGTCGAAGCCCAGATCAGCAAAGGCGGTGGCCACCACCTTGGCGCCACGGTCATGGCCGTCCTGGCCGAGCTTGGCAATCATCACGCGCGGGCGACGGCCTTGTTGCTCGGCAAAGGCAGCGATCTCGCGCTTGAGCTTGTCCCAGCCTTCAGCACTGTCATAGGCAGCAGCGTACACACCGGTCACCTTCTGGATGTCGGCGCGATGGCGGCCGAAGACCTTCTCCAGCGCATCGCTCACCTCGCCCACGGTAGCACGCAGGCGCATCGCGTCGATGGTGAGCGCCAGCAGGTTGCCGGTGCCGGCGGCGGCCGCATCGGTGAGCGCCTGCAGCGCGGCCTGCACCTTGGCGGCATCGCGCTTGGCCTTGATCGTTTGCAGCAGCGCCACCTGAGCATCGCGCACCTTGACGTTGTCCACATCCAGGATGTCGATCGGATCAGCCTTGCCCAGCTTGTACTTGTTGACGCCGACGATCACGTCGCGGCCCGAGTCGATGCGGGCCTGCTTCTCGGCGGCGCTGGCTTCGATCTTCAGCTTGGCCCAGCCGCTGTCCACGGCCTTGGTCATGCCGCCCATGGCTTCGACTTCTTCGATGATGGCCCAGGCCTTGTCGGCCATGTCCTGGGTGAGCTTTTCCATCATGTACGAGCCGGCCCAGGGATCGACCACGTTGGTGATGTGCGTCTCTTCCTGGATGATGAGCTGCGTGTTGCGGGCGATGCGGGCGCTGAACTCGGTGGGCAGCGCGATGGCCTCATCCAGCGCGTTGGTGTGCAGGCTCTGCGTGCCGCCAAACACCGCGGCCATGGCCTCGATGGTGGTGCGCACCACGTTGTTGTACGGGTCTTGCTCGGTGAGGCTCCAGCCTGAGGTTTGGCTGTGGGTGCGCAGCATCAGGCTCTTGGGGTTCTTGGCGTTGAAGCCCTTCATGATGCGGCACCACAGCAGGCGTGCGGCGCGCATCTTGGCGATCTCGAGGTAGAAGTTCATCCCCACCGCCCAGAAGAAGCTCAGGCGGCCGGCGAAATCATCCACATCCAGGCCCTTGGCCAGGGCCGTCTTCACGTACTCCTTGCCGTCGGCCAGCGTGAAGGCCAGTTCCAGCGCCTGGTTGGCGCCGGCTTCCTGCATGTGGTAGCCGCTGATCGAGATCGAGTTGAACTTGGGCATCTTCTGCGCCGTGTACTCGATGATGTCGCCGATGATCTTCATCGACGGCTCGGGCGGGTAGATGTACGTGTTGCGGACCATGAACTCCTTGAGGATGTCGTTCTGGATGGTGCCGCTGAGCTTGTCCTGCGAAACGCCTTGTTCTTCTGCCGCCACCACGTAGCCGGCCAGCACGGGCAGCACGGCGCCGTTCATCGTCATCGAGACCGAGACCTTGTCGAGCGGGATCTCGTTGAAGAGGATCTTCATGTCCTCCACCGAATCGATGGCCACGCCGGCCTTGCCGACATCGCCTGTGACACGCGGATGGTCGCTGTCATAGCCACGGTGGGTGGCCAGGTCAAACGCCACCGAAACGCCCTGCCCGCCCGCGGCCAGCGCCTTGCGGTAGAAGGCATTCGATTCTTCGGCGGTGGAGAAACCGGCGTACTGGCGAATCGTCCACGGCCGCACCGCGTACATGGTGGCCTGGGGGCCGCGCAGGAAGGGCTCGAAACCCGGCAGCGTGTTGGTGTGCGGCAGGCCCTGCAGATCTTCAGCCGTGTAGAGCGGCTTGACGGTGAGGCCTTCAGGCGTCGTCCAGTTCAGCGCGTCAACCTGGCCACCGGGGGCCGATTTGGCAGCGGCCTTGTGCCACTGTTCGAGGTTGGCGGGATTGAACTCGGGCGCTTGGGACATGCATTTCTCCTCGGTGCTGGTGCGCTGAAGCGGCGTTCTGCGGCCTTCAGCTCGCGTATTCCCGAAGTGTACATGATGCATAATTATGAATTCCACTGATGAGCACGGCTTCATGGCCCTGCTTTGAGCGGCCCCGTCATCTCACCGATTGCACCGTGTCTTCTGTCCCTGACGCCCAGGCCATTGCCCCGCGCCGCGCCCTGTACCAGGAGGTGGCCGAGCGCCTGCGCGAGCAGATCTTCAACCGCGAGCTGGAGCCCGGCAGCTGGATCGACGAGCAGCGCCTGAGCGTGGAATACGGCATCAGCCGCACACCGCTGCGTGAAGCCCTGAAGGTGCTGGCCGTTGAAGGCCTGGTGACGATGAAGGTGCGCCGTGGCGCCTACGTCACCGAAATGTCGCGCGACGATGTGCGGCAGGTCTACCACCTGCTGTCGCTGCTGGAGAGCGACGCTGCGGCTGAAGTAGCGGCCAACGCCACCGATGCCGAACTGGCTGAACTGCGTGCGGTGCATGAGCAGCTTGAAGGCGCAGTGAACAAGCGAGACCGCTTCTTCACCCTCAACGAGGGCTTTCACATGCTGCTGCTGTCATTGGCTCGCAATCGTTGGCGCGAACAGATCGTGCAAGACCTGCGCAAGATGATGAAGCTCAACCGCCACCATTCGCTCTTCACCCAGGGCCGACTGGCTGAATCGCTGACCGAGCACCGCGCCATGATGGCGGCACTGGAGGCCCGTGACGCCACCGCAGCGGCGCAGCTGATGCGCGCGCACTTTGACAACGGCCTCGCTGCAACGGCGAGCTGATCACCTCTCCCCAGTCCCAGACCTGAATCACCGTTCCCACTTCGAAGGACATCCATGAAGATCCACGAATACCAAGGCAAGGAACTGCTGCGCCAGTTCGACGTACCGGTGCCGCGCGGCTATCCGGCTTTCAACGTGCAAGAGGCGCTCGAAGCAGCGCAGAAGCTGGGCGGCCCCGTGTGGGTGGTCAAAGCACAGATCCACGCGGGCGGCCGAGGCAAGGGCGGTGGCGTGAAGCTGGCACGCAGCCTGGACGAGGTGAAGGCGCTGTCCGAGCAGATCCTGGGCATGCAGTTGATCACCCACCAGACCGGCCCCGAAGGCCAGAAGGTGCGCCGCCTCTACATCGAAGAAGGCGCCGACATCAAGAAGGAATACTACGTTTCGCTGGTGACTGACCGTGCGTCACAGAAAGTGGCCATCATTGCTTCCAGCGAAGGCGGCATGGACATTGAAGAAGTGGCCCACAGCACGCCGGAAAAGATCATCACCGAGGTGATCGATCCGCTGGCCGGGCTGACGGTCGAGCTGGCCCGCACGGTGGCCGTGGCCATCGGCCTGCCCCAGGCCTCGCAGGCACAGGCCGTGACCCTGTTCCAGAACCTCTACCGCTGCTACATGGAGACCGATGCGTCGCTGGTGGAAATCAACCCGCTGAACTGCGACAGCAAGGGCAACCTGATCGCGCTGGATGCGAAGTTCAACTTCGATCCCAACGCGCTGTTCCGCCACCCTGAGATCGTGGCCTACCGCGATCTGGATGAAGAAGACCCCGCTGAAGTCGAGGCCAGCAAGTTCGACTTGGCCTACATCAGCCTGGACGGCAACATCGGCTGCCTGGTCAATGGCGCCGGCCTGGCCATGTCCACCATGGACACCATCAAGCTGTTCGGCGGCGAGCCGGCCAACTTCCTCGACGTGGGCGGTGGCGCCACCGCCGAGAAGGTGACCGAGGCCTTCAAGATCATGCTCAAGAACCCCGACGTGAAGGGCATCCTGGTCAACATCTTCGGCGGCATCATGAAGTGCGACACCATCGCCCAAGGCGTGATCACCGCCTGCAAGGCCGTGAACCTGCAAGTGCCGCTGGTGGTGCGCATGAAGGGCACCAACGAAGACCTGGGCAAGAAGATGCTGGCCGAATCGGGCCTGCCGATCATCGCTGCCGACACGATGGCCGAAGCGGCCACCAAGATCGTTGCAGCCGTCGCCTGACCCGGAGAATAGATATGTCGATCTACATCAACAAAGACACCAAGGTGATCACCCAAGGGATCACCGGCAAGACGGGCCAGTTCCACACGCTGGGCTGCCAGGCGTATGCCAACGGCAAGAACGCTTTTGTAGCGGGTGTGAACCCCAAGAAGGCGGGCGAGAAGTTCTCGGACATCCCCATCTACGCCACCGTCGCTGAAGCCAAGCAGCAGACC
>Ga0209066_10007056_pt1 | contig 11258 bp, 8 predicted proteins | sample All_14_2_FD_187198 | JGI IMG/M metagenome (GOLD analysis project Ga0209066, IMG submission 187198) | Freshwater microbial communities in response to fracking from Pennsylvania, USA - Allegheny Zone_MetaG_DW_15 (SPAdes) (version 2) ... | reverse complement strand
TACGTCGTTTGGTGTAAAAACAAGGAAAAACTAAGCATACAAAAGTATCAAAAAAACATTAAAAATATTTATTTGGGCATTCATACTGATATTTGGATTGCCCATAGCGCTATGGCTTGTTGTTCAAAGCAGCCAAGTACAAACTATTTTAGTGCATAAAGTCACCACTATTCTCTACAATAAAACTGGCGCAAACATTAAGGTTGGTTCGGTTGATTTTCGTCCGTTCAATAAAATATTACTCAAAGATGTATATATTGCCGACCTCAACAACGATACCTTGATTTATGCACAAAGAATTGGCTTATCGATACTCAATGTTAAAATAAACGGAGGAACGTTCAAACTAAACAGAGTTGAACTCAACCAAGCTAAAATTAATTTCGTTACGGACACTTCCGGCGTAATGAACTTATCTGCATTACTCGAAAAAATATCTCAGGATACCGTTCAAGAATCAGATTCAGGGGCTTTTGTGCTAAAATCGAATAGAATAAAAATAACCAATTCAACATTCAGGTTAAAACAAATAGGGGCCCCAGAGGTAGAGTCGGGAATAAACTTTGAGGATCTTTATTTAACAAACCTAAACATTGATGCAAGAAATTTTTTAATTAGTGGCGATACTATTGCTCTGGCAATAAATCAGATGAATTTTCTTGAACAATCGGGCTTTAAGGTTGATAATTTCAGGGCTGATTTTAGCTTATGCAGCAATCATTTAAATTTTGGCAAATTAAGAATTAAGGCACATGGGTCGAATATCAAGCTTAACCATCTTAACATGAACTTTGATGGTTGGGAAAAGTTTGGCGATTTTGTCAACAATGTAAAACTTGATGCAGATTTCAACAACTCCTATCTTAAAACCAACACTCTCACCTACATTATACCATCGCTAAAATCGGTAAATGCCACAGTAACAATCGATGGGCAAATTATAGGACCGATTAGCAATATCAGAGGGAAAAACATAAAGATAACCACTGGGGCACAAACGATAGTTTCGACAAACTTCTATTTAACTGGTCTTCCAAATATTGATCAAACTCTAATGGTAGTAGACATTAAAGAACTCTCGACCATTCGGAACGATTTCAAAACAATTAAAGGCGAAGACGGTATAAAACCTCTTATTGACTTCCCTGAGGAGTTAGAATTACTCGGAAAAGTAACCTATAAAGGTAATTTCACAGGCTATCTTAACAACTTTGTTGCATTCGGATCGATAAACAGCGCAATTGGAAAAATTGCCATTGACTTATCCTTCCTTCCTGACAAAAAACAAGGTATAGATTTCGAAGGAAGCCTCGATGCAATAAATCTGGATATTGGGAAACTTGCCCAAACCGACATACTTGGAAAAACCACATTACATGCCAAAGTAAAAGGAAATGCCGATAAAAATGCAAACATCAAAGCATTCACCGATGCAACTATAAAATCATTAATTGCTAACAGCTATAACTACTCAGGAATAGAAATATCAGGAAATCTAACCAATAAAACATACATTGGATCAATCCACTTAAACGATCCTAATTGCAAACTGAATTTCCTTGGTAAAATCGACTTTGCCGACTCAATACCTGTTTTTGATTTTTCCGCATTTGTTCCAAAGATTGATTTAGTTAAGCTGAATTTCAACAAAGCAGATTCAATTTCGCAAGCATCGTTTCTGATAACCACGAAATTTTCGGGGAGCAACCTTGATAACAGTAAAGGCGAAATTAAAATTGTAAACTCGTCGTACAAAAACCAACGAGGTGAGTTCAAACTCTCCGAGATTATAATAACAGCCGACAATACTGCCGAGAGCAAAATGATTAGCCTTAAATCGGAATTTGCCGAAGCTGAAATTAGAAGTAAATATAATTACTCCAAGGTGTTTTCATACCTCACCAATTTGTTCTACAGGTATATTCCTGCGTTTAAAACAGATTCAGAAAAGGAAGAAGCAATTGCTACCGGTGTGGATAAACCAGAATATAACGATTATCTAATTAAATTCAGGCTTAAAAAAACTCAAAAAATAACCAGTATAATCTCGCCCGACATTAAAATTGCTGAAAACTCAACCGTATTTGGCATTTTAAACCCTGACCTTCAATCGCTTACCTTCAAGGTGAAAATTCCGGAGATTCAGGTTGGAACAACCTCGGTTAAAGACTTAAGCATTGATGGGCAAACAAAGGATAGTGTACTAACGGCTAGCATTACTACCCCGACAATTAAGCTTGGCGAAACACTAATTCGCAATTTCAAGATCAACACTGATATCAAAGAAAACTTCTTAAACTTCTCGTTAGGGTGGCAAAACTTGCAAAAACCCGCAACTTATGGTTTGATAGAAGCAATCGCCGACTTTAATGAATCAGGAAAGAATGGGCATATTGCCAAACTCAACTTCAAACCTTCAACCTTCGTAATTAACGATTCAACATGGAGCCTTAATTCATCAACGGTAACAATAGATACCGCCTTAATACAAATTGATAACTTTATTGTTAATAATCAGAATCAAGAATTAGCCATTAATGGTACAATTTCGGCCAATGCAACCGACACACTATCCGCATCACTAAAAAACCTAAACCTCTCGTATCTGAATATTTACCTACAAAGTTTAGGTTATAACTTAAATGGAAGAATTAACGGTTATGCCAAAATAAACAGTCTTTACTCAAATCCAACACTATTCGCCGATATAGACATTAATAGACTTATAGTAAACTCTAACCCTGTTGGAAATGTTAACTTTACAAGCAACTGGCATAACCTAGAAAAAAGGATGGCATTAAACCTATCGAACGAATATAGAGACACCATCACATTTATAGCTCAAGGAGACTATTTTACCGAAACAGGCAAACTTAACTTCGACGTAAATATCAACAAACTAAAACTATTACACCTTACACCACTTCTAGAGGGTAGCGTATCGGAAATGACTGGTACTGTTAATGGTAAAATTAAAATCACAGGAACTGATAAAAATCCCGTTCTGAATGGATCTATTGCACTAAACAATGCCCAGTTGACAGTCGATTTCCTAAAAACACGTTACACTTTAAACGACAATATTTCCATTGAGAATAGCGATATACTTTTTAGAAACGTAAAAATAAACGACCGATTCAGAAGAACTGCTACGCTAAACGGCAATATTAGAACAAACTTCTTTAAAAATTTCAATCTCAACTTAAATCTTGCTGCCGACAATTTCCAATGCATGAATACAACCGAACAGGACAATGAACTCTTCTATGGAACTGTTTTTGGCACTGGATTAATTCTCATCAATGGAGCCTTCGACGATTTAAACTTAAATATTAAGTTAAAGACAGAGAATAAAACGGCAATATTCTTGCCCTTACCAAGTGGTGGAACTGTTGAACAAAACAATTTTATCACTTTTGTAAATAACGACCCAAACAACATAATTATTGAAGAGCCAAATGTGGTTGAAGAGCAATCCACTTCAAACATGAATCTGATTCTAGAATTGCAAATCACCCCCGAAGCCGAAGCTCAAATAATTATCGATAAAAAACTGGGTGATATAATTAAAGCTAACGGAAACGGCAACCTAAAAATGGAAATTAATCCTTACAAGGATGTGTTTAAGATGTTTGGAAATTACAATATTGAGAAAGGAGATTACCTTTTCACGCTCCAGGGAGTTATAAACAAGAAGTTCCGAATTGAAGATGGTAGTAGCATTACATGGAATGGCGATCCGCTCGATGCAAACATGGATATTAAGGCAGTATACCGCGTAAAAACATCGCTAAAGCAGCTCTTGATGGATGAGCGATACACCACTAGGGTTCCAGTTGATTGCCAAATCCTGCTTACTCAAAAACTAATGTCACCCAACATTAAATTCAACATTGATGTTCCCAATGCCGATGCTCAAACGAAGGGATTAGTCAGCGGAGCTTTAAATACTGAGGAAAAAATTAACACACAATTCCTTGGTTTACTTGTAATTAACAGTTTTATAACTGATCCTAACGCAACAGGAAACCCCTCGGATAACTCATCAAACCTAGGAACAACTGGCTTATATAACACAGCCAGCGAACTCCTTTCGAACCAATTAAGCAACTGGCTCTCACAATGGAGCAATAACTTTGATATAGGATTTAACTATCGTCCAGGATTGGAAAACGAACTAAGTTCCGACCAAATGGAACTCGCACTCTCAACTCAACTCCTCGACGATAGGGTTTCGATAAACGGAAATGTTGATGTTGGTGCAAAAAACACTAGCAACCCAATAGCTGGTGACTTTAACATTGACTTAAAGTTAACAAAATCGGGAAAATTAAGGCTTAAGGCTTTTGCCCGTTCCAACAACGACTTACTTCCATCAAATCAAGAAAACAACTATACAACCGGCGCAGGTATACTCTACCGGGAGGAGTTTAACAACATTAAAGATCTCTGGGGTAGAATTTTAAATACCTTTAAGACCGAAGAAATTGTTATTCCCCTAGAAATTGATGAAGAAGCAACAGCAAAAAAAGATTCAATGAATAAGAACGACAATTTTATTGAGATAAAATAAAATTATCTTTGCAGTTTAACGAATGTTATGCAGTTAGAAAGTAATATCAAAACGTTTTTTTAGTAATTTTCGCAAAAATCTAATTCGTATGAGTATCCTTTCAACTATTATTCTATCGGCTATCCAAACTAGTACCGAAAAAACTAGCGAAATATCTTTAAGTTTCTTCGATCTGGCCATCAAAGGTGGATGGATTATGATCCCACTTTTTCTTTTATCAATTGTGGCTATCTATATTTTTTCCGAGCGATACCTTGCAATCAGAAAAGCTTCTGAAACCGATGCAAACTTTATGAATAGAATCAGAGAATACATTCATGAGGACAAAATTGATTCGGCATTGGCTCTGTGCCAATCCAAAAGCACTCCTGTTGCAAGAATGATTGAAAAAGGAATTCAGCGTATTGGCCGCCCACTTTCCGATGTTAACACAGCTATTGAAAATGTTGGAAACCTCGAAATTTCTAAACTTGAAGCAAGTCTTCCATTCCTTGCCACTATTTCGGGAGGCGCTCCTATGATTGGTTTTCTTGGAACCGTTATTGGTATGATTCAGGCATTTTATGATATGTCAATGGCAGGCAATAACATTGATGTAAGCTTACTGTCGAATGGTATTTACACTGCGATGGTTACCACTGTTGCAGGTTTAATTGTAGGTATTTTTGCATACTTTGGATATAACTTTTTAGTTGCTCGTGTAGAAAAGGTTGTTTTTGACCTTGAAGCAAAAACATCTGAATTCATGGATTTACTTAACGAACCTGTTGCATAAACCGAACCTATATGGCACTAAAACGAAGAGCAAAGGTAGATTCAAGTTTCAGTATGGCCTCAATGAGTGACCTAGTATTCTTACTGTTGATATTCTTTATGATTTCATCAACACTTGTACATCCAAACGCATTGAAACTTTTATTACCACAAAGCAACAGCCAAACATCGGCAAAACCCATAACATCGGTTTCAATTACTGCTGATAAAAATTTTTACCTAGAAACAGTACCTGTAACTTTAAATCAACTTGAATACTTGCTTCAACAAAAAATGAAAGAGCAGGACGATCCGACAATTGCATTGCACGTGGATAAATCCGTTCCGATGGAAGAAGTTGTTAAGGTGATGAACATAGCCAAGGACAATAAGTACAAACTTATTTTGGCCACACAACCACTAAAAAAATAGGGAAAGATGTCATTTTTAAGCGATAGAAGTAAAGGAGTAATTAGCACCATATTAATTCATGGGTTAGCTATACTATTGCTTATTATTTTTGGATTTTCAACACCGCTTCCACTCCCTGCAGAACAAGGTATTCTTATCAACTTTGGCAACTCCGATGATGGTATGGGCGCAATTGAACCTAAAGTTGAACAGGAGGCATCGTTGCCTCAAAGTTCAAGCGCTACAAAACCCCAGGAAGAATCTCCATTAACCCAGGATAATGAGGAAGCCCCTTCGTTGCCTGTAAAAAAGAAGGACGAAACAAAAAAAGTGGAATCCACAAAAACAACAACCACCAAACAAACCGAAACAACAAATAAAAAGAATACAACCGAAACACAAACCGAAAAACCCCGCGAAGCAAATAAAAACGCGCTATTCCCAGATCAAAAAACCGATGGTAGCACAACTGGCGAAGGGGAAACCGGGAAACCAGGCAACCAAGGAGGACTAGAAGGCTCCGTGGACTCACAGAACAGAACTGGTTCAACTGGTGGTGGTGGCGATGCCGAAAGGGGAATAATAACTAATTTGAGTGGAAGAACTGCTGAGAAACTAATATCTCCAATTTACCCCAACCAAAAAAGCGGAACGGTTGTAGTTGAAGTTACAGTTGATAGCCAGGGGAATGTTACCAAGGCAATTCCTGGTGTTAAGGGATCAACCATAATTGATAGCGAACTGTTCAAGGCAGCTCAAAGTGCTGCAATCAAAACGAAGTTTGATGTTAGAAAAAACTCCCAGTCTGACCAGATTGGAACAATAACCTATGTTTTTAAGTTGCAGTAATCTACCAAATCAGGAGTTTCAGCGCAAAGGCTAAAACCACAACTAGTAAAAACCAACGAATAAATTTTGTTCCTTTCTTCACTGCAACGTGAGTTGCAATCCATGCCCCTAGCATATTGCCAGCACCCATAATGATGCCCAGCAAATAGTCAACCTGATTATTTACAATAAATACAATAAGCGCTAAAACTGTAAATACCAATGTTATAAGAACCTTTATGGCATTGGCCTTTAGTAAATTCATACCTGCACCAAGCACTAAGCCTGCTAGAAGAAAAAAGCCAACACCTGCTTGAATGAATCCACCATAAAATCCGATTAACAAAAAAACTAAAACACGCAAAGGGGTTACCTTTATTGGCTCGGCCAATTCACTATCGCCAATCCATTTTTCGGGTTTGAGAAGTATTACAAAAAACATAAACACGAGCAAACCTCCAATAATCCTGTTCATTAATTGCTCGTTTAAATCTACAGCAACCCAAGCACCAACTAAAGCGCCAATACCAGCAGGAACCGTAAGCCAGATTCCATCCTTCCACTCAAAAACTTTTTTTTGTTTGAAGCTACCTACTGCTACAATACTCTGAAGCAAAATTCCAACTCTATTTGTACCATTAGCAACATTTGCAGGCAATCCGAGAAAGATTAGAAGAGGGAGAGTTAATAGCGATCCGCTACCTGCCAAAGTATTAATAAAACCTGCTGCAATACCAGCCAAAACCACAATGGCATAGATCCACCATTCCATTTATGTAAACTATTGTTTTTCGAAGTGCTTATACTCTGCTTTCTCGCAAATAATACCTTTAAACTGGCAGATGCTGCATATTTTCTCTTTAATATCCACAACCTTAGCATAGGGAAGCCAACCCAAACCAATCACCTTACGCTTTCCGGTTCGCTTAAAGAAAGCAACATAAGTAGGTCCAAGCTTTACCTTAACTATTGTATCCCAAATTATTATTTCGGAAGTACGCTTAATCATTCCAAAACTATACTCAACAGCATACTCATCGGCCTGAATATAAAGTTTGGCCTTTGAGGTATACCAAGCATAATATATATAAAGCAAAAAGTAAACCCCCATAATTATAAATGGGACTTCGGCACTTTTATACTCATCGCCCAATAAGAATATTGAAATAACAGCCAATACGACGAATATAATAGCCCCAATTATAAGTATTCGAAACAACTTGGCTTTTTTATTGGTCATTTCATTTAGGTCGATATAGAATGATTCCATAGTTAGGTAGGATAAATGTTTAACATTCAGTAAATACAAGAGCAAGTTATAAAAAACCCCGACACTTTGTGCCGGGGTTAACAATTATTTTAAAAAGACTACCAAGCAAAAAGAGGAAAATCTTTCATCAACTTATTTACCTCTGCCCTAACCTCTGCAATAGCACTTTCGTTATCGATATTGGATAGCACCTTATCGATCAGATCAACAATAATAGGCATATGTTGCTCCTTTAAACCACGAGTCGAAATTGCAGGTGTTCCAACACGAATACCAGATGTTTGGAAAGGAGAACGACTATCGTAAGGAACCATGTTCTTATTGATAGTGATATCGGCTAAAACAAGCGTATTCTCTGCTTTCTTACCAGTTAATTCAGGGAATTTGGTGCGTAAGTCGATAAGCATTGAGTGATTATCAGTTCCATCCGAAATAACTTTGTATCCTTTCTTGATAAATGCATCGGCCAAAACTGCTGCATTCTTTTTAACCTGAGATTGATACTCTTTATACTCTGGAGTTAAAGCTTCGCCAAAAGCTACGGCTTTTGCTGCGATAACATGCTCAAGGGGGCCACCTTGAACTCCTGGGAATACACTAGAGTTAAGGATTTGGGACATCATTTTTACCTCTCCTTTTGGAGTTGTTAAGCCCCATGGATTAGGAAAATCCTTACCCATTAAAATGATACCTCCACGTGGGCCACGAAGAGTTTTATGAGTTGTTGAAGTTACAATGTGAGCATATTTAACAGGATTGTCGAGCAAACCAGCAGCAATTAGACCAGCAGGGTGAGCCATATCAATCATAAGTAATGCACCGATTTTATCGGCAATTTCGCGCATACGCTTGTAATCCCACTCGCGAGAATAAGCTGAAGCACCACCAACGATTAGTTTTGGTTTTTTCTCAAGAGCGACACGCTCCATCATATCGTAGTCAACACGGCCAGTTTCCTGCTTTACGCCATACGATACAGCATTGTACCATAATCCAGAGAAGTTAACTGGAGAACCATGCGATAGGTGTCCACCATGCGATAAATCGAGTCCCAAAAAGGTTTCGCCAGGTTTTAAAACAGCCAAAAATACAGCCATATTTGCCTGAGCTCCAGAATGGGGCTGAACATTCGCATACTCTGCATCGAAAAGCTTCTTTAACCTATCAATTGCAAGTTGCTCCGACTGATCCACAACCTCGCAACCGCCATAGTAGCGCGCTCCAGGATAACCCTCGGCATACTTATTGGTCATTACAGAGCCCATTGCCTCAAGAACCTGAGGACTAACAAAATTTTCGGAAGCAATAAGCTCAATGCCGTGCATTTGACGCTGACGTTCCTTTTCAATTAAATCGAAGATTTGAGTATCGCGTGTCATTAGATTAAGTTTAAATTTTAGGCAAAATTAGTGCTTTAATCGTACTGATAAAATAAAAATATATGTTCCTAAGCAAATTGAGCAAGAAGTTCAACAAGATGTGCTTTTTTTATAGGTTTCGATAAAAATGCTTTGATACCGACATTCTTACAGCGCTCCTCCTGGCCCACAGACACGTAGGCTGTTTGCGCGATAATATTTAGATTGGGATTTGCGGCCAAAAAGTTACGAGCCAAATCCACTCCATCAATATCGGGTAACCTTAAGTCGAGTAGAATAATATCGGGAGCAGAGTTTTTCTCCATATACTGAGTCGCCTCGTAACCTGTTTTCGCATAATCAATTTTAGCCTGCGTTGGGGTTAATAATTCACGGAGAAAAATACGACTTACTGTATCGTCCTCTACAACAAGAATACTAATCCCTTTAATTTTTGATAAATCAACGCTAGTGTTTGACATAGTTGACTAATTAGTAATGGATTGGAAAACTATCAATACAAAATTAACTGAATTTTAATTTATTCGTCGGAAAATTGGATAAGAACATCGCGGTATGCAGAAAAAATCTTTGATTTTGACACAAATCCAACATACTTGTCCCCATCGAGAACAGGTAAGTTCCACGCCCCCGTGTTGCCAAATTTTCTCATTACCGAATCCATAGACTCTTTCACCGATATAAATTCGGGAGGAACAGTCATTAATTCCTTAATTGAAACCGATTCGTAAACCTCTGTATCGAACATTATTGGGCGAATGTCGTCCAATGAAACAACACCCACAAAAACACCCTCAACTGTTACAACTGGGAAAATATTGCGTTTCGATTTACTGATCTTTTTCACCAAGTCACCTAAAGTTTCCTCGGGATAAACCAAAACAAAATCGCTTTCTATCACCTTTCCAACTTGCAACAGCGTTAAAACGGCTTTATCCTTATGATGCGTAATTAAATCGCCTCGTTTCGCTAGCCCTTTTGTGTAAATTGAATGGGGTTCAAAATACATAATAGTCAAAAAGGAAATTGTTGAAGTAATGATTAACGGAACAAAAAGCGCATAGCCACCAGTTATTTCTGCAATCAAGAAAATTGCTGTGAGCGGAGCATGCATAACACCCGCCATCATACCTGCCATTCCAACCAGCGTAAAGTTACTTTCCGACACATCAATAAAAGTAAACTTATTAATAAGTTTTGCCACAAAAAAACCAGACACACCACCAACGAATAGGGTTGGTGCAAAGGTTCCTCCAATACCACCAGAACCAGTCGTAACTGCAGTTGCAATTGCCTTAACAGCAATTAATAAGGCCAAAGCAATAAGCAGCAGCCAATAGTTATCTTGAAATGAGTAGAAAAAAGAATTCTCGAACACTACAGATGATTTTCCATCGAGTAATGCGTGCAAAACCTCATATCCTTCTCCATAAAGTGGCGGGAAAATAAAAATAAGAACGCCTAAAGCGACACTACCAATTAACCACTTTTTGTAGACATTGGTCACTTTAGAAAATTTCTTTTCAACACGCATCACCATCCTCATGAAGTAAAGCGACACTAATCCACAAAACACACCCAGTAATATAAAATATGGAATATTATGGAGTTGAAAGGGCCTAACCACTTCATATGCAAAAACAACATCTCTACCCAAAAAAAAGTACGAAACAGTTGTTGCTGAAACTGCAGAAATCAGTAGCGGAATAATTGAGGCAGTGGTTAAATCGAGCATTAACACTTCCAGCGTAAAAACAATACCCGCTAATGGAGCATTAAAAATTGAACCAATTGCTCCAGCGGCTCCGCAACCAATAAGCAGCGTGAGGGTTTTATAGTTCATCCGAAAGAACCTACCGATGTTTGAGCCAATTGCTGCACCTGTGAGAACAATGGGAGCCTCAGCTCCAACCGAACCCCCAAAGCCAATTGTAAGAGTACTAGAAACTATTGAACTGTAAGTATTATGCGGTTTTATTTTACTATTCTGCCTTGAAATTGAATATAAAATCCTTGAAACGCCATGACCAATATTGTCTTTTAC
>Ga0209066_10007055_pt1 | contig 11261 bp, 11 predicted proteins | sample All_14_2_FD_187198 | JGI IMG/M metagenome (GOLD analysis project Ga0209066, IMG submission 187198) | Freshwater microbial communities in response to fracking from Pennsylvania, USA - Allegheny Zone_MetaG_DW_15 (SPAdes) (version 2) ... | reverse complement strand
CGGCAAGACCCTGCAGATCTTCGAGAACCCCGCCGACAAGCGGACGGAGGACTACATCAGCGGGCGATTCGGATGACCCTCGAGGTCGCGGCTCCGTCGTGGCCGTCGCGGGTGATCGCCGTCGAGGCGCCTGCGACCGCCGTGACGCGTGGGCGCGCGGCCGAGTTCCGCAAGAGCGGGATCGTCGTCGAAGGCACCTCCTCGGTCGCGGCGGCCCTGGTCTCGCTCGGCAAGGATCCCTTCGCCGTGCCGCTCGTACCGAGCGACCTGAGGGGGATGTCGGTGCCCGACTTCATCGACGTCGTGCGGGCATTCACCGTCACCCCGGTCATCGTCGGACTCGCCCCGGGAGAGGAGGCGGGAGATCTGATGGGCGCACCGACGCAGATCGTGCAGCTGCCGGTCACGGCGGTTCGCCTGGCGCAGGTGATCGAGCAGTCGCGTCCGACGCGCACCCCGGCTCCGGCGGAGAGCTACGAGATCGGCGGGATGCGGCTCGACGTCGACGCCTACCGCGTGCACTGGCACGGCGACGAGGTGCACGTGCCGCCGCGCCTGTTCGAACTGCTGCGCTACTTCGCGGCCGCGCATCCCCGGGTCGTCGCGCTCGAGGAGCTCATCAGCGAGTTCGGCGCCAACAACAACACCCGCGACCGCGGGGAGCGCGTGCGGGTCATGATCGGCCGCGCCCGCACGCTGTTCTCGATCACGCGCCCCGACCTGGCCCCGCCCCTCGAGACGGTGCACCGCGTCGGCTACCGGCTGACCGGCGACTGAACGTCAGGCCGGGCGCAGGTCGAGTTCGGTGAGAAGTCCCTCGACGCGGGTGAAGATCTGGTCCCGGATCCGCCGCACGCCGCTGAGCGGCAGGCCGACGGGATCGTCGAGCACCCAGTCCATGTAGCGCCGCCCGGGGTAGACCGGGCAGGCGTCGCCGCAGCCCATCGTCACGACGTAGTCAGCCGCCTGCACGACCTCGTCGGTGAGCGGCTTGGGGAATTCGGCCGCGACGGGGACCCCGATCTCGTCGAGCACTTCGACGACCGACGGATGCACGATCGCCGCGGGCGAGGACCCGGCGGTGCGCACGTGGATGCTCTCGCCCGCGAGGTGCCGGGCGATGGCGGACGCCATCTGCGATCGACCGGCGTTCTGCACGCAGACGAACAGCAGTTCCGGGGTGCCGCGCAGCACGATGCCCTGCGCGGTCGCGAGCGCGCTCAACCGGTCGGCGGCGAAGTGCGCGGTGAGCGATGGCAGGAACGTCGTGATCTTCGCGCGGTCGGCGAGCAGCGCGTAGCTGTCGACGACGTACTTGTGCACGGTCTCGGGCGAGAACACCGAACTGAACCGGTAGGCCAGGTCGCGAGCGATGCGCTCGGCCGCCGGCGGAACCGCGACCGGGGTGAGCGGGCCGCTGAGGATGAGCGGATGACCTTCGGGCGCGCGCGCCACGAGCCGGCCGAAGCGCACCCAGGCGTCGGCGGTGAGCTGGAGCCCGTGCTCCCCGTAGCTGAGGAGCCCGGCGGCAGTCAGCGCCTCGGCGGCCTCCGCGAGCGGGAGGAGGTCGACCCCGAGGAGCTCGGCGGCGTCAGCGAAGGTCATCCCGCCTTCGTGCGCATCCGCCACCACGCTCATGACTTGAAGGCGGAACGGATCGGCAAGGGCCGCGGCTTGACGCGATCGCTGCTGGGCCGCCTCGGGGTCGAGCGGACGTCCCAGCGTGCGCCGTCCGTCAGCCATCGGTCATCTCAGCAGATCGAGGATCGCGACTCTTCGCTGCGGGGCGATCGAGTGCCAGACCTGTCGGCCGCGCGGTTCGCGGATGAGCAGCCCGTCCTCCACCATGATCCTGAGGTGATGGGTGACGGTGGGCTGTGACAGGCCGAGCGCCGCTGCCAGCTCCCCGACCGTCGCCTCGCCGCTCTCCGCGCCGAGGATCATGCTCAGCACCTGGAGCCGAGTCGGGTCGGCGACAGCGCGCAAGGTGCGCGCCATGTCCTCCGCGGCCGCCCGGTCGAGCGGCTCGTCCCGGGGTGACGGGATCCTCCGGGCGGTGGCAGCCATGAGCGCGAGTGTATCCGGCGTGCCTGGCCGCGTGCTCGATCCGGGGGGTCACGGCACGGCTCAGGCGGCGGCGACGCCGAGTTCGGCGAGCAGACCCTGCACGCGCTGCTTGATGTCGTCGCGGATGATGCGAACCTCCTCGAGCGGCTTGCCTTTCGGGTCGGTGAGCTCCCAGTCCTCGTAGCGCTTGCCGGGGAAGATCGGGCAGACGTCGCCGCAGCCCATCGTGATGACCGCGTCCGATTCGCGCACCTGCTCGGTCGTCATGAGCGTCGGCACCGCCTGCGAGATGTCGATGCCCTCTTCGGCCATCGCGGCGACCGCCATCGGGTTGATCTGGTCGCCCGGCTCGGAGCCGCCGGAGAGCACCTCGACGGCGCCGCCGGACAGCGCGCGGGCGTACCCGGCGGCCATCTGCGAGCGTCCCGCGTTGTGGATGCAGACGAACAGGATGGTGGGCTTCTCAGACACGAATTCTCTTTCTTTGCCGGTGATGGTGGATCGGTGGTCAGGTTCGGGCGGGGACGCCGAGCTCGTCGAGCAGGGTGAGCACGCGGCGTTCGATTTCGTCGCGCACCGGGCGGATGTCGGCCGTCGTCTTGCCGGCCGGGTCGTCGAGCACCCACTCTTCGTAGCGCTTGCCGGGAAACACCGGGCAAGCATCACCACAACCCATGGTGATGACGGCGTCCGCGGCGCGCACGACCTCGTCGGTCCAGGGCTTCGGGTACTCACCGGAGATGTCGATGCCGCGCTCCCGCATCGCCGCGACGGCGGCCGGGTTGATCTCCTCCCCGGGTTCGGAGCCGCCCGACCAGCCGACGGCGCCGTCGCCGGCGTAGTGCTGGAAGAACCCCAGGGCCATCTGCGAGCGTCCCGCGTTGTGCACGCACAGGAAGAGCACCGCCGGCGTTCCGTCGTTCGACTTGCCCTCGACGCGGGCGAGCGCGCTGAGCCGCTGCTTCGCGAATCGCTCGGCGAGCAGCGGCAGGTAGTTGGTGACGGTCGCGCGTCCGGCGAACTGGTCGTAGGAGGTGTGCAGGAAGCGTTCGATCGTCTCGACGCCGTAGACGCCCTCGAAGGCGCGGGCGAGACGGGTCGCGGCGACCTTGAGGGCGTACTCCTGGTCGAGCGGGACTGCGGTACGGGTGTAGTCGGACATCGGCGTCCTTTCGGTCGGGGTGAGGTTCATGCGCGGATGGCTTTCATGCGGGAGTGAGGTTTACGGGAGCGAGACGCGGGGCGAGGTCGCCCACGCGGCGGGTCAGGTCGGCGACGGCGTCTTCGAAGGCGGCGTCGCTGCCGGCACGCACCGGGTCGGGCACCGACCAGTGCAGCGCGGGGCGACTCTGAAGCTCTTCGTGGGCGTTGTCGCAGACGGTGATGACGAAGTCCCCGTCGGCGAGCACCTCGGCGAGCGCCTGGGGGGTGGTGGAGAGCATCGGGATGCCGTGGCGCTCGGCCGCGGCGAGAGCGCCCGGTGCGACCCGGTCGGCAGGATGCGTGCCCGCGGATGCCGTGGGGATGTCGCTCGCGAGCCGCCAGAGAGCGGCGGCGAGCTGCGACCGGGCTGAGTTCGCCGAGCAGACGAAGACCACGCGACGGGCCGTCGCGGTGGCGCCGGGCACGAGGCCGCTGAGAGCACCGGGGACGAGGTGGATGTAGGTGCGCCGCCCGTCGCCCTCCGAACGGTGGCGCTCGATGAGACCGGCGCCCTCGAGCACCTTGAGGTGATGCGCGAGGAGGTTCGAGCTGAGGTCGAGCGCCTGCTGCAGCTCGCTGGGCGAGAGGTCGCCGAGGCTCAGCCGATCGACGATCCCCAGACGCGCGGGATCGGCGAGAGCGCCGTGCCGGGCCGCGCGGCGCTCGAGGTCATTTCGCTCAACGTCCATTGAGTCAATAATGACTGAGCGACCGTCCGAGGTCAAGCTTTCGGTTCGGCCCGGGGTCGCGCTCGGAAGCGCACGAGCGCCTTGTCGATCTCGACGACGACGAGAACCGTCGCGCCGACGGCGAGAGCCGCCGCCCACTGCGCGCCGGTGAGCGGCGCAAGGCCGAGCACCGCCCGGCCGAACGGAGTCAGCACCGCGGCGACATGCACCGCCATCGCGCCGACGGCCGCGCCGAGGAGCAACGGGTTGCCCCACGGCACCTGCCGGAACACCGAGAGCCCCTCCGAGCGGGAGTTGAACGCCTGGAACAGGTTGAGCGCGGCGAACGCCGTGAGGGCCACCGTCCTCGCCTGATCGATCGATCCGCCCGTCGACAGCGTCAGCTGGAACGACGCGAACACCACGCCCGCCATCCAGGCCGCCGTGACTCCTGCCCGGATCCACAACCGCCGACCGAGCAGACCGGCGGTCGCCCGTCGCGGCGGACGGTCGAGCTCGTCGCCGTCCTCCCCCTCGAAGGCCAGGCCGACATCCTGGATACCGTTGGAGACCAGGTTGAACCAGATCATCTGCACCGGCAGGAAGATCACCGGCCCGCCCGCGACGAGCCCGGCCATGACGGCGAGCAGCGCTGCCGCGCCCGTCGAGATCAGGAAGAATGTCGCCTTCTGAACGGCGGCGAAGGTGATGCGGCCCTGCCGGATCGCCGTCACGATCGTCGCGAAGTCGTCGTCGGTGAGCACGATGTCGGCGGCGTCGCGCGCGACGTCGGTGCCCGCGCGACCCATGGCGACCCCCAGGGAGGCGGCACGCAGGGCGGGCGCGTCGTTCACGCCGTCGCCCGTGACCGCCACGACCTCGCCGGCCGCCTCGAGGGCGCGCACGATCCGTAGCTTGTCGCGCGGCGTCATCCGGGCGGCGACCCGGGATGCACGCAACCGCGCGAGGAGGGTCGAGTCGTCCATCAGCTCGATCTCGGGGCCGGTGATCGCCGTCCCGTCTCCCCCGATGTCCAGCCGGCCCGCGATCGCGGTCGCGCTCGCGGGATGGTCGCCGGTGAGCATCACGACGAGCACCCCCGCCCGGTGGCAGGCCGCGATCGCGTCCCGGGTTCCCGGCCGTGGGGGATCACTCATCCCCAGCAGCCCGACGAATTCGAGGTGGTCGAGTCGCTCCAGGGCGGCCGCCGCGTCGTCGTCGTCGTGAAGTGTGCGCCGGGCGACGGCGAGCACGCGCATCCCCAAGTCGGCCATCTCATCGTGCGCCCGTCGCACCGCGTCACGGTCCACATGGGGCGAGGCCTCGAGCAGCAGATCGGCGGCACCTTTCACCAGCAGCATCCGAGTGCCGTCGACCAGCCGCACCGTCGCCGATCGGCGGCGATGCGGTTCGTACGCCAGATGCGCCAGCGGCTCGGCTCGGAACTCCCCGGCGGTCACGAGTCCGGACGTGAACGCGAGCGCGGCGACCGCGACGTCGACAGGATCACCCAGGAAGAGCCCCGACGCCGGGTCGAGGTGCGCGTCATTGGTGAGGGCACCGAGCCGCGCCACGTTCGCGGGGCCGTCGCCGAAAACGGCAGCACCCGGAGCCGCCTCGCCGCTCGGCGACCACACGCGCTCGACGGTCATGCGGTTCATCGTCATGGTGCCGGTCTTGTCGGCGGCGATCACGGTGGCGGAGCCGAGGGCTTCGACGGCGGGCAAGGTGCGCACGACCGCGCGGTGACGCGCCATCCGCGAGACGCCGAGGCTGAGGGCGACCGTCAGCACGATCGGCAGACCCTCCGGGATCGCGGCGATGGCGAGTGACACCGCTCCGAGGAGGGCATCCAGCGGGGCGACGCCCGCCAGGAGGCTCCCGGCGAACACCACCACCGAGATGCCCGCGACGATGAGACCGACGCGGGACTCGAAGCGGCGCAGAAGGCGCTGGAGCGGAGTCGGAGTGTCCGCGGCGCGCACGAGGGTGTCGAGCTCGCCGGTGACAGTCGCCCGTCCCGTCGCGATCACGACGCCCTCGGCGCGGCCCATCGTGACCAGGGTCCCGCTCCAGGCGAGGCACGACTGTTCGGCGAGCGGCGTGGACTCCGGCACCGGGTCGACCGACTTGCTCACCGGCAACGATTCGCCGGTGAGCAGCGACTCGTCGATCCGGAGCCCGTGAGCGCTGAGAAGTCGCAGATCGGCCGGGATGCGATCACCCGACTCGAGCACCACGACGTCGCCGACGACGACGTCCTCGACCGGCAGGACTCCGACGACGCCCGACCGGCGGACGTGGCAATGGCGGGCCTCGAGTCGGCGAAGGGCCGCGACATCGTGGGCCGCTCGCAGCTCCTGGACGAAGCCGAGCGTCGTGTCGACGAGGACGGCGACGAGGATCGCCACGGCGTCGATCCAGCGCCCGAGAGCGGCGGCGAAGACCGCGGAGGCGATCAGCAGCAGCACGATGAGGCTGCCGAACTGCCGCAGGAGGGTGCGCCACCAGCGGGTCGGGCTCCGCGCCCCGAACGAGTTCGGACCGTCCCGCCGCAGGCGCGCCGCCGCCTCGGCCTGGTCGAGACCGTGCGCGCCGCTGCCGACGAGGGCGGCGGCGGCGTCGGCCTCGATGACATGCCACCGGGGCCCTCCGCCGGGCAACGCCTTCTCCACAGCTCCAGAGTGACATCTCCACGCCGATCGGTCAGGGGCACTAGGTCCCGGAGGACTTTGGGCCCTGCCGGTCGGGCTGCCGCCCGGGAAGGCTCGCGGGGGAACGGAGAAGACTCATGAGCAACGCGAAAGTCCCGCACGTGCCGGCATCGGAAGCCGTGATCGGGGAGCCCACGACGATCGGCGAACGCATCGTCCTCGCTGAGGACGGAGGCGCGGCAGGTCGTGCCGCCGTGCGTTGGGTGACGGAGCGCCTCGGGCGGCGACCCGCCGATGTGCGCGTCATCGGGACGGTGGCGCGCGCCGACGACGCCGCCGCGGTGGCCGACAGCTGGAAGACCGTCGATCGCGCCACCGACGTGCTCCACACCGTCGCCCCGAACGCGTCGGTGGCCGCCGACGTCGTGGTCGGGGATCCCGAGGAGTCGCTGCGCGCCGAGGCCGAGGCCGCGGATCTCCTGGTGATCGGCCTCTCCGAGACCGACGTCGGAGAGCACGACTCGCTCCCGGTTCGACTCGCCGGTCGCGCCACGTGTGTCGTCGTGATCGTGCCCGCCGACTGGGCGCCGGCGCATGGCGGCACTGTCGTGGGCGTGTCGATCGACACCGCCTCGGATGCCGCCCTCGAGTTCGCCGCGAACCACGCGAGGCGGGAGGGCGCCCCTCTGCATCTCGTGCACGCGTGGAACCTGCCGGCTACCGGGGAGCTCCCCTTTCCGGAGGACCGGACCGATGAGTCAATTCCCGACGTTCAGCGTCACGCGCTCGAGGCGTTCGCCGCGGGAGTGCGCACGGCCGACCTCGAGGTGACGTCGGCCGCCCGGCAGGGATCGCCCGCCGAGGTTCTCTGGAGCGCCGCCGGGGAGGCCGACCTCCTCGTCGTCGGGCGCCGGACCCGACGGCCGCTGGCCCGGCTGCTCCTGGGCTCGGTGAGCCGGGCGCTGGCGGAGGACCCGCCGTGCCCGATCGCGGTCGTCCCGCAGCCCCGGACGCCGCTTCAGGTTGTGAAGAACGATCGCCGCGACTCGGGACTCTGATGCCGTCTCCGCAGCTGCATTTCCTCGGGGCGGCCGACACCGTCACCGGGTCCCGCTACCTGATCCAGACCGCGTCCGCTCGCATGCTCGTCGATTGCGGGCTCTTCCAGGGGTACAAGGTGCTGAGGGAACGCAATCGCGCGCGCTTCCCCGTGGCGCCGGAGACCGTGGATGCGGTGGTGCTGACCCACGCGCACCTCGACCACTCCGGGTACCTGCCCGCGCTCGTGCGCGACGGGTTCGCGGGACGCATCTACGCGACCCCGGGAACGACCGAGCTGTGCCGCATCCTGCTCCCGGACAGCGGTCGGCTGCTCGAAGAGGAAGCCGAGTGGGCGAAGAAGAAGGGCTCCTCGCGCCACGAGAACCCGACGCCGCTCTATCGCGAGGTCGATGCGTTCACGGCGCTCCGGGCGTTCCACGCGCAACCCCTCGAGGTGCCGTTCCAGCCCGCCCCGGGGATCGAGGCGAAGCTCGTCTCGGCGGGCCACATCACGGGCGCCGCCCAGGTGACTCTCGACGTGCAGGGGGTCGTCGTGCATTTCAGCGGCGATCTCGGGCGCCTCGCCGACCCGCTCATGCTCCCGCCCGATCCGCCGCCGGCCACCGACATCCTCGTCGTCGAGTCGACCTACGGCGACCGCCGCCACCCCGACATCGACCCCGAGTCGGAGCTCGGCCCGGTGATCAACCGGGTCCTCGGTCGTGGCGGAGTCGTCATCATCCCGGCGTTCGCGGTCGGCCGCGCGGAAAGCGTCCTGCTGCATTTGTCGCGACTGCGGGACCGGGGGGAGATCCCCGACGACGTCCCCATCTACCTCAACAGCCCGATGGCGGTCGCAGCGACCGAACTCGCGCGCCGGCACCCCGAGGAGCGACGCCAGTCGGCGGAGGAGGCCGAGCGGGTCGCCTCCGTGGCGATTCCCGTGCGCACCGTCGAGGAGTCGATCGCGCTCAATGCCCGGTCCGGTCCGATGATCATCGTCGCGGCGAGCGGGATGATCACCGGAGGGCGCGTGCTGCATCACGTCGCGAGGTTCGGGCCCGACCCGCGCAACGCGATCCTGCTGAGCGGCTTCCAGGCGGGAGGCACCCGCGGCGCGGATCTGGCCGCGGGAGCCCGCAGCCTGCGGATCTTCGGACGAGACGTGCCGATCGCCGCCGAGGTCGTGCAGTCGGCGTCGCTCTCGGCCCATGCCGACGCCGACGAGATCATGAGCTGGCTCAGGCAGGCGCCGCGGGCCCCGCGGATGACCTTCGTGACGCACGGGGAGCCCGCGGCGGCCGACACCCTGCGGCGCCGCATCCGGCACGAGCTCGGATGGACAGTGCGCGTGCCCGAACACCGTGAGATCGTCGAGTTGAACGCCGAGACCGAGTCGCGGCGAGCAGGAGAGTGAGGAACACATGGAACGCATCGTCGTCGGGGTGGACAGTGAGGCCCCGAGTCAGGTCGCGGTCGACTGGGTCATCCGCCGGGCGCGGCAGAAGGCCGTGGAGATCCGGCTGGTGACCGCATTCGACCTGCTCATCGACGATCCGCTTGCGGCCGAGGATCGACTCGAGCGCACGCGGCAGCGCATCGTGGAGGCGGTGCCGGCGGCGTCGGTCACGACCACGCTGATCGACGGGTCGATCATGGAGGCTCTCGTCGGCCGATCGCGCGACGCGGATCTCGTCGTCGTCGGCTACCACCGTCGTCGGCCGGTGCTGTCAACTCTCGCCGGAGCGTTGCCCGCGCGTTTCGCCGCACGGTCGCAGTGCACGACGGTCATCGTTCCCGAGGACTGGGAGCCGCGCGACGGGAGCATCGTGCTCGGAGTGGGTGACGACGATGCCGCACGTACCGCCGTCGACTTCGCGCTGGCCGAGGCGACGCATCCGCAGCGCGCGATCGAGGTCGTGCACGCCTGGCAGCTCCCGACCCCGAGCTGGGACGCGATCGGAGCGCTCGTCGCCTCGGCCGACGACCTGCACGACGCGCACCGCGAGATCCTGGAGGGCACCGTGAAGGAGATGCGCGAGTCGCATCCGGCGCTGACGATCCGCGAGACGCTGGCGGAGGGACCCGCCGTCGGTGCGCTTCTCGACGCGTCCACCGAGGCCGAACTGCTGGTCCTCGGGACTCACCGTCGGGGCGCGGTCAGCGGGCTCCTTCTGGGCTCGACGGTTCTCGATCTGCTGCCTCGCTCGCCGGTGCCGGTGTGCGTCGTGCCCTTGCTGGCACCGCTCGCCCCGCCGGGGGGAGTGCTCGTCACCGTCTAACGGCAGCAGCTCCCGGCACCGGCATCCGTCGAGCACACGCCGGTCGCCGGCAGCACGAGGGCGACTTCGCTCGCGGCCGTCGCGTCGCCGGCGAGCCAGGCGGTGATCGAGCGCACCTGCTCGTACCCGGTCGCGAGGAGGAAGGTCGGCGCGCGGCCGTAGCTCTTCATTCCGGCGAGGAAGAAGCCGTCGTCGGGCTGGCGGAGTTCGGCGAAGCCGTGCGGCTCGACCGTGCCGCAGGAGTGCAGGTTGGGGTCGATGAGCGGCGCGAGCCGACGAGGCGCCTCGACGACCTCGTCGAGCTCCAGCCGAATCTCTCTGAGCATCTCGAGATCGGGGCGGAAGCCGGTCGCGGCGACGACCACATCCGTCTCGTGCGTGACGACTCCACCCGCCCGCGATCCGGTCACCGCGACGCCGTCGGTCGTGCGGGCGAGCCGGATGATCTCGAACCGGTCGAGCAGCTCGATCGTGCCGTCGGCCACCAGTCGGTCGACCCGGCCGCCGAGGGCCGCGCGGTCGGCGAGCTGGTCGTCGTCCGACGACGAGACCCGCACCGCGCTCGCGTTGCGGATGAGCCAGGTGATGCGCGTGGCGGGCTCCCGCCGGGAGAGTTCGGCGAGGGCGAGCAGCGTGTTCGCCGCCGAGTGGCCGGCGCCGACGACTGTCGTGTGCCGGCCGGCGAAGCGCGCGCGGTCGCGACCCAGAACGTCGGGCAGCGCGTCGGTGACCCGGTCGGCCACGTCCTCGAGGCCGAGCGGGTCGAGTCCGCTCGAGCCGAGCCGGTTGGGGGTGCGGTAGGTCCCCGAGGCGTCGATCACCGCGCGGGCGGCGACCTCCTCGACGCTGGCGGCGGTGTGCATGCGGAGAGCGAACGGAGCCGCCGCGCGACCGGCGGTGCGGGTGCGGTCCATCCCCTCCCGGGTGATCGCGACGACGGTGGCTCCCGTGACGACCCGGCTCGCGATCGCCTCGAGCCGGGCGAGCGGCTCGAGATACCGGGAGACGAGCTCCGCGCCGGTCGGAATGCGGTCGGGGTCGGGGTGCGTCCACCCGTCGGCCTCGAGCAGCCGCCGGGAGGCAGGGTCGACGAGGTGCCGCCAGGGCGAGAACAGCCGGGTGTGACCCCAGCGACGGATGTTGTCGGCGATCGCGTCGCCCGCTTCGTAAACGCGGAAGTCGACGCCGCGCTCGACGAGGTTCGCCGCGGCGGCGAGTCCGATCGGCCCGCCGCCGACGATCGCCACCGGGAGGCCGGCGAGGCGATCGGGCCGGGTGGTGGGAGGGGTGAGCTCAACGAGGGTCATGCCGGTCTCCTGAATATCGAAGTTCTTCGATATTCAGTG
>Ga0209066_10007054_pt1 | contig 11261 bp, 9 predicted proteins | sample All_14_2_FD_187198 | JGI IMG/M metagenome (GOLD analysis project Ga0209066, IMG submission 187198) | Freshwater microbial communities in response to fracking from Pennsylvania, USA - Allegheny Zone_MetaG_DW_15 (SPAdes) (version 2) ... | reverse complement strand
ACCCTGGGCGGAACCGGCGCCGGCGCCCAGGAGCACGCCCTTGCCGATCTTGGGATGGCGGTCGCCGCGCTCGGCGCCGGTTCCGCCCAGGGTCACGCCCTGCAGCATGGAGACGTCGTCGCCGATCACCGCGGTCTCGCCGACGACGATGCCGGTGCCGTGGTCGACGAACACGCCGGAGCCGATCCGTGTGGCCGGGTGGATGTCGACCTGGAACACCTCGGACATGCGGCTCTGCAGATAGAAGGCCATGGTGTCGCGGCCCTGCGCCCAAAGCCAATGGGCCACGCGCTGGGTCTGCAGCGCCAGGAAGCCCTTGAAGAAGAGGAACGGCTGCACATAGCCCTTGCAGGCCGGATCCCGCTCGAACACGGCCTTGAGGTCGGCCTCGGCGATGTCCACCAGCTCGGGACGATCGGCGTAGGCTTCCTCGGCGATCTCGCGCAGGCTCATCGCCCGCAGCTCCTGGTCGCCGAGCTTTCTGGCGAGCTGATAGGACAGCGCGTCGCCCAGGGTGGCGTGGCTCAGGATCACGGCGTTCAGCAGCGAAGCAAGACCAGGCTCGCCCTTGGCCGCGCGTTCGGCCTCGTTGCGCAACGCGGCCCACACCGGCGGCGGCGCGTGCGGGTCAATGACCTCAAGGCGCTGGCTCATCGGCTCCTCCCGCCCCATGGCGATCTCCTACCCTAGCATGGCGCGCGAGAGCGCGGCCGGCAACGACCCTTCCCGGGCCATATGGTAGCCCCGCAGCAGCATCGCCACCGTCAGCATGTCTTTCATGTGCCCGGCCATGGCCGCGTCCAGCGCCTCACGGAAGGGCACGCGCGCCAGGGCGAACAGCTCGGTCTCGTCCGGCTCGGCCTCCACGGCGCTCAGTCCGGTGGCGAGATAGCCCACCGCCCGCTCGTCGGTCACCGAGTTGGAGAGCTGCGCCTGCAGGATCTGGCGCCAGTCCGCCGCCTCGAGGCCCGCCTCCTCGCGCAGTTCGCGCCGGGCGCTCTCCAGGGGATCCACGTCCAGAGGCCCGCCGCCCTCGGGAAGCTCCCAGCTGTAGTCCTGCGCGGGAAACCGGCTCTGGCCCACCAGAACGATCGTCCCGTCGTCGAACACCGGCAGGATCGCCAGCGCCAGGTTCTTGAAACCCACGAGCCCATAGGTCGCCGGCGCACCGGTAGGCGCGAGCGCGGCGTACTCCGTCACCCGGATCCAGGGGTTGTCATAAACAAGCCGCGGCTCGCCCCGCGTCCAGCGGACGCCATCGTCGGTCAGCCAGGGCGGCTTTTGCGACATATTCTCAACTGGCCTTGCGGTTCGACTGGGCGCACCCATAAAGGAGAGACCTTAACCGCTCCTGCAAACGAGCTCGCCCTTGTCCCTCACCCTACCGCCGCCGCCCGCTTTCGGCGCCCCCGTTCCCCAGATCGCACGTCCGGAAGTGCTGGAGTTCCTGTCGCTGAGGCGGTCGACCTCCGCCGTCGCGCTGAGCGAACCCCCGCCCAGCGCGGAGGAGCTCGCCGCGCTGCTGCGCGTGGCCGCGCGCGCGCCCGACCATGGCAAGCTCGCCCCCTGGCGGTTCATCGTGCTCGAGCCGGCCACCAAGTCCGTCTTCGCCGAGCGGCTGGAGGCGCTGGCCAGGTCGCGTGGCGACGAACGCGCCGTGGCCAAGCTCGCAAAGCTCAAGATTCCGCCGCTCGGGGTGGCGGTCGTGTCCCGCGCGGTCGCCGCGGAGATTCCGGAATGGGAGCAGGAGCTCTCGGCCGGCGCGGTGTGCACCACCCTGCTCTACGCCGCCCAGGCGCTCGGCTACGGCGCGAACTGGATCACGGACTGGTACGCCTATGACGATGAGGCGAAGGCCATCCTGGGCCTGTCGCCGGGCGAGAATGTCGCCGGCTTCATCTTCCTGGGGACTTCCAAGGAGCCGCCGCTGGAGCGCGAGCGCCCGGACGCCGACAGCCTCACGACGGCCTGGAGGCCGTGACCGTTCCGCCATCCGAGGCGGGCGGACCGTTGCACCAGGCCCTGAGACTCGACGACCGGACGGCGCTTCGAGCGCCGCCCGGCCTGAGGTGACACGCCCGAGGAGAGTTGGGCGAGGTAGGATATAGGCCATTTCCAGGCATTTCGCTAGCGCGCCGGCGCTCTCGTCGGCGCCGAAAGCGCCGCTCGGCCCGCGCCGCCCAGCGCAGCTCTACAGGTTTCATTTCGCCGTCAGGCGGCGCATCGTCGGAAATACTGATTTACGTTCACCCACAAGGGCTTCCGCAAGTATTCGACGGCTCACCGAAAAGTGCGTTCGCAACGTTCGGCGCACAACCGGCAAGCGGTATTCCGGCTCCCCCAATCACGCCTCAGGCGATCAGCCGCGGCCTCGATAGGTCGCCACGCCCTGGTCGGGGACCCAGAGCCCCTCCGGCGCCGGGCCGGTCTGCCAGAAGACGTCGATGGGAATGCCCCCGCGCGGGAACCAGTAGCCGCCGATTCGCAGCCAGCGCGGCTTGGCCGTCTCGACGATCCGGCGGCCGATGGCGACGGTGCAATCCTCGTGGAACGCGCCATGGTTCCGGAACGCGCCGAGATAGAGCTTCAGCGACTTCGATTCGATCAGCCAGTCGGCCGGCGCGTAGTCGATCACGAGATGGGCGAAGTCGGGCTGGCCCGTCACCGGGCAAAGCGAAGTGAACTCCGGCGCCGTGAAGCGCGCCAGGTACAGGCTGTCGGCCTGGGGGTTGGGCACACGCTCCAGCACCGCCTCTTCGGGGCTGGCGAATCCGCGCACGTCCTGACCGAGCTGCGTGAGGCGGGTCTCTTCCATGTCCGCGCTTTAGACGCAGCGGCAAGTTCCGGCAACCGAGACAACGGCTCGCGGCGCGGCTATCACAGCGACGCAACGCCAGGGAGGAAGCAAAGATGGCCGGCGGCGACTTCAGTGATTTCGTGGTGGTGGTGACCGGCGCCTCGACCGGCCTTGGGCGCGCCATTGCGGTGGAGACCGCCAGCCGTGGCGCGAAGGCGGTGATCGTGAACTACGCGCGCAGCGCGGAGGAGGCCGAGGAGACCGCCCGCCAGGTCGAAGCTCACGGCGCCCAGGCCGTGCTGGTCCAGGGCGACGTCGCCGTGGACGCCGACTGCCGCCGGATCGCCGCGGCGGCCGAGCCCTTCGGTCGCATCGACGCTCTGTTCAATAACGCCGGCGTCACCACTTTCGCCCCCAACCACGCCGATCTCGATGCGGTGTCGGCGGAGGACTTCCTGCGGCTCTACGGCGTGAACGTCGTGGGCGCTTTCCAGATGGTGCGCGCCGCCCGCGCCCTGCTCGAGGCCGCCCCTCAGCCGGGCGCAGTGGTCAACACCGCTTCGATCGCCGGCGTGACCGGCGTCGGGTCCTCAGTCCCCTACGCCGCCTCGAAAGGGGCGATGACCACGATGACGCTGTCGCTGGCCCGCGCGCTCGCGCCCGGGATCCGGGTGAACGCCATCTGTCCCGGCTTCATCGACACCCCGTGGTTCGGCAAGGGCATGCCCGAGGAGCGCGTCGATCGGATGCGCCAGGGCGTGGCGGCCTCCACGCCGCTCAAGGTGGCCTCGAGCGCCGAGGACATCGCCGGCGCCGCGGTGTTCCTGGCCTCGCCTGCGTCACGGCACGTCACCGGCGAGACCCTGCTCGTCGACGCCGGCACTCACCTCGGCATGGCGTCGCTTTCAATGCGATGAGGGGGTATGTGGCGCAAAAAGCACATGCCGGCGCCTAGAGCTTCATCGATTGCCTTCGTTAACGCTCAATAATCAATCAGCGCATACCAAGGCCACACGGCGAGTTCCGCCTACGTTGATCTGTCCGTCCACACCGTGGCGTTGTCGATCGACGGTCGGGCGGAGCTTGACCGGACAACAAGGGGATAAACGATGAAATCACTCAAGATCGCGCTTCTGGCTGCGGCGACCACGGTCGCCATGGGAGGCGCCGCCTTCGCCCAGGACGAAGGCCCGAGCGTGTCCTTCAACATCGGCGCGGCTTCTGACTACGCGTTCCGTGGCGTCAGCCAGACCGACGAGAACGCCCAGATCTACGGCGGCGCCGACCTGAGCTCCGGCATCTTCTACGCCGGCGTGTGGGCGTCCAACGTCGACTTCGGCGATTCCACCGATGCGGAAATCGACGGCTACGTCGGCGTGAAGCCCACGGCTGGTCCGGTCGCGCTCGACTTCGCGGCCATCTACTACGGCTACGTGAACGCCCCGAGCGGCTCGGACTACGGTTACTGGGAATTCAAGGCGGCCGGCTCGGTCCCCGCCGGTCCCGGCTCCGTCGGCGCGGCCGTTTACTACTCGCCGGAGTTCTTCGGCGGCACGGGCGAAGCCGTCTACTATGAAGTGAACGGCGGCTTCCCGATCGGCGAAAAGGTCAGCGTGAGCGCGGCCCTGGGCCACCAGGAAGTCGAAGGTCCGGGCGACTACAACACCTGGAACCTCGGCGCCGGCTTTGCGCTGAACGACCACATCGGTTTCGACCTGCGCTATCACGACACCGACGAACACGACAACCTGGGCGATATCGGCGAAAGCCGCGTCGTTGTGGGCGTCAAAGCTGCTTTCTAAGTTCCTTTAAGGGCTTGAACGCCGAGAGCCGCCGCCTTCGGGCGGCGGCTCTTCTCGTTGGAGCACGCGCGCAGGTCATCGGAGGTCTCCACATCCGATCAAGGCGCAAAAAAGTCGCTTTTATTGGGATGTATGTGGAGCCAATCGTCGGGCATCCGAGTTTAATTGGACGGTCGCACTCGCACGTCTATGTTGGCGACTCGACGGAAGAGCGGAGCGCGGCCCATGGAGCGGATGGCTTTCCGAGCCCAGACCATTGTCGCTGACGTGGTCATCGCAGCCATTGCTTTTCTTCTCGCCTATTTCTTCTCCCCGACGCGCATCCCGGACCTGGGGTTCGACGGCCAGCCGAGCCTGAACCTGCTGCAGCTGACGCTTCTCTACGGCGCGCTGGCAGGCGGCTTCACGGCGGTGTTCCGGCGAGAGCTCTCGCCCTGGCGCTACGCCTCGGTGCCCGATGCGCTGGTGCTGGCGCGCATCGCGCTTCTGACGGCCGGCTTCTTCCTGCTCGCAGTCTGGGTCCTCGACCGGGCCAGCACTCTGCCCCGCTCGGCCCTGGCCATGGCGCCGGTGTTCCAGATGGTGGGCTCCATGGGCCTGCGGGTGGTGCGCCGGGCGCTGCATGAACACGCCCTCGACAGCTTCGCGCCGCTCAAGACGGTCACCGACCGGGTCACCCAGGCCCCGTCCCTGCTCCTGATCGGGCCGCCCTCGCTGGCCGACACCTATCTGCGCGACGTCGCGCGCAGCCATGACCGCAACTACACGCCGGTCGGCATCGTCGGCACCGACCCGCGCGACGTGGGCCAGCAGGTGCGCGGCGTCTGCATCATCGAAAGCCTCGAGCACCTGGACCAGGCGCTGGCCGACCTGCGCCGGTGGAACCGCTACCCTCGCGCGGTGCTGTTCCTGGACGAGCCGGCGCGCCTGCGGGGCCTGACGGCCGACCAGCTCGGCCGCCTCAAGGCCGATGGCATCCGCCTCCTGCGCCTGCCCAGCATCGTCGATCTTCGCCAGCATGACAGCGTCACCCTGGTGCCGATGCGCGAGATCAGCGTCGAGGAGCTGCTCGCCCGCGACCCGATCGAGCTCGACCGTACGGCGATCGGCGGTCTGATCCGCGGTCGCCGGGTGCTGATCACCGGCGCCGGCGGCAGCATCGGCGCGGAGCTCTGCCGCCAAGTGGCCAGCTTCCAGTGCGCCCACATCACCCTGCTCGACTTCTCCGAGACCGCGCTTTTCGAGATCGATCGCGAGCTGGGCGAAACCTTCCCCTATCTGTCCAAGCGCGCCGTCCTGTGCGACGTCCGCAACGCCTCGCGCCTCGCCAACAGCTTCATGGAAGAGCGGCCGGACCTGGTGTTCCACGCCGCCGCGCTCAAGCATGTCTCGATGGTCGAGCGCCATCCCTGCGAGGGCGTGCTGACCAACGTGATCGGCACCTGGAACGTCACCGAGGCGGCGCGGGTCTGCGGCGCGGCCCAGATGGTGCTGATCTCCACCGACAAGGCTGTCGACCCCAGCAACGTCATGGGCGCCACCAAGCGCCTCGCCGAGGCCGTGATCGCCGCCCAGCAGACCGGCGACGGCATGCGCTTCTCGGCCGTGCGGTTCGGCAACGTGCTGGCCTCGGCCGGCTCGGTGGTGCCGATCTTCAAGTCGCAGATCGAACGCGGCGGGCCGGTCACCGTGACCCACCAGGACATGGCCCGGTTCTTCATGACCATTCCGGAGGCGACCCAGCTGGTGCTGCACGCCACGGCGGCTTCGGCCGAAGGCGAGGCCACGCATTCGCGCCTGTTCCTGCTGGAGATGGGCGAGCCGGTCCGGATCATGGATCTCGCGCGGCAGATGATCGCGCTCTCCGGCCGGGTGCCCGGGCGCGACATCGAGATCGAGATCACCGGGCTTCGCCCCGGCGAAAAGCTGACCGAAGCCCTGCTGGACGAGACCGAGCGCTCGATCCCCTGCGCGCCCAAGGTGATGGAGGTGGTCTCCAACTCCGCTTTGCGCGTGACGCCGGCCCATCTGCTCGAGCTGGAAGGCCTGGCCGAGAAGGGCGACACGGTCGCCGTTCGCCGCGCGCTGTTCGACCTGGTCGGGCAGATCCGCGGGGAACGCCCGAGCGCGACGCCAGCCCTGCGGGTCGTCGCCAACCGGCCCTGAGCCCCGGGCGGCGCGGCCATGCTGCGCCACTTCGTCCCACCCACAATGGGGTGCTAGCGGTTTGCGCCGCTCCCCATCCGCAGCCATCTTGCCTGCGTGGATCGCCCTGGGGCGCTCCTGGTTCGGATGGCCACATTTGAACCAAATAAAAATGCTCTGATTCAACACGTTAGAGCGTGATTACCGCAGGGGCCGGATTACGCTCCCGCCTTCTCACGCTCTGGCGACAGGGGCGGCTCGGCTTTCGCCGGGCGGTACGAGGCCCAAGGACGGCGCTTGCGATCGAACCGCCTCAGGCGGCGGGCAGGATCGCTTGCGCCCGAAATCGGGCGAGATGCGGGACAGGCGGAATTGAGTCTTCAACCAGATCATCTGGAAGCCGCGCGCCGCAAGCGGCCCGACCGTGCGCCCTGGTGGCGGCGGATATCCTATATCCGGCTGGCGGCGATCCTGTTTTGCCTGATCGTCTGGGGCGCGGTCGCCCGCGCTTGCATGACCTACTTCTGACGCCTACTCCGCCGCGACGACCGTCCGGGCCGCCTGCAGGCGGCGGGTCAGGGCTTCCTGCTGCCGGCGCAGCTCCGAAGGCAGGCGCTCACCGAACTTGTCGTAGGCGGAGGCGATCAGGGCGGCTTCCTCGCGCCACACGTCGGCGTCCACGGTCAGCAGCAGGTCGAGCTCCGCCGCGCCGAGGTCCAAACCGCTGACATCCAGCGATTCGACGGCCGGCAGACGGCCGATGGGCGTGTCGACCGCCTGGGCCCGGCCTTCGAGCCGGTCGACGATCCATTTGAGCACGCGGCTGTTGTCGCCGTAGCCCGGCCAGACGAAGCGGCCGCGGGCGTCCTTGCGGAACCAGTTGACGAAGTAGATGCGCGGAAGCTTGGCCGCGTCGGTCCTGCCGCCCATGGCCAGCCAGTGGGCGAAATAGTCGCCCATGTTGTAGCCGCAGAACGGCAGCATGGCGAAGGGATCGCGGCGCAGTTCGCCGATCTTGTTCTCGGCCGCGGCCGTGCCCTCGGACGCCACGTTGGACGCCATGAACACGCCGTGCGCCCAGTCGAAGGCCTCGGTGACCAGCGGCACGGCGCTGGCGCGACGGCCGCCGAACAGGATCGCGGAGATCGGCACGCCCTTGGGGTCTTCCCACTCCCCGGCGATGACCGGGCATTGGGCGGCCGGCACCGTGAAGCGCGCATTCGGATGGGCGGCGGGCGAGCCGCTTTCCGGCGTCCAGGCCTGGCCGCGCCAGTCGGTGAGCCGCGCCGGCGGCGTGTCGGTCAGCCCTTCCCACCAGACGTCGCCGTCCTCGGTGAGCGCGACGTTGGTGAAGACGCAGTTGGCGTGCAGGGCCGAGATCGCGTTGCGGTTCGTCGTCTCGCCGGTGCCCGGCGCCACGCCGAAGAAGCCGGACTCGGGGTTCACGGCGTAGAGACGGCCGTCGTCGCCGAAGCGCATCCAGCAGATGTCGTCGCCGATGGTCTCGGCTTTCCAGCCGGCGAGCGTCGGCTGCAGCATCGCCATGTTGGTCTTGCCGCAGGCGCTGGGGAAGGCCGCGGCGACGTAGTGCACCTCGTTCTTGGGCGAAGTGAGCTTGAGGATCAGCATGTGCTCGGCCAGCCACCCCTCGTCGCGGGCCATCACCGAAGCGATGCGCAGGGCGAAGCACTTCTTGCCGAGGAGGGCGTTGCCGCCGTAGCCCGAGCCGTACGACCAGATCTCCCGGGTCTCGGGGAAATGAACGATGTACTTTTCGTCGTTGCAGGGCCAGGCCACGTCCGCCTGCCCCTCGGCCAGCGGCGCGCCGACCGAATGGACGGCTGGCACGAAGAAGCCGTCGTCGCCGAGTTGCTCGAGCGCCGCCTGCCCCATCCGGGTCATGACGCGCATCGAGATGGCCACATAGGCGCTGTCGGTGATCTCCACGCCGATCGCGCTGATCTTCGAGCCCAGCGGCCCCATGCAGAACGGCACGACATACATGGTGCGCCCGCGCATGCAGCCATCGAACAGGCTGTCGAGCGTGGCGCGCATCTCGTCCGGATCGGTCCAGTTGTTGGTGGGACCGGCGTCGGCTGGATCCTGCGAGCAGATGAAGGTGCGGCTCTCCACCCGCGCGACGTCGCGCGGATCGGAGGCGGCGTAGAAGGAGTTGGGCCGCTTCGCCGGGTTCAGCGCCTTGAGCGTGCCTGACGCCACCAGCTCGGAGGTCAGCTCGGCCCATTCCGCATCCGATCCGTCGCACCAGCGGACCCGGTCCGGCTTCGTCAGGGCGGCGATCTCCGCAACCCAAGCCTTCAGCGCCTCGTGTTTCGTCGGGGCGGGCTCGAGGCCGGGCGTGGAAATCTCTTGGCTCATCATCTGCTCCTTGTCCGCGACGCCGTCCGAGGCGCCGCGGGGCGCTGTCGAACGAGGTGTCCCAGATGGACAATTGTCCCGTTTTCTATGGCCCGGGTGCAAGCCCCGCGCCAGACTCTCGTAGCGTCATGACAACGCGCCAGGCGACGTCGGGTGCACATCGCACAGGCGGCGCGCCCGCGACAAGCGCGGCGGCGGGTGACGATTTGTCCGTATTCGGTAAGGGCTCGGCGACCCTGGCTACTCGGCCGCTTCCATCGCGCGGGCGGCTTCGGCGCGGTGCCAGCGCCACGCCGTCTCGATGATTTCGTCGAGGCCGTACTTCGGGCTCCAGCCAAGGATGTCCCGGGCCTTCGAGTTGTCCGCGACCAGCACGGGCGAATCGCCCTCGCGACGGGGCGCGCGCTCGACCTCGAAGGGGCTGTTGCTCGAGCGTTGGATGGCCTCGATCAGCTGGCGCACGCTGGTGCCGGCGCCCGTTCCAAGATTGAACGCGTCCGTTCCGCCGCCGGCCAGGAGCCGCTTCAGCGCCAGGACGTGAGCGTCGGCCAGGTCCAGAACATGGATGTAGTCGCGCACCGCCGTGCCGTCGGCGGTGGGATAGTCCTCTCCCATCAGGCGGAAGGTCGGCCCGCCGCCCATCGCCGCGCGGATCGCCAGCGGGATGGCGTGGGTCTCGGGCTCGTGGCGCTCGCCGATGCGGCCCATGGGATCGGCGCCGGCGGCGTTGAAGTAGCGCAGGCTGATCGAGCGGAAGCCGGCGTAGCGGTCCAGGTCGCGCAGCACCTGCTCGACCATCAGCTTCGTGCGGCCGTAAGGATTCAAGGGAGCCTGCGGATGGTTCTCGTCGAGCGGCACGCGTTCGGGCGCGCCGTAGGTCGCGCAGGTCGAGGAGAAGACGAACGCGTTCACGCCCGCGCGACGCGCGGCCTCGATCAGGCAGAGCGCGCCGGCGACGTTGTTGTCGTAGAAGCGGCCAGGCTCCTTGACCGACTCCCCCACCTCGATCAGGGCGGCGAAATGCAGCACGGCGACGGGCTTGTACTGGGCGAAGACGGCGTCCAGGCGCGCGGGCTGGCGGATGTCGCCGACCTCAAGCGGGCCCCATTTCACGAACTCGGCGTGACCGTTGGAAAGGTTGTCGAAAACCACCGGTCGGAAGCCGGCTTCCGCCAGCCTCAGGCAGGCGTGCGAACCCACGTAGCCTGCGCCGCCCGTCACTAGAACCGTCTGCATGTCGCTCCGCCCGCGCTTGATCCCGGCATATCGCCCGTCCCCAGGTCGTCTTGCAAGGTGTGCGCCAGCATTGGAGCGGACGCGGGCGCTGAAGCCGGCGATCGCACCAACGGCTCAGTCGATCAGTGCACGGACGCCCACGATGATCGCCGACCACATGGCGACGTTGACGCCCAGCGCCAGCATGAGACGCCAGTTCGGGCGCATGCCTTTGGACGCGTTGCGATCGGCCCGGGACAGGCCGGTGACGCTGGGTACGGCGTGATCCATCCACCTCTTCCATCTGCTTGCGCGAAGCAGCCGACGAGCACCCTGTGCGAGGGATGCCTAAGAATGGATTGACGGCGCCCGATTTCGGGTGTCGCGCACGGTCAGGCGAGTCGCTGGCGGACTTCCTCGATCACCGCAAAGAGGCGTTCGGCGCTCTTATCCCAGGTGAACTTGCCCGCCTGCGCCCGTCCGGCCTGGACCCTGGCCGCCCGCCCGGCCGGCGAACCCGCCAGATGCAGGATGGCCTCGGCCCATGCGGCTGCGTCGTGGGGCGCGGCGTAGACGGCCGCCCCTTCGCAGACTTCGGGCACGGCGCCGCAGGGCGCGACCACCGCGGGACATCCTTTCGCCATCGCCTCGAGCGGCGGCAAGCCGAAGCCCTCGGTGGTCGACGGGAACGCCAAGCATACGGCGAGGTCGAAGAGGGCCGCGAGTTCAGCGTCGCTCACACGGCCCGCGAAGACGACATTCCGCGGCACCTTGTAGCCGCGCTCCTCGAACTCGGCGCGCTGACCCTTGCCGACGAACACGAGGCGAAGGTGCGCCATGTCGGGGCGGGCGAAGGTCTCGAAGAGGATCTCGATGTTCTTGTAGGCCTGCAGGCTGGCGAAGGAGACGATGAACGGCGCGCC
>Ga0209066_10007053_pt1 | contig 11263 bp, 10 predicted proteins | sample All_14_2_FD_187198 | JGI IMG/M metagenome (GOLD analysis project Ga0209066, IMG submission 187198) | Freshwater microbial communities in response to fracking from Pennsylvania, USA - Allegheny Zone_MetaG_DW_15 (SPAdes) (version 2) ... | reverse complement strand
CTCCAAGACCATCTGGCTCGCAACGATGCCTATCCCTTTTTTCAGGCGCTGGGCGATCTGGTGACCACCGGGCCAACGCACACCAACGTGAACGATTTCAGGGCCATGCTGGTGCTCTGACCACTGCGACGGGGTGCCGTCTTTGTGCTCGGCCAGCATCCGTTCAGCCGCATCCGAAAAACGCTCAGCCTCTGGGTTGGGTCTTGCCCAGACCTCCGACCGTCCTGATCCAGCCGAAAGCCTCTTCGAGGCGCTTGCGCACCTTCAGGCTGGTTTCGTCGCCCTCGTGCCGCTTGGTGCGGCCATCCACCGCCGATTGCCACGTACGGTCTTTGCAAAATATCAGCAATGACTTATAAACAGAAGTGCTTTGTTTCAAAATGAGATTTCATGCCCGCCCGCCGAAGATTTCAGGCGGCGGCGGGGATGAACCCTGATCGGTTTCGGGCGGCTTTCAGTTAAGCTGCGCCAGAAATCATTTCAACCGCGCGAGTGAGGAGACCTTATGCAGATTGGCGTACCCGCCGAAACCCCGGTGGGCCATACCCAGAGCGCCGTCGCACCCCAGACGGCCCACAAGCATCTGACTCCGGGCCACACCACCCAGGTGCAGGCCCACGCTGGCGTGGCCACCCGCTGAAGCTTTGTGTGGACCGGCGAGTCGGTGGTGGCGCATGCCACCGCCCACCGGCTTGCCGTGTGGGATCACCGCACCGCCTGGCTCCATTTCCAACACCTGACATTCCTGCATTGAGGACATTCCCATGACTTCTGGCGCATCGACCGAAACAGCCGCAGCCAGCGCGGCCGCACCCACTCCGCAGCGCATTGGCGTGCCGCGCGAGATTTTCCCTGGCGAAAAACGCGTGGCCACCGTGCCCGAGGCCGTGGTCAAGCTGGTCAAACTGGGCTTTGTCGTGGTGGTGGAAAGCGGTGCGGGCGAGCTGGCCAACTGCAGCGATGCCGACTACGTTGAAGCCGGTGCCCGCATCGCGCCGACCGCGGCCGAGCTGTGGAGCGGCTGCGACATCGTCTTCAAGGTGCGCGCGCCCACGGCCGACGAAGTGGCGCTGATGCACGCAGGCCAGACGCTGATCGGCTTCTTGTGGCCCGCCCAAAACCCCGATTTGATGCAGCAACTGGCGGCCAAGCAGGTCACGGCGCTGTCGATCGACGCGCTGCCGCGCACGCTGAGCCGCGCGCAAAAGATGGACGCGCTGACCTCCATGGCCGGTGTCAGTGGCTACCGCGCGGTGGTCGAAGCGGCCAACGCCTTCGGCCGCTTCTTCAACGGCCAGATCACGGCGGCGGGCAAGGTGCCCCCAGCCAAGGTGTTCATTGCCGGTGCGGGCGTGGCCGGTCTGGCCGCCATTGGCGCAGCGGCCAGCCTGGGCGCCATCGTGCGCGCCAACGACACGCGGGCCGAAGTGGCCGACCAGGTGGTTTCGCTCGGCGGCGAGTTCGTCAAGGTGGACTATGAAGAGGAAGGCTCGGGCGGTGGCGGTTACGCCAAGGTCATGAGCGAGGGTTTTCAGGCCGCGCAGCGTGAGATGTACGCCAAGCAGGCGCGCGAGGTCGACATCATCATCACCACCGCACTCATTCCCGGCAAACCCGCGCCCAAGCTGATCACCGCCGAGATGGTCCAGAGCATGAAGCCCGGCAGTGTGATCGTGGACATGGCGGCCGAGCAGGGCGGCAATTGCGAGCTGACCGTGCCCGGCGAGGCGGTGGTGCGCCATGGCGTGACCATCGTCGGCTACACCGACCTGGCTTCGCGCATGGCCCGCCAGTCGTCCACGCTGTACGGCACCAACCTGTTCCGTCTGACGGAAGAGCTGTGCAAGACCAAAGACGGCGTCATCAACGTCAACATGCAGGACGACGCCATTCGCGGCCTGACCGTGATCAAGAACGGCGAAATCACCTGGCCCGCACCGCCGCTGGTGGTGGCCCCCAAACCCGCGCCCAAGCCCGCTGCTGCTGTGGCGGCCAAGAAGGGCCACGGTCATGGCGAGCCGTCCGGGCCCATGCCGGCGGGCAAGTTGGCCATCGTGGCCGGCGTTACCGCCGTGTTGTTCGCGCTGGTGGGTGCCTACGCGCCGGCCGCGTTCCTGTCGCACTTCACGGTGTTCGTGCTGGCCTGTTTCGTGGGCTACATGGTGGTGTGGAACGTCAAGCCCGCGCTGCACACGCCGCTCATGAGCGTGACCAACGCCATCAGCTCCATCATCGCCATTGGTGCGCTGGTGCAGATCTCGCCCCTGGCCCACGCCACCGAGCGGCCCAACACACTGATCATCGGCCTGGCTGCGCTGGCGCTGGTGCTCACTGCCATCAACATGTTCGGCGGCTTTGCCGTCACCCAGCGCATGCTGGCGATGTTCCGCAAATAAGAATAGGAGACCCTGAATGTCTGCAAGTCTGGCCACGGTCGCCTACATTGGCGCGACCATTCTTTTCATTCTCAGCCTGGGCGGCCTGTCCAACCAGGAAACCGCGCGCCGGGGCAACCTGTTCGGCATGGTCGGCATGGCGCTGGCCGTGGTGGCCACGGTGTTTGGCCCGCAGGTCACCGCCGCCGGTATTCCCTGGATCATCGGCGCCATGGTGATCGGCGGCTCCATCGGCCTGTACGCCGCGCGCACCGTGCAAATGACGCAAATGCCCGAGCTGGTGGCGCTCATGCACAGCATGGTCGGCATGGCCGCGGTGCTGGTCGGCTACGCCACCTATGTCGATCCGGAGGCCACCAAGGGCTTCGAGGGTGCGGCACACGCCATCCATTCGATGGAGATCTACATCGGCATCTTCATCGGCGCGGTCACCTTCTCGGGCTCGGTCATCGCCTTCGGCAAACTCTCGGGCCGTGTCGGCGGCAAGCCCATGCTGCTGCCCGGGCGCCACTGGATGAATCTGGCCGGTCTGCTGGCGGTGGTCTATTTCGGCCGCCTGTTCCTGCACGCCGAGACGCTGCAGGACGGCATGGTGCCGCTGTTCATCATGAGCGCCATCGCGCTGCTGTTCGGCATCCACATGGTGATGGCCATTGGCGGCGCCGACATGCCGGTGGTGGTGTCCATGCTCAACAGCTACTCGGGCTGGGCCGCCGCGGCCACGGGCTTCATGCTGAGCAACGACCTGCTGATCGTGACCGGTGCGCTGGTGGGTTCCAGCGGCGCCATCCTGTCCTACATCATGTGCAACGCGATGAACCGCAGCTTCATCAGCGTGATCGCTGGCGGCTTCGGCACCACCGCCGCCGCACCCAAGGCCGCGGGCAGTGCCGCCGCCGAGCCGGTGGGCGAGGTGAATCCCATCCTTGCCGGCGAGACCGCCGAACTGCTGCGCGACGCCAAAAATGTGATCATCGTGCCCGGCTACGGCATGGCGGTGGCGCAGGCGCAGCACACGGTGTTCGAGATCACCCGCACGCTGCGCGAGAAGGGCGTGAACGTGCGCTTTGGCATCCACCCGGTGGCCGGCCGCATGCCCGGCCACATGAACGTGCTGCTGGCCGAGGCCAAGGTGCCGTACGACATCGTGTTCGAGATGGACGAACTCAACGACGACTTCCCCGACACCGACGTGGCCATCGTCATCGGCGCCAACGACATCGTGAACCCGGCGGCGCAGGACGACCCGACCAGCCCGATCGCCGGCATGCCGGTGCTGGAGGTCTGGAAGGCCCGCACCTCCATCGTGATGAAGCGCAGCATGGCCAGCGGCTATGCCGGCGTGGACAACCCGCTGTTCTACAAGGACAACAACCGCATGCTGTTCGGCGACGCCAAGAAAATGCTGGACGAGGTGTTGGTGGCGTTGAAGAGCTGAGCGGCTGAGGGCCCCTCGCTCATGCCCGCTCACCCCCCTCAAACGCACCCGCGCTGCGTGTTGCAAATGCGCTTCACTGGCCCGAGCGAGGGCCGTGCTTTGCGCCTTGACCAGGCACGTTTTGAGGTGTTGCTCGGACACGCCCGAAAAACGCTCAGCCTTTGAGCGTATTTGGGGCCACGTGAGTGGCGGAGACCTTCGAATATGGAGCAAAGACAAAGGGACCAGCTGGCCCCTTTGTCTTGGGACGTGGATCAATCCGCCTTCTGCCGTGGCCAGCACGCGGCGCTCTCAAGGTGCCGGTTGAGGCGCGGGCGCATGGAACGCTGGGCGAACTCGGTGGGGCAGGCTGCCTCGGGCGGGTTCGGATCCAGGACAACCCGACGGTGCTCGATGCGAACCGAGCCATGGGCTGCAAAGACGTGGCGGATCCCGATGTTGTGGTCGTCCGTGCGGCCAAACCCGGCGGCCAAAGGCAAAAAACTGCGCCTGTGCTCGCGCGCCGGGTGGTCCGCCGCACCAGCCTTGAAACGGCCGTTTCGTGGATCATTTCAAGCGAGCGTGAAGTCGTGGTGCAGCGGCCGCGTGCAGAAAGCAGGCGATGGGGCTGGTTTCAATACCGCCAGAGTGCGATCACCAGCAGCGTACAGCCGGCGGCGGCAAAATCGTCCAGCAAAATGCCAAAGCCCCCGCGCGGGCCGAAGCCTTTGAAGGTCTGGTCGGCCCAGGCCATGGGGCCGAACTTCACCGCGTCAAAAAATCGGAACAGCGCAAACGCGACCAGCTGGCCCCAGAAGCTGGCGGGTGTGACCAGCCACAGCACCAGCCAGAAGGCCACCACTTCGTCCCACACAATGTGGCCCGAATCGGCCACGCGCATGTGTTGCGCGGTGACGGTGCAGGCCCACCAGCCCACCAGCGTGCCCAGACCGATCAGGGTGGCCCAGCCCAGGTCTGACAGGAAAGGTTGCAGCAGCACAAACGCGGCCCAGGCCCACAGCGTGCCGGCCGTGCCGGGGGCAAAACGCGACAGGCCCGAGCCCGCGCCCAGGGCGATGAAGTGCGCGGGGTGGGCCAGCACAAACGCCCCGGTGGGCCGCACCGTGGGCGGTGCTTCTGTGGCGGGCGCTGCCGGGTCGCGGCTGGGGGGTGTGGGGTCAAACATACCCAGATTATGGCCAAGCGCCTGGGCGCGGCGCTGGCGCAGACCCCGTGCCAGCCACGGGGTCGTGCGCGTTGACGCGATCAAGCAAAGTGGTCAAAACCCCGCGGGGTGAGTGCCACCGGTTCACCCGCCGCATTCAGCAGCCGCAGGCCCTGCGTGGCGCTGATCTGCCCGATGCGCTGCACCGGCGTCTGGCTGGCTTGTGCGGCGGCAGCCACCGCAGCGCGTTGGGCGGGTGCGGCGGTGAACAGCAGTTCGTAGTCGTCGCCGCCGTTGAGCAGGCAGTCCAGCCGCTGCGCCTCGGGCAGGGCTTGCAGGTCGGGGGCCACGGGCAGCAGGGCTGGGTGGATGTCGGCGCCCACGCCACTGGCTTGCAGGATGTGGCCCAGGTCGCCGGCCAGGCCGTCGCTCAGGTCCAGCGCGGCGTGGGCCAGACCGGCCAGCGCCTGGCCCAGGGCGAGGCGCGGTGCCGGGCGTTCCAGCCGTTCGCGCAGCCGGGGCAGGGCGCCGGGCAGGGCGTGTTGCCGTGCCCAGTCGGTGCCTTGGATGAGTTCCAGGGCCAGCCGGGCCTCACCGGTGCGCCCGCTCAGGTACAGGTCGTCACCCGGCTGCGCTGCGCCGCGCCGCAGGGCTTGGCCGGGCCGCAGTTCGCCGAACACGGTGATGCAGATGTTGAGTGGGCCGCGCGTGGTGTCGCCGCCCACCAGCGGGCAAGCATGCGCGTCGGCCAGGGCAAACAGGCCTTGGGCGAAGGCGCTGAGCCAGGCGTTGTCGGCCTGGGGCAGGGCCAGGGCCAGCGCAAAGCCCAGCGGGCGCGCGCCCATGGCGGCCAGGTCGCTCAGGTTGACGGCCAGCGCTTTGTGGCCGAGTGCGGCGGGGTCGACATCGGCAAAAAAATGGCGGCCTTGCACCAGCATGTCGCTGGAGATGGCGAGCTGGTGGCCGGGCGTGGGTTGCAGCAGGGCGCAGTCGTCGCCAATGCCCAGCACCACCTGAGGCGGTTGTGGCGGGCCGTTGCGCAGAAAGTGGCGCCGAATGAGCTCGAATTCACCCATGCGGTGGGGGCGAGGCTGGCGGCGATCCGCTGTCGGGCACGCCTTCAGGTTGCAGATCGGCTTCGGCGTCGGCGTCTTCGGGCAGCGAGCGCGGGGGCAGCAAGAAGCTCAGCGGCGTGATGCGGATGCGCCGCCAGATGGCCGCCCGGATGCGCTGGCGGTTCACTTCGCTGATGCTTTGTGCACGCAACGCCAGGCGAAACGCCAGGTAAAAACTCACCGCCAGGTTGATCGGGCCCACCAGCGCGATGCCGGCGGCCGCCCACCAGAAGGCGGGTTCCATCAACACGCCCAGGCCCAGCGAAGCGGCGGCGGCCGCGGCCTGCCCGGCCGCGAGGGTGACGTGGCGCACGTCCAGCCCCAGGCCAAAGAAGGCGGCAAAGGCCGGCACCAGGCCGAGCATGAAGCCCAGTGAAATATTGGCTGCCAGGCCCGATACGTTGCTGCGCAAAAAAGTGGCCCAGCGCGCGGCGCGCTCGGGCCCGAGCACGCGGGTGAAACGCGGGTTGTGCCGCACGGCCGAGTCCAGCTTGTGAAACACAAACCAGTTTTCAACCCAGCCCGCCACGATGCTGGACGCAAACAGCAGCACCCCGGTGAGGGCGGCAAACAGCAGCGTGGGGCCCAGCAGGTGCAGGTCGTGCAGCACATGCTGTGCTTTGTCGGCGGTGATCATGGGGGCACCGGTGGTGAACTGCAGCACCAGGCTGAGCACCACCACCACCGGCACCACCAGGCCCACGTTGCCCACAATGGACGCGATTTGCGAGCGAAACAGGTTGGCCACTTCGTCCACGAAACGGCGCACCGCGCCCGGCTGGCGAATGTGCTTGAGTTTGGCCACCATGGCCGGAGCGGTCACGGCGGGCTGCTTGGTGGCCACGGTCAGGTGCAGCAGCTGGATCAGCACGAAAAAGAAGGCGTAGTTCAGGCCGGCGGCAAAGCCGGCCCAGAACGCCGAGAGGCCCAGCGCGTAGAGCGAGAACTTGACCCAGGTGGTGAAGCCAATCACGGCGCCGCCACCGGCCGCCTTGCCCAGCATCTGGCGGTATTCGGCGGCGTCGCGGGTGATGTAGTGCTCGCCGTTTTCTGCACTGCGTTCGGCCACCTTGGCGGCGGTGAGGTGTGAGCTGCTGGCGATCAGGGCACGGATGCTGCGGTTGTCTTGCCCCACTTGGGCCAGGTCGGCCAACAGGGCGGCGGTGGCGCGTTCGGGCTGGTCGGATTGCAGGCAGTCCAGCAGCTCCTTGATGCGCACAATGCGCTCGCGCAACTGGTGCAGGCGGAACACAATGCCCACCGACACGCCGTGTGCTTCCAGGTGCGAATACACGGTGTAAGCCGCGTGGCGGCAGGCATCAAGCTGTTCGCGCAACTGCGCGGCGGCCTGCAGCGCCTGCGGGCTGTGGGGGCCGTGTTGTTGCACCGCCAGGCGCAGCACCTCAAACGACGATGGCAGTTCGTGAAACGGCCGTCCGGCCTGCGCCTGGGCCGACATGCGCACCCGGATTTCAGACGCAAAGCCCGTCGCACTGACCTGGCTCACACAGAAGATGAGGGCGTCCATGAGCGCGCTTTGCCAGAAGCTGGCAGGCGGCCGGTCGGGCGCCGTGTGCGGGGGAGTCAGCAACAGGCTGCGCAGCCGCTCCAGCGTGGCGGTGTCCAGCGCTTTGAGCCAGAGCACATCAAACCGCGTGGGCAGCAGCAGGCCAAACAGCTCGGCCAAGTCGGTGGTTTCCGGGGTGCCGGGCAGCACCTTGCGGCGCAGGCGGTGGCCCAGTTCGCTCAGAAATGCGGTGCGTGGGGCGAAGCCGTAGTCGGCCAGCAGGGGCGTGGCGTCCACGCTGCCCACAAAGGTTTGCCACCAGTCGTGCCAGCGGGTTTGCCATTCGGGGCGGGCCTGCACCGCATCCAGAAACAGGCGCACGCGTGCCACGCTGGCCTCTGGGTCCTTGGCCTCGCCGCGCACCCAGCGCAGCAGCTCAACCAACCACAGGTGCCGTTGCGCCAGGGGGGCTTGGGCGTCAAGCGCGTCAATCAGCTGGGGGAGTTCCATGCGGGTCCGGTGGGGGTGCGCTGCTCAGTGCAGCACGCGGGCCGGGCCGGTACCTGTGCCCGAAGCTCCGGCATGCAACGCAAATTCGGGCACCGGGGCGTCAAAACGTGCGCCGTCTTCGGCCACGCAGAAAAAACTGCCGCGCATGCTGCCGTTGGGGGTGTGCAGGCGCGTGCCGCTGGTGTACTGAAACGACTCGCCCGGGCGCAGCAGCGGCTGGTTGCCCACCACGCCCAGGCCCTTGACCTCGTCGGTGTGGCCGCGCGCGTCGTCAATGATCCAGTGGCGCGATATCAATTGCGCCGCCACGTCACCGGTGTTGGTGATCGTGATGGTGTAGGCAAAGGCGTACACGTCTTGCTCGGGCGAGGATTGCTCGCTGAGGTACTGGGGCTCTACGTCACAGGTGAACTGGTATTTCGACATGAACGGCATGTTACCGCGCTGCAGCAAGACCCTGCCATGCCTGCGAAAATGCGGGTTTTCGCTCCTTCAACGCCCGCCCCAGCCATGTCCCACACCTACCGCATCGCCCCGTCCATCCTGTCTGCCGACTTTGCCCGACTGGGGGAAGAGGTGAGAAACGTCATCGCTGCGGGCGCCGACTGGATTCACTTCGACGTGATGGACAACCACTACGTGCCCAACCTCACCTTCGGCCCCATGGTCTGCCAGGCGCTCAAGCCGCACGCCAAGAAGCCCGACGGCACGCCGGTGCCGATCGACGTGCACCTGATGATCCAGCCGGTGGACGCGCTGGCCGGCGCCTTCATCGACGCCGGCGCCGATCTGGTGAGCTTTCACCCGGACGCATCGGCCCATGTGCACCGCAGCGTGCAGGCGATCAAGGCCAGGGGCATCAAGGCCGGTCTCACGTTCAACCCGGCGCAGCCGCTGGACGTGCTGGATTATTTGATCGATGACATCGACCTGATTCTGATCATGAGCGTGAACCCCGGCTTTGGTGGCCAGAGCTTCATCGACTCGGCGCTGCGCAAGATCGAAGCGGCCCGCAAGCGCATCGAAGCCAGCGGCAAGGACATCCGCCTGGAGGTGGACGGTGGCATCAAGGCCGACAACATCCGCCGCGTGGCCGACGCGGGTGCCGATACCTTCGTCGCCGGCAGTGCCATTTTTGGCAAGCCCGATTACAAAAGCGTGATCGATGACATGCGCAAGGCGCTGGCCTGATGTTGCCCGGTACAGAACAGCGACCCGCGCAGCGGTGGAGCGTGGGGGCTGTGATCATCGACCTCGACGGCACGATGGTGGACACCCTGGGTGACTTTGAAGTGGCGCTCAACCGCACCATGGCCGACCTGGGCCTGCCCGGGGTGGACCGCGCTGCCGTCGAGCGCACCGTGGGCAAGGGCTCCGAGCACCTGATCCGCAGCCTGTTGGCCGAGCAGCTGCGCCGTCCCGAGGTGATCGGCTGCGGCGAGGCCTGCCCGGCCATGAGCGTGGACGCGCTCTTTGACCGTGCCTGGCGTCAGTACCAGCACCATTACCTGAGCATCAACGGCCAGTTTGCCGAGGTGTATCCGGGTGTGGAGGCGGGTTTGCGCGCCCTGCAAGCGGCGGGTGTGCCGCTCGCATGCCTGACCAACAAGCCCCTGGCGTTCGCGTTAGGCCTGCTCCAGTCCAAGGGGCTGGACGGTTTTTTCAGCCATGTGTTTGGCGGCGACAGTTTTGAGCGCAAGAAGCCCGATCCGCTGCCCCTGCTGAAAACCTGCGAAGCGCTGGGCACCTTGCCCGCGCAGACCGTGATGGTGGGCGACTCGCAAAACGACGCGCTGGCGGCCCGCGCCGCCGGTTGCCCGGTGGTGCTGGTGACCTACGGCTACAACCACGGCCAGCCGATTGCCGAGGCGCCGCACGACCTGCTGCTGGATTCCCTGGCCGATTGGCGGGTTCAGCGCGGCTGACTCTCGGGGCAGGCGCTCAGCAGCGCTTGACCCGTCTGACCGAGCGGTTCCAGCGGTTCACTTTTTCCCACCCAACAAGGCGTCTTTGAGCTGCCAGTCGGCCGGCTTGGGGCCCAGCCAGATGCGCATCAGGGCGTTGAAAAACTCGGGTTCCTTGAACGGTTCGCCCTCGACTTTCCCTTTGATGGTGATCACCGTGCCGGTGCCCGGCACCCAGTCCACCATGAACGTTTCGCCTTCTTTGAGCCGCTTGTGGTCGGAGAACACCTGACTCATGCGCAGCACGCCGGGAATCAGCTTGGAGAACGCGCTGCGCTCCATGTTGTCTTCCATGCCGCGCGAAAACAGCTTGCCGAGTTCGGTGGAGTCGATGTCGCGCAGCATGGTCATGGTCAGGCGCTTGGGGCCCGGTGCGGCCAGCACCGCTTCGGTGGTGGTGGCTTTCTGGCTCAGGTACAGGCCCGCGGTGTACACCTTGAACACCGCCTTGTAGCGCACCCCGGCACCATTGAGCTGCAGCGTGCTGCCGTGGGCGGTGATGCTGTCTTCCAGCCGAACGCCGCTGACATCCACCGTGGCTGCCATCGCAGCAGCAGGCAAAAAGCCCAGGCCAAGCGCCAACAACAGGCCCGACAGGGCACCACTGAATCGTTGTGGGTGTTTCATATTGGGTGTGGCTGCGGCGATACAGCTTAAAAATGGGTTGAAAAAGAACGACCGTTCGAAAAATTCATTTTGACCAGTTGGGTCAACGAAATCAACAGGGTTTTGCCGGATGGCGCCGTTGTTTCGCGAGCATGTTCAGACACCCCTGCGGCAGCTTTGCTACACTTTCGACCCATGTTCAACACACGCACAACCCTGATGGGCCATCTGCCGAGCCACCCTGGCCGGGGAGCCTGGCCCTGGCGCAAGCCAGCGTAAACGTGCACTCCCCCCACGGCGGTGCGCAGGTTCAGGTCCGACCACGTTGACCCCAGCCCGCGCCACCCCACTCCCCGAACCCGGCAGCACGCCTGACCGGGCACCCCAAAAAACGGTTTCATCCGCTGCAACGCAGCAAGGGACCGACGGAGCGTCTGAACATGATCACCGAACTCGAATTCAAAAGCCTGGCCAGCCAGGGCTACAACCGCATTCCGCTCATGGCCGAGGCCTTTGCGGACCTTGAAACCCCGCTGTCGCTGTACCTGAAGCTCGCCCATGGGCGAGCTTCAGGTACAGCGAC
>Ga0209066_10007052_pt1 | contig 11264 bp, 16 predicted proteins | sample All_14_2_FD_187198 | JGI IMG/M metagenome (GOLD analysis project Ga0209066, IMG submission 187198) | Freshwater microbial communities in response to fracking from Pennsylvania, USA - Allegheny Zone_MetaG_DW_15 (SPAdes) (version 2) ... | reverse complement strand
CTGTCGTGGCTCAGATAGCGAAGCGTCCCGCCGTGGATACGCTGAAGACCCATGTCGTCCACGGCGGGACGCTTCGCTATCTGAGCCACGACAGCGCGGCCACCGGCACGCCCATGCGGCTGTCGGTGTTCGTGCCGCCGGGAGAGGGCCCCTTCCCGGTCGTCATCTGGCTGTCGGGCCTGACCTGCACCGAAGACAATTTCACCACCAAGGCCGGAGCCTATGCGGCGGCGGCAAGGCTGGGCCTGATCGTGGTGGCGCCCGACACAAGCCCGCGCGGAGAGGGTGTGGCGGACGACGAGGCCTATGATCTGGGCCAGGGCGCCGGATTCTATGTCGATGCGACCGAGGCCCCGTGGTCTCCGCATTTCTGCATGGAGACCTATGTCACCCGCGATCTGGTCGAACTGATCGACGCGGAGTTCCCGACCACCGGACGGCGGGCCATCCTGGGCCATTCCATGGGCGGGCACGGGGCGCTGACGCTGGCGCTGAACCATCCGCATCTGTTCGCCTCGGTCTCGGCCTTTGCACCGATCGCCTCACCCACCCGCTGCCCGTGGGGCGAAAAGGCCCTGACCGCCTATCTGGGGCCGGACCGCGAGCGCTGGGCCCGGCACGACGCAGCCCTGCTGATCGAGGCAGGCGTGGCCAATGGCCAGTTCGACGACATCCTGATCGATCAGGGCGACGCCGACGGCTTTCTGGTGGAACAGCTGAAGCCCGAACTGCTGACGGCGGCGGCCGAGGCGGCGGGCCAGCGGCTGACCTTGCGGATGCAGCCCGGCTATGACCATTCCTATTTCTTCATGGCCAGTTTCATCGCGGATCATCTGGCCTTTCACGCCAAGCGACTGAAGGCCTGACCATGGCTGAGGCCCAACCCGATTACGACGCCATGTTCGCCGAGCTGTGCGTCAAGCTGGGCTTTTGCCTGCACCCCAAGGGACAGGCGCGGGTGATCGCGGCCCTGCCCAACGGCTATGACGCCGCGATGCGGGCGGTGTTTGCCGCCGAGGGTACCGATCCGGGCTCGATCCCCGGCGATCTGAAACGGGCGGTGCGCGACTGTCTGAAGGACCACGCGACCGCGGGCTGATCCCGGCAATTTCGGAACGAAATCGCCCTCCGGCCCTTGGGTCTGGAGACGCCGCACCTATGTGTACGGCCAAGGTTTACCCCAGACTCAGGAGCCCGACATGGCCTTCACCCTGCCCCCCCTCCCCTATGCCTATGACGCGCTGGAACCGGCCATCGACAAGGAGACGATGACCTTCCACCACGACAAGCACCACCAGGCCTATGTCGACAAGCTGAACGAGGCCGTGGACGGCGACGACAGCCTGAAGGGCAAGTCGCTGGAGGATATGTTCAAGACGATGTCGAAACTGCCCAAGGCCGTGCGCAACAACGGCGGCGGTCACTGGAACCATGCCCTGTTCTGGAAACTGCTGGCCCCCGAAGGCCAGACGGGCGAGCCCTCAGGCGCGCTGAAAGAGGCGATCGACCGCGACCTCGGCGGCATGGACAAGTTCAAGGAGGCGTTCAACGCCGCCGGCGCCGGTCAGTTCGGCTCGGGCTGGGCCTGGCTGATCGTCAAGGACGGCAAGCTGAAGGTCACCTCGACCCCCAACCAGGACAATCCGCTGATGGATGTGGCCGACGAACAGGGCACGATTGTGCTCGGCGCCGATGTCTGGGAGCACGCCTATTATCTGAAATACCAGAACCGCCGGGCCGACTATCTGAAGGCCTTCTGGTCGGTGGTGAACTGGAACGAGGTCAATGACCTCTATGCCAAGGCCGTTTCCTAGGCCGTAGCTTTTAGCGCCCGCCGGATCGTCCGGCGGGCGTTTTCATTCGGGGGACTATTCCATGCGACTGAGAACTGCTGCCGCGGTGACGGCGATCCTGATGAGCGCGGGCCTCGGGCTCGCGGCCTGCAATCCGGGCACGGAGCCCGCCGACCGACCGGCCGCCGACAGCCGGGTGGCAAGCACCGATGTCCAACCTTTCATGATCGGAACGCTGGAGGCCTGGGCCCTGCGCGACGGCGGCCTTGAGGCGCCGAACGACGGCTCGGTGCTGGCCATGGGCGAGCCCAAGGCCGACGTCGATGCCCTGCTGACCGCGGCCGGGGTCCCCACCGATCCGTTGAGCCTCAGCATCCAGCCGATGCTGCTGAAGACCGGCGACCGGGTGGTGCTGTTCGATACCGGGGCCGGTGCGGCCTTTGGCGAGGCCGGCGGCAAGCTGGCGGCCAGCCTGGCGACCGCCGGCGTGACCCCCGACCAGATCACCGACATCCTGATCAGCCACGCGCACGGCGACCATGTCGGCGGACTGGTCAACAGCGACGGCACCCTGACCTATCCCAATGCGCGCATCCGTATGGCCGCCGAGGAATGGGAGGCCTGGCAGGCCAGCGGCGCCATGCCTGAGCTGGTGGCGGCCATCGCGCCGAACGTCGAGACCTTTGCCGACGGCGCCGAGGTGGTGCCAGGCGTCACGGCTGTGCCGATCGACGGCCACACCCCCGGGCACACGGCCTTTGAGGTGGCGTCGGGCGAGGACCGCCTGCTGTACATCGGCGACGCGGCCCACCACCATGTGATCTCTGTGCAGCGGCCTGACTGGACCATCCAGTTCGACGGCAAGCCGGAGATGGCCGAGGCCAGCCGCGCGGCCCTGTGGCAGCGGGCCGCCGACGAGAACCTGCGCCTCTATGCCGTGCACTTCCCCTGGCCGGGGATCGGGCATGTGCGGCGTCAGGGCGAGACCTTCGTCTGGGAGGCGGAAAGCGCCGCCTCGCACCAGGCCCAGCATTGACTCCGGAGGGCGAGGCCGTCATAAGCCCCGCCTTCACGTCCCGTCGCAAGACCGGGGCGGGATTGATGACGGATGATGCGTGGACCGCCGTTGAGATCGCATTCCCAATATCGGGGATGCCGGGCCGCATCGCGATAGAGAGCTACATATGTCCAAGCGCCACAGCGCCAAATACAAGATCGATCGGGCCATGGGTGAGAACCTGTGGGGCCGGTCCAAATCCCCGGTCAACAAGCGTTCGTACGGCCCCGGCCAGCACGGCCAGCGCCGCAAGTCCAAGGTCTCTGACTTTGGCCTGCAGCTGAAGGCCAAGCAGAAGCTGAAGGGCTATTACGGCAACATCACCGAAAAGCAGTTCGCCAAGACCTATGAGGAAGCCGCCCGCCGCAAGGGCAACACCTCGGAACTGCTGATCGGCCTGCTGGAATCGCGTCTGGACGCCGTCGTCTACCGCGCCAAATTCGTCCCGACCGTCTGGGCGGCCCGTCAGTTCGTCAGCCACGGCCACGTGACCGTCAACGGCAAGAAGGTCGACATCGGCTCGTACCGCGTGAAGGTCGGCGACGTCGTCGAGATCAAGGAAAAATCGCGCAGCATGGCGCTGGTCCTTGAGGCCATGCAGTCGGGCGAGCGGGACATTCCGGACTATCTGGAAGTCGGCGATCGCGGCTTCTCGGTGCGCTGGGTGCGCGTGCCGGAACTGGCCGATGTGCCGTTCCCGGTGAAGATGGAACCCAACCTGGTCGTCGAATACTACTCGTCCTGATTGGGGCGCTATGCTCGTGACGCGGTCACTCGCGACTTGAGCGCAAGACCAGAATATGCGCTCAAGCAGCGAGGTTCCGTGGACCGAGCGTTAGCGCAAGAATTTGGGCCTCGGAGCGATCCGGGGCCCTTTTTCGTGGACGAAGGCCGGTTCGGGGATGCCACGGGCCGCGAATTGAGGCAGAGTTGACGCTTGGGAAAGGCGCGGGGGCAGGCCATGTCACCACATCGAACACATGTCGGTCTGATCGGGACGCTGGCCCTGTGCGCCCTGATGCTGTCGGGGTGCGCGCGCCTGTCGGACTGGCTGACCGGATACCCGGAGGTCGAGGATGGCCCCGGCGTGGTCGAGCCGATCCGCGCCGCCGCCGTCGGTCAGGACACCGTCCTGTTCTGGATCAGCAGCAATGGCTGCACCGAAAAGAGCGATCTGGTACCCGTGGTGCGCGAGACCTATGACGGCGCGCGCGTCACCCTGCGCCGGGTGCGGGACGATTCCTGCACCGATCCGGCAAAGGACGGCGTCGAACTGCGCTGGAGCTTTGAGGAGATGGGGCTGGAGCCGGGCACCCGGCTGCAGGTCACCAATCCGTATCGCCCCGCCCAGGGCTGAGATCCGGCGCTGCGCCCCGCAGTCCATTGAGGATTATTCACGTGCATCCGTGCGCGGAGGGGGCGAAAACAGGCGGCGTTTCGCTCACTCACATCCTTCGGGGGATATCACCATGCTTCGCCGTCTGACCCTTATGGCCGCCATCGCCGCCCTCAGCACCCCGCTGCTGGCCGGCTGCATCATCGTCGCCACCGACAAGCCCGACACCCAGGTCATCCAGACCCCCGCCCACGAGGACTGAGGGCGAACCCTAACGGTTCAGGCGTTCCCAGGTTTCGACGCAGGTTGAGATCCGCTCGGCCGCCTCGGTCGAGCGGTCCTCGGCGACGTGGCGGCGGGCGAGAGCCGACTGTTCGCTTTCGAGGGCGGTGACGTCGGCGGGTTCCATTTCGGCGCGCCAGGTGCCCACGCCGCCGGCCATATCGACCAGGGTGCGGTTGATGGTTTCAAGCTGCTCGTCGGCATCGGTCGCCGCCGGATCGACGAGCGCCGCCATGATGCGGTCGGCAAAGGCCGGATCGCCGTTGAGGATCTGGTTGTTCAGCACGGTGAAATAGGTCGCGCAGCCCACCGCCTCGCTGCGGAGCTCTTCGGTGTTTCCGGTGCAGGCCGCGAGCCCGCCCGACATCATCACCCCGATCAGCAGCGTCGGCACGATCCGTCGCATCCGGTACCTCATCATAGCCACCCCAAGCCGATGATCGTTCACGCAAAGGCCCGTCGGTTCAAGCCTTTTCCGCCCTCGGTCCCGCGCAAAAAGGTCAGACCGTCGCCAGGAAAGGGGCGATCATCTCGCCCGCGATCCGGTGGGGGCGCAGGGTGCGGGCGTCCACGAGGCACCATTCGGATACCCCCTGGGCGCACAGGCGGCCCTGGCCGTCCTCGATACGGACATAGCGGTTGAAGCGGGGCCCCTGCGGGTCACCGACCCAGGTGCGGGCGACGATGCCCGTGGCGCCAGGCTCGATCCCGCGCAGATAGTCGACCTCGTGCCGCAGGGCGACCCACGACCAGCGGGCGCGCGTGGCGTCATCAAACCGGGCATTCCAGTGGGCGGTGCCGGCGTCCTGCAGCCAGCCGACATAGACCACATTGTTGACGTGGCCATTGGCGTCGATGTGTTCGGGACGCACCTCAAGCGGGACGACGAAGACCTCGCGGTCCTCGCGCGGGACCAGCGGCGCCCGGGCCATCAGGCGTCCGCGTCGCCGAGCGGCACGCCCTTGTCGGTCATCAGGGTGATCAGCTCACCGGCCTGGAACATCTCGCGGACGATGTCGGACCCGCCGACGAACTCGCCCTTCACATACAGCTGGGGAATGGTCGGCCAGTCGGTAAAGGCCTTGATACCCTCGCGCAGGCCATCGTCCTGCAGCACATCGACGCCGACGAAGGGGGCGCTGAGGTGATCGAGGATCTGAACCGCCTGGGCCGAGAAGCCACAGCGCGGCGCATCCGGCGTGCCCTTCATGAACAGCACCACGGGGTGATCGGCGATGGTCTTGGCGATGAAATCGCGCACGGGGTCGGCGGCAGTGTCGGTCGCAGTGTCGGTCACGGGGAGATCCCTCTTCAGCAGGCCTGTGAGCTAGGAGCCCCCGAAGCCCGGGTCAAGGGCAGGATCAGGCTGCGGCCGTGCCGAACCGGGCCATTTCGATCTGGGCCGGCAGGCCGGGCGGCAGATCGCGCTCGGGCACCTGGGCCAGGTCGTTGACGCGCTCGTCGGTCGTGGCGCTGATCATGACGCTGGAGATCGACGGATCGACCAGGGCATAGCCGAGGCAGATCTGCTCGGCCGTCCAGCCCTGCGTGCGGTGCAGAAAGGCGAAGGTGCCCATCCCCTTGAGCGGTGTGTCGGGCGTGCGCGGGCGCCCCAGCCCGAACAGGCCGCGCTTGGGCGCATGCACCGTCTCGGCCTTCTTCGGCGTGTCGAGGCTGTCGGGGAAATAGCCATAGCCCAGGATGGCCATGTCGCGCTCGCGCGCATGGCGGATCCGCGACTGGATACGCCAGTCGGAATTGACGTGGAACGGCGTGGCCAGCACATCGAAGGCGCCGGTCGAGACATAGGTGTCCATGACCTCGCCCTCGCCCGCCACGCCCAGCAGGCGGACGCGCTCGGACGCCCGCAGTGCCTTGAGCGCATGCAGGGTGGACTGCGCCAGCTCATGCTCTTCAGGCTCGTCCAGAAGGGCAAGGTCGATATGGCCGAGGCCCGAGACGTGCAGCACCCGGTCCATGGCGTGGGTCATGCCCTCGGCCGAGAAATCGCGCTGCGAACCGCGCCGGCCGTCGCCCGTGCCCAGCATCAGGGTGACGCACACCAGCTTGCGGTCGACGTGGCTGAGCGCCTGTCCGACGACATCGGCCAGCACCGGATCGGCGGTCTCAAGCCGGAAGCTGTTGATGCCGGCCTCAAGCCCCGCATAGATCAACGACTGGGCAGCCTCGAAACCGCGCGTCAGGGCCGTGTGGCCGAGGCTGAGCGTCAGGGACGAGACGGCCGTGCCCGCATAGCCGAAGGGACGATAACGCATGGCTCAGCCCTTTCCTTCCGGGGCCGCGGTCTCGAGCGCGAGAGCGTGCAGTTCGCCGCCCATCCGGCCCTTGAGCGCGGCATAGACCATCTGATGCTGTTTCACCCGGCTGTGGCCGGCGAAAGCCTCGGCAACGACGCGGGCGCGGTAGTGATCCCCGTCGCCGGCCAGGTCGACGATATCGATCTCGGCGTCCGGAAAGGCTTCCAGAAGGTGCGATCTCAGACTTTCGGCGGACATGGGCATGGGAGAAACCTGATTATTCGCCACCCCTCATGCCTCATAAACCTTAATGTCCGGCTACGTTCCGACACGCTTCAGCAGGATCACGGGATCGCCCTTGTAGGTGGTCTCGGCATAGGGGACGAAGCCCAGCCGTCCGGCCAGCGCCAGAGATGGGCCGTTGTCGGGGCTGATCATACAGACCAGGCGGTCGGCCTTCAGGTGCTGCTCCGCCCAGGCGACCACAGCGGCGGCGGCCTCGAACGCCATACCCTTGCCCTGAAAGGTCGGCGACAGGCCCCAGCCGATTTCGGGCGCATCGAAGGCGGGCTCGACAATGCGCTGGTAGTTCAGCAGGCCGACGCTGCCGACATAACGACCGTCATCGCGGGTACGGATCGTCCAATTGCCATAGCCCATGACCTGCCAGTGGCCGATGTCGCGCAGCAGGCGGAACCAGGCCTCTTCGGCATTCAGGGCCTGGGGGAAGATGTGGCGGAAGAAGCCCGGGTCGGCCAGCAGGGCGCACAGGTCAGCGTAGTCCCCCACTGCCACCGGGCTGAGGATCAGACGGTCGGTTTCGATCACGGGGCTCATGAAAACAGGCTTTCGGCGCGGACCAGCCGGGTGTCGCCCGCCGCATCGGTGACGGCATAGGTGAAGCCGGGGCGCAGGGCATATGCTCCGGCGCGGCCCTGACGATCCAGCGCCAGCAGGGCGACCTGATGATCGGCGATACGGTCGCCCCGCAGCCGGGCGAGGCGCTCGATCACCCGCTTGCAGGCGGCATCGGGATCCAGCCCGGCGCGCATGGCCTCGACCACGGCATGGGCGCCGGACACGCGCAGGATGTCCTCGCCCACGCCGGTGCCGGTGGCCGCGCCCACCTCGTCATCGACCGACAGGCCGGCGCCGGGGATGGGGCTGTCGCCGACCCGGCCGCGCATCTTGAAGGCCATGCCCGAAGTGGTGCAGGCCCCGGCCATGGCTCCCGCAGCATCCATGCCGAGAATGCCGATGGTGTCGTGATCGGAGGCCCCGCCGGGCCAGTCGGTGTTCTCGCTGTTGGCGCGGGGGGCATAGTCCGAGGTCTCCAGCCAGCGTCGCCAGGCAGCCTCGGCTTCGGGGGTCAGAAGGCGGGTGGTCTCGAACCCCTGATCCAGCGCAAAGGCGCGGGCCCCCTCACCCACCAGAATGACATGGGGCGTGGCCTCCATCACGCGGCGGGCGACCGAGACGGCATGGACGATGTCCTCCAGGGCGCAGACCGAGCCCATGTCTCCTCGCCCGTTCATGATGACGGCGTCCAGCGTGACGTGGCCCTCCCGGTCCGGGAAGCCGCCGATGCCGACCGAGGCATTGGTGACATCAGCCTCGGCCACCCGGGCGCCCGCCTCGACCATGTCGAGGGCCGAACCGTTCGCCTCCCGTACGGCATGGGCGGCGGCATTGGCCGGGACGCCGAAGTCCCAGGTCGAGACCAGCACGGCGGACCGCGCGTCAGAACGAGCGATCCCGGTGGCGGCCGCCGCCGTTGCGGTCCCGGCCAGCACGGCCCTGCGCGACGGGCCGCTCACATCAGCCCCAGTTGCTTGAAGCTGGCCACGCCCTTGCGACCGACGATCAGGTGGTCGTGGACATCGACGCCGAGGGCGCGGGCGGCCTCGATCACCTGGCGGGTCATGTCGATGTCGGCGCGGCTGGGCGTGGGGTCGCCGGAGGGGTGGTTGTGGACGATGATCATGGCCTTGGCCGACAGCTCGAGCGCGCGGCGAACGACCTCGCGCGGATAGACGGGGGCGTGGTCGACCGTGCCCCGGTTCTGGATCTCGTCGAGGATCAGCTGGTTGCGGTTGTCGAGATACAGCACCCGGAACTGCTCGCGCGGTTCGTGCTGCAGGCTGAGCCGGACGTAGGACAACAGCGAGGTCCAAGACGATATGACCGGGCGGTTGACGGCCTCCTCACGCGCGACGCGGCGGGCGACCTCATGCAGGGCGGCGATGTCGAGGGCGGTCTCGGCGCCGATGCCCTTGGTTCGCCCCCGCGTGTCCTCGGCCTTGACCGTCATCAGATCCTCGACCGAGGCAGCCAGCACGGCCGCCAGCGACCCGAACCGGGCCAGCAGGGCCTTGGCGATCGGCTTGACGTCGCCCTGCGGCTGGCTGCGGAACAGGAACAGCTCCAGCAGCTCATAGTCGGGCAGATGGTGGATGCCGGCCCCGCGCGCCCGCTCCCTCAGCCGCTCGCGATGACCGGCATGATGGGGCGCTTTGGGTTTTTCCGGTGGCTGTTCCAGCATGGCCTTCCCCGTCCTCGGAGGAAGGCTAGCCTCAGAATGTCGGGCGGAACAGGCCTGCGGGGCTGGCCGTGAAGATTTCCACGCCGTCTTCGGTGACGCCGACGCTGTGCTCGCACTGGGCCGACAGCGACTTGTCGCGGGTGACCGCCGTCCAGCCGTCGGACAGCACCTTCACCTGCGGCTTGCCCAGATTGACCATGGGCTCGACGGTGAAGAACATGCCGGGCTTGAGCACCGCGCCCTCGCCCCGACGGCCATAGTGCAGGACATTGGGGCTGTCGTGGAACAGGCGGCCGATCCCGTGGCCGCAGAAGTCGCGCACCACGCTCATGCGCTGATCCTCGACCAGACGCTGGATGGCATAGCCGATGTCGCCAAAGGTATTGCCCGGCTTGATCTGGGCCAGGCCGACCTCGAGCGAGTCATAGGTGACCTCGATCAGGCGGCGGGCGCGGGTGTTGATCTCGCCAACCGCATACATGCGGCTGGAATCGCCATGCCAGCCGTCGACGATGACGGTGTGGTCGATGTTGACGATGTCGCCGTCCTTGAGAACCTTGTCGCCGGGAATGCCGTGGCAGACGACGTGGTTGATCGAGGTGCAGATGGTCTTCTCATAGCCCTTGTAGCCGAGGCAGGCCGGGACGGCGCCGTGGTCGAGGGTGAACTCGCGGATGCGGTCGTCCAGCTCGCCGGTGGTCACGCCGGGCTTGACGTAGTCGCCGATCATGTCGAGCGCTTCGGCGACCAGACGGCCGGCGGCGCGCATGCCCTCGAACCCCTCCTCGTCGTAGAGGCGGATTTCATTGGTGCGGACGAAAACGTCTCCGTCCATATCCTGGGCTTCATACATGCGGGGCGTCCCGGTAAGTCAGTTTCGGCGCGACAGTCCGGCAGGAACCGCGCCATCAGAAAAGAAGGTCACAATGAGGATAGCACGAATGCCCGCCATGCCGCGACCGATGCCGGGCCATATCGGCCCTTCAGCCCCTGTGTGCAAGGCGGAGGGCCTGCGATGACCGAGGCGACCTCTCCCACGGCGGCCGTCCTGATCATCGGTGACGAGATCCTGTCGGGCCGGACGAAGGACACCAATCTGAACACCCTGGCCCGGTTTCTGACCGCGCTGGGCATTGATCTGAAGGAGGCGCGCACCGTCGGTGACACGCGCAGCCAGATCATCGACGCCGTCCGGACCTTGTCGGCGGGACACGACTATCTGTTCACGACAGGAGGCATCGGGCCGACCCATGACGACATCACCGCCGACTGTGTGGCTGAGGCGATGGGCGTCGCCCTGCCCGAGAATGCCGAGGCCATGGCCATCCTGGAGCAACGCTATGGCGATGAGCTGAACGACGCCCGTCGGCGGATGGCCCGCATCCCGGAGGGCGGCTCCCTGATCGCCAATCCTGTGACCGATGCGCCGGGGTTCCAGATCGGCAATGTGTTCGTCATGGCCGGGGTGCCGAAGATCATGACCGCCATGCTGGATGATGTGCCCCCGCGCCTGCGGGTCGGGGCGATCACCCATGCCCGGACGCTGAAGGTCGAAGGCGTCGGCGAGGGCGATGTCGCCGAGCTGCTGACGGCCGCCGCCGATGCCAACCGAACCCTGAGCTTTGGCAGTTATCCCTTCGGACACGGCACGGTGGGGGAATACGGCACCCAGCTGGTGGTGCGGGGTCGTGACGCCGTCGCCCTGTCGGCTGCTGTGGAGGCGCTGAAGGAGGCGGTCGAGGTCACCCTGGCGGACCGGGGCGTCCGGGTGTTCGAGGTCCAGCCCGAAGGATAGCCCCCCAAAACGACACCACCGCCGTGACCGGGGGCCACGGCGGTGGGTTGAAGTCTATCGACCGTCTGGTCGGTTCCGGTTCGGCCCGGTCTCTCGCGAGGAGAGGCCGGGCCGGTCCGGAAGCCGGATCAGAAGTTGATGTCGATGGTCGCGCGCCGGTTCAGCGGCTCACGGACACCGTCAGCGGTCGGACGGGCCAGG
>Ga0209066_10007051_pt1 | contig 11265 bp, 10 predicted proteins | sample All_14_2_FD_187198 | JGI IMG/M metagenome (GOLD analysis project Ga0209066, IMG submission 187198) | Freshwater microbial communities in response to fracking from Pennsylvania, USA - Allegheny Zone_MetaG_DW_15 (SPAdes) (version 2) ... | reverse complement strand
TGCCGCATGGCATCGAGGTGATCGGTTTTGCCGAAGAAGAAGGCCAGCGCTTCAAGGCCACCTTCCTGGGCTCAGGCGCGCTGATCGGCGCATTCGACCCCGCCTGGCTGGATCAGCAGGATGCCGACGGCATCAGCATGCGGCAGGCCATGCAGGCCGCCGGCTTGCCCGCGACCATGGCGGGCATCACAGCGATCCAGCGCGACCTGAGCCGCTACCTCGGCTTTGTCGAAGTGCACATTGAACAAGGCCCCTGGCTGGACGAGATCGACCAGCCGCTGGGCGTGGTCACCGCCATCAACGGCAGCGCCCGCTTTGCCGGCGAGATCATCGGCCAGGCCAGCCACGCCGGCACCACCCCCATGGACCGGCGCAAGGATGCGGCAGCGGCGGCAGCCGAGTTGCTGCTCTATGTCGAGCAACGGGCGGCGCAGGATGCCCAATCGCCTCAAGGTCCCTCCGTGGGCACGGTGGGCGTGCTGAACGTGCCTTCGGGTTCGATCAACGTCGTGCCGGGCCGGTGCCAGTTCTCGCTGGACTTGCGCGCACCCACCAACAGCCAGCGCGATGCCCTGGCGCAGGATGTCACCCAGCAGTTGCAGCACATCTGCGAGCGGCGTGGCCTGCGCTACTCGCTGGCGCAAACGCTGCTGGCCACTGCCGCGCCATCCAGCCCGGCCTGGCAGGCCCGTTGGGAAGCGGCCGTGTCCAGCCTGGGTCTGCCGGTCTTCAAACTGCCCAGCGGCGCCGGCCATGACGCCATGAAACTGCACGAAGCCATGCCCCAGGCCATGCTGTTTGTGCGTGGCGGCAATGCCGGCATCAGCCACAACCCGCTGGAGACCATCACCAACGACGACGCCCAGCTTTGCGTGGACGCCTTCATGCACCTGCTGGAAAACCTATGAGCACCCACAGCACCGACCCGCGCCAGGCGCACTACCAGCAACTCGACCAATGGATCGACGCCCACTTCGATGACGAAGTGCGCTTTCTGCAGGCGCTGGTGCAGGTCCCCACGGACACACCGCCGGGCAACAACGCGCCGCACGCCGAACGCACCGCCGCCTTGTTGCGCGATTTCGGCTGGCAGCCCGAGGCTCATGCCGTACCTGACGACGAGGTCAAGGCCTATGGCCTGCAAAGCCTGACCAACCTCATCGTGCGACGCCGCTTTGGCGCCGGTGGCCGCACCGTGGCGCTCAATGCCCATGGCGACGTGGTGCCGCCAGGTGAAGGCTGGACGCACCCACCCTATGGCGGCGAGGTGGTGGACGGCAAGCTCTACGGCCGCGCATCGGCGGTGAGCAAGAGCGACTTCGCCACCTTCAGCTTTGCCTTGCGCGCACTCGAAGCCCTGTCGGCACAGGCCCAGGCACCCGCGCTGCACGGTAGCGTCGAGCTGCACTTCACCTACGACGAAGAGTTCGGCGGCGAACTGGGCCCGGGCTGGCTGCTGCGCCAAGGCCTGACCCAACCTGACCTGTTGATTGCCGCCGGCTTCAGCTACGAAGTGGTCACCGCCCACAACGGCTGCCTGCAGATGGAGGTCACCGTGCATGGCTTGATGGCGCATGCCGCCATCCCCCACACGGGCATCGACGCCCTGCAAGGCGCCGTCGCCATCCTCAACGCCCTGTACGCGCGCAACACCGTTTACCAGGGCATCCTGTCCAAGGTGCCGGGCATCAAGCACCCCTATCTGAACGTGGGGCGCATTGAAGGCGGCACCAACACCAATGTGGTCCCTGGCAAGGTGGTGCTCAGGCTGGATCGCCGCATGATCCCCGAAGAAAACGCAGCCGAGGTAGAAGCCGAAATCCGCCAGGTCATCACCGATGCGGCAGCCAGCTACCCTGGCATCCAGGTCGACATCAAGCGCCTGCTGCTGGCCCACTCGCTGCAGCCTCTGGCGGGCAACGCGCCTTTGGTGAGCGCCTTGCAGCGTCATGGCGAAACCGTCTTCGGGCAGCCCATTCCCACCAGCGGCACCCCGCTCTACACCGACGTGCGTCTTTACTGCGCACAAGGCATCCCTGCCGTCATCTACGGCGCAGGCCCCCGAACGGTGTTCGAGTCCAACGCCAAGCGTGCCGACGAACACCTGGTGCTCGAAGACTTGCGCAAGGCGACCAAAGTCATCGCGCGCAGCCTGCTGGACCTGCTGAGCGATGCACCGCCTCACGGATAATGTGCACCGAACAGCATGGGTGGCCGTGCTGAGCAGTACACAGGGCCATGATCGTCTACGAAGTCAACAAGAGCGGGCACAGATTCGGCGCGGCTGTCTTGCTGTGCCTGATCGCTTTGGGCCTGGCCTGGTGGGCCTGGCCTGAGCAGAACGCAGAAGAAGTGCAGGCCCATGCACCCGCCGGCGTCAACTTGCACAACACGGCGCGCGACACGGCGCAAAACGTCACGCCAGCGCCGGACGACACCGGCATGTCCACCCCTTTGCGCTTTGAAGCCGATGGGCGCCCCAGCGAGGTAACGCCAGATGACTGGCTGGCGCTCAGCCACGCCCTGGCCGGCGTCCACCAGGGTCAGCTGGCGGCCACGCGCATCGTTGACTACCTGGCTTACCAGCAAGACTTCGAGCGCTGGCAGTCCCTGGACGGCCCGTCAACGGAAACCCTGCGCCGGCACATGGCCCAGGCCCTGCTGAGCCAGTTGCCAGAGCGCCTGGCACGCGGCGACTTCACGCCCGCCGAAGCCACCATGATGGGCACCGTGCTGATTGCCGAGATCGAGGTGGACGACGGGGCGCGGCAAAAGCGCATCGACACCTGGAACAAGCAGATCCTGAACAAGGTCAACCAGCCGGGTGCCGACAGCCTGGCGCCCGAGCGGGACCGGCTCACCCTGCTCAAGCGCAAACAGTCGGAGGCGTTTTCAGACTGGCAGATCAGCAACTCTGCCAGGCGAGACGCCGAACGGCTGGCGCAAGGCATGCTGAACGCCCAGCGCTGGTACGACAGCGGCGCCCCCGAATGAGACAATTGGCGCACCATGACCGCGTCCCAGCCAACTCCTACGGGCCCTGCCCTCGTCCACACCTCCTTCTACCAGTTCGTTCGCCTGGACGACCCGGATCGGGTGGTAGATGTCCTGCGTGAGCTGGTCGCGCCCCTGACGGGCAGTGTGCTGGTGGCCGAAGAAGGCATCAGCGGCGCCCTGGCTGCATCGGCTGATTTGCTCGACACGTTCGAGCACGCCCTGCGCCACGACCCCAGGCTGCAAGGCTGGTTTGCCCACATCACCTTCAAGCGCAGCGCCTGCCAGACCCGCCCCTTCTGGAAAGTGCGCGTGCACCGCAAACGCGAGATCGTCGCCCTCGGCCTGGCCGGTGTCACCGGCGCCATCCCGGACCGCAGCAGCGGCCAGCACCTCAGCCCCCAGCAATGGCGTGAACTCATCGCGCAGGACAACGTCGTCGTCATCGACAACCGCAACAGCTTCGAGTACCGCCTGGGCCGCTTCAAGAACGCCATCGACCCCAGCGTGGACAACTTCCGCGACTTCCCTGACTACGTGCAGGCCCACGCTGCGCAATGGAAAGACGAGGGCAAGCGCGTGGCCATGTACTGCACGGGCGGCATCCGCTGCGAAAAAACCAGTGCCTGGATGCAGCAATTCGGCCTGGACGTCTACCAGCTCGATGGCGGCATCCTGAACTTCTTCCAAAGCCTGCCGGATGCCGACAAGGACTGGCAAGGCGAGTGCTTCGTGTTCGACAACCGCATTGCCATCGACACCCATCTGCAAGAAACGCCCACCACGGCCGAAGACGTCTACAACGACAGCCCGGACGAGGCCTGGCGCCTGACCCGCGCCCACCGCCTGGATTCGGTCACGCCCAAGTCCGGCAGTGGTGAGCCCGCCGACCACAGCTGATCACAGGCCGCGCGCCCCGCCCCCCATGCTGCCCACCAAAGAAGGCGTCAGCCCCAGTTGTGTGGCCCTGCCCCACGGGCCATGGGACACGGTGCTGGCCTACCTGGCCCACCGCCTGCCAGCGCTGAGCCTCGCGGACTGGGCAGAACGCATGCGCCTGGGCGAGGTGGTTGACGCACAGGGCCTGGCCGTGCCCCCCGATGCCGCCTACCGTCCCCACACCAAGCTGTACTACTGGCGCAGCTTGCCGTTCGAGCACCCGGTGCCGTTCGAAGAGCGCGTCGTTTTTCAAGACGAGCACCTGGTCGTGGCCGACAAGCCGCACTTCCTGTCTGTCACGCCCAAGGGTCGCTACCTGCAAGAGACGCTGCTGGTGCGCCTCAAGCGCAAGCTGGGCATCGACACCCTTACGCCCATGCACCGCATCGACCGTGAAACCGCCGGGCTGGTGGTGTTCACGGTGCAGCCGCACACACGCCACGCCTACCAGTCGCTGTTCAGAGACAAACTCGTGAGCAAAACCTACGAGGCCATCGCCCCGATCAGGCCCGATCTGACGCTGCCCCTGGTGCGCCAGTCCAGACTGAGTGAGAGCGCACACTTCATGGCCATGCACGAGACGGCAGGCCCGCCCAATGCCGAGACGCGCATCGAACTGATCGAGTCCAGCGAAGGCTGGGGTCGCTACCGCCTGCTGCCCGTCACGGGCCAGAAGCACCAGTTGCGCGTGCACATGATGGCCCTGGGCGTGCCCATCCTGCACGATCAGATCTACCCGGTTCTGCAGCCCAGCCCACCGCCCGAGGCGCCGCCAGATTTCAGCCGGCCTTTGCAGTTGCTGGCGCAGTCACTGTCGTTCACCGACCCCATCACGGGCCAGTTGCGGGCGTTTCACTGCGGGCGCAGCCTGAGCCTGAGCACGGCCACAGCGCTCAACGCTGCGCCATGACCTCGCCCATGCGGATGGGTTTGGTGGGCGCCCAGCCCGGGTTGAAGGCCAGCGGCCCCTTGGGGAACAGCATCACCACGGTCGAGCCCAGCAAAAAGCGCCCCATCTCGTCGCCCTGCTTGAAGCTGATGGCCTTGTCCTCATAGCGCCATTCGCGCACCTGCCGGCTGCGCGGCGGGTTGACCACACCGTGCCACACCGTGGCCATGCTACCCACGATGGTGGCACCCACCAGGGTCAGCACAAAAGGCCCGTTAGCCGACTCGAACACGCACACCACGCGCTCGTTGCGGGCAAACAAGCCAGGCACACCCCGCGCGGTGGCAGGGTTCACTGAAAACAGGTCGCCCGGCACATAGATCATGCGTGTCAGGCGCCCATCGCAGGGCATGTGGATGCGGTGGTAGTCCTTGGGGCTGAGGTAGAGCGTGGCGAAGTGGCCGTCTTCAAACTGCGCGGCCAACTGGCGGTCGCCCCCCACCAGGGTGGTGGTGCTGTAGTCATGGCCCTTGGCCTGGAAGATCTGGTCCTTGCGGATGGGGCCGAACTGGCTGATGGCGCCGTCCACCGGGCTGATCAGGTCGGCTTGCGCCAAGGGGCGCGCACCTGGCTTCAAGGGCCGCGAGAAAAACGCATTGAAGCTGGGGTAACTGGCGATGTCGCTGTTGGCGGCCTCGCTCATGTTGACGCCATAGCGGCCCACAAACCAGGCAATGAAGCGCGTGGTCAGGCCACCGCCCTTCAAGGAAGCCAGCGTACCAGCCAGCGACGTCAAGGCCTGTTTGGGCAAAACATACTGCGACAACACGAAAAGACGATCAGACACCGGGCCCCCAAACTGGGTTGAAAGGGGGGCATTTTATCGTTGCGCCCTCACCTCACCTGCCCACAAAGACCCTCGGCCACCGAAAGCCACCGGGCTACGTCGCACAATGTCTGCTGATCACGTTCCACACGCACCACGACTGGAGCCCCGCCCATGCCCCGACGCCCCATCGCCCTGCTTGCCGCCACGCTGCTCAGCGCCATCGGCGCACTGGCAGTCAGCCAGGCCGCCCTCGCCGCCGACAAGTTCACCTACGTCACCAACTGGTACGCCCAGGCCGAACATGGCGGCTTCTACCAGGCGCAGGCCACGGGTCTGTATGCCAAGGCCGGGCTGGATGTCACGATCAAGATGGGGGGCCCCCAGGTCAACCTGATGCAATTGATGCTGGCCGGCCAGGCCGACTGCATCATGGGCTACGACGTGCAGACCATCCAGGCCTGGGAAAAGGGCATCCAGGCCGTGACCGTGGCCGCCGCCTTTCAGAAGGACCCAGCTGTCATCATTGCCCACCCCGATGTCACGCAGTTCGAACAACTCAAGACGCGGACCCTGCTGATCGGCAGCGCTGGCCTGATCACCTACTGGCCCTGGCTCAAGACCAAGTACGGCTTCACCGATGCCCAGGTGCGGCCCTACAACTTCAGCATCCAGCCCTTTCTGGCTGACAAGCAGATCGCGCAGCAAGGCTACCTGGCATCCGAGCCCTACTCCATCGAAAAGGTCAGCCAGATCAAGCCCACCGTGTTCATGCTGTCAGACCTGGGCTGGCCGCCCTACGCTACCACCATCGTGTGCACCACCGAGACCGTGAAGAAGCGCCCCAAGCAGGTCGCGGCCTTCGTGCGCGCCTCGATGGCAGGCTGGAAGAGCTACCTGGGTGCCAACCCCAGCCCTGGCAACGCCCTGATCAAGCTGGACAACCCGAACATGACCGACGACCTGATCGCCAACGGCATCGCCAAGCTGAAGGCCTACGGCGTGGTGACCGGGGGCGACGCGGCCAGGCTGGGCATCGGCATCGTCACCGACGAGCGCATGAAGCAGACCTACGACCTGCTGGTGCAGCACAAGCTGCTGGACCCGAGCAAGGTCGACATCAAGAAAACCTACACCACCCAGTTCGTCAAAGACCTGAAGGTCATGCCTTGAGTGTGCCGGCCATCGACATCCAGGCGGTAGAACAGGTCTACCCCAACGGCGTGCGTGCGCTGCAGCCGGTGTCCCTCACGGTTCAGCAGGGCGAGTTCATTACCTTGCTGGGCCCCTCGGGCTGCGGCAAGAGCACGCTGCTCAAAATGATCGCCGGGCTGCTCAAGCCCACGGCAGGCCACATTCACCTGTCTGGTCACCCGCTGTCATTCGTGTTCCAGGACGCCACGCTGATGCCCTGGGCCGATGTACGTACCAACGTGCGCCTGCCGCTGGACCTGGCGGGCGTGCCCCGCGCCCAGGCTCAGGCCCAGGTCGATCAGGCGCTGCAACTGGTCGGGCTGTCCGGCTTTGCGTCGCAGCGCCCTCGTGAGTTGTCGGGCGGCATGCAGATGCGCGTGTCCATCGCGCGCGGCCTGGTCACCCAACCGCGTCTGCTCTTGATGGACGAGCCCTTCGGGGCGCTCGATGAAATCACCCGCAACCGGCTGGACGCCGATCTGCTGGCGCTGTGGCGGCAACAAGGCTTGAGCGTGGTCTTCGTGACCCACAGCATCACCGAAGCGGTGTTCTTGTCGACCCGGGTGATCGTGATGGGCGCCCGGCCAGGCCGCATCGTGGCCGACGTGCACATCGCGCAACCCTGGCCCCGTGACGATGCCTACCGTACCTCGCCCGACTTCAACGCCCATGTGCGACAACTGCAGGACGCACTGCAACAGGCCAGCGAGCCCATGCGCGATCCGGTGGGGGCGCGCACATGAAGGCCCTGATGCTGCGCACCATCTGGCCTTCTCTGGTGGCGCTGGTCCTGCTCGGGCTATGGCAAGCCTGGGCGGTCATGGCGGAGGTGCCGTCCTACCTGGTGCCCTCGCCCTGGCTGATCGCGCAGACCCTGGTCAAGGACTGGGCCCTGCTCAGCGGCGCCCTGCTGGTCACCATCAAGATCACGGTGCTGGCGTTTGGCTGCGCGGTGCTGCTGGGCACCCTGATGGCCTTTGCCTTCGTGCAAAGCCGTTGGATCGAAGCGGCGTTCTTCCCGTATGCGGTGCTGCTGCAGGTCACACCCATCGTCGCCATCGCGCCCCTGATCATCATCTGGGTCAAGGACCCGACCGCCTCGCTGGTGGTGTGCGCCACCTTGGTTGCGCTGTTCCCCATCATCTCGAACACCACCATCGGGCTGCGCAGCGTGAACCCGGGCCTGGCGGCCTACTTCCAGTTGCAGGGCGCCACACGCTGGCAGACCTTGCTGCGCCTGCGCATCCCCTCTGCGCTGCCCTACTTCTTTGCCGGGCTGCGCATCGCCGGGGGCCTGGCGCTGATCGGCGCGGTGGTGGCCGAGTTCGTCGCAGGCACAGGCGGCACGGGCACCGGGCTGGCCTACCAGATCCTGCAGTCGGGCTACCAGTTGGACATCCCCCGGCTGTTTGCCGCACTGGTCCTGATCTCGCTCACCGGGGTGGCCGTGTTCGCCGCGCTGGCGGCGCTGTCACGCTGGGTGCTGGGCGGCTGGCACGAGAGCGAGATGTCGCCGCCTTGACATGGCCGCCGACACGGACACGGCCCCCACACCAGCCAGCATCAAGGCCCAGCTCACCGGCTCAGGCACGGGGGCCGACACCAGCACCTCACCTGACGGTGCATTCGCCCCGGTCAGCGTCAAACCCTGGGGCATGTAAATGCGCAGCAAGCCGGTGTTGGAAAAGTCGACGGCACCGGAAGAAGCCCGGACCAGGATGTCATCGCCAACAGGCACCGGCTCAGGCAACTGCGCATACGAATGGGTGGCCACCGCGCCCAGCAGGCTGATCAGAATCAGGTCGTCGCCCTCCGCAATCGGAACCGAGATGCGCAGCGTGGCCAAGAGGTCATCCGGGGCACTGCTGTCGATGCGGGTGCCGGCTGCCCAGACGGTTTCCGGGTAAGACGGGTCGTTGCCAGAAACGCCTGTCAGCGTGTTCTCCAGTTGCGCGTCGATCGTGCCCACCCAGCCGGTCTTGGTGACATTGCTGAACGAGACTGTCGAAGCGTAGTCGTTCACGATACCGGTCAACAGACCGCCGATGTAATGGCTGACCGACAGCGCCCCGGCCAGGGCCAGCCAGGGCTGCCCGACGATGTCCTTGAACGACCCGTGCACCGACATCTCGACCACCGCCGACTGAGGCCCGACGGGCGCAGCACCTTCCGAGGCCTCCACATGGCCGATGAAGATCAACTTGCCATCGACATTCACCAGTCCGGGCGTGGCCGGCCGCCGAACCGTGGTGTCCTGATCCAGCTTGTAGCTGGCGTAGCCCTTGATCGTGCCTTGTGTCTGGTCCAGCTCGACGCTGCTGACCGTTTCATCGCCGTATTGCGACACCACCACCTCTCGGCCAGGGTTCACGCTCAAGGTGTCCTGCGAAGTGGGCGGATACATGGTCTCCTGACCCATGGCATCAATGGGCTGCCTGTAGGCTGCAACCAATGCGTGGGCACCGCTGGCGACCAAGCTCAGAGAAGCGGCCGCCAAGGCTGGCACCAGGCGTGAAAAAGCGCGAGAAGTGGTCTCGTAACCGTGCATGGCCAACCCCTGTTTGATGTGATGGGGCCAACTCTATCCAAGTTGGATGCGGCGTCAACGCGGGGCAACAACCCCGTATCTCACTCGGGATTAAAAGTCAGCGCAACAAAACAAGACGACTGGTCATATTATTTGCCACATGGCCCGCACTGCTGACAAAACCGACATCCCCAACCGCCTGACTCAGGCCGGTTATGCGCTGTTCAACCAGCACGGCTACAACGCCACCGGCATTCAGCAGATCACCGATCAGGCGGGCGTGCCCAAGGGCTCGTTCTACAACCACTTCGACAGCAAAGAAGCCTTTGCCACCCAGATCATCCGCAACTACGCCGACTGGGTGGACAAGGCCTGGCAAAGCGGCATGCTGGATGCGCCGGCGGAACCTGTCGAGGCCATACGGCACCTGTTTGCGCGCTTCACCCAGCACCATGAAGCCACGGGGTGCCAAGGCTGCCTGGTGGGCAACTTCGCTGCTGAGGTGTCCGAATCCAGCGCGGCCTGCCGCGACGTGCTGGGCACCGTGATGGCCAGCTGGCGGGAACGCCTGGCCGAGCTGATCGCACAAGGCCAGGCAGACGGGCAAGTCCGCACCGACATCGGCGCCCTGGCCTTGTCCAGCTTCTTCTGGGATGCCTGGGAAGGCGCGGTATTGCGCATGAAGGTCGAACACGACACCCAGGCTTTGAAAGACGTCGTCAGCTTGATGCTCGACAAGTTCTTTCGCCCTTGAATGCTTTCTCATGCCGCATGAAGCGGCACCACCCCTGTTTCAACCTGGAGCACATTGAATGGGAACTCAGAACACCGTCACCACGGGCGAAGCCCTCTTCCAGCCTTTCAAGCTGGGTGACATCACCTTGGCCAACCGCATCGTCATGGCCCCGCTCACGCGCAACCGCGCCGAGCCCGGCAACGTGCCTGGCCCGCTGACCATCGAGTACTACGCCCAGCGCGCCACGGTCGGCCTGATCATCGCCGAGGCCACACAGGTATCGGCCCAGGCCCAGGGCTACATCGCCACGCCCGGCGTGCACACACCCGAGCAAATCGCCGGCTGGCGCAAGGTCAACAACGAAGTGCACGCCCGTGGCGGCAAGATCTTCGTGCAACTGTGGCACACGGGCCGGATGTCGCACACCGCCTTCCAGCCAGGCGAGCAAGCCCCGGTCGCGCCTTCTGCCATCGCGGCCAAGGCCAAGACCTACATCCCTGGCGCAGGCTATGTCGACACGTCCACGCCCCGCGCGCTTGAAACCGCTGAAATCACCGGCATCGTGAACGACTTCCGCACAGCGGCGCGCCATGCCATCGAAGCCGGCTTTGACGGCATCGAGATCCACGGCGCCCACGGCTACTTGCTGGACGCCTTCCTGCGCGACGGTTCAAACAAGCGCACCGACATCTACGGCGGCAGCATCGAGAACCGCGCCCGCTTCCTGATCGAGGTCATGGCCGCCGTGATAGATGAAATCGGTGCCGACAAGGTGGGTGTGCGCATCTCGCCCGTGTCGCCGGTGAACGACTCCAGCGAGAGCCAGCCTCAGCCCCTGTTCGAGCATGTGGTGCGCGAGCTCAACAAGCTCAAGCCCGTCTACATCCACGTCGTTGAGGGCGCCACAGGCGGCCCGCGCGACAACGCCCCCTTCGATTACGAGGCCCTGCGCCGACTGTATGACGGCGTCTGGATGCTCAACAACGGCTACACCAAGGACATGGCCGAGCAGGCCATCGCATCTGGCAAGGCCGACCTGGTGTCCTTTGGCCGCCTGCTGCTGACCAACCCGGACCTGCCCCGCCGCTTCAAGGAAAACGCGCCATTGAACGAGTTGTTCAAAGATGCGCCGCTGTACGGTGGCACCGGCCCCCACGGCT
>Ga0209066_10007050_pt1 | contig 11265 bp, 5 predicted proteins | sample All_14_2_FD_187198 | JGI IMG/M metagenome (GOLD analysis project Ga0209066, IMG submission 187198) | Freshwater microbial communities in response to fracking from Pennsylvania, USA - Allegheny Zone_MetaG_DW_15 (SPAdes) (version 2) ... | reverse complement strand
CGGCCTCACTGGCGACTATCTGTGGAGCGAGATGGACAAGCCCCGCGAGCGGTTCAGGCCGCTCCGCCTCCATCGGAACGGTCGGGATGCTTAGCGTACGTTTTCGAACATTCTCTCACCGGCCCCCTTCAAAGTGATCGATGCTCATCAGAGAGCGGAAGTCGCGCGCCGGGAGATCGTCCGCGATTTTCAACAGATCCTGATATCGTGCCGAGAGCGTCTCGAAGGCAGCGGCCGAATGGCGACTGTTCTTCCATCGTCTGAAGACCAGCAGAGCTTCTGCGTTCAGCGAGCCATTTTCTCCAAGGGCCCGCGCATAGGCCGATCGAAACAGCCCGATGGCGAAATCCTCAAAGTCGGGCTCGTCGGAATTGTAGCCATAGGCCGCCTTGATCTGGCCCCAGAGGAATTCCGTCAGGTCGGAACGCTCGATTAGCCTCAAGGCATCGTCTTTCCCGCCTGCGAGTTCGCCAAGCAAGGCTTCGACAATCATGTCCAACCCGCCTTCGGCTCCCGCGCATACGGCCAGCATGCGCATCCGCACCATCGTCTGCGTATCCGATGCTTGCAGCACGCGCTTCAGCGCCTCGACGCGAACCTTTGACCGGAAGAATTCGATATGGCCGCGAACGACATCTTCGAACCGCAGGGGTAGGCCCAACTCTGCCAGCCATATGGCCGCTTGGTCCGCTTTGAAGACCGCAGAGGCGAGCTGTAGATCGAGGAGCCAGTTGCCCGCCATCTCAGGCTCGGGCGCGCCTTTGAACAGCAGGAACTTCGTCTGCGGTTCCTGCTTCAGCACGCGATATTTCAGGCCGAACTCGTTGTTGGCGATCTCAAGCTTCGTGACGCCGGACAGGTCGATCGCATCGAACTCAGCCCGCATGTCGCGGTCGGCATCGTACCAGAAGACGAGCCGGTGCTCATCGAACAGCTGGCGGAGACTGGCGGCGATGCGATCACTCATCCGCTGCCTCCAGCCCCTTGATCGGCTTCAGTGCCGCGCCGAACAGCGGATAGTTTCGCTTCACCCCATCATCGAGATCGATCTCGATCTTCGCTTGGGCCAGGGGGAACATGACATCGCGCTCCCATTCCTCGAGCTCCGCGATCTGCTTGCCAACGGTAATCACGCCTTTCGTCGCGCTTGTGCGTTGGGACTGTGTGGCGTCTGGATCGTCGGAGAGCTTTTCGAGCCTTTCGCGCTCGGTGTAGAGCTTGCGGATGAACTCTCGCAGGTAGTCATTCAGGAGCACCGAGACGGTGTCGGGCCGGTAGCGGTGCATGTAGATCAGCGCCTGGAACGTGCCCTTGGGAGAGGCGAACATCCAATAGATCGGGCGCTTCTTGTAGCGCTTCACGTGGTCGTCGTAGAAGGTGCGCGTGAAGTACCTGCGAATATCGCCGATCTGCGCCTCGATGAAGGCGAGGTTCTCGCGGAAGTGCTCATCGCCGAAGGTCACGCGCAGGAACTTGCGGAAACGATCGACGATGTCATCAGCGAACCAGTCGCCATCGAGCACCGGAATGACATTGTCCTCGTCGGGCAGGAAGCTGGAGGCCGGCACGCGGGCGAGGTAGTCGACCAGTGTCTCGCCTTGGTTGGCGAGGACAAGGCCCGGCGCGTCCAAGCTGTAGCGGCCGAACATGCAACCCACGGCAAAGGAGAGAAATTCGGCCATCGTGTCTGTGAGAAGGCGTTTCTCGCGTTCCTCCTCTGTCCCTTTGACACCATAGCGGTAGGCGGGATTGCAGGTAAGGGTGATCTCCTCGACCGGCACCTCGTGGGTCAGTTCGTCCTGCAGACCATAGGCGTCGATGAAGATGCGGTTGTTCTCTTCCTCTAAGAGCCTGATCCGAAAGTTGTTGAGCAATGCCAGCATGTTATGATTCACGCCGTCCTGCGAGAGATGGAGTGATCGATGGCATGGACTGGCATTGCCCGGGCAGAGCATAGCCGCAAAGGACTGCGGTATCCAAGCGACATGACGGACAGGGAATGGTCGCTGATGGCGACTTTCATTCCCCCGGCAAGGAGGGGTGGTCGCCGCCGTAGCACGGACATGCGCGAGGTGGCCAACGCGCTGTTGTATCTGGCCTCGGCCGGATGCGCCTGGCGCTTGCTGCCCAAGTGCTTTCCGCCAGTCTCGACGGTTCGTCGCTATTTCTACGCCTGGCGCGATGCCGGGCTGTTCGAGATCATGAACACGCTGCTGGTCATGAACCTTCGCGAGATCGAGGGGCGCGAGGCCTCACCCAGCGCCGGCGTCATCGACAGCCAGTCGGTCAAAACCACCGAAAGCGGCGGCCCCAGCGGGTATGATGCGGGCAAGAAGATCAAAGGCCGCAAGCGCCACATTCTGACCGATACCTGCGGCTTTCTGATCTCCATCCTTGTCCACACCGCTGATATTCAGGACCGTGATGGCGCCGTTGACGTGCTCAAGGGTGTACGCCGGCGCTTTCCCTGGCTGCGCCACGTCTTCGCCGATGGCGGTTACGCCGGTGACAAGCTCAGGAAAGCACTCACCAGCGCGGGGGATTGGACGATCGAAATCATCAAGCGTTCCGATCAGACCAAGGGCTTCAAAGTCCTGCCCCGCCGTTGGGTTGTCGAACGGACATTCGCCTGGCTGGGCCGCTGCCGCCGTCTCGCCAAGGACTGGGAGGCAACCGTTGCATCTTCAACCGCATGGGCCACGATAGCATCCATCCGAATGCTCATCCGCAGAACCGCAAGGTATTGCTACGCTTGAAGAACTTTCGAATCAGACACTAAGGAATGAATGAAAGGCCGGGGTCGCAGCGATGCGGCCCTGGCCTTTTTCATGCGCCCGCCGCGCGCAAACCGTTGCCGCCAGACCGCGCCGCAGCGCGGCTGCCGGAATGTCTTTTGCTGCCCTGAAAGCGGGCGGCACCCCACGTAGTGCCCCTGCGCGAATCACGGCCCGGCCGGTACGCGAAAGAACGACCGGTGTCAGGCGGAACACCGCATCCGGCATCCCCGCCGATTTAAATGGAAGTAGTTGGTAAACCGAGGCGCAAACACAGGAAATCAGGCCAATTTGTCCGGCAGTCCACCCCGGGGACACTTTCCGACCGGATCAGATAGCCGTCGCGTTCCAGCCCACCGCACCCAAGGAAATCGTTAACAAATTACTACAATTTATATATTTTTCTATTTTTATTCAAATACATCAGTTGCGACAGCCATGTCACTCTCCACGATGGTTAAATTCTCCGATAAAATTGTTGATTATTACGTGACTTCACTTCATTGCAGCCATAGAATGGGCTGTGGGCAATTGTGAGGGGGCTTTGTGCGACCTGCTGGAATGAAAAACGGTCGCTTTTTGGCGGCCGGGTTGGCGATGCTTGCAGCATCACCTGCGTTTTCGCAAACGACGCCGGTTCTTCCATCCCGTCAACAATTGTCGCCTGTCGATCAGACGCCTGTGCTTGATAAACGTGACCGTTCGGGGGTTTTTACTCAACTCCCGTCTGGCGCTTGTCCATTTTTGGGTTCGGATCTGCAATTTACGGTCAGCCAGGTCCAGGTCGAAGGGCTGTCGTCCGTCAAGCCGGAACGCATTGCACCGGTATGGGCCGGATATATCGGGCAATCCATCAATGTCGCGCAGTTGTGCCGGTTGCGCGATGCAGTCGCCGCCGCACTGCTGAACGAGAATATTCTGACCAGGGTCGAAATACCGGAACAGCAGATTACCGACGGTGTAGTGCGGCTGGAAGTCATAGAGGCGCAAATCGAATCCGTTACCGTCGAAGGCGATATCGGCAAGGTTCGCTCGCATCTGGAAAAGGTGCTGGCCCCCCTCACCCGGATGCCGTTCATCGATCTGGATGTGGCCCAGCGTTATCTTTTGCTGGCAACCGATACACCGGGCATCGTGATACAGCCGGTACTGATGCCCGGCACCAGCCGCGGCGGGCTGATCCTGCGCGTGCGCGCGGAACGATCCGCCGTGTCCGGGCTGGCCAGCATCCAGAACCTGAACAGCGTTGCGCAGGGCCGCGCGATGGCATTTGCGCGCCTCGATCTGAACAGCTTCACCGCTCTGGGCGAACGAACCACCCTGATCGCCGCAACCAGCAGCGATTTTGAAGAGCAGCGAATTTTTCAGCTGATCGAAGAAATACGGCTGAACGCCGATGGGCTGGTGGCGCGGGCATCCGCAACGCTGGGCCTTGGCAGCCCGGGGGGCGATATTGCCGCACTGGACCTTGGCACCCGCTCCATCGTCGGCAATCTCGAACTGGCCTATCCTGTCATGCGGCATCGGCGCCATAACCTGTCGCTGGCGGGCGGGGTGGACCTGATCAATCAGCGCACCCGTGTGTTCGACAGCCTGCTGCTGTCCACGGAACGGGCACGGATCGCCTATGCCCGGATAAGTGGCGACGTATCCAATTCGAACAACCAGTTGCCGGCCTCATTCACGGGCAGTCTGGAACTGCGTCAGGGGATGGGCGTGCTGGAAGCAAGCTCTCGCGGTTCGCCGTTGATGACGCGGCCATTCGCCAATCCCGAAGCTTTCGTGGTGCGCGGCGCCTTCAACGGCAGCGTTTCGCCGATACCGCAGGCGACTTTGGCAGTGGCAGGAATCGCGCAATATTCGGCCAGCCCGCTGATGGCGTACGAACAGTTCGGCATCGGCAATCTGACGATTGGCCGGGGATACGATCCGAACAGTTACCCTGCGGATCGCGGCGTGGCCGTTTCCACCGAAATTCAGCTGACGCCGTTTCAGTACGCCCGTCGCGGATTTCTTTCCCCCTTCGTCTTCACCGACGTGGCCCGTGTCGATACGCTGGGGCCGCAGGGGGGCGACCGCACGTTAATGTCAATCGGTGGCGGCGCCCGTTTCAGGGTGCTGGACAAGCTGAGCGGCAGCGTCACCTATGCCCATCCGCTCGACACCCTGCAGCCGGGCGGGCCGAGTTCGCCGGATCGCCTGCTGGTTTCTCTTTCCACCCATTTTCGTTGAGGATTGTGCAGTGACACGTAAGCGCCGCATCGCCCGCTTCTGCCTTAGTACCGCCCTCGGCACCTATATAGCGGTGGCCGCGGCGCCGCTTCTGGCGCAGTCGGGCCCAGCCAGCGGCACCCTGCCCGATCTCGCCAATGCCGGCGGTACGACCGTCATGAACAACCCCACCACCAGGACGATGGTGGTGGACATGAACGGCGCAAACCGCCGCATTATTGACTGGAACAGCTTCGACATCGCTTCCGACAGCAGGGTCGAATTCAATGCCCCCAACGGGCAGGCGATCGTTCTCAACCGGATCAATTCCGCAACGGCCAGCCAGATTTACGGCACTGTGGAATCCAACGGGCAGGTCTGGCTGATCAATCCGAACGGCATGATTTTCGGAAGTTCGGCGCGCGTCAATGTCGGGGGGCTGGTCGCATCGACACTGGGGCTTACCGATACGGACACCAATTTCCGGGATAGTTCGGACCTCACCTACGGTTTTTCCGGTGCCGGGAATGCTGCAATCAGCGTACAGGGCGGCGCCCAGATACTTGCAGGCGGCTCCATTGCGCTGATCGCGCCGGGGCTCAACATCCTTTCCGGCGCGACCATCAATGCCGGGCGTGACGCTCTCCTTGGATCGGCCAATTCGGCAACGCTGACTTTCACGCCGAACGGCACGGACGATCTGGACGTCTTTTCGTTCTTATACGACGGCACGACACCGGGCAGCGCCACTGCCCTTTCCCCGGTAATCAACGGATCGATCACGGCGGGGCAGATCTATGCCGTGGTTCTTCCCCGCAGTTCCGCTGGCGCGACGATCAACCTCGGCGGCGTGCTGGTGGCAAACGGCGCCCGTACTGACGGGCGCGGCGGCATCATCCTCAGCAACGATGGCGGCGGCATTTCTGCCCCCGGCCAGTTGGGAACGCCCGGTCTTACGCAACCTTACGCCGCCGGCGGCATTTCGGCAGCCGCAGCATCCCTGCGCGCGCCGTCCCTTTCCGTCGCGGCTTCCGAACTGATCGCATCCGGCGCCAACAGCATCCAGGCCTTCGATGTTCTGCCGCTGGACAGTTTCACTTTCAGAAACAACGCCGCCACGGGCACGGTTACGATCAACGCGTTCGATGGCACGTCCTTTTCTTACGAAGGAACGTCGAGCCGCGCAGATTTCGCAGCAGACATTACTGCCAGCGGCAGCATTTTCGCGCGCGCCGGTAATGGTATCAGCGGCGCCAATTTCCGCGCCAATACGGCCAGCGGAACAGGCAATCTGCAACTGACGTCGACGCGCGGGGACATCACTGTCAGCGGCACGGCGCAGAGCGGCGGCAGCGGTACCGAAGGCCTGGTCAGCATCATCACCGGCACCAGCGCGGCAGGCAATATCAGCGTCGGCACGGTATCCGGCAACAGCGTGCGGCTGGACGCCCATTCGGATTCCGTCACGGTCGACAGTGCGTTGACAGTACGAGGCGGGCGTTACGATCTGATCGCCTCTTCCGCAGGCGGCAGAACATTGTTCCCGCAATTCAACGGCACCGCCCAGACCTTTGCAATCGAAAATACCGGCACCAACCTGTTTACCATCGACGCGCTGTCGTTCGACGGGACTTTGTCGCTGGCCGGTTCCAGCGCGTCTTACGCCCTAAACGACATCGACGCGCAATCGATCACGACATCTCCGATTCAAAGCCTGGCTTTCGTTGGCGATGTCGACGCATCCACCATTTCCGGTAATGCCGCAAATGCCATCAGCCAGACCGGCGGCACCATAACTGCCGACAGCCTGAGCCTTACCACAGGGGCAACAACCGGCACCGGCATTGCCCTGACCGGCGAAAACAGCGTTGGCACGGCATCCTTTGCCGCTGCAACCGGCTCCGCCGCCACGGTTGCCTTCAATCAGGCGGGCAACCGCGCGCTCGTCGTCAATTCGACAGCCGATAACGGCGGCGTCAACATTACGGCGGATACCGGCCTCGTCACGCTGAACTCGGTACTGTCAGGCGGCAATGTCAGCGTCGTCAGCGACGGCGCGATCAACACCACCAGTGCCAACGTAGCCGGTGCACTGTCTCTCGACGGACAAGGGACCGTGAACCTGGGCGGCACTGTTACCGCGCAATCGGTAAATGCGACGTCGCGATCTTCGAACGTTGCCGCCCCCGGAACCGTCACGGCGAGCGGCGACATCAGCATTTTAGCGAATGATACGATCATCGTGCCGGGTTCCATCGTCGCAACCGGCGACCTTGCAATGCTGTCGGTAAACCAGATCGTCATGGATGGCGGGTCGGTTCAGGGCAGGCTGGCCACGCTTGACACCGGTGCTTTCATTAACAACACCGGCGCCACGGCCGTACAGGCGACGCAGCGCTGGGCCATCTATACTCCTGCGCCTGCAAATAACACTTACGGCAATCTGGACAGCGGCAATACCGCGCTCTGGGGCAGCACCTCCAGCACACGCCCGATATCGGGCACAACCGGCAATCGCTACGTCTTTCAAACCAGCCCCACGCTGGTGGTGACGCCGGACAATAAGACCAAAACCTATGGCGATGCGTTTTCGAATTTCAGTTTTGCAGCGGTGGGCCTGCATCCGGGTGTAACCGGCGCATTCCTGCCCGATACGGCTGCCAGCGCATTGGGAAGCCCGGTTCTCAGCTCGCTTGGCGGCGCTGCAACGGCTGACGTGCTGGCAGGCGGCTATACGATTTCGTTCGCCGCAAGCACCGTCTCGCCTGCGGGTTACACGCTCGATCTTCGCACCGGAACGCTGACGGTCGACGCGAAAGCACTCACCGCCACTGCAAGTGCGCTTGACAGAATCTACGATGGAACCACCGGCGCATCCGGTTCGATCAGTCTGGGTGGCGTATTGTTCGGCGATGACGTGACGGTGAATGGAGCGACATATGCGTTCGCGAACAAGAATGCCGGGGCAAACAAGTCCGTTGGCATAACCGGCGCTACGCTGGGCGGCGTCGATGCAGGCAATTACACGGTAACATTGCCTGTCTCTACTACCGCCAGCATCCTGCAAAAGGCGCTGACGGCCGCAATCGCTGCAGACAACAAGACCTATGACGGCACCACCGCCGCCACAGGGCGCGTCACCGGCCTGACCGGCGTGGTTCTGGGCGATACGGTCTCCACCACCGGCGGCTCTTATGCTTTCGCCGACAGGAATGCCGGAACCGGCAAGGCCGTGACTGCCAGCGGCGTCACCCTGACCGGCGCCGATGCTGGCAACTATACCGTCAGCCTCGACACCACGACCGCCAGCATCCTGCAAAAGGTGCTGACGGCCGCAATCGCTGCAGACAGCAAGACCTATGACGGCACCACCGCCGCCACCGGTCGCGTCACCGGCCTGACGGGTGTGGTTCTGGGCGATACGGTCTCCACCACCAGCGGCTCTTATGCCTTTGCCGACAAGAATGCAGGCGCAGGCAAGACCGTGACCGCGAGCGGTGTGTCGCTGACAGGCGCCGATGCCGGCAACTATACCGTCAGCCTCGACACCACGACCGCCAGCATCCTGCAAAAGGTGCTGACGGCCGCAATCGCCGCAGACAGCAAGACCTATGATGGAACCACCGCCGCCACCGGTCGCGTCACCGGCCTGACCGGTGTGGTTCTGGGCGATACGGTCTCCACCACCGGCGGCTCTTATGCCTTTGCAGACAGGAACGCAGGTGCAGGCAAGACCGTGACTGCCAGCGGCGTCACCCTGACCGGTGCAGATGCGAGCAACTATACCGTCAGCCTCGACACCACGACCGCCAGCATCCTGCAAAAGCTGCTGACGGCCGCAATCGCTGCAGACAACAAGACCTATGACGGCAACACCGCCGCCACCGGTCGCGTCACCGGCCTGACGGGTGTGGTTCTGGGCGATACGGTATCTACCACCGGCGGCTCTTATGCCTTTGCTGACAAGAATGCCGGGACCGGCAAGGCCGTGACTGCCAGCGGCGTCACCCTGACCGGCGCCGATGCTGGCAACTATACCGTCAGCCTCGACACCACGACCGCCAGCATCCTGCAAAAGGTGCTGACGGCCGCAATCGCTGCAGACAGCAAGACCTATGACGGCACCACCGCCGCCACCGGTCGCGTCACCGGCCTGACGGGTGTGGTTCTGGGCGATACGGTCTCCACCACCAGCGGCTCTTATGCCTTTGCCGACAAGAATGCAGGCGCAGGCAAGACCGTGACCGCGAGCGGTGTGTCGCTGACAGGCGCCGATGCCGGCAACTATACCGTCAGCCTCGACACCACGACCGCCAGCATCCTGCAAAAGGTGCTGACGGCCGCAATCGCCGCAGACAGCAAGACCTATGATGGAACCACCGCCGCCACCGGTCGCGTCACCGGCCTGACCGGTGTGGTTCTGGGCGATACGGTCTCCACCACCGGCGGCTCTTATGCCTTTGCAGACAGGAACGCAGGTGCAGGCAAGACCGTGACTGCCAGCGGCGTCACCCTGACCGGTGCAGATGCGAGCAACTATACCGTCAGCCTCGACACCACGACCGCCAGCATCCTGCAAAAGCTGCTGACGGCCGCAATCGCTGCAGACAACAAGACCTATGACGGCAACACCGCCGCCACCGGTCGCGTCACCGGCCTGACGGGTGTGGTTCTGGGCGATACGGTATCTACCACCGGCGGCTCTTATGCCTTTGCTGACAAGAATGCCGGGACCGGCAAGGCCGTGACTGCCAGCGGCGTCACCCTGACCGGCGCCGATGCTGGCAACTATACCGTCAGCCTCGACACCACGACCGCCAGCATCCTGCAAAAGGTCCTGACGGCGGCAATCGCCGCAGACAACAAGACCTATGACGGCAACACCACCGCCACCGGTCGCGTCACCGGCCTGACCGGTGTGGTTCTGGGCGATACGGTATCTACCACCGGCGGCTCTTATGCCTTCGCCGATAAGAATGCAGGTTCAGGCAAGACCGTGACCGCCAGCGGTGTGGCGCTGACAGGTGCAGATGCGGGCAATTATGCGCTGAACATAGGAGCAGCGCAGGCAGCGGCAAACATTCTGCAGAAGGCCCTGACGGCGGCGATCGCCGCAGACAGCAAGACCTATGACGGCACCACCGCCGCCACGGGGCGCGTCACCGGTATGGCAGGCGTAATCGCTGGCGATACGGTCTCCACCACCGGCGGCTCTTATGCCTTTGCAGACAGGAACGCCGGGACCGGCAAGACCGTGACCGCAAGCGGCGTCACCCTGACCGGGGCCGATGCCGGCAACTATACGGTCACGATCGACACCGCGACCGCAGACATCCTGAAAAAGGTGCTGACGGCGGCAATCGCGGCAAACGACAAGACCTATGACGGCACTGTCACCGCAGACGGAAGGGTTACCGATCTGATCGGCCTGATCGCCGGCGATAACGTATCTGCCGCTGGGGGCGCTTACGCATTTGCCGACAAGAATGCGGGTACGGACAAGATCGTGACCGTTGACGGCCTCACCCTGACCGGGGACGATGCAGGCAACTACGTGCTCGATCTCAATGGAAGGACGACCGCGGACATCCTGCGCAAAGCGTTGACTATTGCTATCGACAATCTGACGAAACTTGCCGGATCGGCCGATCCGCAGCTTACCTATCGCATAGAGGGCGGAACACTGCCCGTCGGCGATGCGGTATCGGGCGAGCTGGGCCGGCAATCCGGTGAAGCAGCGGGCCAATATGCGATCAATGCCGGAACGCTGGCCATATCCGACAATTACGACCTGACATTTACACCCGGCATTTTGACAATTCAGGCCGGTCCTTCGGCACCGGATAAGGAACCGGCCCGGGTCAGCACGGGTGAAACGGCGGCGAACATCCGCGATATAGACGATGTCATCGCCCGCGATGGCGCAGCATGCTTCCAAAGTGCGAACGACCGAATGACGCCGACAATTCCGCCGGAAGATATCGATCGACCGAAAGTGCCCGATTGCCCGGCAGTCAGCAACTTCAAGTGACGATCGCCATCGGCAGGCCCGCTGATACCATGTGAGCCTTTATCGGTAGTAGTGCGCCCGGCAGCGGGTGGGCGCACTATTCCCATGCATAAGCGACCGTACGCCATGCTGTAAGCATGGGAGGCGTCACCTCAAGGTTTGTGCGCCAGACAACGATTTGGCGGACATAATGAGAACATCGGCTATGCCACGAGTTTGAGGCGGGCCATCGGATCGTTGAGGGTGCGGAACTCGCCAGGGGAGAGCCGA
>Ga0209066_10007049_pt1 | contig 11273 bp, 9 predicted proteins | sample All_14_2_FD_187198 | JGI IMG/M metagenome (GOLD analysis project Ga0209066, IMG submission 187198) | Freshwater microbial communities in response to fracking from Pennsylvania, USA - Allegheny Zone_MetaG_DW_15 (SPAdes) (version 2) ... | reverse complement strand
GGCTTATCTGGAACAGGCCCTGGGCGTCGATGGTGCCGCCCGCGACCGCATCGTGGAGCGTCTGTCGGCGTGACGGGGCACCGGGTCGAACGCCCTGTCGACTGGCGCGACCCGCTGGCGGTCGCCTGTGGCCTTCATCGCCTGCCCGGAGCCCTGGCCCTGATCTCGGACGGCGACGTCCGGGCCGGGCGGTCCTGGGTGGCGGCCGAGCCGGACCTGCTGTTCGTCGGGCCCATGCCGCAACAGGACCCGTTCCGCATCCTGAACGACCCGGATTTCGCCAGGGGCGTGGTCGGCCTGGCCACCTATGATGGCGGGGCCCGACCGGCGACCGGCGAGCAGGTGGGAAAGGACTTGTGGCCCGACCTGATGCTGGCCCGCTATCCGGCCCTGCTGCGGTTTCAGGACGGCGTCGCCACGGCCATCGGCCTGGGGGCCAGCGCGGCCGAGGCGCAAGGCCAGGCCGACCGGGCCGAGGGCTGGCTGGGTTTGGCCGCCGCCCCCGAGATACCCGGTCCGCCCACCGATACCTTCGAGGCCGAGACATCGGACGACGCCTATCGGCACGCCGTGAGCGAGGTCGTGCGCCGGATCGGCGAGGGCGAACTGTTCCAGGCCAATGTCGCCAGGGCCTGGTCCGGACGGCTGGGGGCGGGGGTCGATCCGTTCGACGTCTTCCTGCGGCTGGCGACATCGCGGGCGGCGGCCTTCGGGGCCTTCTGGAGGATGGGCGACCGGGCGCTGGTGTCCAATTCGCCCGAACTGTTCCTGGATTTCGACGCCGCCACGGGCCGGATCGAGACACGCCCCATCAAGGGCACGCGGGGTCGCGATGCGGATGCGGCGATCGATGCCGCCCTGGTCGCAGACCTGGTCGCCAGCGCCAAGGACCGGGCCGAGAACCTGATGATCGTCGACCTGATGCGGAACGACCTGTCGCGCGTCGCCGTGCCCGGCTCGGTCACGGTCGAGCGGCTGTTCGAGGTCGAGACCCTGCCGACGGTCCATCACCTGGTCTCGACGGTGACGGCCCAGGCGGAGCCGGGCACCGGTCCCGCCGAACTGATGGCCGCGACCTTTCCGCCAGGCTCGATCACCGGCGCGCCGAAGCATCAGGCGATGAAGGTCATCGCCGATCTGGAGCCGCCGCGGGGCCCTTGGTGCGGGTCGCTGTTCATGATCGATCCGGATGGCGGCCTGACCGCCTCGGTCCTGATCCGCACGGCGGGTTTCGTTCAGGACGGGCGCGGATGGCGCTTTCGCACCCTGGCCGGGGCAGGCATCGTGGCCGACAGCGACCCGGAGGCCGAACTGGCCGAGACGACGGTCAAGATCAGCGCCCTGAAACAGGCCCTGACTGACCGGTCGGATTGAGGCTCAGGACGGCGCGATCTGCTTCAGCCGATAGAGGGCCTCCAGCGCCTCGCGGGGGCTGAGCGTGTCGGGGTCCAGGTCGGACAGGGCGATGTCCAGCGCTGAGAGGGGCGGCGGGGCGAGAGGCTCGGCCACGGAGAACAGAGGCAGGTCATCCAGTCGGCCGTGGGCAGCCTTCTCGCCCTCCAGCCTGGCCAGCACGGCCTTGGCCCGCGCCACGACAGGGGGTGGCACGCCCGCGAGACGCGCCACCTGCACGCCATAGGACCGGTCCGCCGCGCCGGGGGCCGCCTCGTGCAGAAAGACCAGGTCGCCGTTCCACTCGCGCGCCCGCATCGACAGATTGCAGACGTGGTCCAGCCGATCCTCCAGCCGGGCCAGTTCGTGATAATGGGTGGCGAACAGGGTTCGCGTCCGGTTCACGTCATGCAGGGCCTCCGCCACGGCCCAGGCGATGGCCAGGCCGTCATAGGTGGCGGTGCCGCGCCCGATCTCGTCCAGCACCACGAACGACCGTTCGGTGGCCTGGGTCAGGATAGCGGCCGTCTCGACCATTTCGGTCATGAAGGTGGACCGGCCCCGCGCCAGATCGTCCCCTGCCCCGACGCGGCTGAACAGCCGGTCGACGACGCCCAGCCGCATGGAGGCCGCTGGCACGAAAGCCCCGGCCTGGGCCAGGATGACCAAGAGCGCGTTCTGGCGCAGGAAGGTCGACTTGCCCGCCATGTTCGGCCCGGTGACGATGGCCAGCCGCGCGCAGCCCGCGCCCGACCCGTCCAGCCGACAGGGATTGGGGGTGTAGGGATCGCCGGCCGCCTTGACCGCCGCCTCGACCACCGGGTGGCGGCCGGCCTCGACCGTGAAGCCCAGGCCGGAATCGACCACCGGCCGGACGGCCCCGATTTCCTCGGCCCATTCGGCCAGGGCGGCATGGGTGTCCAGCTCCGCCAGGGCCTCGGCCAGGGCCTGTAGTCTCAGCGCCAGGGCCTCGACCGAGCGCCGCCAGCCCTCGAAGGCCTCGGCCTCCAGGGCCAGGGCCCGGTGGCCCGCCTGGCTGATCTTGGCATCCAGTTCCGACAGTTCGACCGTCGTGAAGCGAACCTGATTGGCCAGGGTCTGGCGGTGGATGAAGGGGCTGTCGGGACCCGCGCGGAACAGAGGTTCGGCCGCCTTGGCCGAGGCTTCCAGGAAATAGCCGAGGACGGCATTGTGCCGGACCTTGAAGGCGACGCCGGACTGCGCGACGGCGCGGGCTTCCAGCTCGGCCACGACCTTTCGGCTGTCGTCGCGCAGGGTGCGGGCCGCGTCCAGCTCGGGCCGGTGACCGGGCCGCACATAGCCCCCGTCGCGCACCAGGTGCGGCGGCTCCTCGGCCAGGCCGTCGATCAGATCGGCCAGCAGATGACCGAGGGGCGCATCGAGCGTCAGCTGATCCAGACACGAACCGATCCGCTCGGGCGGCCCGGCGATCGCCTCGCGTGCCGTCGTGGTGAACAGGGCCGACAGTCCCTGAGCCGTGGCCAGTCCCGCGCGGATGGCCCCCAGGTCGCGCGGTCCCCCGCGGCCGAGCGCCAGTCGCGACGCCGCCCGGGCCAGGTCGGGACAAGCCCTCAGCGCCGCGCGCAGGTCACGCCGAAGGTCGCGCCGATCCAGCAGCCATTCGACGGCGTCCAGGCCGTGGTTGATCTGGACCGGATCGCGCCGGGGCCGGGCGATGCGTTCGGCCAGGGCCCGCGCGCCCGCCGCCGTCACCGTGCGATCGATCACCGACAGCAGCGAGCCTTCGCGTTCGCCCCTCTGGGTGCGGTCGATCTCCAGGCTGAGCCGGGTCGCCGGATCGATGGCCAGGAAGCCGGCCTCGCCGGACCGGCGCGGCGGCGACAGCACCGGAATGCGTCCGGCCTGGGTGGTTTCCAGATAGGCGGCGATCAGGCCCAGGGCCGAGACCTCGGCCTCTTCGAAGGCGCCGAAGCCGTCCAGGGCCGCGACGCCGTACAGCCGCTCGACCCGCGCCCGTGCCCCGACGGGTTCGGCCTGCGCCTGCGGCAGGGCCTGGACCACGCCGCCGGAACCGTCGAGCGCCGCCTTGGCCTCCGGGTCCGAGAACAGACGGTCGGGCACCAGGACTTCGGATGGGCGAAAGGCGGCCAGGGTCGCGCCCAGATCCTTCAGCGCACAGGCCACCACATCGAGCGCCCCGGCCGACAGTTCGACTACGGCCACGGCAGCCCGCCCCTTGCGGATCGCCACCGCCGCCAGACGGTTCGCCCCGCGCGCATCAAGCAGGGCATCCTCGGTCAGGGTGCCGGGCGTCACCACCCGCACGATGTCGCGCCGGACCACCGCCTTTGACCCGCGTTTCCGGGCCTCGGACGGGTCCTCCATCTGTTCGCAGACGGCGACGCGGAACCCCTGGCGGATCAGGCGCGCCAGATAGCCTTCCATGGCATGGACCGGCACCCCCGCCATGGGAATGTCCTCGCCCAGATGCTTGCCCCGCTTGGTGAGGGCCAGTCCCAGCGCCGCCGAGGCCTGGACCGCATCGTCGAAGAACAGTTCGTAGAAATCGCCCATGCGAAAGAACAGGATCGCATCCGCCGCCTTGGCCTTGGCGTCCAGGAATTGCGCCATGACGGGCGTGACGCCCGGCTCGGCAACAGTCTTCGGCGGATGAGTGAGGGGGGCGTTCATGGAGCCGCCCAAGGTGAAGGATTGCGGTCCCCCCCTCAAGCGCCAAAGGTGGCAAGATCAGCGACGGGAGGACGATGTGAGCGATTTCGAAGCGATGCTGAGCGGCGGCCATCCGAATTCACTGGGCCGTACGGTCGAGGTGGTCGAGGCCGTCCTGGCCAACCGGTCGCGGCTGGCCGACCTGTTCGCCTGCTACCGGAGTGCTGACCCGGTGGTTCGATTGCGCGTTTCGAGCGCATTCAAGCGCGTGGAGGCGGCCCGCCACGAGTGGTTGATCCCCTGGATCGATCCACTGATCGATGAAATCGGCGCTCTGGACCAGGCATCGGCGCAGTGGACCCTGGCCCACCTTCTGTTGAAACTGACCGACGACCTGTCACCGCACCAGAGGCAGAGGGCGCTGGCCGTGTTGAAGCGCAACCTGACGGGGCACGACGACTGGATCGTGCTGAACCTGACCATGGAGACCCTGGTCGTCTGGGCGAAGGTGGATCGGGAACTGGCCGACTGGCTGCGCCCGCATCTGGACCACCTCACCCTGGACCGGCGGAAGTCGGTGGCGGCACGCGCCCGCAAACTGAAGGCCAGGCTGGCCTGATCCCGCTTGCCTAAGCTGTGCTGCACTGCGACAAGACGCGCAGGCGGTTAAGGGAACACGGTGCGAAACCGTGGCTGTGCCCGCAACTGTAGGCGGCGAGACGGTCGTCCGATCCGGGTCAGCGATGATCCGGCGTCACTGGGGCTTCATTCCGTGAAGACCTGGGAAGGCGTGGACGTCCGTTTTTGACCCGCAAGCCAGGAGACCTGGCCGCCGATGTCGCTCGTCCGCTGTCCGGGACCAGACAGAGACGCGGGGACCCTCGGCCTGATTTTCATCAGGTCCGTTCCGTCGAAGCGACCCGACCCCTGCGTCGCCGCTGGACCCTCAAGTCCTGCGGTGGGTCGGTCGCTGTTCACACGTCCCGGCGCGCGTGGTCGCGGGGGCTGACGGAGTCACGCTCAAATGAAGCGGTCCATCCTGTTGTCTACCGTCGCCCTGTCGGCGGCGTGTTTCGCCTTGCCTGCCCTGGCGCAGTCAGGCGCGCCATCCCAACCCGAAGCCACAGACGTACCCGAGGTCGTCGTCACCGCCACCCGCATCCCGGCCATCGTCGCCCGAACGCCGGGCGCGAGGGTCATCGATGCCCTGGCCATCCGCCGGCGAGGCGCGGTCTTCGCCGCCGACATCCTGGCCGATGTGCCCGGCCTGTCGGTGGTGCGGGCGGGCGCCTTTGGCGGCGTCGCCCAGGTCCGCATCCGCGGGGCTACGCCCGGCAAGACCCTGGTCCTGGTCGACGGCGTGCCCGTCAACGACCCGGCCGAGGTCAACGGGTCCTTCGACTTCTCCGGCTTCTCGCTGGGCGACGTCGAGCGCATCGAGGTGCTCAGCGGACCGCAATCCTCGCTGTGGGGGTCGGACGCCATCGGCGGTGTGATCGCCTTCACCACCCGCGAGATCGACGGTGTGGCCGCCGAGGCCGAGGCGGGGTCTTACGATACCCTGCGCGGTCGCCTGGCCCTGGGTGTCGCCGATGAGCGTCGCGCCCTGAGCGTCCAGGTCGCCCGCTTCGACACCGACGGGATTTCGGCCGCCGACGAGGCCGACGGCAATCCCGAGGCCGACGGGTTCGAAAACACGACGATCACCCTGAAGGGGCGTTATGCCGTGACGCCCACGGCCAGCGTGGACGGGTCGCTGCGCTGGACCGACAGCCAGGCCGACACCGACGGCTTCCCAGCACCGACCTTTGCCCTGGCCGATACCCTGGACAGCCAGGCGAGCGAGCAGACCTCGGGGTTTGCACGCCTGCGGCTGGAAGCGTTCGGCCTGGCCCATCAGTTCAGTGTCTCGGCCATGGAGATCGAGCGCGAGACGGTCTCGGCCTTTCCTTCGGTGTTCGAGGCCGACCGGCTGGCCCTGCGCTGGCAGGCGGACGGAACGGCCCTGAACCAGCGGCTGGCCTATGCCTTCGGTGCCGAACGCGAGGACACGAGCGGCAGCCTGTCCAGCGGGCTGACGGAGGAACTGGGCACGACCTCGGTCTTTGGCGTCGCCCGATTCGATCCGTCCGACCACCTGACCCTGACCGGCGGCCTACGGCATGACGAGACCGACGACTATGGCGGCGAGACCACCGGTCGGATCTCGGCGGCGCTGGACCTGGCGGGCGGCCTGATCCTGTCGGGGGCCTGGGGTACGGGCTTCAAGGCGCCGTCGATCAGCCAGGCGGTCTGTGATTTCTGCTTTTCGTCACAGCCCTTCCCGGTGCTGACGCCCGAGACTGCCGAGGGGGTGGAGGTCGCCCTGGGCTGGGCGTCGTCCGATGGCCGGATCGAGGGCCGGGCGACACTGTACCGGCTGACCGTGGAGGACCAGATCATCTATGTCTTCGATCCGGTCACCTTCGATTCCTTCTACGACAATATCGACAGGACCCGGACCGACGGGCTGGAGGTCGAGGGACGGGCGGCACTGGGCGCGGGCTTCGACCTGACCCTGGCCTATGCCTGGACCGACGCGCGCGACGAATCGGACGGCGACCGCCTGTTGCGGGTGCCCGAGCATTCAGGGTCGGCCACCCTGGGCTGGACCGGCGAGCGGCTGTCGGGAGCCCTGACGGTGCGGGCCGAGGGCGATCAGGACGATGCCGGCGGCGTCCGCGAGGGCTTCGTCACCGCCAACCTGAACGGTATCTGGCAGGTGAACGATCAGGTGGCGGTCACCGCCCGGATCGAGAACCTGGCCGACGAACGCTATCAGCAGGTGCTGGGCTATGGCGAGCCGGGCCGTTCGGCCTATGTCGGAATCAGGCTGCGCTACTGATCCGAAAATCCTCCCCCGCGTCCTCGCGGGGGAGGGGGACCGCGGAGCGGTGGAGGGGGCGGACGCGAGCACGGCGTCAGAGCCCTTGATAGCCCTTGTTGGGTTGCCCCCTCCACCACGCTGCGCGTGGTCCCCCTCCCCCGAAGCTGCGCTTCTGGGGAGGAATGGTCAGGCTGCGCTACTGATCCGGGCGACGGCGGCGCGGTGGCCCACCGAATGCGCCGCCCCAGCCCCGATGTCCAGCGCCATGGTCGCCCAGTCGAGATGGGCGGGTGCCGGGGCGTGGGAGGCGGCCAGGACCGCCCTCACCTCGGCGGCCGACGCCACGCTGGCGACCACAGCCGAGATCTGAGGAAGGCCCAGCGTATAGGCCAGGGTCGCCTGCATCGGATCGATCCGCGCCTCGGCCAGACGACGACGGGTCCGCGACAGGGCATGGGCATGGACCGCCATCTCGGGCGGCAGGGCTTCGCTGCTGATGAACAACAGGCCATCGGCAAAGACGGACGAGGCATGGACGGCCACGCCCGCCTCGGCCAGGGCATCCAGGACTCCGGTCCGATGCGCCCTCTGGTCCAGCAGATTGCACGGCAACTGGACCACGTCCGGCTGGAACCGCCGGGCCAGCAGAGCCGGGGCATCCTCCACGCTGGCACAGAAGCCGATGCGGCGATAAAGGCCCCGATCCTTGAGCGCCAGAAGCCGGTCCCACAGGGCGCGCCCCTCCGACCCCGCCAGGTCCGCCGCCTGGCCGATCAGCAGGGTGTCGCCGCGGGGCAGGCCCATCCGTTCCAGCGAGCGCCGGGCGCGGGCCTCGACCCGGTCCAGGCCGTCGGACAGGGGCACGGTCCGCACCGTGACCTGGAACGGGGTCGGAAAGGGCCAGGCCTGGCCGAGCAGCCTTTCGATGTCGCCCTCTGGCCGGGTCGCGACCAGGGCCATGCCGCCGTCGGCCGCCGTCTGGAGCAGGTGGCGCAGGGCATCCTCGCGCGCGCCGACCGGTCCCCCAGCATTCCAGGCGGATTCGGTCCGCTCGGCCTCGGTCACGATCGCCAGGGCCAGTTTGGATTTCGGGAAAGGGGTCGCGACGGGTTTCACCCCGACAGTGTGGCGAGGAATGTTTAAGGGCCCCTGACCGGGACCCTAAGAAGGTCTTACCCACAGAGCGACGTTCAGCGGTCCGCGCCCCGTCGGCGATCGGGATCGGTGGCCGGTAACGCCTTATGATCCAAGGTTTTTATCTCCACATACAACAGACGCGGATAGGCCTCCAGCGGCACATGACAGCGCCGGGGCCGAACAAATCTGTGGATGACCGGACTCTGACACGAACCACGAACGCACTCGGTTCAATCGACACTCACCGCTGATCCGTCATTCCGGGTTCGCTCTGCCAGCGCTCCGGAATGGCGGTGAACAAGAAGCCGGAATGCCAGGAGCACTGAATGGCTATTGAACCCGACCCTCATGTTGCATCGCGGGAACCGGGACATGACGGTGGCGTTCCGTTTCCGGGATCACTATCTAAATACCGTCAAGCTTAATGATCGGGAGCAGCATCATGGCCACCACCAAGGCTCGAGAAGACATCAAGAACGACCTGAAGACCCTCAAGGAGGATCTGAAAGTCGGCGCGCGCGAGGAAACCCAGCGCCTGCGCGAGAAGGCGGCCGAGGCCGAGGCCCTGGTGCGCGAGAAGAGCGAGGAAGCCCGCGAACGGGCCCGCGCCTATTACGACCAGGCCCGCACGCGCGGTCGCGAGTATTATGACGACGCGGCCGAGCGGTTCGACGAAGCCCAGCGCTATGTCGTCGAGCGGGTTCAGGAACGTCCGGTTCAGTCCACGGCCATCGCGCTCGGCGTCGGTGTGGTGCTGGGCCTGCTTCTGGCGGGTCGTCGCCGCTGATGTTCGGAAAGTCGATCATCCGCCGGGCCGTCGCGACCGCGGTCGCGGCGGGTGCCGGCTTCGTCGCGATCGTGGCCCTGGGGGCCACGATCTTCTATGCCCTGTCTCTGATCGCGCCGCCTCTCGCGGCGGCGGCCATTACAGCCCTGCTGTTTGCGGTGCTGGCCCTGGTCGTGGCGATCGTCTTTCTTCGCGCTGCCGAAGGCGACGAAGCCGATGAGGACGACGAACCCGAAGGACTGGGGGCCCGCGCCTATCACCTGTTCCGCCAGCGTCCGATCCTGGGGACGATCGCCGGTCTGGCAGGCGGCTGGATCTTCCTGCGGAACCCGGCTCTGGCGACGATGGTGGCCGCCGCCTTTACAGAGAAAAGTCACGTTCGGCGTCGCCGCTGAACCCTTGCGAGGGAACGGCACGGCTCAGCGCACGTTGATTGTCCAGACACACACATCTGGGGATCATCTCATGCTACGTTGGGCCATCATCTTTCTAGTCGTCGCACTTGTGGCGGCCGTTCTGGGCTTTGGCGGCATCGCCAACTTCTCTTTCGAGATCGCCAAATTCGTGGCCGTGATCGCCATCATCCTGTTCGTCATCTCTCTGGTGGCGGGCGGACTTCGCGGCCGACGAGTCTAGACGGATTGAAATCACAGCTTGATGAGGCCGCGATCCGCAAGGGTCGCGGCCTTTCTCTTGGCCGCTCGGCTTGCCCCCGTGCGAATGCCGCCTTATCCCACGCCCATGGCCGCATCCCCCCTGATCTGTCCGTCCATCCTCGCCAGTGACTTCGCCCGCCTGGGCCAGGAGGTCGCCGCGATCGAGGCGGCGGGCGCGGACTGGGTCCATGTCGATGTCATGGACGGCCATTTCGTGCCCAACCTGACCATGGGCCCCGATATCGTGAAGGCGCTGCGCCCCCACACCCGCCTGCCGTTCGACGTCCATCTGATGGTCGCGCCGGTTGATCCCTGGCTGGAGGCCTATCGCAACGCCGGGGCCGATGTCCTGACCGTCCATCCGGAAAGCGGACCGCATCTGCATCGGACCCTGGGTCGCATACGCGAACTGGGGGCCAAGGCAGGGGTGGTGTTCAATCCCGCCACACCTCTGAGCATTCTGGAAGAGATCGTGGACCGGGTCGATCTGGTGCTGATCATGTCGGTGAATCCCGGCTTTGGCGGACAGGGCTTCATCCCCTCGGCCCTGACCAAGATAAGGCGGGCTCGCGACATCCTGGATAGCGCGGGGTCGTCGGCCACTCTGCAGGTCGACGGCGGGGTCACGGCCGCCAATGCCGGGGCCTGTGTCGCCGCCGGAGCCGATGCTCTGGTGGCCGGGACCGCTGTCTTCCGCGGCGGAGAGACGGCCTATGCCGACAACATCGCGGCTATCCGTGCGGCCTGCGCCGAAGGTCGCTCAGAGGCGGCCGCGTGAGCCCTTTGGGACCGTTCGCAAAGCCGGACATCGGCGCGACGCCGGGCGACATCCCCGGTTTGCGCGGCGCCCCGGTGCGGACCCCGATCCGGGGAAGCGGAGCCGCGACCGGCCCCGGCCTGTGGCCAGCCATCGTCGGACGGATGCTGACCCGTCAACTGTGGATCGAGCTGTATGGCCTGCCCGGCTATGCCCAGACCCTGCGGAGTGGTCGGGTCACCGCCTTTGCCGCAACACCGCGTGACTTCCGCCCCGTGGATGCGACCGGCAAGACGATCCTGAACGGGCGTTTCGTCCTGGCCGGCACCAGCCTGGAGGCCCCCGCGCCCGCCGACCCGTGGAACCGCGCCAGTCCGACGCGCGCCTTCGCCACCGAGCTTCATGCCTTCTCCTGGATGGGCTCGCTGATGCAGGAGGGGGACCGCGGCGCGCGCGAGGCCCTGCGCCTGACATTGGGGTGGGGCACGACCTTCGCCCGATGGTCGCCTTTTGCCTGGGGGCCGGAATTGCTGGCCCGGCGGGTCATGGCCTTGGCCTGCGCGGCGCGGCGCATGGGGGCGGTGGCGACCGAAGAGGAACGGCTGAGGCTGGCCGACCTGATGGTGCGCCAGACCCGGCAACTGTTGCGGCCGCCGGGCGGCCTGGCCGGTCAGGCCGAGCGACTGATCGCGACGGCGGTGTCGGGCTGTGTCCTGGCCGGGCCGACCGGAGCCAGGCTGCGCCGGATCGCCCTGGCTCGCCTGCCCAGGGCGCTGACCACGACCGTTGCGACGGACGGAGCCCATGCCTCGCGCTCTCCCGAGGCGGGGATGGAGCTGTTGCTGGATCTGCTGACCCTGGACGATGCGCTGAGCCAGGTGTCCGAGACCTTGCCGGCGCCGGTCGCGGACACCATGGCCCGACTGACGGCGGCGCTGCGACTGTTAACCCTGCCCGACGGTCGGCTGGCGGCCTTCCAGGGCGGAGCAGCGGGCAGCGCGGCACGAGTGGCGGCGGCCCGGTCGC
>Ga0209066_10007048_pt1 | contig 11274 bp, 12 predicted proteins | sample All_14_2_FD_187198 | JGI IMG/M metagenome (GOLD analysis project Ga0209066, IMG submission 187198) | Freshwater microbial communities in response to fracking from Pennsylvania, USA - Allegheny Zone_MetaG_DW_15 (SPAdes) (version 2) ... | reverse complement strand
GATAGCAAGAATGCAAACGACTTCGCAATTTTATCAAGCGCACAATTGGGAACTGTTTACTCCTCAGAGCATTTGGTATCCCAAGCAATTGTCGAATCGATCAGTGTGTATTTTAGGGATCAAGACCTGAATTCCACCAAGTAGCGCTATCTATTAAATTTTTGAAAACTTCAGTTCAGCTTGAAAAAAAATTTATTAGTAATCTATGTGATAATAATACGATTAGAAGAATTTCACTCCCAGCGATGTTAAAAAATTAAATCACTTGAAATTTTTCTGGACGAAGAACTCCTACGTCAGCAACAAACGTAACAAATGTATAGTTTTGGTAATAGTTCTCAACTAATAGATCTAAAACGCGAGTCGCTATAGGCTCGTCGCAAATTATTTCAATTCGTATATTTCCCTTTTCAGGCCACGAGCCATCACGTAATCCGTGCGCCCCCTTACCTCGTGCATCGCAAACCGTATAACCCCTCGCACCGAGTTTTATTGATGCTTGCGTAATCTGTCCTTCTAGGCAACTCTCACAAATAATGGTGATCAGTTTTCTTGTAATAAGTCGTGAAGTCATTGATTAGCACCCAGAAGCCATTGGCTGAACGTGTAGTAGAGCGGAATACCAATTGTAATGTTAAAGGGAAAAGTGACGCCAAGACTTGCGCCGATTGAAAGCGATGGGTTTGCTTCTGGAACCGCCATACGAATAGCAGCTGGTGCGGCAATATATGAAGCACTCGCGAAAAGCGTCGCAAGCAACGTTGCACCACCGACACTTAGATTGATCACCATCGCAGTAAGAATACCGATAGTAGCGCCAAGCAGTGGCATAAGAATCCCAAACACTACCAGAAAAATTCCAGATTTTTTTAGCTCAGCTAACCGACCAGCAGTTACGAGTCCCATCTCGAGCAAAAAAATGGCCAGAAGTCCTTTGAATAGACCAAAAAACAATGGGGCAATTGATGCTGCGCCATCCTCACCACAGAAATACCCAATAACCATACCGCCGACCAGCAGCACAATACTCTTTCCTGTGATGATTTCATGAATCAAATTTCCCCATCGTGTCTGTGTAGCCGCCCAACGTGCAAGGGCTACGCCAACTAGTAGCCCGGGAATTTCTAAAATCACGAGGAAAACGGATATGAAGCCCTCGAATTCCTCTGACTGACGTACCAGAAAACTAGAGCCCACAGCGAAGGTAACTACACTCACAGAACCGTAGTGTGCAGCCAGAGCACCTGCGTCCGCTCTTTTGTACCTACCAAAGTAAGATGCAATGGTAAAAGCAATAATTGGAACAAGCATCGCCGCTAAAGTCACGATTAGGATGGGCGCGAATAGGTCTGCTGGGTTGTGCTTAGACAAAGCTACGCCACCCTTTAAACCAATGGCGAGCAACAGAACAATGCTGAGGCTCTCATAGAGCACCCCTGGAATCTTTAGGTCTGAACGGCATAAACCTGCTGTTAAGCCTAGAACGAAAAAGAGGATGACCGGATCGGACATATTGACTCTGCTGGTTTGATTTTTTGGTTTGTTGCTGCGAAAATTTATCTTAATAACCTACTAAACTACTATACTACATACAAGAACAGATTTCGAAAAGTCCGCACCCTATTTGCACCAAATCAGTGCAAAATATAAATATTTATTTGAGAGGAATTTGGATATGAACCTCGCACGATTTAACATCTTCATCGAAAATATCAAACAACGTAATCCGGGGCAGCCTGAATACCTGCAAGCTGTTGCGGAGGTGATGGAAAGTGTTTGGCCTTTTATTGCAAACCACCCCAAATATACCGAACAGGGTTTGCTAGAACGCCTTGTAGAACCTGAACGAATGATCATTTTTCGCGTGTCATGGGTTGATGACCGAGGTGCGGTTCGCGTCAATCGCGGGTTCCGAATTCAGCACAACTCGGCAATTGGACCTTATAAGGGGGGAATCCGTTTTCACCCTTCGGTGAATCTCTCCATACTCAAGTTTCTGGCCTTCGAGCAAACGTTCAAGAATGCGCTCACCACTTTACCCATGGGTGGTGGCAAAGGTGGTTCGGATTTTGACCCCAAGGGTTGCAGCAATGCCGAGGTGATGCGCTTTTGTCAGGCATTCATGACCGAGCTGTATCGTCATATTGGTTCAGATACAGATGTACCTGCTGGCGATATCGGTGTCGGTGGACGAGAAGTGGGGTACATGGCCGGGATGATGAAGAAACTTGCCAACAAGTCTGACTGTGTTTTTACAGGCAAGGGTCTGTCGTTTGGTGGCTCACTGATTCGTCCTGAAGCCACCGGTTATGGCACGGTCTACTTTGCCGAAGAAATGCTGAATCATGCAGGAAAAACACTCGCGGGTATGCGGGTTGCTGTTTCTGGATCAGGTAATGTGGCGCAATATGCTGTGGAAAAAGCCATGAGCCTTGGCGCAAAAGTACTCACGGTGTCCGACTCGGGTGGCACTGTTTATGATGCCGAGGGATTTACACCCGAAAAACTGAGTCGGCTAATGGAAATCAAAAACCGCGACTATGGGCGCATCAGTGAATTTTCAGAAGTTACGGGGTTGCAGTTCATCCCGGGTGCCAAACCGTGGCGGATTCCTGTAGACGTGGCCATGCCCTGTGCGACTCAAAACGAACTGGATGAAATGGATGCCCGTCTATTAATCAAGAATGGCTTACAGTGTGTTGCAGAGGGCGCCAACATGCCCTCCACCGCAGACGCCGTCAAACTATTTGAACAGGCAAAAGTGCTCTACGCGCCGGGCAAGGCCAGCAATGCCGGTGGCGTTGCTACGTCTGGCCTCGAAATGAGCCAGAACGCGATGCGCCTTTCTTGGCCGCGCGAGGAAGTGGATGCCCGACTGCATGAGATCATGAAAGGGATCCACCATGCTTGCCTAGATTATGGTACTCGGCCGGATGGATCGGTGAGTTATGTAGACGGCGCAAACATTGCTGGGTTCGTTAAAGTAGCCGATGCCATGCTGGCACAGGGAGTTTTCTAGGTTGTCGCAACACATTTAACGGCAAGGAAGATACGCGTTGTAGCGGTGGCACAGGCGCCAAAATGGGAATCACTCGTCCCCAGTGAGAGCATCTGATCGATGCTGGCTTTCAATATTTTGGCGCCTTCGAAATCACGTTTATAAGTCAGCAGCTCAACTGGTGGGTTGGCTGGATTCAATCAAGCCAAAGCTGTGCCTAATAAACGAGAAAACCGAACCGGCAAAACTCGCCGAAACCATATTTTTGCAGGTTCAGATTACCCGTAAAAAAACGCGTCTCAGCGTAGCTGACATTTGCCTAAATCATAGTCAACAGACTAATTAAACCTACCATGCATAACGTTGAAAGCTTTAACTAGATGCTCATGATCGCAATCTCAAACTCATTTTTCGTTTTCAGGTAAAAATATTCAGGCTTTTTTTACCCAGATTACAAATTGAGCAAACTACCGATGCTGCAGCACGACGATCGTTTAACAGGTAACTGCAAGCTCTCTTTCTGTGACTAGCGCATGAATCTGACGATGACAATAACTGTACAGGATGATCGTTAGTCTAACTTCTTTCGATTTCGGTACCAGATGGTGAGCATCTTAGTGAGCATCCTGCTGACCTTCAGAAATGAATTTCCCACACAGTGGACAACTTTTTTTTTGAGATGTCGAAAGCGATCGCTACTTCCCGAGAGGCTTTCGCTTAAAGTGCCCGACCATCATTTCCCCAGCATTAAAGATCAGTCCTTGATGAGTAAAACTCGACCAATACTTCAACGCGGTTTTTGGATTGCAAAAGCGTTCTCCACGAGAAAATCTCCGGGTTTACCTTTAGCGTTCGACCCAATAAAACCCAAAGATTCAAGCAGAGTACGTGTCTCTTTTAGCATGTCTGTATTGCCACAGATCATGACGCGATCATTAGATGGATCCAGCGGAGCGAGCCCGAGATCAGCACAGAGACGTCCAGATTGAATCAAGTCCGGTATCCGCCCTCGGTGTTCAAAATTTTCACGTGTGACGGTAGGGTAATAATGGCAACCCGGATTTGTGGCAAAGGCTTTGAGCTCGTCAGCGTAAGCCAGCTCGCTTACACGCCTTACGCCGTGCACCAAAACAACCTGTTCAAATCTTGCACATGCCTCTCCTCCTCGCAGAATGCTGATAAAAGGGGCTAACCCGGTGCCTGTAGCAAGCAGAAAAAGTCGTTTGCCGGGATTGAGATCCGGCAGTACGAGTGAGCCTTTAGCCGCCTTGCAGACCACAATTTCATCCCCTGGCTGAATAAGCTGAAGCTTTGACGTAAGTGCGCCATCGGGTACTTTGATACTCAGAAATTCCAATTCCGGCTCATGGTCAGCATTGATGAAACTGTAAGCCCGCAGCAACGGACGATCACCATTTATCAGGCCGATCAGAACAAACTGGCCATTTTCAAAATGCAGAGCCGGATCACGGGTGCAACGGAAACTAAAAAGCTTGTCATCCCAATGAGTTATATGACGAACAGTCTGCAATGTGTAGTAGCTCATTTCGACTCCAGGCAATGTCTACTTACTATCAAGAAGTTAACCCACTTAAGGCAACACAAGCGTACCAATACCGACACTCCCCATCAACCTTGCTGCCAATAGACAATTTTTGCTTATCTCTTACAATTGGAGCAATGTTACTAAGCTCCTTGAAATCTGGATCACTAAGCCAGCACATCAATAACCACCCATTTGCTTCTATTGGTTTGGGGGTTTCTTGCATCACGATTTTCGCTCTTCTTCTGACAGGATTACTAGATATTCTGACAGGAGAGCACACGACGACCATACGCTACGCGCTCTGGGGCGGTTTTGCCGGATTTGCCATGACCACCGTAGGCGCGATTCCTGGTTATTTCCTCAAAAGTCTGCCACAGAAAATTGAGGATAGTTTACTGGGTCTGGCAGCCGGGATGATGCTGTCCGCAAGCTCGTTCTCACTTATCCTGCCGGGCCTCCAGGCTGCCGAGACCATGACGGGAAACGCCCTCCTTGGTGCCTTGACGGTAGTTGCCGGTATGGCCATCGGCGTTATGCTCATGGTAGGCATGGACGAATTTACGCCTCACGAACACACTCACACGGGCACCTACGGTCCGGAGACGCGTCGTCTCAGCCGCATCTGGCTCTTTGTCCTGGCGATTGCTCTTCACAATATCCCGGAGGGTATGGCCATTGGCGTCAGCTTCGCCCAAGGTGATCTTCAGGTCGGTGTTCCGCTGACTTCTGCAATCGCAATGCAGGATATTCCTGAAGGCCTAGCTGTTGTGATGGCATTACGGAGCGTTGGCTACGGTAGACTGAAATCCGTCATCATCGCTTCTATGACGGGGTTGCTGGAACCCCTTGGCGCTGTGATGGGTATCACGCTCTCGAGCGGCCTTGCGATTGCCTACCCTGTTGGCCTCGGCCTTGCCGCCGGAGCGATGATTTTTGTGGTGTCCAATGAAGTGATTCCTGAAACGCACCGGAATGGTAACCAGCGCTTCGCGACTATTGGTCTAGTTATCGGCTTCGCCCTCATGATGACTTTGGATACAGCAATCAGTTAACCAACTTTGGATACTGGGTGCATTTCATCATTTAACGGGTATAGCGTGGTATCTCGCCTATCACTTCCCCCTCCTAACACCCCCTTAGAGAATTAAGTTCAGGGCTTCAAGTTGTCTAATGTTTCGAGAGCGATTCATAACCTTCTTTATTGAGTCTAGTACACCTTAGTCAATTAATAGCCCAATCATCCTCTCAATAAGAATCCTGCCAGAATGTTTGCTGTAGCATAGGACGATGCGAGTTCTTAACTCACCAGTCTTGATAATCGTAATAGCCCAATTGTTTGGCACTTCGCTTTGGTTCTCAGCCAACAGCGCCGCTGGCAACCTCATGCAGTCCTGGGGCATTAGCGAAGCAGACATCGGCTTACTCACCAATGCAGTCCAACTTGGGTTCATTATCGGCACCCTGAGCTTCTCCCTCAGCGGGCTGGCCGACCGTTTCGAAGCCAGCCGCATCTTTACGGTCTCTGCTCTCTTTGGCGCACTTTTTAATGCGCTCTTTGCGCTTACTGCCGATGGGCTTTCCAGTGGCTTGCTATGGCGATTTGCCGTTGGATTCTCGCTGGCGGGTGTTTATCCGCTGGGGATGAAAATGGTTGTTAGCTGGGCTCCCGAACGCGCTGGTCAAACCCTAGCTCAACTGGTCGGTATGTTGACCCTGGGAACAGCCTTACCACATGGAATACGCCTTGTTGGCGAGGATTGGTCCTGGCAATCATCAATTCTGATATCTTCCATCCTCGCTGTTGTCGCGGCCGCCATGATCTGCTTTTTGGGGGATGGCCCCCATCTCAAACGCCATCCTGGAAAATCAGGCATGCGGCTGGGTCACGTGCTGTCAGCATTTACGATTCCTCAGTTTCGCGCTTCTGCGCTTGGCTATTTTGGCCATATGTGGGAAGTCTATGCGTTCTGGACAATAGTACCAGCGCTAATCGTTGTTAGCGGCCTGACGCAACCCAACACACCTGAGCAATCCGGTATCTCATTTCTGGTCGTAGGAATCGGCACCATCAGTTGTATCCTTGGTGGCCGACTCAGCCAACATTTTGGCAGCGCTCGGATTGCTGCCATTGCTTTAACGGGTTCAGTAATCTGTTGCACACTATTTCCCTTGCTACCAGTTGACCAGCCAGGCTGGCTGCTTGCCTTTCTGCTTTTCTGGGGAGCCACGGTGGTGGCCGACTCTCCGCAATTCTCAGCTTTATCGGCAAAAGCCGCGCCCGTTGATATTGTGGGCAGTGCACTGGCTTTACAGAACGCCATCGGGTTCACCATTGGGATGGTTTCAATCCAGCTAGGCACTGCGCTAGTAAGTAGCGTCGGCATGTATATCGCTTGGTTACTGCTACCCGGGCCGTTGCTGGCGTTATGGGTACTTGCACCACTTTGGCGAAAACCCTTTACCCCTAAGGCATCGCAATAGACTCACAAAAATTTCGGCAACTCGACTTCAAGCACTTTGCCAGAGGTAACCCTCCCCTGAGTTAAGGCGGGCGTGTTCAATGGGGCAGTGCAGCACCTGTTGTGAATGAATAAAATTCAGGGTGTTCTATAACAAATGGATTCAATGAATACTACTGACTGCAGGCGGTAATGCTTTTGCGGCTTAGAAAAAATTTCACGGCTACTCTGAACTGCCAATCATTTGGTGCTGAGTGGCCTTCCCTTTTCACAACGCCATCTGGGCCTGCGTTTTAGAAAAGACAACACAGTCGCTGCATTCAGATCAACTGCTTATCGATGTGCACTTGCTGTGCCATGCGAAAAAATTTGGTTGATTGAACCCATAAACTTGCTTAAATCTAAGTGCCAAAAAATACCTACAACGCTTGAAGGGTATATGTTTTCTGATTGGCGTTATAACCAAAAGTTCTTGAACTTGTTCTGGACTTATCGAGGAAAGTATCCTACCTTTTTACTTGGTTATCTACTTTCACCCAGGAGTGTTGCCATGAGTAAAGCTCATTTCAGCCTTGAAGATCTTTTTGCCCAGCTCGGGCTCAATAATGATCCCGCGTCTATTGATACTTTTATCAGTCAGCATCATCCCTTGCCCAATGAGATCGCTTTATACAGGGCGTCGATATGGACTCCAGCTCAGAGAGCCTTTCTGAAAGAAGAGATCATTGGCGATGGGGACTGGGCTCTGGCGATCGATGAACTCAACCGACGCCTCCATTAGTGTCTGTCTCACAGCGAGCGTTCCCTAGATCTTTTAAAGATGAACTTTGTGCATTCTCATACAAGGAGGTACCTATCATGCTGTCACAAACAGATTTTGTAGGATGCAGTAGTCTCCATGAATGCGTAATCGAGGCTATTGCAGAGCACGAGCACGTGCCGATGCCGGTGGCCGTAGTCATAGGTGAAAACTTGCTAACCAGCAAGGAGGGGATTGTCTGTCTGCATAAAATGGTTCTCGAAGATATTGAACACGCTATGCAATGTCAGGACCGAGACAGAGTTCATAAACTTGCCAAAACCTACAAGGTTGTTTCAGAGAAACATCCTTTGCCACCAACTAGTCAACGCAGACATTAAGCGGTCCACCGTATGGCCATCGATATATTAAATTGCCAGACGCACTCTAATGTTTAATCGTAAAGCTTCTAACACATTCAGGAAAATCAATGAGTGAAAAGATCGCCAAAAAAGCTGCACCATTTATGATGGAAGCCCATAAGAAAGCTTGGGTGTTGGTCCTGTAATCAGAACAGCACAGCGCACAGGAGCCGTAGTGATGAGATCGTTTGTTTGAGTAGACCATTGCACGAGTATATGTCCCGCGTTGACCGATATTGCAATAAAAGGCTTAATCACGAATGCGCTGGCTTTTACGGGTGCGCTCGTAAAAATTATCAGGTTTGGTTTTCACCCAAGTAACAAAGCGGGCAATTCCCGGGTGGGCCAGCAGTGCCTCTACGTGATTATAGGTCTTTGCGAGTTCGGTCTCTGTTAGTAAGGCATGAATCTGCCGGTGGCAAACGCGATGCAAATACTTGGTCTCTCTCCCTCCCTTGGATTTAGGCACCAGGTGATGCGCATCCTTTTTTGAATCGGGGATCGGGCGGTTGCAAAGCGGACAAACAAGTAAAGGAGTAACTTCCTCACAATTGGGCAATTTTCCAATAAGTTTTTTTCGAATCCGACCGACCATTAGGCCCTATTCTCTAATTTGGAAAATTCAACCACGTACATATCGAGCAATTCTTTTGATTCTGAGAAAACTTAGCATGTTGTAGAGAATCAAAGAAAGAGTAAAAAGTTGCCCTGTGGCCAAAAAACCACAGGGCACAATCTTGCTTCGCAACCATTACATCTTGACTACGTGCCAAGCACCATTCAGGAAACCATCTCCTGTTTTGTCTCCTGGCTTGCTGTCTTTGGCCCAAAAATATAACGGCATACCTTTATAAGCGAGTTGCCGCTTTCCATCATCGCGAACAATTACAGAATAGCCATCAGGAACACTTGCATTTCCATCTACCAAAAGAGGAGGCCAATTGCTCGCACATTGACCATTGCATGAAGATTTTCCCGATCCAGGGATATCTTTGGCAAAGGTGTACAAGGTCATACCATTACTACCTACCAAAACGCCATCGCTAACCTTGGTATATGCTGAGTTAGCACCTCCCGTTGTCGCACATGCAGCCAAAAGAACTGCAATGATGAAACCAATGGATTTGGTCTTTAGCTGTTTCATACACTCCTCCTATCTAAGTGGTACGTACACTCTACTCTTAGCTTTCTGAATCTAGAAAGAATCTAACCCAAGTGGCCCACTTTGACGTATATCAGACTGCCAGGATTACTATAAGGATTATGGACGCTCAGGTGGGGAATTCGAAGCCAAGTACCAGCAGGGAGAAGTGGTTGGGCAAATTTGAACAGGGTGGTAAGTGGAAAGATCTGCTAATTTGACGGCTGAAGAAGCCGAGATAGGAAGCAGAAGATGGCAAGACGCCCAAGAAGGAATCACTCACCGGTGCTGAAGGCGAAAGTGGCCTTGGCAGCGCTGACAGGTGGACACACGCTGGCTGAGCTGGCGCAGAAGTTTGATGTGCATCCGAACCAGATCACCGAATGGAAACGGCAGCTTCAGGAGCAAGCGGCTGACGTGTTTGACAAGGGGGCCAAGTCAGAGCCTAGCGTTGATCTCAAGGCACTGCACGCCAAGATCGGGCAACTGACCTTGGAGAACGATTTTTTAGAAACCGCGCTCACACGGGTGGGACTGCTGAGCGCAAAGCGATGATCGACCGAACCCACGAACTACCCATCAACCAGCAGGCCAAGCTGGCGGGTATCAGTCGCGGCAGCGTCTATTACCTGCCAAGGCCAGATAGTCCGGAAGATCTGGTGCTCATGGGTCACATAGACCGCCTGCATCTGGAGCATCCCTTCATGGGCTCGCGCCAACTGCGTGACCAACTCCACCGGCTGGGTTACCCCCATGTCGGGCGGGATCGGGTGCGAGGCCTCATGCGGCGGATGGGTGTCGAGGCCCTGTTCCGCAAACCCGGCACCAGCAAGAAGCATCCGGGGCATACCGTCTATCCCTACCTGCTACGCGGTCTGTCGATCCGGGAAGCCAACCAGGTCTGGGCGCTGGATACAACCTATATCCCCATGGCCAAAGGCTTTGTGTATCTGACCTGCGTTATTGACTGGGTCAGCCGCAAGGTACTTGCCGCTAAAGTTGCTATCACCCTGGAAGCCTGTCACGCCGTCGATGTGCTCAATCAGGCCTTCGCCCGTTATGGGCGACCACAAATCGTCAACACCGATCAGGGCAGCCAGTTTACGGCCACCGACTTCGTCGAGGCGGTCAAAACCCAAGGCTGTCAGCTCAGCATGGATGGCAAAGGTGCCTGGCGGGACAACGTCTTTGTAGAGCGCTTCTGGAAATCACTGAAGTACGAACGGGTCTACCTGCACGCCTATGACTCGGTCAGCCAGGCTAGGGAGTCCATCATGAGTTACATCGATTGGTACAATCATCAACGAACGCACAGCAGTCTGAACCGTCAGACCCCGCATGAGGCTTATACCGCAATGCTGCCAGCGGTTCCTATGGCAGCGTAACTGAGCAGATCTTCCACTTATAAAACAGCGATGACTGTTCAAACAATCCCAACCACTTCTCTTCGAGATGGTGTGGCAGCTCATTCCTATCGTAGAGTCTACAAGCAATCATCTATTCGTTGAGTTTTTTAATTGTGCATAGTAAATCCCGGTCGATTCAGTTGCTCTAAAAAGCGCTACCTCGTTTGGAATAGGCCAATGATAATCTATAAAATTCTCAATGGATTCTGAGTCACTGCAGAGCCCTAGCTGCGCAAGAAGATCTTCAAGACTGTGATGAACACGGCTCATGAATGAATCTTTAGACACTTTTTTGATGATAAAGCCTAGTAGAATACTAGGCATTGAATCTAAATATTTCTGAGGACACTTGAAGAGTGCAAATATCAGATTCTCGCCTTAAGATCATCAACTTACTTTCTCTTGGCATCGCCTTTTTGCTGCCCTCAATAGCCATGGCCACTGAAACACCCAAATACAAAGTAATCTCGCAAGATGGAGATTTCGAAATACGTCAGTATGCGCCACGTATCATCGCTGAAGTATCCGTCACTGGAGATCTTGATGATGCTTCGGGAGAAGGT
>Ga0209066_10007047_pt1 | contig 11275 bp, 10 predicted proteins | sample All_14_2_FD_187198 | JGI IMG/M metagenome (GOLD analysis project Ga0209066, IMG submission 187198) | Freshwater microbial communities in response to fracking from Pennsylvania, USA - Allegheny Zone_MetaG_DW_15 (SPAdes) (version 2) ... | reverse complement strand
TCACCGGCTACCTCTCCTCGCTGGGCGTCAGCGCCATCGAGTTGCTGCCCGTCCACACCTTCGTCGACGACAGCAACCTCCTCGAGAAGGGCCTCAAGAACTACTGGGGCTACAATACGATCGGCTTCTTCGCGCCGGCGCGGCGCTACGCCGCCAATCCCGACTTCGCCTTCGCCGAGTTCAAGGAAATGGTGGCGCATCTGCACGCCGCCGGTCTCGAGGTCATCCTCGACGTGGTCTACAACCACACGGCCGAAGGCAACCAGCTCGGGCCGACCCTGTGTTTCAAGGGGATCGACAACGCCTCCTACTATCGCCTGGCGCCGGACCGCCGCTACTACATCAACGACACCGGCACCGGGAACACGGTCAACCTCAGCAATTCGCGGGTGCTGCAGCTCGTTATGGACAGTCTGCGCTACTGGGCGACGGACATGAGAATCGACGGCTTCCGGTTCGACCTGGCCACCATCCTCGGCCGCGAGCCGCACGGCTTCGAAGAAGAGGGACGCTTCCTCGACGCCTGCCGGCAGGACCCCGTGCTGTCGGAGGTCAAGCTGATTGCCGAGCCGTGGGACATGGGACCCGGCGGCTACCAGGTCGGCCGCTTCTCGCCGGGGTGGGCGGAGTGGAACGATGCTTTCCGCGACACGGTGCGCGGCTACTGGCGCGGCGACGAGGGCAAGCTGCCCCCGCTCGCGGCGCGACTGACGGCCTCGGCCGACCTCTTCGCCAAGCGTGGCCGCAAGCCCTGGGCGTCGATCAACTTCATCACCGCCCATGACGGATTCACGCTCGGCGATCTCGTCGCCTACAACGACAAGCACAACGAGGCCAACGGCGAGGACAACAAGGACGGCCACTCGCACAATCTGTCGAACAATTACGGTGCCGAGGGGCCGACCGACGATCGGGATATCCTCGACACGCGCCTGCGCCAGATGCGCAACATGCTGACGACCCTCATCCTCTCGCGCGGCACGCCGATGCTGCTGGGCGGCGACGAGTTCGGCCGCAGCCAGAAGGGCAACAACAATTCCTACTGCCAGGACAACGAGATCTCCTGGGTCGACTGGGAGGGCATCGGCCCGGCCGAACGCGACCTCGCCGAGTTCGTGCGCAAGCTGATCATGATCCGCCATGCCCTGCCGATGCTGCGGCGCGGCCGCTTCCTCACCGGCGCCTTCGATGAGGAGCTGGGCGTCAAGGACGTGAGCTGGCTGACGCCGGCGGGCGAGGAGATGACCGACGACAACTGGAACGACGGCAATGCGCGTTGCCTGGGCGTGCTGCTCGACGGCCGCGCGCAGGAGACCGGTATCCGCCGCGTCGGCTCTGACTCGACCTTGCTGATCGTGGTGAACTCCCACACCGATACCGTGCCGTTCACCTTGCCCGAGGCGGTCGGCGGCAGCCGATGGGTGAGGCTGATCGATACCAGCGACCCCGACGGCGAACCGTTGGCCCTGCGCGACTTCCGCCAGGTCTACGACGTCACGACCAGGTCGATGCTTCTGTTCATCCTCCAGCCCACCCGGACCCCGCAACGCAGCACCGCTGCGGAACGCTCCTTTCAGCGCGTCGTGCAGGCGATGGACGACGCGTCGACCAAAGCGGTGCAGTTCGGCTTCGACTGAAGGTGCGCCAGGGCGCCGAAGTGACCGCTGTGCGGCAACCGCAGTCGGCAGCTCACGTTGGGTGCAGATGATCACCCAACTGGACCCGCCACTTCCGCTCGAGACCCCGAAGGGTCCCGGCCTCGCCCATTTCATGATCGACTATGGGCCAGAGTCGCATCTCCTGTGGGTGGTCTTCCTCAACGAGGGCGGGGCTTGCTGGACCGTTCCGAACCCGGAGATCCGGATTCAGAGCAACTGGTCGATGGGGCGCCGGGAGAAAGTCGCCGCTTGCTGAGAGCAACGGTCCGACGGAGAGGTTAGGTAGCAACCCGTCGCGGATCGTCTCGTTCGTTGGGCTTACTCAACACGTTGGGAGAGTCCCATGACGAGAAGCATTCTTGGCGGCCTGGCCATCGCAATCGCGCTGGCGGGCACCCCCCTGGTGTCGGCCGCGCAGCCGAAGCCGTCGATCCCCGAGCGCACAGGCGTGAACTCCACGCTCGGCATCGCGCCCTCCACCCAGGACTTCGTGACCCAGGCGGCGATCAGCGACATGGCCGAGATCGAGTCGAGCAAGCTCGCGGTCACCAAGACGGACGGCAAGACCAAGGCCTTCGCCGAGAAGATGATCAAGGATCACACGGAGACATCTATGGAGCTGAAGGGTCTCGTGAGCGGCGGCAAGGTGAGGGCTACTCTGCCGACGGAAATGGACGCCGCCCACAAATCCACGATCGACAAGTTGAAGGCCCTGTCCGGCGCCAGCTTCGCCAAGGAGTATGACGACATGCAGGTGGCAGCCCACAAGGATGCCGTCTCGCTGTTCGAGCGCTATGCCAATGGCGGCGAGAATGCCGAACTGAAGGCCTTTGCGGCCAAGACCCTGCCCCATCTCCAGATGCACCTGAAGATGGCCGAAGACCTCAGGAAGTAATCGAAAGGCCCCGGCGCTTGCGCGACCGGGGCCTTTCTCTTTCCCGTTACGCCTTGTCGCCCGTGCCCGGAGCCGCCTGCTTGGCATGTTGGCCGGCCATCACGCTCTCGGGCAGGATCTTGGCCAGCGCGACCTGTAGCTTGTTCTGCCATCCGCTGACCACGCCGCCGTCGCCCGCCATCATGGCCTTGAAGCCGTTCTCGGCCACTTCGGCCGGATCGTCCTTCTTGTCCTGCCCGACCTTGGTGTCCATGAGATCGGCGCGTTCGAAGAACTCCGTCTCCGTCGGGCCCGGCATCAGGCAGGTCACCGTGACACCGCGGCCCTGCACCTCCGCCCGCAGCGCGTAGGAGAACATGTCGATAAAGGCTTTCGTGCCATTGTAGACGGCCTGGTAGGTGCCCGGCATGAAACCGGCGATCGAGCCGGTGATGAGAATGCGGCCGTGTCCACGGCCGGCCATCTCCCGGCCGACCTTGTGCAGCAGGTAGACCGTACCGGTCACGTTGGTATCGATCACGTGCCGGATCTCGTCCCAGTCCTGTTCGAGGAACGCCCGGCCCAGCCCGTGGCCTGCGTTGGCCAGCAAGGCGTCGACGGGGCGGTCCTTCGCTGCGGCGAGGAGCCGGTCGACGCCCTCGGATGTGGCGAGGTCGACCTGCACCGCGTGCACGGTGCCGCCAGCCTGCCCCAAGGTTCGGGCGGCTTCGTCGAGGCGCGGATCGTCCGCGGCTATCAACAGGTCGAACCCCTCCGCTGCGCACCGCTTCGCCAGTTCGAAGCCGATGCCGGAAGAGGCGCCGGTCACGATCGCCAGCGGGCGCGCCGAGCGGTTCAGGTCCTTGGGCGCAACACCCTTGTCGGTATTGTTCGTCGTGTTCATGGCTTGAGTACCACCTTGATGCAGCCATCCTTCTTGTCGCGGAACGTCTTGTAGAGCTCCGGCCCGTCCTCGAGGCTGGCGGTGTGCGTGATCACGAAGGAAGGGTCGATCTCGCCGCGTTCGACCCGGTCCAGGAGCTTCGGCAGGTAGTGTTGCACCGGCGTCTGGGCCATGCGGAAGGTCAGACCGCGATTGATCGCGGAGCCCATCGGGATGTTGTCGAGCAGACCGCCATAGACACCGACGATCGAGACGGTGCCAAAATTGCGGCAGCTCTGGATCGCCTGCCGCAATACGTGCGGACGATCGGTGCCCATGAAGGTCGCGACCTTCACGCGATCGATGACCGAATCGAAGCTGGCGCCCGTCCTCGGTTCGGTGCCCACGGCGTCGATGCAGGCATCGGCGCCACGCCCGTGTGTCAGGTCCTGGATGCGGTCGTAGACATCCTCCTTCATGAAATCGATGGTGATGGCGCCGGACGCTGCGGCCAGCGCCAGCCGTTCGGGCACCGTGTCGATGGCGATGACCCGGGCGGCGCCCAGCAGGAAGGCGCTCTTGATCGCGAACTGGCCCACCGGCCCGCACCCCCAGATGGCAATCGTGTCTTCGGGCTGGATGTTGCAGAAATCCGCCGCCATGTAGCCGGTGGGGAAAATGTCGGAGAGGAAGAGCACCTGCTCGTCGGTCAGGCCGTTAGGAACCTTGATCGGTCCGACATCGGCATAAGGCACGCGCAGATACTCGGCCTGCCCGCCGGCATAGCCGCCCAACAGGTGCGTGTAGCCGAACAGGCCCGCCGGAGAATGGCCCCACAGTTTCTCGGCCTTCTCCTTGTCGGGATTGGTCCGCTCGCAGCCCGAATAAAAGCCCTTCCGGCAGAAGAAGCACTCGCCGCAGGAGATGGTGAAGGGCACGACGACCCGGTCGCCGACCTTCAGGTTCTTGTTCTCCGAGCCGACCTCGACGACCTCGCCCATGGTCTCGTGGCCCATCACGTCGCCATCTTCCATGCCGGGCATGACGCCATCGAAGATGTGAAGGTCGGAGCCGCATATCGCGCAGGCGGTGACCTTGATGATCGCATCACGCGGATGCTGGATCGTGGGATCGGGAACGCTCTCGCAGCGTATGTCGCTCTTGCCGTGCCAGGTGAGTGCCTTCATCGGGTCTCTCCTTCGTGACTAAAGAATGGGGTTTCAGGGGGCACCAGCGCGCGCCGGGGCCTTGTTCGTTGCGGAACCTGTCAGGCGGCCAAGGTCGTCGGACGGCGCTCCGCGTCCGCGCCCGCCGGCGGCTTGGAACGCCGGATGGCGAGAGTGGCGCCTGCCGCAACCTCGCCTCGCGCGACCTGCGCCACTGCCTGGCGTCCGTCGAGAAAGCCCTCGGCCCAGCGGTCCCGCGCCGACGCGAGGGAGAAATCATACGGGGCTTCGGGTCCGGCCTCGCCGCTGACGGGCAGATAGCTCAGGTACAGGATGGCCGGCGTATGGCGGCCTTCCGCGAGATCGCGTTGCCACAGGCGGCGATAGGCTTCGAGCCGATACCAGGTCTGGTTTCCGAACAGGATCGCATTCTTGCGTGCGAGGGCTTCCTGCAACCCGACCGGCCGCGCGCCGTCGCGGGCGAAGAGATCGGCGACGATCAGTGTGCCGTCGGTCCCGGCCAGTTCCTCGAGCACGGGCTCGACCGGCGCGTTCAACGAAAGGCCGCCGTCGCCCAGCAGCCGGCCGCCGATCTCAACGGGGGCGAATTCAGGCAGGAAACCGCAGCTCGCAAGGATGTGATCGATCTCGATCCGATCGCCCTTCCCCGTGTCGAAGATCACCGCATCGCCGCTCTCGATGTCGGTGGTCGCCACGGTGAAACGCAGATCGCCGGAGTTGAGACGCCCTAAGTCGATCGTCTTCTTCAGGAAGGCGACCGTCGGCGCGAGATCGTACAGACCGGTGAACTTCAGCCGTGGCCCCACGGTCTGAATATGGCCCAAAGCGCCGAACAGCCTGGACTGGACGGCGCTGACCCAGTTCAGCGCATGACGCGTCGCCCAAAAGGACAGTGCGTTCATGCTTTCCGGGCCCCGGAGCCAATAACTGCGCAGAACGTCGAAGCGCTTGTCGACTGGCGTTCCGACGATCAGCGCGCCATTGAGAGCGCCGACTGAACTGCCGGCGATCCAGCAGGGCGCGAGTTGCGATGCATTCGCCAGGGCTACATAGACACCCGCCTGGTACGAGCCGAGCGCCACGCCGCCCGAGAGCACCAGCGCCGTGCTGCAATCCCCCACCGTCAGGCCGCCTTCGCGCCTGCGATCGGCTTGCCCTGGACCATCTCGTGGCCCGCGAACGAGCGCGTCTCCGGCGGCGGCAGCTTGGAGCGGTTCTTCAGGTCGGCCAGAAGCTCCTCCTTCAGCATCTTGAGCTTGCCTCCCAGGGCTACGAGATCGACGTCAGCCTCGCGCGCCTGGGCGAAGATGCCTTCCTTCGGTTGCTCCTCTTCCTTCACGTGATGCTTGATCAGCTCGGAGAGCACCTTGACCTTGGCGTCATAGAAGGGGTCCTTCGGCGATCCCTGTGAAAGCTCGGCAATCAGGACCTTCGCGCCATCATGCTCGACATAGGCCTCGTCCAGCATCTCCTCCTCGACCTTCTTGTTGCAGGCAGGATAGAAGATCTTCTCTTCGATCGACGCATGAACTGTCAGTTCCGTGCAGATCTCGCGTACCAGCGCGACCTTCTTCGTCTCGTCCCGCGTCGCTTCGAATTTCTCAAAGAGTTCCTCGACCTTGCGGTGATCGGATTTGAGCAGGGTGATGGCATCCTGATTGGTCGACATTTGACTTCCTCTCTAGTGGGCCGCTTCGTCACTTGAATTGATGTCTCGGCAGTTCCGGATCCGTTGGCGATCGGTAGCTGTGCAGCGATCGAATTCCGGAAGAGCCAGTCCGACGGCCCAACGGCAGCTTTCCGGGGACGTTGCTGCGTGCGCTGGAGCACCCACCGGCGAATGAACTGTCCATGACCCAATGATGTCAGCGGTGCTGCAGAGACTTTGTTGCCAGTGGCAGGGGTGCGTATTACGGTCCGCCCGTGTGCGACATTTGCAGGGCCATGGCATGATTCGGTGTGTGCGGATTTGGACGGGCGATGACCAGAATTCGCATGTCGAGGAAGGCTGGATAGACCTCGAGCCGGGTGCGCACGGCGACCTGCTCAGCGGCAAGATTGCGGTCACCAGCGCATCCCTGCAGGAAACCCAGCCCGGTGGCACCTATGCCTGGCACACGGCACCGGTCCGCCAGCTCGTCGTCACCCTGAGCGGTACACTCGACTTCAAGACCCGTGGCGAACAGCATTTCATCCTCGCGCCGGGCGACATCCTGCTGGCCGAGGATACGACCGGCGGCGGCCACACCTGGCGGCTCGTCGACGATCAACCGTGGCGGCGCCTGTATGTCGTCCTGGGCAAGGATGCGCCGGTGCCGTTCAAGCGCGCCACCCCCCAAGACCACCGCTAGGAGAGACCGATGGCAGACAATCATTCCGGCGACTTCGACGTCGTCCTGGTCGGCGCTGGCATCATGAGCATGACGCTGGCCACGTTCCTCAAGGAGCTGCAGCCCCATCTCAAGATCCAGATCCTCGAGCGGCTGGAAGGCGAGGCCCAGGAGAGTTCGGATCCCTGGAACAATGCCGGCACCGGTCACGCCGCCAACTGCGAGCTGAACTACACGCCGCAGCGTCCCGACGGCAGCGTCGACATCTCCAAGGCGCTGGAGGTCAATGTCGAGTTCGACATGTCGCGGCAGTTCTGGTCGTATCTGGTGAAGAAGGGCGCGATCGAGCGCGCCGATTCCTTCATCCATCCCGTGCCGCACATGAGCTTCGTGATCGGTGCCGATCGGGCGGCCTTCCTGAAGAAGCGCCATGCCACGATGAGCGCCCATCACTGCTATCGGGGCATGGAGTATTCCGAGGATCACAAGCAGATCGCCGAATGGGCGCCGCTGCTCATGGAAGGCCGCGATCCCGGCCAGGTCGTCGCCGCCACGCACATGGTGACGGGCTCCGACGTGAACTACGGGGCGCTGACGACCAACCTGCTGAACTATCTGCGGCGTCAGGAAGGCTTCTCGATCCAGTTCAACCAGGAAGTGACCAACCTTCATCGCCGGACCGACGGCGGCTGGACGCTCGACGTCAAGGACGAGAAGTCCGGCGAGAAGAGGTCGGTCGGCGCTCGCCGCGTGTTCCTGGGCGCGGGCGGTGCCGCACTCACCCTGCTGCAGAAGTCCGGCATCCCCGAGGCCGACGGCTTCGCCGGCTTCCCGGTGAGCGGCATCTGGCTGCGCTCGGGCAAGCAGGAGATCGCCACCCGTCACATGGCCAAGGTCTACGGCATGGCGGCCACCGGGTCGCCGCCGATGTCGGTGCCCCACCTCGACACGCGCTATGTCGACGGGAAGCGCTGGCTCCTGTTCGGGCCCTTCGCCGGCTTCTCGACCAAGTTCCTGAAGCACGGTTCGATGTTCGACCTGCCGTTCTCGCTGCGGCCGGACAATCTCCTGCAGCTGCTGGCCGTGGCGCGGGACAATCTTCCGCTCGAGGAATACCTGGTCGGCCAGGTCCTGCAGACCAAGGCGCACCGTTTCGATGCGCTGCGCGAATTCTATCCCGGCGTCGACGAGAAGGACTGGGAGTTCGACACGGCGGGACAACGTGTCCAGATCATCCGGAAGGACGTGGCGCGCACGGGCAAGCTGGAGTTCGGCACCGAGATCGTGCACTCGGCGGATTCCTCGATCGTGGCCCTGCTCGGCGCCTCGCCCGGCGCTTCGACCGCCGTCTGGATCATGGTCCACATGCTGGAGACCTGCTTCCACGCCGAGTTGGTCGGCCAATGGGTGCCCAAGCTGAAGGAGATGATTCCTTCTTACGGCCAAGACCTCAAGACCGACGCGGCGCTGGTCGAGCGCGTGCGCAAGGATACGGCTGAAGTGCTGGGCCTGCACACGGTCTGATGACCGCGCCGCAAGCTCCACTCACCGAAACCCTCGAAGTCCTGCTGCGCTTCGGCGCGCTGATGCTGCGCGCCGGCGACACCGCGTTCCGGGTGCGCGATGCCATGCGTCGCCTGGCCCATGCGCTCGGCATCGAGCGGCTCGAGGTCGAGTTGTCGACCGTCGGCCTGACCGCGACGGCGTGGACCGGAGGGAAGGCCACGATACTGGCACGCGAGATCGGCCCGCCCGGAGTCGACGCCTCGAGGATCGCCGCCCTGGAATCGCTGTCTCTCCGCGCCGCTCCCGGCCTCGACACCGTGCAACTGGAGGCCGAACTCGATCGGATCGAGAAGGCCGCCCCGTTGCACGGCCTGCTGCCGATCGCGCTGTCGATGGCGGTCGCCTCGACGGCTTTCTCCTACCTCAACGGTGGCGACCTGCTGGCGACCGGTGCGGCGGCGGTCAGCGGCGGCATCGGCCAGGCGGCCCGGACACTGCTATCGCGCCAGGGCTTCAACCAGTTCGCGATGACCGCACTGTGTGCCGTGCTGGCGTCCGGCCTCTACTGTCTGATCGTGATCGGCTTCGGTGTGCGTACCTTCGCCTTCGCCCACGCGATCGGCTTCATCTCGTCGGTGCTGTTCCTGGTGCCGGGCTTTCCCCTGGTCGCCGCGCTCCTCGACCTGACGCAGCACCAGACCAGGGCCGGCATGACGCGTCTGTCCTACGGCGTGCTCCTGACGTTGAGCGCCGCCTGCGGCATGTCGGTGGTGGCGATGCTGGCCGGCCTTGCGCCGGCGCCGGCCGCGCCGCCGCCCGGCGCAATCGAGCCGCTCACTGTGCTGGGACGGGCGCTCGCCTGCTTCGCCGGCGGCTACGGCTACGGCATCCTGTTCAACAACCCGCATCGCACGGTTCTCGCGGTGGCGCTGCTGTCGGTGGTCGGCAACGAGGTGCGGCTCGGCCTGCACGATCTCGGTCTTGCCCTGCCACAGGCGACATTCTTCGGCGCGCTGGCGGTCGGGCTGGGCGCCTCGCTGGTGCGCGGCCGCCTGCACGCGCCGCGCATTGCGCTGACGGTGCCCAGCATCATCATGATGACGCCAGGCCTGTTCGCCTTCCAGACGATCGTGTTCCTGAACCAGGGCAAGTCGCTGTCGGCGGTCGAGGCCGCCGCGACCTGCGGCTTCGCGGTCGGTGGCATGGCGATGGGTCTGGTCGCCTCCCGCTTTCTCACCGAGCGGCAGTGGCGCTACGAGCGCTAAGGCCTGGAGGACTCGAAACTCTTCCCCTTCGCGAGCTTCGCAAAGGGGAAGTGCCCTCATCCTAACAGGCTACTCCGTCGCGACGTAGGGATGAACCATCTTCGAGGGATCCACGACCTTGTCGAACTCGGCCTCGGTCACATACTCGAGCTTGAGCGCGGCCTCCTTCAGCGTGAGGTCGTGATCGATCGCGTAGTGGGCGATCTTGGACGCCTTGTCGTAGCCGATCACCGGCGCCAGCGCCGTCACCAGCATCAGCGAACGATCGACGTACTCCTTGATCTTCTTGAGGTTCGGCTGGGTGCCCTCGACCAGGAACTTGCGGAAGTTGGCGCAGCCGTCGGTCATCAGCGTGATCGAATGCGCGATGTTGTAGATCATCAACGGCTTGTAGACGTTCATCTCGAGATAGCCGCTGGCGCCGCCGAATCCCACGGCGACGTCGTTCGCCATCACCTGCACCGCGATCATGGTCAGCGCCTCGGCCTGGGTCGGATTGACCTTGCCCGGCATGATCGAGGAGCCCGGCTCGTTCTCGGGGATGTGCAGTTCGGCGAAGCCCGCGCGCGGGCCGCACGACATCAGGCGGATGTCGTTGGCGATCTTGTAGAGCGAGACCGCGAGCGTGCGGAACGAGCCCGAAAGCTGAACCAGCGCATCGTGCGCACCCTGCACGGTGAACTTGTTGGGCGCCGTCACGAACGGCAGCCCCGTCAGCCTGGCGATCTCGGCCGCCGCCGCCTCGTCGAAGCCGGGAGCGGCGTTGATGCCGGTACCGACCGCCGTGCCGCCCAGCGCCAGGCGATAGACGTCCTTCAGCGAATCCTCGATGCGTCCGATATTGTCGGCCAGCATGCCGGCATAGCCCGACCATTCCTGGCCGAGCGTGATCGGCGTCGCATCCTGCATGTGGGTGCGGCCGATCTTCACGATGTCGGCCCATTCCTTCGCCTTGGCGTCGATCGCGTCGTGCAGCGCCTTTAGCGACGGCAGCAGGCGCTCCTTGGTGTTGACCGCGGCGGCGATGTACATGACCGATGGAAACGTGTCGTTCGACGATTGCGACATGTTGACGTGGTCGTTGGGATGCACCGGCTTCTTCGAGCCGAGCGGCGTGCCCGCGAGCTGGCAGCAGCGGTTCGAGATCACCTCGTTCACGTTCATGTTGAACTGCGTGCCGCTGCCGGTCATCCAGACGTGCAGCGGAAACATGTCGTGGTGCTGGCCGGCGAGGATCTCGTCGCAGGTCTCGAGGATCAGCTTGTGCGCCTCGTCGTCCAGTCGCTTGCCGGCGTGGTTGGCATTGGCACAGGCCTTCTTGAGCGTCGCATAGGCGGTGATCATCTCGCGCGGCATCAGGTCCTTGCCGATGCTGAAATGCTCCAGCGACCGCTGTGTCTGGGCGCCCCAGAGCTTGTCGGCCGCAACGCTGACCTCACCCAGGCTGTCTGTTTCCTTGCGAACGTCTGCCACGCGGCACCTCATCTGGTTTGGCGGGACAGTACCCCAACCTTCCCCGTGCCGTCAGTCGTCAGATGGCCGGGCTTTCCGCAGGGATTTGATAGTGCCGTG
>Ga0209066_10007045_pt1 | contig 11277 bp, 7 predicted proteins | sample All_14_2_FD_187198 | JGI IMG/M metagenome (GOLD analysis project Ga0209066, IMG submission 187198) | Freshwater microbial communities in response to fracking from Pennsylvania, USA - Allegheny Zone_MetaG_DW_15 (SPAdes) (version 2) ... | reverse complement strand
TTGTTGGTCAGTGCGGCATGTGCATCCACCAACGCTTTCAAGCCCGACAGCTCCACCCAATTGCTCAGCGTGGAGGCGGGGGAGGCGGCAAGGATGAAGGCTTGGTTCACATCACTGCGGATCGCCATGTCACCCTGTTCGGCTTCCAGTGCAAGCATCTGAGCTTCACTCTCGGCGGAGAACACGTCAACCACTGCAAGCGACGGTATCTGTGAAGCAGGGATTTTCCCGTCCGCGCCAAGCGTTGCCACCCCGTTTGCAAGGCCCTTTTGGGCGCTCGGGATGAGCGTCGCCCTGATGGACCCGACGCTGGTGTGCGCCCCTGTCCCGTCGGTTCTTTCGACAACCAAGAGCAACCCGTCGGTAGCTGTGACCTGTGGAAGTATCTGGCTGATTTTCTTGAGGTCTGAGGGTGTCAGAACCTCGATTCCGTTGATAAGTACGCTCATATGAGTCCTCCAATGTGTGCTACGATGATTGCTGTGATGATTCCCAAAAGGTCTGACAAAAGGTCTGTAGCCATGTCTTTTCTATCTTGCTTGCCCGTATATGCGTAACGGTCATATTCCCTCAGAATTGCACAGAGCACGGCCCCGTAAAGGCCAGCAAATGTACTGTGGATGAAGCCAATAAGGGCAATCAGAAAACAGGCTAGAAAGTGCTTGGATTTATCAGACATGGATTGCCTCCAGCTCTTGTATCCGTGCTCGTGCCGCTATGCGCTGTGCTACCGTGTCTGCGTACTGCATATTCACATCAAGGCCAAGTTCCAGGCACTTGGGGTAGATGTAGTCGGTTGACGACAGGTAGGCTTTGAGGGAAGCAATTTCCCTAGCATCAAGCTCAGATTGACTTGGGGAAGGAGGGTCTGCAAGGATTGGATAGCCTGTCTCATCAGAGGATATCTGCTTGCCCTGTGATTGACCATCAAGCAACTCTTGCCAGTAGTCGTCCTCGATGGGAGTTGAGCCTTCTATTTGATTGAGGTAAAAGCCTTGTTTCCAGTATTTCATATGACCTCCTAGTAGCCTATTGCTGTCCAGTACAATCTACGCCCACCAAACACTACGAATTGACAACCGCTGCGTGAAAGATTCCAGACATAACCATACCCAGTTGTGGTAGTTTCTGGGAAAGTCAAGCATGATGCCACATTAAGAACTACGGATGGAAAAGTTATAGGAAATGTAATAGATGCTAGTCCCGAAGCAGATGTGTCTAGATACCCCCACTGCAATATCAATCCATTGGGAAGGAGGGTGTAACCATTGGAAGAGAGTGACGGTGTGCCGAGGTTGATTCTATCACGTACACTCAATGTGCCATCTGTGGCTTTCAGATACTCATCACCAAACACATCCCAAATAACAAGACCGTGCATTTCTTCTTGAGTAAACGACCAGCTATCATTAACGGTATGCCCAGCCCTATTTCCGAAAGAAACAACCACTCCGTACCCATTAAGTGAGATAAGGCCGTTTGATGGTATGCTAATACCTGTACCTTCCCATGAGCTACCATTATTTGCAGACCAACGAATCTTGTCATAAAAAGGTTGTACGGCAGTAAGTGCAAGATAATTTGAGTTGTAAGCACTAATAATAAATCTACCAGTGGACCAATCCGATACAGGCCTCCTGCCACCCACAGCAGTGCTTATTGCATACTCTGAAAAACTTGTTCCATTGCTGCTATAACAAACATATCTACCAGAGGTACCGGAGCCTACACCAACCCAAAACCCCGTCGATGGGTTATATGCAAACCCATTCCCCCAAACCATATTTGCGCTTGCCTGCCTAGCTGTCCAAGACGATCCATTAGTACTCGTGTAGTATGTAAATTTTGAAGTACCATTAGCGTTTGATGTGGTAAGAATAAATAATGAGCTATGTATTGATGAGCTTACCGACATGCTGAGATAACTTGATATAGACACGCTTGACCATGATGCTCCATTAGAGCTATACCATATAGACGAGTTTCCAGCAGAATACCCGTTATACGAATCATTTACTGCAACAAATACACCGTTAGAATTGCAAGTGATACTATTTATACGATAGATCAAAGGGTATGCACTAGCTCTAGTCCAACTACTTCCATTGTCGCTGTAATATATACCATCACTGTTATATGATCCCTTGGCACTTGTTACAAACCGACCACTTGGATTTACTGCCAATGAATAAAACTCGTATGTGCCTGATGGAGCAATAATAGTCCAGCTCGTACCATGATTTGTACTGTATGCTATTCTCCCAGCGCCACTACCTCCACTGCCTGTATATCCGACAGCAACAGCCACCCCACTAGCTGGATGCACTGCTATATCTTGCCAATTAACTGAGGTAGAATTTACGCGTATCCATGTAGTTCCTGAATCATCACTATACCCAATTCCTCCTGAACCAGCTCCAATTATCCTATTGACGCTAGAATCAAAGCATTTGCAGGACAAATCCCAAGAATCAGTTCTGATTGTCCAGTCTGATGCAGACGTGACGGGTACTGTTGTAGTCAAATCTCTATGATTTACTGACTCAACCTTTACTAGCCCAAGCATATCGACAGTGCCTTCTGTCGCTATAGACATGTCATTCAGGCCGCTACCAGAAAATATAGGCCCTACAGTCACACCGGATTGGTCCCTTGCGCCCAAGCGTGTGTTTGTAGGTGCATTGGTGCCTGTTCTGATTGTGCCTACAATTTCAGCAAAAGTAGCCTTGAGTCTACCGCTTGCATCAATAACAATCTTGTCATTCGTACTGTGAATGGCTCCATCTGCTGGGTCGTACCAGAACTGAGTACCCAAGTATACTTTTCCTGTGTTTGGCTCTGCTTTAAAAACAACACGATCACCAAACATAACATCAAAAACAGGGTTATTCCCTTCGCCCATGTACTGGTCTTGCATTGCCCTGAATCTAAACCCGCTTCCGGCCGTTCCATCTCCAACACCTGCGCTCAAGTTTTGGGCTTTTAGATTTTTTATGAAGGCATCAATTGCAACCAGCTTCTTGATTACAGCATTGCCTATCACTGTAGAATCAACATCGTTTGCAAGGTCTGCATAGGAGTCGAACAGAGTCATCACCAAATCGCCGTTTGTAGACTGCACCCATTCAGTACCGTTGTACTCGTAGATTTCGCCCTTGATGAGATCAGGGTAAGCAATCACAGGGTCTACTGTTGACCCAGCGACCGCATTTGCGGCACCCCACAAAAAGTAGTCTCCTAACACCAGAGGCTCACCGATAGGGGTCTGCGTAGGTACCTCTGAAACACTTCTGAAATTATAAGGAGCAGGTTTCCCATCCGCAACCACATTGATCCACCGAGTAACAGGATAGGCCCCGATGGTGGCGGTAATGGAAAATGAGAGGGTGGATACCTCGGAGGTGTCAATCTCAACAGAGTACATGTCACCAGTCTTAGGAGTGAGGGTAACAGCCGCATCAGAGCAAGCCCATGTAATGTCTGAAGCCTGTGTTACAGGAAGATTTTGTGGAAGGGCGGTACATGTGATGGTAGGAATCTTGGGAACTCCGCGGCTTGTGGTTGGAAGCGTCTCTGAGCTGAAATACAGCTGGACACCCTTGGCACTTTCGCCAGTGTCACCCGTATCCCCCTTATCACCAGTATCACCCTTGATTTTCACCCACTTATACGATGACGGGTTGGTTGAGTCGGCTTGGGTGTTGTCGGAGTATGTACCGATATAGAGCTTTCCAGCATGGACGGTGGTTGAAAAGTCGGTGGTTCCATCGGCGGAGTTGGCCCATGCAGTATGAAAGTATGCGGTAAGGCCGTCGGCTCCTGCGGGACCGGGAATGCCCTGTGACCCATCTGCACCCTTGATGAGGGACCATGCATAATCAGCAGGGTTGGTTGAGTCCAATTCAGTGTGGTCGGTGTAGAAGCCGATGTAAGCCTTGCCTGTGGGAGATTGTGAGAAGCCGGTTCCTACTGCATCGTCAGCATAGGCGATGTGGTTGTATGCGGTAAGGCCGTCCTCACCTGTAGGGCCTTGGATTCCTTGGTCGCCCTGCGGACCTTGAAGCCCCTGAAGGCCTTGTTCACCCTTGTCGCCGCTCCATGCAGAAGCGGTTGACCATTCACTGTAGACAGGCTCATTGATGCTGGTCCATGTGACGTTTCCCGTACAAGCCCAAATCGTTTGTCCTTCCACCCGCTCGGAGGGAGTGGTTGACCACCCGCTTGGTATGGTTGAGCAATCGCCGGAAGGGGTGGCGGGCTTCTCTGCAGCAGACTTGTAAATTATCTTGCTGTAGGGTGCGTTCAGCGAAACAGGGCGGGTTTCAATGATGTAAATCCACTCCGAATCAGAAGGGTAGCGGTATCGGTGCCACAAATACTTGTCGGCCGGTACTGAGGGTTTGGTAGTGTACCACTGGTCCATGAATCCAATGGGTGAGGTATAGCCGATAGGCTCTCCATTCTCACTCAGAACGGCTACAAACGTAGGTGGTATATCCCCGTTGTCGCCTACCGCCCACTGATGGATGAGTGTTTCACCCTTGTCGCCCTTCTTGCCGGAACCATTGATCCACGCCACCTTTCTTGAAGGAAGCAGATTAAACGGGGCAATTCCGATTGCAGTGACCTTGCACAGGACAAGCCCGGCTGTGGGGTAGGTTTTTGTAACGTTCTTGACAATGGCCTTGGTTGAGATGGCTGTTCCGGGGATTTGGACGGTAAACACATCGAGAATGTTTACATCAGCCTTCTGCGTCCATGTATAGGTCATGTCCCCGTGGTTGTGCATGAGGAACATGTGGCTTGCAAGATAATCAGCCGCCTCCGCGTTGAATACGAATTCGCTTTCGTAGTCCTCGGGGCTGGTTGATGCTTCAGGTGAGGTGTAGGTGCTGATTTTCTTCCTGAAGAGTACGTCGGCAAGCACATTGAAGCCACGAACACGCTTGATGGTGATCGCACTGTTGTAGAACAGGAATTTCGCCTTTTTGGGAAGCACGACCCGAGATTCTGTCACCTCGGTTATGGTGTCGTCACAATCAATCTCATATTGTACGTTGCGGCTTGAGATGAGGGAAAGGTCCTTGTTCTGAAGGCGGGTCTGCTTGGTGTAATACGGCCTGTCAAGGAATTTTGCGTCGTATTGGTACCACACATCCTCGATGTCGCCTGTCTCGGGCCAGTAGCCCTCAGCCTCAACCTCTTCCCCTTCGTCCTCGTTTTCGCTGTCGAAGCTGGGGGTCACGCTTGCTTGGTACACCGTCTGTTTTTTGGCAAAGGCAAGGCTGGACCATTTTACTGCCACACCGTCCTTTTGATAGTCGCCTCCTGCACTGGTAATCTTGTCTTTGATGAGGTATGCAGGGATTGTAGGAGCTGGCTGCTCTGCGGTTATGAACGTGCGTCTGATGCAGAACGTACCGTCTGCATTGTTGGTAAGGATGCACCGATGCTCCATGAGCATTGTATTGATTCTGTCACGGAAGGTTTTCTTGTCGTCCACATCATAGACGAAACGGACACGTGCAAGGCTGTCTCCGTCCATGACGCTGTTTGAGTGGTTGAAGTCGATGTCTGAGACAGAGTACCCGGCAAGCATGAGAAGCTTTACCACAACACTGTTTGCGGGGTCTGTCTTGGAGAAAATGGGAGCATCGATGATATTGCCCATTGCATCAACCAAGTCAGAATCTGGGTACTCGACGGATAATGGAATCTCTTTGTCCAACAGATAGGAGATGTCCTCGATTTCCAGTGAGATTTCCTCTGGTATGGAACCCGTAGACTGCTTGAGGTTCCCAAGATCAACATTGCCGGTGAATACAGCCTCGGTTCCGTGGAGCATTCGGAACCTGACCACGGCCCTGTTGTTCTTGGCCTCAAGCAGTCTACGGTAGACGTCGCTATGAAATTCAAGGGATTTGCGCGGGTCCTTGCCGTGCATGAGCGTAATCTTGGATACGTCACGGCTTCCCTTGAGGTCGTTTCCGAACGCATTGAACGTCACTTGTGTGTTCTTTGTGTTCACAAGCGGCGAAACATCAAGCCATCCGTCGAAATTCAGCTCATATACGTATCCATATCCAGCCATGATTACTCCTGAAAAATCTTTTTCAAATCTTCTATGTACTTCTCAAGCCCACCGAACTCTGAGCCACCCCATGCGTAGTCCTCCAGGTTCAATGCGTAATCCACAATTTCGGCATAGTTGCGTAGCAGTGCGTCCGGGATTGCCGTGGTAAGCTCTACAGACTCAAGAATCGGTGCATCGGGCCTGTACAGCTCCAGCGTCGGTATCTCATACCTTGGGCTTGGGCTTGGAACTGTTGCGCACCCTACCATTGAAACGATCACCAACAGTGTCAACAACAGTCTGCTGAGTTTGTACCTTTTCATCGCCTACCTCCGATTCCGCCTTATGAATGAGCGAATCAGTTTTTTTCTTTTCGGCTGCCGCCTTCTTTTTCTTTGCCGCAAGAGCATCCTTGGCCTCCTGTTCGGCCTTTGCTATCCTTGCCTGTCGCTCTTTTTCAGCAAGTTCGGCTTTCAGCTTGTCGGCCTCAGCCTTTGCCTTGTCGGCCTTCCGCTTCTGCCAGCCGCCGAATCCAAGCAATCCGAGTAAAGTCACAATGAGCACAATGATTTCGTTCATTTCTTCACCTTCGGCAGAATCCCTGCCAGAATCATGTCGGCCGCTTCCTCACTGAATCCGCGTCCTATGAGGAATATCCTCACCTGTTTGGTGATTCCTTTCTTGATGAGCGTCATATTGGCCTTGCACTGCAAGAAGTAGAGCAGGATGTAGATTGACAACACATCGGCCCACATCTTCGCTCCTAGGAACGTGGCAAGCGGATACTGCATGATGCTTGAGGCCACAAGCAGATACATTGCAAGTGCTACGTAGATTAGGGCGGTTAGGCGTATGACGAACCTGGGGGCCTTGTCCTTGTAGAGGATCTTCTTGGTCTTTTCCATCGCATCTGCGATCACAAGGGTGACAATGAGCAACACGACAATGTATAAGAGGTAATTCATTTGTTCCTTCCTTTCTTGGTTGCAAAAGCGTTTACAACCGATTCATTGATAAGGCCGTCCAATGCTTCAAGGGACTCTTCCGAAGTATGGTTCCAGCCGTTCTCTATGCCGTTCTCGACCATTGATTTCTGGCTTCGCACCACTATCGGCATAGCCTTGCCCATGAATGCTACAGGGCCTTTCAGCGCTTCAATATCAACCGCAAGAGCGTCCACCTTTGCGGATACCGGAGCTATTTCCTGCTTGACGACAGACCGCATCTGGTCGATTGGGTCATTCTTTTTCCTTTTCCTCCATTCCTTAATGGAGCGGATGATTTCGACAAAAGCTTGGCTTCCGATAAATGCCAGCAGTATTGGCAACAAGTTTTGTTCCATAAACGGTCTCCTATGCGATGTTCCTTCTTTCTATTTTTTCAATCTCAGTCCTGATGGCCTGTGCGATATCTTCCGGGCTTCCCTCGGCTCCATTGACCGTGATGGTTATGCCACCGTAGTTGACCGTTGTGCCTTGGGTCTTGATGTCTGTCACCTTCACCTTGTCGTAGGTTCTGCCTGTGACGGTTCCAGCAAGGGCTGAGTACTCAGTGAGAGAAAGCATGCCTTGCTTGTACAGCTCCTTGTATGCATCAATCTCACCCTTCTGTGCGTCGGTGAGGTCTGACACATATTCGGCGCGGGCTTCGATTTCCATTGCCATGATCTCGGCATTGCGGTCAGCACCTTCCTTCCATGCGGCGTTCACATAACTCCAAGAGACATCGTCTGAACTGGTCCAGAAGGTGAGTTCTCCCGCCACCTTCTGCACCACACGTGCGAACCAATTGAGAACCGTAGCGACAACGTTGAACGCCATTGCCACACCCTTGACGATTGGGAATATCAAGGTGAGTATCGGGATGAACTGGTTGAGGCTGTCTATAATCGGTCTGACTACCACCAAGAAGGGCCTCAAGAAGTCATCGACAATCGGGGCAAACTCATCGAATGCGATTGATACTATTGAAAGGAGTTCATTGACCACTTCAAGCCTTGTTGCAAATTCCATAAGGATTGCTTCCCATGTCTGCTTGGAAGCGATATCTGCGGCCTCTTCACGGGTTTTTCCGTCCTGCATTGCGTAAAAGACGGCATCCTTGTATTGGTCCACCCAATCACGAATCATGCCTACATCGCCAAGCTGGTCGAACATTGCCTTGCGGGCATCCTCGACGGACTTCTTGTAGTTCTCGATGAGCTGTTCCTTGGTAAGCTCGTAGGCGTCTCTCAGGGCATCCGCCACATCAAGCTTGCCCTGCTCGAAGTCATGTACAAGATCGGCGTATGCATTGGCTTCATTGAGTGTACGCTCGTAGGCTTGCTCGAACGTCTCTCCCTGCTTCTGCACAATCTTGAATATACCCAAGTGCTCGTTGCTGGTAAGGTAATGCTCAATGGCGTCATCAACTGACCCTAGAGCACCGTTGATGACTGTGGGAATGACCGCAAAGTAGTCGTCGAATCCCACCGTGGTTGAGTTTACCGTGCTTCTGGAACCATCTGGATTTGTGACGACAGGGCGGTTGTTGAGGTCGATGTTTCCGCGTCCTGTGGCAAGTCCGTTGTTGAGAAGCCCAAATGACTCTGCAAGCTCGTTGTTTGTATCCTTTACCTGTCTCAAATAATCAACGTATGCGTTAACAATGTCGTCGTCGCTCTTGCGTCCCATGACGGTAGCCATAGCAGGAATGGCGGCTTTCCAATTGGTGTCGGATACGATGTCTCTTACTTTCTGCTGTGAGGAAAGCTTTGCGGTTTCTCGCAACGCCTCAAGCTGCAACTCGTACTGCTCGGTGATAAGCTTCATCTGTTCAAGGAACTGAGCATTAGCCTCGTTTGCATCCATCCCGGCGTCGACGCGCTGTTTCATCGTCTGCCAGGCTTTCTGCTCCTCATCGTGCTGTGCAGCATAAATCTCTACAAGCTCTGAGTTCTGAACGCCGTACAATGAGTTGAGCTGATTCCTATACTTGAGCGATTGAATCTGTGTGGCGTAGTTTTTCAACTCTTCCTTGTATAAAGCCAAGCCCTTACCCTTGTCGGTAAGTTCACCCTTATAGTACTCGTTGATCTTTTCAACATATCCAAGGCGTTGCTCCTCGGCGTCAGCCTCGCTCATGCCTTGTTCAAGTGCTTTTTTCTTCTTGTCGTCTGCATCGGCAAGGGCGTCATCCCATTGGGCGTAAATGCGGCCCATTTCCTCACCGTACTGAAGTATGCGGGTCTGCTCGAATGCAGAACTGCGCATCTTCTTGGAAAGGTCGTCTGAGGGGTCTCCGAACAAGGTTTTGCCAACCGTATCGGCAAGACCTGTCTGGTACATTCCTGTAAGAGCCTTGAGTGCGTTTTCATAGGCGATCTGCATGCCCTTGTCGCCGCTTGCAACAGCCTTGAGCAGGGCGTTGTTGAGGATTCCGTATGCCTCTTGAATCTTATTCTGTTTTTCCTTGAGTCCGTCCTCATCGCCGATTCCGAGCGCTATGTCTAGGGCGTCTGCAAAATCAGAAGGCTTCCTTCCCTTGAACTGTGAGAGCATGTCAGATACAGCCGACGAAGCGATTGTAGCGTTGGATTGATTAGACATGGTATCGCTTATCATGTTTGATCTGTTGCTTGTAGTCCCTGTCACAACCGAAAGCTGGTCGATGACGTTCGTCAATGATTGGGCATACTCGGCAAGGGCCATTTTCCTATCAGAAAGACTTTGTTTCTCTGCTTTCTCTTTTGCAAGCTTGATGTCGATAAGACGAATTTCATCAGAAAGGGTTTTATTGGACTCCCATCTATAAAGAACAAGGTTAGCCACTTCTTTTGCAGTAATACCGTAAGCTCTAGCGGCGGCTTCAATGTTTTGTGGATCAATACCCATAGTATTGCCAAGAACAGTTATTGTCCCTTGTTGCTGTGACATGAATTGGGCGATTGATTTTTTTGCTGCTTCACGCCCTTCGTCGGTGTCAAGATTAAACAAAGGTGTAGAGGCGTCGGTTCCTTTCAGGTAGTTTTGTTTTGCCTCGTATGCCTTGTTCCATCCTTCTACAACATCCAGAAGAGCTGTCTTGAGAGGAAGCCATGCCTGATTGATCGACTCGCCAATATTTTCCTTGAGTTGTTTGCTCTGCTCGTTGTAACGGCGCTGGACAGAAAGGAACATATCCCATTCACGTCTGGTTGCACCAAAGGCGTTCTTCTGCTGCTCCATGACGATCTTGACACGCTCTTGAGCCTTAGCCCATTCAAGCTCCGAGCCTGTGAGCTTATCAAGTCCTTTCTCGTGCAGTTTGGCTTGTACGGTTGCTTCCTTGACGATGGAACCCCACTGCCTGAAGTTTCGGTTGTTACCAGCGGCGCCGGACATGAAAGCCTTGGTGATCTCGATGACATCTCCGCCAACGTCCTTGAATGCGATAAGGTCTTGGATGAACTCTGCGGTGGTTCCTGCGAATGCGGCGGCCTCTGCATCGGTGGCTCCCAAGCCGGAAGCCATATCGCCGATGGTGGACATGATGTCTTTGGCTGATGACTTGGCAAGACCGAATGAGCTTGTGAGCCTGTCCACACTGTCGATGGCTTTCTGCATGCCGTCGAATACTGTCATGAACTTCTGTGAGACCTGTTCGGCTTCAGCGGCGGCCTGTGATGCTTCCCGAATGGTGGTTGTAAGGAAGGTGAAAGCCTGTCTTATGCCCCAAACAACAAGCTGAGCGGAAACAAAGTTCTTGATGAGGTTCTTGATCCTGGTTCCTGTCCCATTTGCCGCCAAAGAAAGTCTGTCGTGCTGTTTTGAAAGCTCCTGATATTGTGCTGACAGTGCCTTGATCTGCTCAGGGTCGCCACCCTTCGTGACCATGCGTGTGCCTTGTTCCTTGATGGCTTGCATCTTCAGGGCTATGCCGTCAATTTCCTTGCCGAACATGGTTGCGGCTTCAGCCTGTTTGTCCAATCCGGCATTAAAGCTCTTAGGGTCGAACACCATCTGCTGCTTGGTGGTAGCCTTGGCATATGTGTCATAGTAAGCAACCATCTCATCTTTGAGGCTTGAGAAATGTTGCTGTACCTTAGTGAGGTCCTTGGTTATGGTGGAACTCATGCCATCTGGATTGAGCCATCCGACAAATCCGCCTTTGCCGATCGTCTGCTCAGCTCCCTTCATAGCATTGGTGATATCATTTATGGCTTTCTGTGCGCTCTTTAGTCCTTT
>Ga0209066_10007044_pt1 | contig 11278 bp, 9 predicted proteins | sample All_14_2_FD_187198 | JGI IMG/M metagenome (GOLD analysis project Ga0209066, IMG submission 187198) | Freshwater microbial communities in response to fracking from Pennsylvania, USA - Allegheny Zone_MetaG_DW_15 (SPAdes) (version 2) ... | reverse complement strand
AGCGCGATCCGATCGATCTGTATATGAACACGCTGGTGCCGATGGTGGTCGAACAGACCAATCGCGGCGAGCGCGCCTATGACATCTATTCGCGCCTGTTGAAGGAGCGCATCATCTTCCTGACCGGTCAGGTCGAGGATCATGTCGCCAGCCTGATCTGTGCCCAGCTCCTGTTTCTGGAATCGGAAAACCCGGGCAAGGATATCGCATTTTATATCAATTCGCCCGGCGGAGTCGTGACCTCCGGCCTGTCGATCTATGATACGATGCAGTATATCCGCTGCGACGTTTCGACCGTGTGTCTGGGGCAGGCGGCGTCCATGGGCTCGCTGCTCCTGACAGCGGGGGCTGCGGGCAAGCGCTTTGCCCTGCCGAACAGCCGGATCATGATCCATCAGCCGTCGGGCGGTGCGCAGGGCCAGGCGACGGATATCGAAATCCAGGCGCGTGAAATCCTGCGGATGCGGGCCATGCTGAACCAGATGTATGTCAACCATACCGGCCAGCCTCTGGACGTGGTGGAACTGGCCATGGAACGCGACAAGTTCATGTCGCCGGAAGAGGCACGTACTTTCGGCCTGATCGATCAGGTGGTGGCCTCACGGCCTGCCATCGACGATAAGACGAAGTCGTAAAGTGAAGTTAGCGGGATGCGTGTCAAACCGCATCCCGCATCGAATGTGGATGCCGCCTGATCGTGCGGATGTTACGATCCGATGTCATCGACGCGTCACTTTGACGTTGTGGGTTCACCCGACGCCCGGCTAAACTTGGGGTGCCGGATTTGAAGCGGAAGCATATGCCATGAACAAAGCAAGCGGCGGTGACGGGAAGAATACCCTCTACTGCTCCTTCTGCGGGAAGAGCCAGCACGAGGTGCGTAAGCTCATCGCGGGGCCGACGGTATTCATCTGTGATGAATGCGTCGAACTGTGCATGGACATCATCAAGGAAGACCATAAGACGACGGTCTCCAAATCCCGTGATGGCGTGCCGACCCCGCGTGAGATTCGTCAGGTCCTGGACGATTATGTGATCGGACAGGATTATGCGAAGCGCGTGCTCTCTGTCGCGGTGCATAATCACTACAAACGCCTGAACCACGCAGGAACCAGCGGCGATGTGGAACTGGCGAAGTCCAACATCCTGCTGGTGGGGCCGACCGGCTGCGGCAAGACCCTGCTTGCCCAGACCTTGGCGCGCATCCTGGATGTGCCCTTCACCATGGCCGACGCCACGACCCTGACCGAGGCGGGCTATGTCGGCGAGGATGTCGAGAACATCATCCTGAAGCTGCTGCAGTCGGCCGACTACAATGTGGAACGGGCGCAGCGCGGCATCGTCTATATCGATGAGGTCGACAAGATCAGCCGAAAATCCGACAATCCGTCGATCACGCGCGACGTATCTGGTGAAGGTGTGCAGCAGGCCCTGCTGAAGATCATGGAAGGGACCGTGGCTTCCGTTCCGCCGCAGGGTGGGCGCAAGCACCCGCAGCAGGAATTCCTGCAGGTGGACACGACCAACATCCTGTTCATCTGCGGCGGCGCTTTCGCCGGGCTGGAGCGGATCATCGCCAATCGCGGCAAGGGCACCGCCATCGGCTTCGGCGCCGATGTGAAGGCCGAGGATGATCGGCGCGTGGGTGAGCTTCTGCGTCAGGTGGAACCGGAAGATCTGCTGAAGTTCGGGCTGATCCCGGAATTCGTCGGCCGTCTGCCGGTACTGGCGACGCTGGAGGATCTGGATGAGGCTGCCCTGGTCGACATCCTGACCCGGCCGCGCAATGCGCTGGTCAAGCAGTATGAGCGCCTGTTCGAGATGGAGGATGTCAAGTTGGAGTTCACGGAGGACGCGCTGCGTTCCGTGGCCCAGAAGGCGATCCTCCGGAAGACCGGTGCGCGCGGCCTGCGTTCCATCATGGAGAGCATCCTGCTCGACCCGATGTACGAGCTGCCCGGCCTTACCGGCGTGGAGGAAGTCGTCATCAACAAGGAAGTCGTGGAAGGTCGCGCCGAACCCTTGCTGATCTATGCCGACCGCCGCGACGATGTCGGGGCGGGCGCCTGAGGAAAAACCAACGGTTCAGGGCCGCCGGAAGGCGGGCTTGAACCGGCAGGGCCGGCGGGCCATCTAACCTGTGTCGTCGGCGCCGGGGAACCGAAAAGCGGTATCCCCCGGCCGGGCCCGAAGGGGACGGTCGGTCGACGCGTCCCATAGATTGGTCGATCCGACGATCGAAGGAGTGTCCATGTCACAGTCTACGCCCGACATCACGCTGCCCGTATTGCCGCTGCGTGACATCGTCGTCTTCCCGCATATGATCGTCCCGCTCTTCGTTGGCCGCGACAAATCCGTGCGCGCGCTGGAAGACGTGATGAAGGTCGACAAGCAGATTCTGCTGGTCACCCAGAAAAATGCCGCTCAGGACGATCCGGGTGCGGAAGATCTGTATGAAATCGGTACCATCGGAACCGTGCTGCAGTTGCTGAAGCTGCCGGATGATACGGTGAAGGTGCTGGTGGAAGGCTCGCGCCGCGCCGTCGTGCGCCGCTTCCTGCCCAATCCGGATTTCTTCCAGGTCGAGGCGCGGCTGCTGGATGAGGAGATTGGCGCCGATGCCGATGCCAAGGCATTGATGCGTGCGGTCGTCACCCAGTTCGAGCAGTATATCAAGCTGAACAAGAAGGTGCCGGCCGAGGTGCTGATCTCGATCAACCAGATCGATGATGCGGCGAAGCTGGCCGATACGGTTGCCCAGCATCTGGCCCTGAAGATCGCCGACAAGCAGGAACTGCTGGAAACCGTCTCGATCAATGAGCGGCTGGAGCGGATCTATGCCCATATGGAGGGCGAGATCAGCGTGCTGCAGGTCGAAAAGCGCATCCGCAACCGCGTGAAGCGCCAGATGGAGAAGACCCAGCGCGAATATTATCTGAATGAGCAGATGAAGGCCATTCAGAAGGAGTTGGGCGAGACCGATGACGGCCGCGACGAGCTGTCGGAATATGACGACAAGATCAAGAAGACCAGGCTGACCAAGGAAGCCCGGGAAAAGGCCCTGGGCGAGTTGAAGAAGCTGCGCTCGATGAGCCCGATGTCGGCGGAAGCGACCGTGGTGCGCAACTATCTGGACTGGATGCTGTCCATTCCGTGGAAGAAGCGCTCCAAGGTGCTGCATGACCTCAAGGCCGCGCAGGCGGTGCTCGACGCCGACCATTTCGGCCTGGACAAGGTCAAGGACCGCATCCTGGAATATCTGGCCGTGCAGTCGCGCATGAAGCAGCTCAAGGGGCCGATCCTCTGCCTCGTCGGGCCGCCCGGCGTCGGCAAAACCTCGCTCGGCAAGTCGATTGCGCGCGCCACCGGCCGCAATTTCGTGCGCATGAGCCTGGGTGGCGTGCGCGACGAGTCCGAGGTTCGCGGCCATCGCCGCACCTATATCGGCTCCATGCCGGGCCGCATCGTGCAGGGCATGAAGAAGGCGAAGACCTCCAACCCGCTTTTCCTGTTGGACGAGATCGACAAGCTGGGCTCCGACTGGCGCGGCGACCCGTCTTCGGCCCTGCTGGAAGTGCTGGATCCGGAGCAGAACTCGACCTTCAACGATCATTATCTGGAGGTCGATTACGACCTGTCGGATGTGATGTTCGTGACCACGGCGAACAGCCTGCGCATGCCCCAGCCGCTGCTGGACCGCATGGAGATCATCCGCATCCCCGGCTATACCGAGGATGAGAAGGTGGAGATCACCAAGCGGCATCTGATCGCCAAGGTGGTGAAGGAAAACGGGCTGAAGAAGACCGAGCTGACCTTCTCCGACAATGCGCTGCGTGATCTGGTGCGCTATTACACGCGTGAAGCCGGCGTGCGCAGCCTGGAACGGGAAGTGGCGTCCATCGCGCGCAAGGTGGTGAAGGAGCTGGTGATGGAGCCCGCCAAGGGCAAGATCGCCATCACATCGGCCAATCTTGCCAAATATGCCGGCGTGCGGAAGTTCCGCTTCGGCGAAATGGAAGATACCGATCTGGTCGGCGCGGTGACGGGCTTGGCCTGGACCGAGGTGGGCGGCGAACTTCTGACCATCGAATCGGTGATCGTTCCCGGCAAGGGCCGGGTGACGAAAACCGGCAAGCTGGGCGATGTGATGCAGGAATCCATCTCGGCGGCGGAGAATTATGTGAAGTCCCGCGCGCCGTCGCTGGGCATCAAGCCGACCGCGTTCGAGAAATCCGACATCCATATCCACGTGCCGGAAGGGGCGACCCCGAAGGACGGGCCGTCCGCCGGCGTGGCTATGGTCACCTCGATCGTTTCGGTGCTGACCGGTATTCCGGTGCGGCGCGATGTGGCGATGACCGGTGAAATCACGCTGCGTGGCCGGGTGCTGCCGATCGGCGGATTGAAGGAGAAGCTGCTGGCCGCCCTGCGTGGCGGGCTGAAGCTGGTCCTGATCCCCTATGACAACGAGAAGGATCTGGCCGAAATCCCGGATAATGTGAAGAAGGGGCTGCAAATCATCCCCGTCCGCACCTTGGACGAGGTGCTGGGCCATGCCCTGGTGCAGCCGATCCAGCCGATCGAATGGACGCCGGAGGATGCCAAGCTGGCGAGCGAAGTTGCCAAGGTGGAAACCGAGGAAGGCGATCGCAACGTGGTCACCACGCACTGATTGCGATAATTTTAGCTAAATCCATTCATTGGGGCGGGCGAGCCGGTGATTCGGCTTTTCCCGCCCCTCTTCTTTACAAGGATAGTCAATAACAAAATAAGCTAAAAAGCCGCAGTTTTCCTGGGCTTTTGCGTTGACGCGGTATCGGGCTTCCCCTTAGACTGCGCGCCAATCACGCAGGGAAAACCTGGGTGAGAGCGACTACCTGCCTTTTTGAAAACTTCCCGCAATCTTCAAGGGGGGCCTACCCGTGAACAAGAACGACCTCGTGGCGGCCGTCGCCAGCAAGACCGAACTTTCCAAGGGCGATGCCGGTAAGGCGGTCGATGCGGTGTTCGATGCCATCACCGACACCCTGAAGTCCGGTGGTGAGGTGCGCCTCGTTGGCTTCGGCACCTTCCTCGTCTCGGCTCGCGCCGCTTCGGAAGGCCGCAATCCGCAGACCGGTGAGAAGATCTCCATTCCGGCTTCCAAACTGCCGAAGTTCAAGGCCGGCAAGGGCCTGAAGGACGCCGTCAACTAAGTCCTTTCCCGACCATCCCTGGTCGGGCATGGAACGGCCGCCCCCAACCGGGCGGCCGTTTCCTGTTTCAGACCAGGCACAGGGGGTTGCCTCGCGGACCAAGTTCGCTTATCAGCTTCCCCACACGGCACCCCAGGGCGGTTAGCTCAGCTGGAAGAGCATCTCGTTTACACCGAGAGGGTCGGCGGTTCGAACCCGTCACCGCCCACCAGCCTGGCGAGGCTTGGTTCCCGATGGTCTCCGGCGGCCGGCCTGTGCCCGACGGCACAGTTTTCTGTGCACATCTGCACCCCGGTCCCGTGGACACCGACCAGCCCTTCAGGAAAGAGCAGTACCCTCGCCGTGTTGAACGCCTCTGAGAGCCGTTTTACGCTGCGCACAGCCGCGGGGGGGCGGCCTGAGCAGAGTAAAGCCGGCTGCATCGAACGCGCCTCGGTGTTCGATTTTACCTATGTGCAAAAGTGTGCAATACTGCGCACAAAGAACTGGTAGATGCAGGTTCAATAGGCATGTCTGCTGCCAAACCCATTCGATTGCAGGTTCTGTTGGACGAAGGTGATGCGGATCGCCTGCAACTGTACTGTGACAGATATGGATTTAAGAAATCGACCCTGGTGGCCCGACTGATCCGGGAGCATCTTGTACGGGAAGGTTACCCCGATCAACCATCGCTGTTTCAGCGCTCGGAAGAGTAATGTCATGACCATTCTGAATGCGGACCATTCGGTGCTCGGCAAGATCAATCGGATCAGAGGGGGAGCGCTTCCACGCGTTCTGGATCTGTTTTCAGGATGCGGTGGGCTTTCTCTGGGCTTTGATGCAGCCGGGTTCCAGGTCGCTGCTGCGGTGGAATTCGATCCGTTGGCTGCACAGTCCCATGGTCTGAACTTTCACCCTTTTGACGACCGGCATGCAAAGGCCTACGATATCACCAGTACTACGCCTGAGATGCTGTGCGATGATCTCGGACTTGGCGCAGTGACGGATGCTGTGGATGTGATTGTAGGGGGACCACCCTGTCAGGCATTTGCACGCGTGGGACGAGCAAAACTTCGGGAAGTGGACGAGCATCCGGAAGCATTCCTGCGTGATCCGCGAGCGCAGCTATATAAAGCGTATCTCAATTATGTGGCTGCATTCAGGCCACTTGCGCTTCTGATGGAGAATGTACCGGATTCATTAAACCACGGGGGACAGAACATCCCCGAGGAAGTGTGTGATGTTCTCGAAAGCAAAGGCTATGTCTGCCGATATACGCTGCTGAACTCCGTTTTCTACGGTGTTCCGCAAATGCGGGAGCGGATGTTTCTGGTTGGCTACAGGCGCGAACTGGGAGTGGATGAACCGGGTTTTCCGGAACCAACGCACTGTCATAAATTACCGCCCGGCTATGAAGGATCGCGTGCGGTCGCCCTGAAGCTACTGAACGGGCTGATGGTCGGGGCGCACGACTATATCGAACCTCCTGCCCCTTCGTCTGAACCCAAGGCTGCCGTGAGTGCGTTCGAGGCCATCGGCGATCTGCCGGTGATCGATGCACGGAAGGAAGTTGCTGCCGGGCGACTGAGACGCGGCGCGCGGAAGTTCGACAGGGCAGGTATGCGGTATGACGAAACCCAGACGGTTTCCGACTACGGCAGATTGATGAAGGAGTGGGAAGGGTTTACTGCCCCGGAAGAGGGGCTGTACGACCATCAGATTCGATACCTGCCCCGTGACTACGATCTTTTCGCGGAAATGCGCGAGGGAGCCGAGTATCCGGAACTTCATCAGATGGCCCTGCGTCGTTTTGAGGTGCGGGCCGAACAGATGAAACTCATCAGGGATTCAGAGTCATGGGATGCTCTGAAGGCGGCAATGGTCCCGCCATATGATCCAGGAAAGTTCCCCAACAAATGGTGGAAGCTGCGCAGGGATCAGCCTGTCAGAACCCTGATGGCACATCTGGGCAAGGACGGCTACAGCCACATTCACTATGATGGTATGCAGGCGCGGACGATATCCGTGCGTGAGGCCGCCCGCCTGCAATCATTTCCGGATGGGTTCAAATTCTGCGGAACCATGAACCCGGCCTTCAGGCAGATCGGAAATGCCGTGCCGCCCCTGCTTGCGAAAGCGGTGGCAGAGAAGCTGCGGGACACCCTCCTTTCCGCAATCGGTCGGGAAGTTGCGCAATCGACAGTACTGACGGAAGCTGCGGAATAGGCTTCAATCCGGTTCGTCGGGACGTTCGATCCGTACTGGCTCTTCCCAAGTCAGAACTGACGGGGCTACGGTAAAGCCGCCAGGAAGAATGCCTCTGGGCAGATGCGAGGTCGCGGCGATGATCTCTCGGGCCAGGGCATTGATGTCGTGGGATATGCGGGCCATTGCGCCGTCCTCCGTCAATTCATACAGCCGGATGATGCGATAGGGAACTTCGGTGGATGCTGCCGCCACTGTCTCTGCACCGGAGAGATGGAAAGGTGTCTCGAACTTCCGGCTCGTGGCTTTTGCGTCGAAGCGGATAGGCGCACCGCTCATGGTTTCAAAATCCCATGATGCGGCGGCATCGTCGGCGGCAGTCCATGTGACCGGGGGAAGGATGCCTTCGGATGCCAAGTGGTTCAGTAGCTGCAACGCCAGGGCCTCTCCGTCATCGCCAATGCGTTCCGCTTTCGCTCTGGCTGTGGCAAGGTCGCTTTTCGTGAGTGGGCGTCCGGTTTTTTCCCTCAGACGGCGTACGGCAGGTTCCGTACCGAGACTTGCCTGTTCAAGGAGTTCGTCAAGTTCCGGATCGGCAAGCAATGCGCGGATCGGGTGCTTTGGACCTACTGATTCCAGCGATGCCAGTTCGGTCAGATGGGCGCGCGATACCGCTATCATGGACTTCTTGCCACCAGGAACTTCGGCCCGAAGTCGAGCATGAAACTCCGGATCATCCCGTGCGGACACAATGATAATTCGTACGGCTTCCGGGATCGCGTCCCCGGTGAACTCCAGCACGGCCAAGTCATCTACCTGTAAATGGTCAAAGCGGCCAGCTTCGTTGTCCGGGTCCGGCACCGCCGCTCCATTCAGTCGCCAGTTCTTGTAGCCAGTCTTTTTCGTGATGGAGCGAGCAAACTTGTAGGCTTTGCCGGGCCGGGGACCGAATACGGTGACGGAAACGGGAATTTCCACATTCTCGCCCAGAGACCGCTCTGCAAAATCCGGATAGAACTGCTTGGCAAAAACATCGGCATTCAGGTTGATGGCCTTCTGGTTGCCGATATTGCTCCGTTTAAAGAACGTGTCGAAGAATGTCAGATCGGAGCCACTAAGGAGCTTGATGGCGATGCGCTCAGGCAAGTTAACTTCTCCCGAATAACAGGTGTGCGGACAATACGTGATGGATATGCCCGTGCCAACCGATCCAGCCCGATCCGAGCTTATGTCACGGATCGGGGGCAAGGATACCAAACCCGAGGTACGGCTTCGGAAGGCCCTGCATCGGCTCGGATACCGATACAGGCTGCATGATGGCGGTCTTCCCGGAAGACCCGACATCGTATTTCCGGGGCGGAAGGCCGTGATTTTTGTGAATGGGTGCTACTGGCATGGTCATGGTTGCCATCTTTTCAGACTGCCAAGAACCAATACGGAGTTCTGGAGAACGAAGATTGCAGGCAATGTGGCGCGGGATGCACGGAACCTCAGGCAGTTGGAAGAAATGGGGTGGCGACATCTGACGGTCTGGGAGTGCTCGACCCGTGGACCGGGACGAATCGGCCTCGATGCCGTTGTGAAGGCCGTTATGCGTTGGCTGGATGGAGAGGGTTCTTCGGAATTGTTTGGGATAATGCATTGAATGTCTGTTGTTTGGTAACTCAATCCAGTTCGGGAAAGAAACCGGGGATGGCCGGAATCCAGGTGGCACGGACCATGACCCCGAACTGACCCCGCCCGGCCCTGCCACGTCCCGTCATCCCGATCCGCCCCGGGCGCGCGCCTGTGCATTTCTATCCAGTAAATTATCCAAAATAGTATTATATAATATGCTTTGCCTTATCAGAATGAAAATTACAGATGGGCAATTTCAGGATGGAAAGGAATAAATACATGAAGGCATTGGCGGAGTGGTCCAATACGGAAATTGTCAATCTGATCGAGAATTATCGGCGCAAGAGCCGGGAAGGCGATGAGTATTTCGCCGATCTTCTGGAAGAAAACAGCCGTCGGAAAGGGCAGGGGCTGAATTTCCAGGTGACCATGCAGACCGTACTTGCCGCGGGCCGGTCGGGCAAATTCGTGTCCTACAAGCAGCTGGCCGATGCCAGCGGCGTGGTCTGGTCCAAGGTCCATTATGCGATGAGCGACCATCTGGGAAAGCTGATCGAATATGCCCATCGGCGCGGCTGGCCTCTTCTGAGCGCCGTTGTGGTCAACCAGAAGAACGTGGCAACCGGGGCCATGGACGCAGCGACCCTGACGGGCTTCGTGACCGCCGCGCGGGAACTTGGCTATGTGGTCACGGATGAGGACGCGTTCCTGCGCGAACAGCAGCAGCGGGTATTTCAATGGGCGGCGGAGAGTGAGGTCGACCCGGCTGGTTTGACCCAGGTCAACGCGCCGGAGCCCGCTGCGGGCTGATATTGGGTCCATGGACCAGACATTGATCGACCGCTACGATATCCCCGTGCCGCGCTATACGTCCTATCCGACGGCGCCGCATTTCCATGCTGGCATTGGTGCGGACGGCTATGGAAGCTGGCTGGGCGAATCGCCTGCCGATGCCGCGCTGTCGCTCTATGTCCATATCCCCTTCTGCCGGTCGCTATGCTGGTATTGCGGTTGCCATATGCAGGTGGTGAACCGGCCGGAGCCGCTGGTGGCCTATCTGGAGGCGATCCATCGCGAGATCGATCTGGTGGTGGCGCGGCTGGGAGAGGGGCGCCGGGTGCGCCATCTGCATTTCGGCGGCGGCACCCCCACCATTCTGGAGCCCGATCAGATTCGCGCCCTGATGGCGCGGTTCCGGCGGCATTTCAGCTTCGAGCCGGGGGCGGAGATCGCCATCGAGATCGATCCACGGCGCCTGGCCCCCGCGCGCATCGATGCCCTGGCCGAATGCGGTTTCACCCGGGCCAGCCTGGGCGTGCAGGATGTGGCCTATGAGGTGCAGCGGGCCGTCAACCGCGTGCAGTCCAGGCAGGAGGTGCGTCGCGGAGCCGATGGGCTGCGCCGCGCCGGGATTTCCGCGCTGAATGTCGATCTGCTCTATGGGCTGCCGCATCAGACGGTGCGCCATGTGCTGGACAGCATCGATTCGGTGATGGAATTCGCACCCGACCGGCTGGCCCTGTTCGGCTATGCCCATGTGCCGCATATGAAGCCGCATCAGAAACTGATCCCGGAAGAGGCCCTGCCCGGCGCGACGGAGCGTTTCGCCCAGGCGGAGGCGGCTTCGGCCCGGCTGGTCGAGCTGGGCTATCAGCCGATCGGGCTGGATCACTTTGCCCGACAGGATGATTCACTGGGTATCGCGGCGCGGGCCGGAAAGCTGCGGCGGAATTTCCAGGGCTATACGGTCGATCCGGCCGACATGCTGGTAGCCCTGGGCGCATCGTCCATCGGCAGCCTGCCGCAGGGTTATATCCAGAACGAGGCGGATATCCGCAGCTATATGCAGCGGGTGGGGCTGGGGCAGCTGGCCACGGTGCGCGGCCTTGCGCTGAGCGAAGATGACCGGCTGCGTGCGGCCCTGATCGAAAGACTGATGTGCAGCATGCGCGTCGACCTGGAAGAGGTCTGCGAGCTGTTCGGGCGCCGGCCGGAATCGCTGGGGCTGGACCATAACCGGCTGGCCCTGCTGGAGATCGACGGGCTGGTGCAGGTGGAGGGCTGGAGCTGGACCGTGCCGGAGGAGATGCGACCTTTCCTGCGGATTCCCGCTGCCCTGTTCGATGCCTATCTGGGGCAGGGACAGGCCCGCCATGCACGGGCCGTATGATCGTGCATTTTATGCCCTTTTGTCGTTCCGCGATGCTTGACAGGCGGGGGGCAAGGGCGTAGGAACGCCTCCGCTTCAAGCGGGTGTAGCTCAGTTGGTTAGAGCGCCGGCC
>Ga0209066_10007043_pt1 | contig 11281 bp, 7 predicted proteins | sample All_14_2_FD_187198 | JGI IMG/M metagenome (GOLD analysis project Ga0209066, IMG submission 187198) | Freshwater microbial communities in response to fracking from Pennsylvania, USA - Allegheny Zone_MetaG_DW_15 (SPAdes) (version 2) ... | reverse complement strand
TGGGCGGTGCCGTGCGGGTGCGGCCATGGGCATCAGGCCATGCGCTGGCCCGACTTCTGGTCAAACCAGCTGACGTGGCTGGCCTGGATGTCCAGGCCCACGCGGTCACCGGGGTTCACGCGCACCTGCGGCGCGGTGCGCACGGTGACGTCGCCCGCAGCGGTCTTGATGACGACGTAGGTGTCGGCGCCGGTGGGCTCGACCACGCTGACCTCGCCGCGCCAGGCGGCGCTGTCGTTGAAGGCGATGTGTTCGGGCCGCAAGCCCAGCAGCGCGCGGCTGCCGCTGGCGGCCGGGCAGGCCAGTGGCAGCTCGGTACCGAGGATGCCGAACCCGTGGCCGTTGGACGCGGCCAGGCACTGGCCTTCGATCAGGTTCATGGTGGGCGAACCGATGAAGGTGGCCACGTAGGTGTTGGCCGGGCGGTTGTAAATGTCGTCCGGCGTGCCCAGCTGCTGCAGGATGCCGTCTTTCATCACCGCGATGCGGCTGCCCAGCGTCATGGCCTCGATCTGGTCGTGGGTCACGTACACGCTGGTGATGCCGCTGGCCTGGTGCAGGCGCTTGATTTCGGCGCGCATTTCCACGCGCAGCTTGGCGTCCAGGTTGGACAGCGGCTCGTCAAACAAAAACAGCTGCGGCTGGCGCGCCAGCGCCCGGCCCATGGCCACGCGCTGGCGCTGCCCGCCCGAGAGCTGGCTGGGGCGGCGGTCCAGCAGGTGCTCGATCTGCAGCATGGCGGCCACTTCGTCGATGCGTTTTTTGCGCTCGGGTTTGGGCACCTTGCGCATTTCCAGCGCGAAGCCAATGTTGTCGGCCACGCTCATGGTGGGGTAGAGCGCGTAGCTCTGGAACACCATGGCGATATCGCGCTGCGCCGGGGCCACGCCCACCACGTTGCGCCCGGCGATGTTGATGGCGCCTTCGGTGGGTTCTTCCAGCCCGGCAATGATGCTGAGCAGGGTGGACTTGCCGCAGCCCGAGGGGCCGACGAGGATGAGAAATTCACCGGGTGCGACGGCGATGTCGATTTTTTTCAACACCTCCACCGCCTTGTCGCCTTTGCCGAAACACTTGCGAACGCCTTGAATGTCGAGTGACGAAGCCATGATGTTGTCCTTAACCTTTGACAGCGCCAGCGGTGAGGCCGCGCACAAAATACCGACCCGCCAGCACATACACCGCCACCGTGGGCAGCGCCGCGATGAGGGCTGCGGCCATGTCCACGTTGTAGGCCTTCACGCTGCTGGTGGTGTTGGCCAGGTTGTTCAGGCCCACGGTGACGGGCTTGGAGTCGGCACCGCTGAAGGCGACGCCGAACAGAAAGTCGTTCCAGATTTGGGTGAACTGCCAGATGAGCGTGACCATGACGATGGGGGTGGACATGGGCACGATGATGCGAAAGAAAATTTGCCAAAAACCCGCTCCGTCCAGCCGCGCTGCGTTCAGCAATTCACCCGGCACGGCGGCGTAGTAGTTGCGGAAAAACAGCGTGGTGCTGGGCAGACCGGCGAGGCAGTGCACAAAAATCAAACCGCCGATGGTGCTGGAAATGCCCATCCAGCCCAGCACCTGGCTCATGGGCAGCAGCACCACCTGAAACGGCATGAACACGCCAAACAGCAGCAGGCCAAAGAAGGTTTCGCTGCCGCGAAACTTCCACAGGCTCAACACATAACCGTTGAGTGCGCCCCAGGTGGTAGAGATCAGCACGGCGGGAATCGCCATCCACACCGAGTTCCAGAAGAACGGCTCCAAGCCTTTGCACTCCACGCCGGTGCAGGCGCTGGACCAGGCCTGGCCCCAGGCCGAAAAATTCAGACTGCCGGGCAGGCTCAGCAAATTGCCGTTGCGGATTTCGTCAGCGTCTTTGAGCGAGGTGACCACCATCACATACAGCGGTGCCAAAAAGAAGGCGGCGCCCACCAGCAGCGTGGTCATGAGCGCAAAGCGCCCAAAAGGGAATCTAGCGGTCATGGGGTTTGCTCCTCAGCTCGCTGTACAAATACGGGACCACAATCGCCGCCACGGTGACCAGCATGATGGTGGCGCTGGCGGCACCCAAGCCAATCTGGCCGCGGGTAAAGCTCATGGCAAACATGAAGGTGGCGGGCACGTCGGTGGCGTAGCCGGGGCCGCCCGATGTGAGCGCCATCACCAGGTCAAAACTCTTGATGGCCAGGTGGGCCAGCACCATCAAGGTGGAAAAGAACACCGGTCGCAAGGCGGGCAACACGATGCGCAGGTAAATGCGGGGCAAGGAAGCACCGTCGATCTGTGCGGCCTTGATGATGCTGTCGTCCACACCACGCAAGCCAGCCAGAAACAGCGCCATGGCAAAGCCCGCCGACTGCCAGACGCCGGCAATCACCACGCAGTAAATGGCCATGTCGGACTGGACCAGCCAGTCGAACGTAAAGCTGGTCCAGCCCATGTCCTGCACCATTTTTTGCAGGCCTTCGCTGGGGTTCAAAATCCATTTCCAGGCGGTGCCGGTCACCACGAACGACAAGGCCATGGGGTAGAGGTAGATGGTGCGGATGAAGCCTTCGCCGCGCACCTTCTGGTCCAGCAGCACGGCCAGAAACACGCCGAGTGCCATCGACACGCCGACATACAGCACGCCAAAAATGGCCAGGTTCTTCAGGGCGACCCACCAGCGGTCCATTTCCCACAGACGCTCGTACTGGGCCAGCCCCACCAGTTCGTAGTTGGGCAACATGCGCGATGCCGTCACGGACAGCAGCCCGTTCCAGACCATGAAGCCGTAAATAAAGGCCAGGCCGAGTACAAAGGCGGGCGCCAGTACCAGCTTGGGCAGGAGGTTGTCGGGTATTTTGGGCATGGGAGGTTCTGGCACGGACACCCTGGGGCGCCCGTGCCTGACTCGCTGATGGGGCTTCGGGAAGCCGCTTTAGTTGGTGGCGGCTTGTGCGATGCGCTTCTGCGCCTCGGCCACGCTCAACTTGTCGTCGTTCCAGAACTGCGTGACCGCGTCCTGAATGGCACCGGCTTTGGCCGGGTCCACCGCCATGCCGTGGGCAATGGAAGGCACCAGGCCGCCGGACTTGGCGCTGGCCACAAAGTCGGTGGCCGAGAGCTTGGCGCAATCGTCAAACTTGTCCATGTTGTGGCCCAGTCGCACGGGGATGGAACCCTTGTTCTGGTTGAACACTTCCTGGAACTCGGTGCTCAGGATGGCCGAGGCCAGATCGGCCTGGGCTTTTTGGGCACCGGCGTCCTTCAGCTTGAACATGATGAAGGAGTCGACGTTGAAGGTGTAGGCGTTGGCCGTGCCCGGTGCGGCGGCGCACAGGAAACCTTCGCCCGGCTTCTGGCCGGCGGCGGTGAACTCGCCCTTGGCCCAGTCGCCCATGAACTGGAAACCGGCCTTGCCACCGATCACCATGGCGGTGGTCATGTTCCAGTCGCGCCCGGTGGAGGCGGCGTCGGTGTAGCCCTTGAGCTTGCGGAAGGTGTTCAGCGCCTTGGTCATGGTGGGGCTGGCAATGGCGGCGGGGTCCAGCTTGACCAACGCGTTGTTGTAGAACTCAGCGCCACCCACGCCCAACACCACCGACTCGAACACGGTGAAGTCTTGCCAGTTCTGGCCACCGTGGGCCAGTGCCACGTTGCCCGACTTCTTGATCTTGTCGGCCGCCACAAAGAACTCGTCCCAGGTTTTGGGCATGCCCGACACGCCGGCCTGCTTCAGCACCTCGGGGTTGGCCCACATCCAGTTGACACGGTGCACGTTGACCGGAGCGGCCACATAGCTGCCGTTGGCCTTCATCACATCGGCCACCACCTTGGGCAGCAGCTCGTCCCACTTCTCGGCCTGGGCCACGCTGTCGATGCTGGCCAGCATGCCCTCGGTGGCCCATTCCTGAATGGCCGGGCCTTTGACCTGCGCCGCGGTGGGCGGGTTGCCCGACACGGCACGGCTCTTGAGCACGGTCATGGCGTTGTCGCCACCGCCACCGGCCACGGCAAAGTCTTTCCACTCGTGGCCTTTGGCTTCGAGCATCTTCTTGAGCTCGGATGCCGAAGCGGCTTCGCCACCCGAGGTCCAGTAGTGCAGCACCTCGACCGAGGTTTTGGCCGGTGCGGGTGCCGCAGCGGGAGCGGGCGCCGGGGTGGCGGCAACGTCTTCTTTTTTGCCGCAAGCGGTGGCCAGCGTGGCGGCCACCAAGGCTGCGCCCAGGGTGTAATTGAACTTCATGGCTGTCTCCGAGAGGGGCCTGCGGCCCGTTGTTGGTTGGCCCCACGCACAGCGCGTCGGGAGTCATTAATTTTTCATTAATTAATGAAAACAACCATCAGGGAAAACCCGCAAATCCGTTACTAAATTTCAAACTCAAACGCCCAGTGCACGGGCGGCGCCGAGCAACGCCGGTGATTGAGCCGAGGTGATCACCCACACCGGCAACGCGCTCAAATACGGCTGAAACCGGCCCTTGGTTTCAAACCGCTCACGGAACGCAGAGGTGTCAAACCACGCGCCCAGGCGCGGCACAATACCGCCGCCCACGTACACCCCGCCCCGCGCGCCCAGTGTGAGCGCCAGGTTGCCGGCCACCGAGCCGAGCATGGCGCAAAACAGGTTGAGCGCTTCCAGGGCCTGCGGGTGCCCGGCTTTCAGGGCGGCATCGGTCACGTCAGCCGCGCTGTTGAAGGCGCCCATGGTCACGCCGTCGGCTTCGCAAAGCAGCAGGCAGGTGTCCAGCAAACCCTGGCCGCAGGCCACGCGCTCGGCCGAGGCATGGCCATACCGGCGAATCAAGCCGTCCATCACCAGCCGCTCGCGCGCGGTGGTGGCGGGCAACGTGACGTGGCCGCCCTCGCCTTCCAGCGGTACCCAGCCACCCAGACCGTTGGGCAACAGGCCCGAAACACCCAGCCCCGTGCCGGCGCCCACCAGCGCCATGGCCGCCTGGGGCTGCGCCACACCGCCACCCACCTGGCGCAGTTCGCTGGCGGGCAGGTCGGGCAGTGCCAGCGCCAAGGCGGTGAAGTCGTTCAGCAGGCGCAGCGTGCGAAAGCCAAACTCGGCCTTCACCGCCGCTTGCGAAAACGACCAGTGGTGGTTGGTCATGCGGATCTGGTCACCGGTGATCGGGTTGGCAATGGCAATGGCCACCGCGTGCGGCGTGCCCCGGCCCAGCCCGTCAAGATAGGCCCGGGTGGCGTCTTGCAGTGTCGGATAGTCGGCGCAGGCCAGCACCCGCACATCGGTGATGGGCGCACCCGCAGCGGCTTGCCAGGCAAAGCGGGCGTTGGTACCGCCAACGTCGGCGAGCAAGCGGGGCAACAGGGTGGGGTTGGGGGTGGATGCAGACATGGGAAGTGGCTGTAGAAGTGGCTGCGAGACCCTGCCAACAGGCGTCTCGTCCGGGGTTTGAATAATACCCGGTGTGTAACTTGATTACGAACAATCCGACACATCCATATTGTCTTTTTTTCGGACGAAGAAAAAGGGCCGAACGTCGCCGATCGGCCCTTTCTACGGTGTGTGGCGACGCGGTACTCAAACACCGCATGGGTCCACATCACCGCCTGCCATCCTCTGCGCCTGACACAGGCGCGGATTTATCAGTTCAGTTGAATGCAATCGGTCCCATGTTCAGACCGTTGGGGTACAGGCCTGCTGCGTCACCACCTGCGTTGTATTGCAAGTTGTCACCCAGCACCTGCACATTGACCTGTGTCACACCCGTGGCCAGTACCGCGGCCACATTGGCCAGCCCACAAGCCTGCAACAAGCTGAAGCCCGCCAAAGGCAAAACGTAGTTCTGGACCCCAGCGCCTGCGACCTGGAAATCGCTCTTGATCGCCGGGATACAGCTTCCAATGGCCGGCGCGTTCAACACCGCCGTGAAATTGGGACGGGGATTCTTGTTCACCAGCTGGTCATTGCCCCACACCGCCAACTTCAAGTTGGTGTAAGCGCCTACGTTGGCTGCCCCGTTATTGGGCGCTTTCACGAAGACACCGAAACCCCATGGTTTTTGATTGGTGTTGACACCGTATCCAAAATAGACGCTCGGCGTTGCATCACCCGCAGCCAGACCGCTCCACCACAGGGGTGCCGTTACGCTTTCGTCTATGTAAATACCCACATCACCGCCAGCGGTAGATTTCCATGTTTCGATGGTGTTGCCAACGTAATTCGCGGCAAATACGCCACCCGGCAAATCAACCACGGCGCCAGGCGTGCCACCTCCGCTACCACCGGAACCTCCAGCTGTCGCTGGAAACTGAAGATCGTCGATGTACATCGTTGTATCGCTTGCGACCTTGCTGCGACCATGGGGAAATACCACAACGGTTGTAAAGGTCCCTGTATTGGGCATCACAAAAGTCAGCGTTTCCCACGCGCCCGCCACCGTTGTGGCCACATCTTTTTCAGTAACCGCCGCGTTGCCACCGGTGCCACCTTCCAACTTGAGCAGGAAGTTGGTGCCCACTGCAGGCGAGAACACCCGCATCGTGACCGTCCTGGCATTGTCTGTCAGCACGGGGTTGACACCCAGGCCGGTGATGGTGGTTCCAAAGTAATCGGGGTCAGCTGGCTTCTTCACAAACTTAACCACTTTGTTACCGGCATCAAGAGGATCGACACCCATTTCTACAGTGCCTGCCGGGTTTTCAAATGGGCCAAACCCAATGCCTGAACCCGAAAAATCAACGCATGCCGGTGCTGCGCAGCTTTGTGCCGGGGGTGGCGGGGTTGCCACTGACATGGCGTATTTCAACTCATCAAAATAGAACGTGGTGTCAGCGGTCAAGGCCGGTTGGGACTTCTCTATTTCGCTCCAGGCGGGGAACAGAGACGCCATGTCGTAACTCACATTGGCGTTGAACGTTCCGGCGCTGGGACTGGCAAAGTTGAACGTCAGGGTTTCCCATGCGTTCTGCTGGGTGGTGCGCGCCTCGGCATAAACAGAACCTGCTCCCAGTGCATTTTCCAGCTTCAAAGTCACTTTGGTTCCCACCACCGCGCCTGAGTTGACGCGCACCGTCACCGACTTGTTGACACCCAGGCCGACGGTTGGCACCGTCCGAATGGTTTTGTCACCGTCTGTGGCGAGTGCGGTGAACACAGTGGCTCCGGCCCACAGTTCGCTACTCGGTCCCTTGACCATTTTCAGCAGCTTGTTGTTGGAATCGGCTGGATCGGTCATCACTTCTGCAGACACCAGCTTTTCGAAGGGATTGGCTCCCGCGTTGGCTTCGCTGAAGCTGATGCATTGCTCGGTACTGGTGTCACAGGTTGTGTTTGCCGGTGGGGGTGGCGGCGGCGCAACCACGTCGGATGCGGGTGCCAAAACGATGTCGTCAACCCAATAGCTTTGAGCCCCAACATTGGCCACGTCCGTGTCGGCTGAGAACACCATGACGTTGTAGCTGTTTGCTGGATTGACCCCGCTGAGATTCCAGGTCAAGGTCTGCCATGTGTTGGCAGCGGTCACCGTGGCAGGCAGTTCGGTAGACACTCCGCCTGCGACCTCCACCTTGAGGTAAACCACAGCGTTGGCACGTGTCGCATAAACACGCGCGGTGATGGTTTTGCGGTCTGCCGTGAAGGGGATCACCGGCACATTGAAGTAGGTACCCCCGAAGTTCGAGCCACCGGATCGGTCGAGTTTGAGTGCGTTTCCGCTACCCCCTGTGGGGGCCGCGGCGACGGAAGGAGAACCGTCACCAAAGGCGCCCATGTCGACAAAAACCGGGTTGGCTTCGTCAAACGACAACAGGACCGTACCGCTTGCGGGCGGCGGCGGCGGGGGTGGCGTCACCGTTCCGCTGCCCACTTGCTCTACCAGCTGATTTTTAAGTGCTGCGGTTGCATCACCGGGTACGCCCTCCAGCGCACTTTTGTTGGCGATCACAAAACTCTGGATCGTGGCGCTGCCTTGCTGGGCCTTTGTTGCGTCTGAAATGGACTGGGCATCGGTGGCATCCAGGATGATCTTGGACTGCGCCGCGAGTGCGCTGGCCATCACCTGGGCCAGGCTGTCTGCATTCACGCCCGCCTCCACCCGCATTGCGGCGGCCTTGATCACAGCCGAGACGCTCGCTTCGTTGACGACACCGCCCGCAACCAGACTCGCAGCAGCGGGGGTGCGCAACACAGAGGCCATGGCCGCAGTGGCCTGGCTGTACATCGCGGCCACATCGTTGGAGTTGGCCAATGCAGCCAGCGCTTCAGCTGTTTTTTGCAGCACCTGCTGAACCACCAGTGTTTTGCGGAACAGATCGGCATTGACGAGTTCGCCAGCCACCTTGCGTGCCGGGTCCAGCGTGGTCACGTTGGTACCCGCCGGCAAGCCCAGCGCGGTGTTGATCTGGTCCTGGGTCATGCCCTCGGTGAGCAACGTGGTCAAAGGGGTCACGAGGGTGGAACCCGCAGGCGCCTTGAGTTTGCCCACAAAAGGCAAATTCGTATCGATGTTGGTGCCACCTGTGACCACCAGCCCGGAGGCACACACGGCTGCGAATTTGAAAAAGCCGGTGGAATCGGTGGTGGCGGTGGCCTCGCCGGTGTCCGACGCACCATTTCCATTGGCATCGCAGACCACGGTGGCACCACGGATGTAGTCGTCTACCGCCAGACCGCTGGAACCAATGACGGTGGGAGGCGCCGATGCGTCGCCGCCGCCGCAGGCACTGACCAACAGTGCGGTGGCCAAAGCGCAGGCCGTCAGGGGGATGTGTGAGATGAGTGGTCGCATGAGTTGTCTCCGATCAGGGTGGAAGTAAACGTCTTTTTAAAGATGCGTTTGAAAGCGCATCCATGAAAGCGCTTTCATTCAATGTAATGTGTCAGATTGCTTTTGGCAACACACGGCGCTAAGGACTTTCCCTAGCAGAAGGCGCAGAAAGCCCACCGACCTGTCCAGCTGTGCCGGCACCACAGACCAAAAAAGCGCCCGCGGTCTTTCGACACACGGGCGCACAACATGCAACCAGTCCAAGGGGCGGCGAACTTACCGCTGGTACACCCGCACGTAGTCAATCTCCAGGCGCGCGGGCAGTTGGTCGTCTCGCACCGCACCACCCAGCACGCCCCCCACCGCCAGGTTCAAGAGCAGGTGCTGCGGCCTGAAGAACGGCCATTCGTTCACGTTGCCGTTTTTCGGGTTGGCGTAGGTGAAGTAATACGAGCCGTTCACGCCAATGCGAATGCGATCCTGATCCCATTCCATCTGATACACGTTGAAATCGGTGCAGGCGGTGGGCAGTGACACGGTTTCACCCTTGCTGCCACCACCGTGGTAAGCCTGGGTGTGCACCGTTCCAAGCACGCGTGTCTTTTCACCCGCATCAAAACCTTTCTGCTCCATGATGTCGATCTCACCATCCAGAGGCCAGACCCCGGTGTCTGGGATGCCGTCACCCAGCGTCCAGATGGCGGGCCACGTACCCAACGCACAGGGCAGCTTGGCGCGCACCTCCCACCGCCCGTAAGTCCAGCTGGCTTTGCCTTTGGTGTACAGGCGCGCCGAGGTGTAATTCTGGTTGCCGTGGTCGGCCGCCGTGGTGAGCCGCTCGCGCTGGGCGGTGATGATGAGCTTGCCCCCCTCAACGCGAGCGTTTTCCGATCGGTTCTGGCTGTAGTACTGCAGCTCTGCGTTGTACCAACCGTCTTGGTTCCGGTGGGTGTCATAAGCCCATTTCTGGCTGTCGGGCAAACCATCGGTATGGAACTCGTCGTTCCACACCAGACGCCACCCATCGATGCCAGGAACCTCGGGCACCGTCGGCACGCCGGGTGCTGGTACCTGACTGCCTGGAACGGATGGCACGGTCACCGGAGCATCGGGCAATGCGCCGTCACCTCCCCCGCAAGCGGCCAGTAAAACCAGCCACCCCATGTAACCGGCCGCATGGTGTCCGCGTTGGCTCATTGCACACGACCCAGGGTTCGGGGCGCCACCGTCAGGGTCTTGCCGTCGCTGAACGTCACATCCATCGGTGTGGTACCTGCGTTGTAAGCCAGGTAGGTTTTGCGACCGTCGGGCTGCTTGAACACCGCGTACAGCAGCGTGTCCGCACGCACGCTGAAGTCGGGCAGACCCATTTGCTGGAGGCTCAACAGGAAGTGCAAGGCATGGGTGCGGGTTTCACCCACTTCCACAGAACCCCAACGGTCCCAGCTGGCCAAGGCGGCGGTTGGATCGGCCAGGGCACCGTACTTGGCAAACACGTCTTGCCATATATCGCGTGGGGGCGGGTTGGGTGGAAGCTTGCCGTATTTTCGGTAGGTCTCCACCTCAGGACCCAAAGCGTCGAGGTTGCGCTTCACATAACCCGGGTCCACCCCCAGGTAGGTGGACGCCGTGGTGATGGGCAACAGATTGATCCCCTTGATCTGGCGTGGCTCATCGGTCCACCAGGTGTTGTGGGCGTACTTGCCACCAAACAACATGCTGACTTCGACGTTTTTGTATTCCGGTGCAAACACCAGCCCGTGGATGTCAAACCAGTAGAAGTTGATGGCCTCGGTCTCTGCGGTGAACAGGTAAACGCCCAGATCCCGCAGCGCCTTGTTGCCGGTGACCTCGCCCCACAGAATCAGCCCCACCCAGGCGTTGATGGCCTCTGAGGACGACTCCTGGTTGTTGCCCCACTCGCCCAGCCCGATACCCGATGCCCATGAATGGCCTTCGTAGGGATCGAAGTTGCGCAAAAAGGGAAACGCGGAGCCGCTTCGCTCGGTGGTGGCGATGTCGGCCACCAACAGGTCCACCATGGCGCCCCACTGTTCTTGGGCCGCCCAGGCCGGATCACGCAGTGCAATTTCAGCGGCGGTGCGAATCCAGTAGCCGTAGGTGAAATGGTGGTCGTTGATCTGGGCAACCTGGAAAAACTCATCGGGGTAGGCGGCTACAACGCCCAGGCTTTTGTCCAGGTGAAAGTAGCCCTTGGCATTGCCGCCCGAAAACCATTCCTCCATGCGCTTTTGCACCATGGCCAACAGCTGGTCACGGCCTTCTTGGTCGCCCTGCTGTTCGGCCACATCCATCAGTTTGATATTGCGCTGAATACCCTTGCCTTGCCAGTAAGGGCCCTGCCCGTTCTGCAACATCATGCGGCGGGCGGTTCGCTTGTCGGCTTTGAGCAGATCGCTCAGTTCGGCAGTGCGGGCAGAGCCACTGACTGCAGGCCAAAAGGGAACAAAACTGCTGTACGTGTTGGTTTTCTGGAAGCTGTTGGCAGCCAGCACATGGATTTTTCCGCGGATGGTGTCAAACGCGGGGCCCAGCTTGCCTTGTAC
>Ga0209066_10007042_pt1 | contig 11281 bp, 9 predicted proteins | sample All_14_2_FD_187198 | JGI IMG/M metagenome (GOLD analysis project Ga0209066, IMG submission 187198) | Freshwater microbial communities in response to fracking from Pennsylvania, USA - Allegheny Zone_MetaG_DW_15 (SPAdes) (version 2) ... | reverse complement strand
CTTGGCGACAGGCGCCAGGCAGTTCGTCGTGCAGGAAGCGTTCGAGATGATGGTCTGGCCGGCGTAGGTCTTGTCGTTCACGCCGTAGACGAACATCGGGGTGTCGTCCTTCGAGGGGGCCGACAGGATGACTTTCTTGGCGCCCGCCGTGATGTGCTTGGTGGCGGTCTCCTTGTCGAGGAACAGGCCGGTCGACTCGACGACGATGTCGGCGCCGACTTCGTTCCACTTCAGCTCGGCCGGATCCTTGACCTGCGTCAGGCGGATCTTCTTGCCGTTGACGATCAGATTGGTGCCTTCGACGGCGATCTCGCCCTGGAACTTGCCGTGGACCGAGTCATACTTCAGCATATAAGCCAGATAGTCGGGGGCCAGCAGATCGTTAATTCCGACGATCTCGATGTCTTTCGAGAAGTTCTTGATCGCCGCGCGGAACACCATACGGCCGATGCGGCCGAAACCATTGATACCAACCTTGATTGCCATTTCGTTTACTCCTTCGCTGTTTTGAGGCCATCCGTAAAACCCAACGCCCCTTGCATGAATGGTCAAAAATGATACCCGTTAGCCCTCTCCGCGTCAACCGCGAACAGGGCGGGCATTCGATATTTTTTTATCGATAGGGAAAGAGCGGTCTCCCGCGTGCGGCCAGAAGCGATGACCGGCGCGCCGTCTGAAAGAATGCAGTCGTCAGAGTTGGCTGAACGCGGTATCGTAGAGACGGTTGTTAGGGGCGGGCCTTCACGGAGTGGCCTAAACGCAAACCGGATGAGGGGAAAGGGCGAGTGTTATGAGGATGATTCGGCACGGATGCATGGGTGTTTTGGCGGGCATGGCCCTGAGCGCTGCGGTCGGGCAGGCGCAGGGCTTGAACGCGGTGAAGATCGGTTCGCGGATCGACGTGACCGTCGACGGCGCGTTTTTCACCAGCTACCGCTTTTCGGGGGACGAGAAGTACCCGTTCTTTTTTCCGGTCAACGGCCCTTTGGGCGCTTCGGTGACGTCGATGCGGAACGGCGAGTTTCCGCATCACAGCTCGCTGTTTTTCGGGTGCGACCGAGTCAACGACGGCAATTATTGGCAAGAGGGTCTGGCGCGCGGGCAGATCCTCTCCGAGGGCGCGGTGCTGGAGAAGGCTTCGGGAAGCGAGGTGGTGATCACGGACACCTGCAACTGGAAACGCCCGGATGCCGAACAGCCGTTCCGCGACACGCGGCGGATCGTCATCAGCGCGCCTTCGAAGACCCTGCGTCAGATCGATTTCGACGTGACGCTGGAGGCGTTGACGGACGTGGTGATCAAAAAGACCAACCACTCCTTTTTCAGTGTGCGGATGGACCCTGACCTGAGCGTCCGGTGCGGAGGGGCGATGGTCAACGCGCAGGGCGAGAGCGGCGAGAAAGCGTCATTCGGCAAGGCCTCGCCGTGGATGGCGTGCAGCGGCCGGCGCGGCTCGGGTGCGGTGGAGGGGCTGGCCCTGCTGCAGCATCCGTCGAATCCGTGGTTCCCGTCGCCGTGGTTCACGCGGGACTATGGCTTCTTCTCTCCGACGCCGATGTATTGGCCGGCGGACGGCGAGGCGACGAAACTGGCCCGCGGCGAGAAACTCAGGCTGAGATACCGCGTGCTGGTTTTCGCGGGCGACCACAACGGGGCCGGGATCGGCGGCTTGTTCTCCGCCTATGCGGCGTCCGGCAGCGTGCCCGCTCCAGCGGCAGCTCAGTAACGTCCCTCCTCCCGCGCGGCGTCGAGCATGGCTTTGACGTTCTCGAGCGGCGTGTTCTTCTCGAGAAAATCGGAAGCCGCAAAAAGGTAGCGCCCGGCGGGTTTGCCGACGCGGACGATCGCGCGGGCCTTGGCCGCGACTTCGGCCGGCGTGGCGGTCTTGAGGAAGCGGAGCTGGTCGAGATTGCCCAGCAGGCAGACGCGGTCGCCCATGAGGCGTTTGGCCTCGGCGAGGTCGTTGTCGCCCTGCGGCGGCTCCGAGACCGTCTCCCAGACGGTCATGCCGAGTTCGCGGTAACAGGGGTAGAAGGCGCGGGCGAAACCGCAGTTGTGGTAGACCGTGAAGGCCCCTTGGCTGTGGAGCGCGTCGATCAGTCGCTTTTCGTAGGGAAAGACGTGCTCCATGAAGTAATCGGGGCTGACCGAGCTTGCGTTGGCGATATGCCCTTGCAGTCCGATGGCGTCGGCCCCGCCCTCGATGAGCGGCGCGTTGTAGGCGATCATCTGCCGCGTGAGCGCGTCCATCAGGCCGGCGTAGAGCGCCTCGTCGGTGTAGGGGGCCATCATCACGTTCTCGATGCCCCAGAGGTCTGAAGCGTAATTGAAGACGCCGGCCCAGCCCCACGGCGCGTTGATGCCGAGGTCGCCGACGCGCCGGCGCCAGCCCGAGGCGGTCTCGCGCATGTCGCGGACCGTCTCGGCGTCGGGACCGGGCACCCAGCGGATGAAGGACGCGATGTCGTCCGGTGACTCCAGCAGGTGCTTGCGCGTGGCCGACATCAGTCCCTGCGTGGCGGCGCCGGCGTCGGGCCGCGCGCTTTCCTGTGTGAGCGTGCGGTCCGGCGTGACGATTTCCACGCGGGTGACCCAGAAGTCGCCCTCGCGCACGGTGTCGCGCCGGACGCGCCAGTTCAAGTGGTCGCGCATCAGAAAGGCCGGGACCATGTAGCGGTTGTGTTTGGCGATGACGTCGAACGACAGCTCGCCTGCGAGTTCGACCACCGTGTCCACGCGGTCAAGCGTTGACCGGTTGGGGTAGACCCAGGCGAGGTACTCCTCTTGGATGAAAGGGACGACGGGCACGCGGTCGGGGATGTCGCCGCGCAGGACGGTCAGGATGCGTTCGCGAGCGGTCATGGGGCAAAACCTTTCTTGGGCAGGAGAAGTTGGACGAGCAGCCACGCCACCACGTAGGAGCTGGCCGACATGACGAACAACAGCCAGTAGCTGCCTGTGGTTTCGAGCACCCAGCCGGCAAAGCGGGCCACGAAGATGCCGCCGAGCGCTCCAGCCATCGTGCCGATGCCGGTGACGGAGGCGACCGCGCGTTTCGGAAACGCGTCGGAGACCAGCGAAAAGAGGTTGGCCATCCAGCCCGAGTGCCCGGCCGTGGCAAGCCCGACCAGGACGACGGCCAGCCACACGTGGGGCGTGCTGGCGGCCGCGAGGACGGGAACGGGGAGAAGCGCGCACAGCAGCATGACGGTCTTGCGCGCTGCCCGGACCGTCATGCCGTGCCGGTCCGTGAGCCGCTTGGTGAGCCAGCCCGCACCGACGCTGCCGATGATCGTGATGGAATAGACCGTGACCAGAGGCGCCCCCAGCCGGGTCAGCGTCACGCCATGTTTGTCGTGCAGGAATTTGGGCAGCCAGAAGAGAAAGAACCACCACACGGGGTCGCTCAAGAGCTTGCCGAAGAAAAAGGCCCAGGTGGCGCGGTAGCGCAGGATCTCGGACAGGGGCATGGGGACTTCACGCGGCTCAGGCTGTCCGCCCGCCGCAGGCTGTGAGGGCGATCGGAAAAAGAGCAGCCACACGGCGCTCCAGAAAAGGCCGGCCATGCCGAGGGCGATGCAGGTGAAGCGCCAGCCGCTCTGCCCATAGAGGGACAGGATGGCCAAGGGCGCGAGGATCGGGCCAACCATCGAACCCGTGTTGAAGATGCCGGTGGCCAGCGCGCGCTCCTTTTGCGGGAACCATTCGGTCGTGGCCTTGATGGCGCAGGGGAAGCAGCCGGCCTGTGTGAGCCCGAGCGCAAAGCGCGCGGCGACGAAAGAGGGCACCGAGACGGCCCAGCCGTGGGCGGCGGTCATCAGGCTCCAAAGGGCGACGAACAGGGCGAACCCGAAGCGCGTGCCGAGCCGATCGATCAGCCAGCCCGCCGCGAACACGCCTGCCGCATAGGCGCATTGGTAGGAGGCGACCATGTTGCCGTAGTCGATCTCCGACCAGCCGCATTCTTTCGACAGTTGCGGAGCCAGAATGGAGAGCGCCTGACGGTCCATGTAGAGAAGGGTGACCGCCAGAAAGAGGAGACAGCACACGAACCATTTGGAGCGTCCGCCAGATTGCATGGGTAAACATTGACACAAGTGTGAAGCGTTTGACAACCGTCATTTTTTAAAAAAGCAGTCGCTCAAAGACGGCAGAACCGTTAAGGTATCCGGGCAAGTGTGGCGGCTGTCTCCCGGTGAAGAACGCTGGATGCTTGCCGCAATAAAGGGGGGCGATGAGCAAACGGAAACTGATGGGCGGCTTATGGCTGCTGGCCATGACCGCGTGTGCGGGTGAACTCAACATCGCCTATCCGTCGCCCTACACGCTGGTTCAACGGGATTCTGCCACAGAAGGGACCATCCGGGTGAGAGGAAGTTTCCCGGAGGCGCGGCGGCCCGAAACGATGGAGGCGTGTTTCGGCGGTGGCGCCTGGCAGACTTTGGCAGGGCGCATCACGACGAACGCGTTCGAGGGAGTTCTGAAGGCGCCGGTTGGCCAGGGGGTTCTTCAGGTTCGGGGCGTGGGCGGCAACGGTGGCGCTTTGACGGCGACGGTGGCGTGTGTGGGGGTTGGCGATTTGTTCGTGATCGCCGGGCAGTCGAATGCCGACGGGCGCGGCGATCGGTTGGCGCGGCTTGATCCGGCTAATCCGTATGTGGGCGTGAAGTTCCGCAAGGGCGTCTGGTCGGAGGGCAGTGACCCGGCGACCAATGACGGCGAAGCGTCGGGCTCGCCTTGGCCCCTCGTGCTTAACTGTGTGATCCCTGACCAGAAGGTGCCGGTCGGGTACATCACCGCCGCCATCGGCAGCACGGTGGTTAAGCAGTGGCGGCGCGGAAGCGGGGACCCGCGTAAATGGGGCTTTGGCTCGATGTACGTGGGCATGCGGGAGATGGTCCGGACGGCCACGGACGGCAGCATGAGAATCAGGGCGGTGCTTTACCATCAGGGCGAGAATGATCTCACTCACTACAATGGGCTCTCGGTGCAGGGCGACTATAAGGAGTACAAGGAGAACCTGATGGCGATGGTCAGCGAGTATTGGGAGGATTTCAAAGCTCCTGTGCTGGTGGGCCAGATCACCAATCTGGGCGGGGACCGTCAGAGGAACGACGCGATCCGCCAGGTGCAGCAGGAGGTATGGAGGGAGCATCCCCATGCCTTGCCGGGCGCGGTCACCTACGACATCCGCCCGTCCGACGGCGTGCATTACCGCGATGAGGCGAGCATGCGGGTATACGCCGGGCGTTGGAGCTCGGCCCTCCTGTCCGGCTTGTATGGCCGGGAGGGCAGGGCGGCGCCGCGCTGGGTCAGCCTCCGCAAGACGGGAGCAAAGCAGCTGACGCTCACGTGTGACCAGCCCTTGGTCTTGGCCGCGTGGGACGGCCGTGCGGGAACAAACGCGGACGGGTTCCGGCTGATGGATGGGGCTCAGGCTTGGGCTGGCGCGCAAGGCATGTCGGCGGCTCTCGGAGGAAAAGTGCTGGTCCTCGCATTCGCCGCCGACGTGCCCGCCAGCCTGCGCGTGTGGTACGGGAGCGGCGCGGATGGTCAAGGTAAGACGGTCCTGCGGAGCGCCGCCACGGGACTGCCCATGCCCCTGCTGTTCGGCCGGGCATTGGACGCCGAGGGCGACGCGCCGTCGTTCTAGGCCTGACCTTGCGAGCGGCGGTACTGGGCGGGGGTGAGGCCGTAGTGGCGCTTGAAGAGGCGATGGAAGTGGCTGAGGCTTTCGAAGCCGAGCTCGGCGGCGGCCGCGGCGATCTTCATGTCGGGCTCGGCCAGCAGCTTGACGGCCCGCCGCAGGCGCAGGCGGTTCAGGAAGTCGGTCGGCGTTTCGCCGAAGTGTCGCTTGAAGCTCTTGCAGAGGTGGCTGGGGTGGCAGCGCGCTTTCGCGTGCAGCCGGTGCGGCGCGTTCTTGAGGTCGGCCCAGAGCTCGGCCTCGTCCCGGAGGCGCGTCAGCCAGTGCGGCGGCTGGAGTACGTGCGGCTGCGGAGGCTCGGGGTTCAGCAGGTGGTCGGCGAACAGCTGTGCCGCCAGGACGCGGGACATCAGGGTGCTGTTCTCCGGATTCACGGCTTGTTCATTGCTGATGCGCTCCATCTGGAGCATCAGGGCGCGCGTGGCATCGGTGGAGAGGTGGAGGCAGGGTGCCTCCGGCGCGGTCTCGAAGCGGTTGAGGACCGCGGGCGCGCACAGGTAGGCCATCAGCTCGCGGATGACCGAGGAGGCGAGCGTCAGGCTGGCGAAGACCGTCCGCTCGGAGTTGACGGGCAGGAGCCGGTGAAGGTCATAGGGCCTGACAAAGACCAGCGAGCCGGGCGGCAGGATGTGGTGGTTGCCGTTCACCTCGTGGAGGAGGTGTCCCTTCACCAGCAGCATGATCTCGACGAACTCGTGGATGTGAAAGGACTGTATCTCCTCCGCGTTCAGGAGGAACCCCTGCTTGTGCAGGTGGGGAAAGCTGTTCATGGCATAGACCTCGCCGTCCTGCAACAGATACAGGAAGACGGCGGTGCGGGTCTCGCTCAGAAACCGTTCCTGTTGCAGGGTCAGGGGTCGTCTCGGCGTCGAGGCATTCATGGAGGCAAATATAGGGCATGTTTTTGGAAAAGCAAGAACAATCATAAATGGTGGCAATCGTTGAAAAAATTGGATATCTTATGAGCACTTTATTGTGAAGTTTGGCAAACAAGAGACAAGAAAGAGAGTTTAAAATGCCTGATTTTGATGTGCTGAAGACGGCGATGAAGAGCGGAAAAGTGGCTGACGTGCGCAAGCTGGTCGAGGCGGCTTTGGCCGAAGGCGTGGCGGCGCAGGAGATTCTGAACGCCGGGCTGCTGGAGGCGATGGGGGAGGTCGGGCAGCGGTTCAAGAAGAACGAGGTTTTTGTTCCCGAGGTTTTGGTGGCGGCCCGCGCGATGAAGGCGGGGACCGAGCTGCTGAAGCCGCATCTGATCAAGGCGGGCGTGCAGGCCGTGGCGACGGCTGTGATGGGAACGGTCAAGGGCGACCTGCACGACATCGGAAAGAATCTGGTGATCATGATGTTGGAGGGGGCGGGCTTTGCGGTGATCGACGCGGGCGTCGATGTGGCCCCCGAGAAGTTCGTCGCGCTGGCCAAGGAGCACAACGCGAAGATCATCGGGATGTCGGCGCTGCTGACGACCACCATGCCGAGCATGAAGGGGGCGGTCGAGGCGGTCCGCGCGGCCGGCCTGTCCGCCAAGGTGATCATCGGCGGCGCTCCGGTGACGCAGGCGTATTGCGATGCGATCGGCGCGGACGGCTACTCGGCCGACGCGGCTTCGGCGGCGGACTTGGCTAAGCGGCTGGTTGCCTAAAGCCGCAGACGGGGGCACGATGACCGGAAAAGAGATCCTTTTCAAGGCGCTGCGGAACGAGCTGACGCCGCGACCCGCGTGGGTTCCCTTCGTGGGCGTTCACGGCGGACAGCTCATCGGCATGAAGGCGTCCGAATACCTGCGCTCGGCGGACGCCATCGTCAGAGGGCTTTCCGAAGCGGTCGCGCGCTACGATCCCGACGGCATCCCGATGCTGTTCGACTTGCAGCTCGAGGCCGAGGCGATGGGATGCGAGTTGGCGTGGGCCGACGAGACGCCCCCCTCGGTCAAGACCCATCCCCTGGAGGGCGGCGGCTCGCTGGCTCACCTGCCGCCGTTTGATCTTGGGGCCGGCCGGCTCCCGCTCGCCTTCGAGGTCACCCGGAGGATGAAGGAGAGCGTGGGCGACCGCGTCGGGATTTACGGGTTGCTGTGCGGCCCCTTCACGCTGGCGATGCATCTGATGGGCAACGACCTGTTCATGCAGATGTACGACCACCCCGATTATGTTAAGGCCGTGGTCGGCTACGGCGCGTCGATCGCCTGCAAGATGGCGCAGGCCTATCTGGACGCCGGCGCGGACGTGATCGCCGTGGTCGATCCCATGACGAGCCAGATCTCGCCCGAGCACTTCGTCGAGTTCGTCGCGCCGTATGTGAACCAGATTTTCGACGGGGTGCGCGAGCGCGGACGTCCCTCCTCGCTGTTCGTCTGCGGGGACGCTTCCCGTAATCTGGCGGAGATGTCCCGGACGGCGTGCGACAACCTTTCGATCGACGAGAACATTCCGCTGGGCCTTTTGCGCGACCACTCGCGCACGTCCGGCAAGAGCTTCGGCGGCAACCTCAAGCTGGCGTCGGTGTTGCTGTTCGGCGATGAGGACGACTGCCGCCTGGATGCGATCCGCTGCATCGACGTTGCGGGCGGCGCGGGCTTTATTCTCGCGCCGGGCTGCGACCTGCCCTATGCGGTGCCGCCGGCCAATCTGGTGGCGGTGTCGGAGATGGTCCACGACAGTTACCGCCGCGAGATTTGCAAGCGGACGATCATTGCCAAGGAACTCAGTTCCTCGGCGTCTTGCGATGTGCCCGACGACTACCGCGCCTTACCGCATGTGACCGTCGATGTCGTCACGCTGGACTCGGCCTCGTGCGCGCCCTGCCAGTACATGATGGATGCGGTCCACCGCGCGGCCGCTGTGGTGGCCAAGCCGGTGGTGGTCAAGGAGCACCGGATCTCCGCCCGCGAGGGACTCGCCGCCATGGCGAAGCTGGGCGTGAAGAACATCCCGGCCATCTGCATCGACGGGCAGATCGCGTTCGTGTCGATCATTCCCGACCTGCGCACGCTGGTCGCACGGCTTGAGCAGGCAGTGAAAGCCAAAGCGTAGACGGGAGAACAGGGTGTCGCCAACGTGTCCCATCTGGCTGGTCGTCGGCTTTCTCGGTGCAGGCAAGACGACGCTGCTGCGCCGGCTGGTGCATGCGGCGCGCGGCCGCAGCCTGGTCTACGTGGTCAACGAGTTCTCGGCGGTCGACGTGGACGCCGGGCTGATCGAGCGCGAGGGCGGCAAGACCATCGCCGTGCCGGGCGGCAGCATCTTCTGCCGCTGCCTGGTCACCGAGTTCGTCGAGGTGCTGCGCAAGGTGGCCGACGGAAACATCAGCAACGCCGGGCCGGCGTTTCGCCCGGAGGGCGTGGTGATCGAGGCCAGCGGCATGGCCGACCCGCGCTCGATGCGCCGGCTGTTGGCCGAGAGCCGCTTGGACGCGCACTACCATGTCGCCGGGGTGATTGCCGTGGTCGATCCGGGAACCGTGATGAAGCTCCTTCTGGTGTTGCCCAACATCCGCGGCCAGATCGAGGCGGCGGACCTGATCCTGCTCAACAAGACCGATCTGCACCCGGCTGAAACGATCGAAAAAGTGCGGCAGAAGATCGTCGAGATCAACCCGCACGCCACGCTGGTCCGGTGCTTGCGCGGCGCTGTTGATCCGGAGATCATTCTTGCGGACGGCGTGTCGCGCCGCACGGAGCAGGTCGACGCGGCCTTTGGCGCGTGCAGGGACCCCCGCTACGAGCGCGAGGTGGTCAGTTTTGAAGCGCCGGTCGACCTCCAGGCGCTCTGTGAACGGGTGTCCGCTCTGGGAGAAGGGCTCTACCGTGTCAAAGGGTTCGTGCAAACCACCGGGGGCTGGAAGTACCTCGACTGGAGCGCTGGCGCGTTGTCGCTCGAAGACGCGTCGCCCCGCCCGGCCTCGGCGCTGACCATGATCTGGAATCCGCAGGCGGTGCGCATGAGCCCCGCCCGGTGGATCGCGGGGGCTGCGGCTCTCGCGCCGTGATGTAGTTTCCCGCCCTTAAGAACGCGCTTGTTGGAGGAGACGCGTGTGGTGTATGCTATCGCCAATGATACGAGTCCGGCCAGGGGCACGGCCAGGGGCACGGCCAGGGGGCCTTAACGTCAGGGGGACGTTCGGCACCGGGGACTATCAGGAAGAGGGGGGATCAGATGGGTCAGGTGTCACGGCGTGAGTTTATGCGCACCGGCGCGGCTGTCGCGGGTGCGGTGTCGTTGGCGGGGTGTTCAGCGGTGAAGGTGACGCGGGTGCCGCGTTTCCGCAAGACCGGCGACAAGCTGAACATGGCCTTCATTGGCTCGGGCGGACGCGGCGGGTCGAACCTCAAGGAGTTCTACGAGCTCGGCGAGCAGATCGTGGCGCTGTGCGACGTGGACCGCGGGCGGCTCGACCACTCCGCCGCTGCGGTCAAAGAGCGTTGCCCGGACGCACGCAGGTATCAGGACTTCCGCGAGCTGCTCGCCAAAGAGCGGGATCTCGACGCGGTGGTCGTCTCCACGCCGGACCACATGCACGCGGCGGCGGCGATCGCGGCCATGCGGCAAGGATGCCACGTCTATGTCGAGAAGCCGCTTGTGCGGACGGTGTGGGAGGCGCGGCGTTTCGAGGAGGTCGCAAAAGCGTGCGGCGTGATGACCCAGATGGGCAACAACGGCAACGGCTCGGATGTCCAGCGCCGCAAGATAGAGATCGTGCAGTCGGGAGTGCTGGGCGCGGTTTCGGAGATCCACGTCTCCACTGACCGCCCGATCTGGCCGCAGGGGCTCAACCGCCCGGAGGGCAGCGATCCGGTGCCTGACACGCTGGCTTGGGACTGCTGGCTCGGCGTTGCGCCGGAGCGCCCGTTCAAAAAGGACGTCTACCATTCGTTCAAGTGGCGCGGCTGGTTCGATTTCGGCACCGGCGCGATGGGCGACATCGCCTGCCACAGCATGAGCTACTTCTTCCGCGCGCTGAAATTGCGTGAGACCCTCTCCGCCGAAACCGTCAAGACGACCGAGAAGTTCAAGGAGACCTATCCGGCCGCGACGACGGTCAAGCTGGTGGTGCGGAGCGACAGCCAGCCGCAGCCGGTCACGATTTACTGGTACGACGGCAACACGAAGCCCGCTGACGAGGTCTGTCCGCAGGCCGTCGCGACGTGGGGCAGCATGCCGGGGCAGAGCGTTCTGATCATCGGCGATAAGGGCGCGATGATGAACGACGCGGTCTGCATGAAGGGCGAGGCCAAGTTCCGCGGGTTCGCTCAGCACGAGGCGACCAAAGACACGCCCGTCACGCTGCCGCGCGTCAAGAATCACCACTGGGAGTTTGCGGAGTCGATCCGCGGAGGGGCCCGGCCTTTCTCCCACATCGATCACTCGATTCCCCTGACCGAGGCGGTGTTGCTGGGCTGCGTCTCGCAACAGGTTGCAGGCGAACTGAAGTGGGACGCGCGGGCGAGCCGCTTCACCAACAGCAAAGAGGCGAACACGCTTCTCAAGCCCCGCGTCCGCGACGGTTGGCAGATCGGTTAAAAACGTTTTCATTCAAATCATAAAAGGAGACACAATGCGCGTACAGACGGGATTGTTT
>Ga0209066_10007041_pt1 | contig 11281 bp, 10 predicted proteins | sample All_14_2_FD_187198 | JGI IMG/M metagenome (GOLD analysis project Ga0209066, IMG submission 187198) | Freshwater microbial communities in response to fracking from Pennsylvania, USA - Allegheny Zone_MetaG_DW_15 (SPAdes) (version 2) ... | reverse complement strand
TGGGGTTTCCCGCAGCCGAAGCAGTGCGCCGGTCACCCGGCCCACCGCTTGAAGATCCCCCCACAAGTCCCCCTCGCCAAAGGTCGGGGGCTTGATGGGGGGAGCGCGGTGGGTCGACTGGCGCACAGGCTGCCTCCCCAGCCGGCGGCGCAGCAGCGCGCAGCCGCCGGCCATGACACGAGCCGCAGCGGCTCCGCGGCCGACGTGCCACCAAGCTGACCGCAGGGCAGCGACTGGCGCGGTGGTCGAGCTGCGGCGAGCAGATCCGATCATTGAGGCTCTGCGTACAGTGCACGGCCGGCGCCACAGCGAACTTGGCAGCAAGAAGAAGGGGCGGCAGCGCCGCCCCTTGGGCCTCAAAGCAGCCCGCGTTCGGAGAACGAGACCAAATCGGCAGCGGTCACCACCAGATGGTCGAGCACCCGCACATCCACCAGCGCCAGCGCATTGCGCAATGCCTGCGTCAGGTGTTCATCGGCCCGCGACGGTTCGGCGTGGCCCGAGGGATGGTTGTGCGCCAGGATCACCGCCGCAGCGTTCTGGGCCAGCGCTTCCTTGACCACCTCGCGCGGGTACACCGAGGTCTGCGTCACCGTGCCGCGGAACATCTCCTTGTAGGCCAGCAACCGCGTCTGCGCATCCAGGAACAGCACCGCGAACACCTCGTGCTCCAGCGCACCGATCTGCACCTGCAGGTAGTCCTTGACGACCCGGGGCGATGACAGCGTTGCACCCCGGCAGACCTGATGAGACAGCACAAGGCGCGCCTGTTGCAGCACCTCGTCAGCCCGGGCAGGACGGTACTGGCCATCTTCCTCACGCACCAGCAGTGCGTCAGCAGGAAATGATTCGACACGGGACAGAGACAAAGACGACATGGTGAACTCCGGTTCGGATCGGGCGGGATTGCCCGAGACCGGAGCACCACGGCGCAGCGCAAGCCGTCAGGGTTCGCAGACGACCGCAGGGCGCCAGCGCTCGCCCCGCGAGCGCGCAGACCTTGACGGCGAGAACGGCGTGGTAGCGTGGGTCGCTGCGGCAAACCCCACCTCCACACACCACCGATCCAGCGTGACGAATGCCGGCAGCGCCGGCCTGGCTCGGGTTGCGTGAGGGATGGCAGCCCATCAAGGGGCGAGACAGTGGCTCGACGCGCAGCGCAACAGCCCGGCCCTGCATGACAGGGACACGCCAATCAGACTTCTGCGAGCAGAAGCGATCCCGAGCAAACCATCACAGGTGATACGTCAGTTGCACACGGACAGGGTCGTATCGTTGTCTGCAGGTACCCAGCCATCATCCAGGGATGCCTGTTACGGCTTGGGGCGCCCCGGTCTTGCAGTTCCAGCCGGCAGCGCCGGACTCCGGGCCCCATGGCTGCACGGACCGGTTAGAGCCAGGACCGCCTCCCGGCGCTCCTGGCGCGCCCACATTAGCCCAGCAAGCCCTCTGCCTTCAACGCCGCCTGCACCGCTGGACGAGCCGCCACACGCTGCAGGTAAGCCGTCACGGCGCTGAAACTCGACAGGTCCAGCTTGACGTAAGCGGCCCAGCTCAGCACGGTGAACAGGTAGGCATCGGCCACCGTGAAGGCATCGCCCATCAGGTAGGGTTTGCCTTCAAGCTGCTCGTTCACGTAACCCACACGGGCCATGAGCGAGGCCCCGGCGGCCTTCTTCCAGTCATCGCTCGCAGCGGGGTTGAAAAAGGGACTGAAGTTCCTGTGCAGCTCGGTGCCAATAAAGGTGAGCCACGCTTGCAGCCGGTAGCGCTCGCGGGTGCCATTGGCGGGTGCCAGGGCCTTGGCCGGCACTTGGTCGGCCAGGTACTGCACGATGGCCGGGCCTTCGGTGAGCAGCTCGCCATCGTCCAGCAGCAGCGCGGGCACATAAGCCTTGGGGTTGATCAGGCGGTAATTGGCACCGGTGGCGGTCACCTTGGTGGCCAAGTCCACAATTTCGGTTTCGTAGGGCAGCCCGGCCTCTTCGAGCACGATGTGGGAGGCCAGCGAGCAGGCGCCCGGCTTGATGTAGAGCTTCATGGCGTGTTGACCTTGTCTTTAAAAAATGGGGAGGCGTAGCTTGCCAGTGTTGGTGGCCAAAACCATCAACAATTTTGAAGCCTACACACCTGCCAGCGCCCCCCATCTGCCGCTGGCTCAGCGGCCCTCTTGCTGGATCAGGGCATCCAGGTGCCGGCGCGCCTTGACGGTGGCCACATCGGTGGACAGCAGCACAGGCTTGAGCGAGAACAGATCGGTGGTGCCCATCTGTGCCTGGCAGGCGGCAATCATGGGCTCGTCCTCCTGCTCGAAGGCCGTGCGGGCAAAGGCCATCATGCCGGCATCGGCCTCGGCGCTATCGATGGCCACATTGCGGGCCAGGGCGAAGAAGTAGTGGGTGGTCTGCTCGTCGATGGGGGTGAGCAAGTGCAGCAGCGGCAGCACCACGCCCGAGCCATCGGGCTGGCCGGGGGGCGTCATGCTCAGGCGCATGGCCAGGCTGCTGGCGGGTTGCCAGCGCATGCTGATGCGCAGATCACCCGTGGGCAAGGGGTACAGCGGGCGCAGCTGCGGCGTGGGCTTCATGTCGGCGCAGAAGTAGGTGGAGGTGACGCTCACGGCGTCTTCCTCAAAGCCGACCTTCATGCCTGCGCCCAGTGAGTCCTCGGGGCTGCCGCCCACGGTGTTGGGGTGCACGAAGGGGGCATGGGTGAGGTCCAGCAGGTTGTCCATCACCAGTTGGTAGTTGGCATGCACCAGCAGGTGGCCGAGACCCACGGCGTAGCGATCGCGCTCCACCACAAAGCGGGTATCGATGATCAGGCTCGGGTCGGCCAGGGCGGGGGCGCCCATCCAGATCCACAGCGTGCCGTCACGCTCCACCAAGGGAAAGTGCTGCAGCTTGGCGGCCTGGGGAATCTTGCCGTCGCCCTGCGGGTTGAGCACGCAGCGGCCCTCGGTGTTGAACTGCAGGCCGTGGTAGGGGCACTCGATCACATCGCCCTTGAGCTTGCCCTGGTGCATGGGCGCAAAGCGGTGCGGGCACTTGTTGCTCATGGCCACCGGCTGACCGGCTTCGGTGCGGTACATCAGCACCGGCTCGCCAAGGAAGGTTTTGCTGATCGGGGTGCGGCTCACATCGGCCGACCAGCCGGCGCAGTACCAAGTGTTGCGTAGAAAAGCCATGGACAATGTCTCCTTGTGGGTTCAGCGGCCCGCGTTCGGATCCGCAAGCTTTGGCGCTTGACTCTAGAAGTACCCGCCCGCACACACCATCGTTCAAATGAACCACAGCCCTGCTGCAGCGCGCCAAACTGCCACCACGCCATCCACCCCCGAGGCGCTGGGCGCACTGCTGCTGGCGCTCTACCAAGCAGCCCGGCTGCCCAGCGTGCAGCAGTTTCAGGAACAGGCGATCCAGGCGCTGCGCCGGCTGCTGCCCTTCGATGCCAGCCTGTGGGGCATCGGCACCCTGGTGGAGGGCCACACCCACACCCACGGTGCGCATGTGTGGAACATGCCACCGGATGCGGTAGACCTGCTCAATCTGACGGAGAGCCACAACGTGGTGGCCCAGCGTTGCACCGCCGTGCCCGACGTTGCCCATGTGTTCAAGGCGCAGGATCTCTACGCCAACGCACAGACGGCCATACTGGCGCAGTACCAGGGCGTGCGCCAGGTGCTGTGCATGGCCACGATCGATCGGCTATCCAGCCTGGTGGGCTATGTGTCACTGGCCCGTCAGGGCGACGAGCCCCCCTTTGGCGCCGAGGATCAACGCTGGCTCACGCTGCTGATGCCACACCTCAACGCCATGCTCCATCTCAGCCGGGTGGCCCAGATCGACCAGATTCGCAGCCAACGGGGCACCGCCCCCACCCGTCTGGCGGTGACGGACATCAAAGGCATCCTGCACGTGATGGAGCCCGGCTTCGATCAATTGCTCCGAGAAGAATGGCCCGATTGGCGAGGCCCCTGGCTGCCGGCAGGCCTGCTGAAGGCCCAGGCCACCGGCACGCATCGATTCCTGGGCAAACACTTGCAGGTGGACATCAGCGGTGTGGCCGAGCAGTTGCTCGTCACCCTCACCCGCAACGGCCCGAGCGACCGCCTGACCCGCCAGGAGCGGGCCTGCGCCCAGGCGTATGCACAGGGCTTGTCGTACAAGGAAGTGGCGCGCGAGCTTGGTTTGGCACCGGCCACGGTGCGGCACCACTTGCGCGAAACCTATGCCAAGCTCGGCATCCGGGATAAAGCCGCACTGGCTCAGCTCATGAGCCAGTCTGCCTGAGCCGACGTCAGCGATCGGCCCGCCGCCACTGCATCGGAGACATGCCGTATCGCGCCTTGAAGAGGCGCGAGAAGTGGGCGCTGCTGGAGAAGCCCAGTTCGAAGGCCATGTCGGTGAGCGTCTGGTGTGCATGCTCGGGTGAGCGCAGCCACTGCGCAGCGTGGTGAATGCGGCGTGACCACAGACATGACGCCAGCGGCCGACCGGCATGCGCCACCATCAAGGCATCGAGTCGCCGGCGGCTCAACCCCTGCATGTTGGCCAGCCGGTCAGCCGTGAGGGTGGCATCGCCCAAGTGGCGTTCGATGTCGGCCCAGGCCTGCCGCACACGCGCCTCGGTGGCCGGCGCGGACTGCGCAGGTGGGCACAGCAAACCCAGCAGTTCGAGGACGGCACCCAGCACCTGATGGCGCTGCAGCGCATCGAGCTGCGGCAGCAGCGTCTGCGCCTCCTGCAGTGTGCGCCACAGCAGCCGGGCACCGACATCATCGCGGGCGTCTCGGCGCAACCCCACGGCAGCCGTCAAGGTGGGATGGCGCTGCAACACCTGCGCGCGCGGCAAATGCAAGGTGGTCAGGCAGGAGGCTTCGCTGTCGAAGTCCATCGCCTGCTGGGCATCGAGCAGGTAGAGGTGACCTGCCCCCAGCTGCGTCTGAAGGCCGGCGTGGCGCATGCACGCCTGACCCTGCTCCACCAGGATCAGCACCAAGGGTGGCTGCACACCCGCACAACGCTGCGGCCGCTGTCGCAGCCGCATGCCCGGGCTTTGCAGGCGCAGCAACTGCCCCGCCCCCAGCGCCTCCCGGCGAATCTGGCCCCGGCTCGGTACGGCCTCACGCAACGCCGTCAGCTCCAACCCGGCCGACACCTGTCCCACCCAGCCTCGCCAGGCGTCGCCCCGGGCCGGCCTGGCCACGCTGTCCAGATCCAGCAGCAAAGAACTTTCCATCTCAGTCATGCGCGCTTCCAGCGCAGTCAAGCGGATGCCGACCATGCAACCAATACTTCATAGCCTAGCCCATCCCACCGGGGCGGACGCCCCGCGCCAACCCTAGGCACAAGCCCATGCTCACGCTGTACTACCGCCCGGCCTACTGCTCAATGTCGGCCCACATCGCCTTGCGCGAAGCAGCGCTGCCTCACCGCCTGATCCGGGTCGATCTGCAGACCGGCCTGACCGAAGACGGCCAGCCCTACCGCGAGATCAATGACAAAGGCCAGGTGCCCGCGTTGCGGCTGGCGCGGGGCGAGATCCTCACCGAGAGTGCGGCGGTGCTGCAGGCCATCGCGGATGCCGCGCCATCCAGCGGCCTGGCACCGCCGGCCGGCACCCTGGCACGCTACCGCCTGCAGGAATGGCTGAACTTCCTGGCCACCGAGCTGCACAAGCGCGGCAGCCTGCTGGTGAGCCCGCACACGCCCGAGGTGATGCGCCCGCTGGTGATCATCCAGCTGCACCAGCGTCTGGCCTGGCTGGAACAGCGCGTGGCTGGCCGCAGCCACCTGCTGGGCGAGCAGTTCAGCGTGGCCGATGCGCACCTGTTCTTCCTGCTGCACGGCATGTTGCGGCTGATGCGGCTGGACCTGGCTGCCTACCCGACCCTGCTGGAGATGTTTGACACCTGGCGCCAACGCCCGGCTGTTCAAGCCGTGCTGCGGCTGGAACAGCTTGCCCTCTGAAATCACAACGAAGGAGACCTCCGTGACCTACCTCCGCAATGGCTGGTACTGCGCCGGCTGGAGCCGGCAACTGGGCGACAAGCCCCAGCAGCGCCTGTTCCTGGGCGAACCCATCGTGCTGTTTCGCCGCAGCAATGGCGCCGTGGTGGCGCTGGGTGACCGCTGCCCGCACCGCTTTGCCCCGCTACATGAGGGCCATGTGCAGGGTGATCGCATCGCCTGCCCGTACCACGGCCTGCAGTTCGGCGCCGATGGCCGCTGCGTGCACAACCCGCATGGCGACGGCAAGATCCCGCAGGCCGCTGCGGTGCGCGCCTACCCGATCGTCGAGCAGCAAGGCGCCCTGTGGATCTGGATGGGCGACCCGGCGCTGGCCAACCCTGCGCGCATCCTGGACATCAGCTTGTTCGACCGCCCCGCCGAGTACACCACCGTCGTCGGCCACATGCTGGTGCGCGGCCACTATCAACTGGTGATCGACAACCTGCTTGATCTGACCCACGCCGCCTACCTGCACGTGGGCACCCTGGGCGCGCCGCCCGAGCAGATGCTGGCACCCGACCGCCTCAAGTTCGAGTTCCGCGAAGAAGCGCAGATGGTGGAAGCCAGCTACCTGTTTGGCGACATGCCCACGGCGCCCCAGATGCAGCCCTTCTGGCCTGCGCCCAGCGGCGACGCCCGCGGCGTGATGCGCTGGCACGCACCCAGCAGCCTGTCTCTGGCGGTGTCGATCGACGACCCGGCCCATCCCGAAGCCGGCCAGTATCTGCAGCCCAGCCTGCACCTGCTGGTGCCGCAGGATGCGCAGAACACCCACTACTACTTTGCCGTGGCACGCAACCGCTACCTCGACAGCGCCGAGCACTCGGCGCTGATCGAACGCGACATGCGCCGCGCCTTCGAGCAGGAAGATGAACCCATGATCCAGGCCTGTCAGCAACTGATGGGCACCCCGGCACTGTTTGACCTGAAACCCGTGCTGCTGCCCACCGACGTGGCTGCCGTGCGCGCCCGCCGGCTGTTGGACCAACTGATCGCGCAAGAGCAGCGCCTGAGCACAGCATGAGCAGCACCGCCACCACCGCCTTGGATGTGACCATCGTGGGCGCCGGCCCGGTGGGCCGCTGCGCCGCCCTGGCGCTGGCCCAACACGGGCTGCGCGTGGCCTTGATCGAGCGCCGCCGCACACCCCACGCCATCCCCCGCGCGTGTTACTTTGACCACGAGATCCACCGCATCCTGCTGGCCCTGGGTCTGGGGCCTGAGCTGCAGGCGCTGATCAGCCCCACCACGCGCCTGACCTGGTTCAACCAGCACTGGCAGGTGCTGCTCGACACCGAGCTGGAAGAATCCATCTCCGGCGGCCCACTGGGCTACACCTTCAACCAGCCCGAGCTGGAAGCCCTGCTGGACCGCGCCGTCGACGCCCAGCCGCTGATCCAGCGCCTCGCCGGCTGGGACGCCACCCAGCTCTCGCAAGACCCGGCCGGCTGCACGCTGCAGCTCCAAGCGGGCCAGCTCGACAGCACCGACACCTGGCAGCCTGGCACGGCTCGCCAGACGATTCGCAGCCACTACGTGATCGGCGCCGACGGCGCCCACAGCATGGTGCGCAAGCACATCGACAGCGCCTGGCACAACCTCGGCTTCGAAGCCGACTGGCTGGTGGTGGATGTCGATCCGCAACCGGGCTGGACCATGACCCCGCTCACCCCTTGCCAATGGTGCAACCCCGAGCGCCCCACCACGCTGGTGCCCACCGGCCCACGCACACGGCGCTGGGAGTTCATGCTGCTGCCCGGTGAGACCGTACAAGACATGCAGGATGTTGATCATGTCTGGTCGCTGTTGGCACCGTGGATCAGCCCCGAGCAAGGTCGATTGATCCGCCACACCGTCTACCGCTTCCGCTCGCTGGTGGCCGAGCGTTGGCAAGACGGCCGCATCTTCATCATGGGCGACGCCGCCCACCTGATGCCCCCCTTCATGGGCCAGGGCATGTGCTCAGGCATCCGCGACGCGTGGAACCTGGCCTGGAAGCTGGCCGCCGTACAACAAGGCCGGGCGAGCCCTGACCTGCTGCACACCTACCAGCGTGAACGGGCCACCCACGTCACCGCCCTCACGCGCATGGTGATCGAAGGCGGCCAATTGCTGTGCATCACCGATGCCGAGCAGGCCCGGGCGCGCGACGCCATGCTGCTGTCCGGCAACGCCCCACCACCGCCGGCCATGCCGCCGCTTGCCACGGGCCTGCTCGCACCCGGCCAAGCGCTGGCAGGTCAGCTGGGCCCGCACGATGAGGTGCAGCGCGGTGATCAGGTGCAGCGGTTGGACACGATGGCACCGCATGGTTTTGTATTGCTGTGCGACGCCTCGGTGACCACCGCGCCATTGTCTGCCGAGGCCTGCCGGGTGATCGAAGCGCAAGCCATCCAGGTGGTCACGGTGGATAACACACCAGCCAGTCCGGGCCAGCGCCTGCGCCACTTCCTGGCCGAGCGGGGCTGGACAGCCACTTTGCTGCGACCGGACTTCCACGTGTTTGGCGGCGCCGCCAGCACCGAGCAACTCAACGATCTGCTGCTCGATTTGGCGACGCAGATGCGGCCCTCAAACTAGCGGCGGTTGCTCGCGCAGGCCCAGGATGCGCCGCGCATCGGCGCTGGTGGCGATCTCCGGGCCCAGCTCGGTCACCAGGTGTTTGACTTTCTGCACCGCCTGCGCATTGCTCTTGGCAAACACGCCCTTGGCGATGAAGGCGTTGTCTTCCATGCCCACTCGCACGTGGCCGCCGAGCAGGCAGGACTGCACCGCCATCGGGTACTGCATGCGGCCGATGCCAAAGCCTTGCCATTGCGCGCCGGCGGGCAGCAGGTTGCGGATGTAGAGCATGGTCTCGGTGTCTGCGGGCATGGTGTAGTTCAGGCCCATCACGAAGGAGTACATGCCGGGGCCATCCAGCGCACCTTTGTGGATCAGGTGCTTGGCCAGCACGGCATCGCCGCTGTCAAACAGCTCGATCTCGGGCCGCACGCCCGCTGCGCGCACTTGCTCGGCCATGCTGGTGAGCACCTGCTCGGTGCTGATCACGATGCCGCCGAAGACTTGGGCTGTCACCAAATCCAGCGTACAGATCTCGGGCTTGAGCTTGAGAACATGGGCAATGCGCTGCTCGACCGACCAGATGTGCGTGCCAGGGCCGGGTGTCACCGGCAACAAGGGATCCGCAGGATAGAAGCCCGAACCCAGGCCGGTGGTGAGGTTCAGGATCACGTCCGGGTTCTGCTCGCGGATCAACGCCACGGCTTCTTCGTACAGGGCCAGTTCGCCCGAAAACTCTTTGGTCTTGGGGTCGCGCACATGCACGTGCAGGATGGCGGCGCCGGCTTCAGCGGCTTCCAGGCCCGAGATCGCGATCTCCTTGGGCGTGACGGGCTGGGCCGGGTTGGCCGAGAGGGGGCCCGCGCCGGTGAGTGCACAGGTGATGATGATCTTCTCTTGCATGATGCTCCTCTTGTGTCGATGAAAGCGGTGCCCTGGCGTCACGCCACGCGAACGGCCCGGACAAAACTGAACAGCGCAGCGCCAGCCGCGCCGGCCAAGGCAGCGCCCAGCGGCCGGTCACCCAGTGGCTGCACCATTGCCTCCAACAGCAGCGCTGTCATCGCACAGCCTCGGCGGGGTGCAGCGCCGGCACGGTGGCCGGCACCACCAGCGGCTTCAACAAAAAGTGCGCCAGCGCCGGCAGCAACACCATCGCACCCAGCATGTTCCACAGGAACATGAACGCCAGCAGCAGGCCCATGTCAGCCTGGAACTTGATGGGGCTGGCCACCCAGGTGATCACGCCGATGGCCAGCGTCACGCCCGTGAGCATCACCACCTTGCCGGTGAATAGCAATGCCTGGTAGTACGACTCGGACAGGCTCTTGCCCACCCGCAACCCGGCCAACGTAACGCTCAGGATGTACAGCGCGTAATCCACCCCGATGCCCACGCCCAGTGCGATCACGGGCAGCGTGGCCACCTTCACGCCCATGCCGCAGGCCACCATCAACGCTTCGGCCAGGAAGGATGTCAAGATCAGCGGCAGCACCGCCACCAGCACCGCACGCCACGATTTGAAGGTGATGAAACACAGCAGCACCACCGCGCCATAGACCAGGAACAGCATCTGCCGCCAGGCCTGGTGCACCACGATGTTGGTGGCGGCTTCGATGCCGGCACTGCCGGCTGCGAGCAGAAAGTGGGCATCGGCACTGTCGTTCTGCGCCGCAAAGGCTTCCACGAGCTGCACCACCCGCGTCAGCGTGTCGGCCTTGTGGTCGCGCAGGTAGACGTACATCGTGAGCAGGCCGCAGGCATCGTCATACAGGCCACGTGGCGCACCGGCCGTCACGGTGTTGATCATGTCCTGGTTGGGCAGCACCTCGTACCACTTGGGGTGGCCTTCGTTCAGGCCGATCAGCATGCGGCGGTTCAGCAGCGCCAGCGTGTTGGTGGATTCCACCCCGGGCAGTTGGCGCAGCTGCCATTCGAGCGCGTCCACCCGCAGCACGGTGTCGGTCTTGGCGCAGGCGCCATCGGGCGTTTGCACCATCACGGCCAGCACGTCGCTGGAGGCGCCGTAGGCCGCATTCATGAAGGCCACGTCGCGGTTGTAGCGCGAGTCGGCGCGCAGCTCGGGGGCGCCGGGATCGAGGTCGCCAATCTGCAGCTGGGTGCTCAGCGCAAAGCCGCCAGCGCCCAGCAGGCAGGCCACCAGCACGGTGGGCACGGCCCAAGCGCGGGTGGTGAACTTGTCGAGCCAATGCCACAACCATGCCTTCTGGCCCCCGGCCTGCGCTTGCAGTTCGGCGCGCAGGCTGCGCGCAGCGGCCTGTTTGCTCACGCCGGTGTAGCTCAGCAGGATGGGCAGCAGGATCAGGTTGGTGAAGATCAGCACCGCCACGCCCAGGCTGGCGGCAATGGCCAGCTCGCGGATCACGCGGATGTCGATCATCAACAGCACGGCGAAGCCCACGGCATCGGCCACCAAGGCGGTGAGACCCGCCAGGAACAGGCGACGGAAGGTGTAGCGCGCGGCCACCCACTGATGCATGCCACGGCCGATGTCCTGCATGATGCCGTTCATCTTCTGCGCGCCGTGGCTCATGCCGATGGCAAACACCAGGAAGGGCACCAGCATCGAATAGGGGTCGAGCGCATACCCCAGCGTGGGCAGCAGGCCCAGCTGCCACACCACCGCGATCAGCGAGGCCGCCACCACCAGCACGGTGGAGCGCACACAGCGCGTGTACCAGAAC
>Ga0209066_10007040_pt1 | contig 11282 bp, 13 predicted proteins | sample All_14_2_FD_187198 | JGI IMG/M metagenome (GOLD analysis project Ga0209066, IMG submission 187198) | Freshwater microbial communities in response to fracking from Pennsylvania, USA - Allegheny Zone_MetaG_DW_15 (SPAdes) (version 2) ... | reverse complement strand
GGCAGAGCGTGGACGACAAGAAATTCACGACAACGGTGATCGTTTCATTGTGCTGGAAAAAGGCCATCGCTATGAGCTCAAGCCAAACTCACCGGAACTGCGTGAAATGGATTATGCGCAGTATGGTTTCCGGGTGGAAACCAGTTCGGCCGACAATAGTATTCGCCATCAGGACAGCACGCCGACCCGCGAGTTGCTGATGAATCCGACGCGAGAAAGCCTGGGGGATGTGGTCACCCGCGTCGGCACTACGATTATGGTGGTGATGCTGGCGTTGCTGGCGATCCCGCTTGCCTATGTCAACCCACGTGCCGGGCGTTCGGCCAACATGATTCTGGCCTTGCTGGTCTATTTTGTGTACATCAATCTGATGACCATTTCACGTGCCTGGGTGATTCAGGGGCGGGTGCCTTTTGCGCTGGGGCTGGTTGTGCCACACCTGATCATGCTCTCAGTCTTGATCTGGGGTTTTTATTACCGGATGACCGCATCGACCCGGGGTTCGCGTCGTCGCGTTCTTAAGACGCGTAAGGCGGGAGCCTGAGATGATTTACCGCAAGTATGTTGGTCGCGAAGTGCTGCTGGCTACCCTGTTGATTCTGGGTGCCTTTATGGTGCTGTTTGCCTTCTTTGACCTGATGGGTGAGCTGGGTAAGCTGGGCGAGGGTGGTTATAAGCTGCACGAAGCCATTGTTTATGTGGCGCTCATTCAGCCAGGGCGCATCTATGAGCTGATGCCGATTTGCGTGTTGATCGGCACACTGTATGCCTTATCGAATCTGGCGCGACATTCTGAAATCAACGTGCTGCGGGTGTCCGGGGTATCCAGCACAGAATTGCTGACCACCTTGATGCGCGTCGGATTCTGGTTGGTCTTAACCACCTTTGTGCTGGGCGAGTTCATCGTGGCCCCGGCCGAACAAAAGGCCCAGGAATGGCGGGTGAAAGCCATGAGCGGCACCATTACCCAGGGCCTGCAGTCGGGCGTCTGGGTCAAGGATGACAAAACCTTTGCCAACATCAATGCCTTGCGCCCGGATGGCCGTCTCGAATCGGTACGGATCTATCAATTCCGCAAGGATATGACGCTGGACCGCGTGTCCTACGCCAAGACAGCCACTTTCCAGGCGCCTGATACCTGGATGCTTAATGACGTGACCGAAACCTTGCTGGAGGGCCAGCGCGTGCGTCAGGTGCAATTGCCGAGCAAGGCCTGGCAATCGGCCATTACCCCGGACGTGCTACAGGTCTTGTTGGTGCGGCCGCATCTGATGTCGATTTATGAGTTGTATACCTACATCCAGCATCTCAAGCGCAATGGGCTGGGCAGTGACACCTACGTCATCGCCATTTGGAAGAAGGTGTTTTATCCGTTATCGATCCTGGTGATGATGGCGCTGGCGCTGCCGTTTGCCTACCGGCATGATCGCGTGGGCGGTGTGAGCTTGCGTATTTTTGCCGGCGTGATGATTGGTGCGCTGTTCTACATGCTGAACGGGCTGGTTTCCAGCCTGGGGGCGATCAATAACTGGTCGCCGTTTGTTACCGCCGCTATGCCGATGATTTTGTTTATGGGTGCGGCCATCACCCTGCTTAAGCGCGCCGAGAAACGTTAATTATTTAGGGATCTGTACGATCCGGCTGCCGGCAATACGGTCATGGAGAAATTGCCGGTCCGGATCGATAAAACTCCAGAGCAGCGCCAGGCCCGTTGGCCAGCACAGCCAGCCCATGCCGTAACGGACAATGGCTTGTAACGGGCGCAGCGGCCGACCCGATTGTGCATCGATCAAGCGTAAGCGCCAGGTTTTCATGGCCAGTGTCTGGCCGGCGCGGGCCCAGCACCAGACAAAATAAGTGCCGAGCAGCGTAAACAGATAAAACCAGAGTAGCGCCGTTCCGGGCATGCGTTGCGTCAGGCCGGCAAAAATGGCGACCGGCAGGATAAAAAGAAAGATGCTTAAGGCCAGAATGACCAGCGCTTCATAAAGCAGGCTCCCCAGGCGTCGTGCCAAGGGCGCGCGTTCAGCGGCTGTCATTGCCGGAAGACTCCGTGTTAGTCGCCGGACTTGCGCTGTCTTCTACCGGTTTTGTGGGCGCAAAAGTCAGTGGGCTGACTGGGGCGGCAGCTTTGGGCGGTACGAGTTTGACGGCGCCAGGCGCCGTCGCTAAAGAGCCTGCGGCAGTCCCGGCAGGCAGGGCACCTTCTTTGGTGGTGGTGGCTACGGGTTTGCCATCCACCGCCGGTGTTCGCGCAGCGCGCTTGTTGGACAGTTCAAGCTCGCGTGCCTCTTCCTCTAGGCGGGCGCGCACATTTTCAGGCAGGTTCTGGTAATCCGCCCATTTCTGGGCGAGTTCAGCCCGTTCCTCGGGATTCGTCTGTTTGGCCAGTTCGCGGAAGCGTTCACGTGCAGCTTGGCGTTGGGCGGGTGTCAGATTGGCCCACACCTGCATGCGTTCGTGCACGCGTTCTTGTTCTGCCTCGCTCAGATTGGGATATTTAGCAGCAATTTCCAGCCACTTTTTGCGGCGGAAGCGCTCCATGTTGTTCCAGTCTTCTTCCAGTGGCGCCAGAATAGCCTGCTGAGCGGGTTTCAGTTCTTTCCAGTTGGGCTGCGGTGGTACAGCCACCCGCACACCGCTGGGCGTGTCCTGGTTTGGGCGCGCGCGTGGGTACGCCACCGCCACAGTAATGGCAGCGACCAGTACCGCAATCAGGATCAGTCCGTTACGGTTGGCGTTCCGGTGGAAAGCCATGTCTGAAATCCTTTATCAATCAAAGCGTTAGGTGGTAGCGCTTCGCTGAGCAGTGCGCTATCTTCACTGGCCAGATCTTCAATCTGCGTTTGTGCCTGCCAGAACATAAAAGCACCGGTGAGCAACAAAATGCCAGCCGATGCGGCCCAGCGCCGCCAATCGGTGGCTGAACCAAAGCTATCCCCAAACAGGCTGCCGACGGCGCGATGGGTGCTTTGTCCGGCCAGTTGTAGGGCACTTTGCCATTGTTTTTGGTGGGAAAGTGCCTGTTCGCGCATTTGTGCCAGGCGTGCAGTTACCCGGCTAGGAAGCATCTCGTTGCCCTGATCCAATGCGCGCGCCACGGCTTTAGCCAGCAGGTCGTCCTGCGTGCGGTCATGTTGCTGCGATGGATGGGTCATAGCTGATGTCCTTTTTCTTTCAGGGCCGCTGCCAGAGTTTGTGTGGCTCGGGAACAGTGGGTTTTGACGCTGCCTTGGGAGCAACCCATGGCTTCGGCAGTTTCTGCAGTATCTAATCCTTCCCAATAACGCAGGAGGAAGGCTTCTCGTTGACGTGCGGGCAAAGTTGCCAAGGCGTCTTCAATCGCCTCTAGTGTTCGGCGTTGCGCCAGGGCATCTTCAGGCCGTTCAGCCTGGTCGGCATCGGGTGAGCGCAAACGATCGATTTTTTCCTGATCGTCCTCGTCTTCGCCGCCACCCAGTGCCGAAAACAGAGTCGTCCACAGATTGCGCACCTTGCTGCGCCGGTAAAAGTCGCGAATGGTGTTCTGCAGAATCCGTTGAAACAGCGCGGGTAGTTCCTCGGCGGGGCGGTCACCATAGTTTTCGGCCAGTTTGAGCATGGCATCCTGCACGATATCGAGCGCATTTTCTTCGTTATGCACGGCAAACCAGGCCGTTTTATAGGCCCGGCGCTCGACATCGGCAAGAAAAGCATCCAGTTCGCGTGGGGTGGCCAAGCAATTGCTCCGGCTAGAAAATGAAACACTAGAATTCGGGGCGATTCTAACAAGTCTTGCCCAAATGTGTTGCACTGGCTATCATTGGCGGTTTTCCCCGTAACCACAACCCTGTTGTCGGAGCCACTCACAAGGTGTGCGTGCCGGATAGGGGCAAGGCGAAGTGACGCTTCGCGAGGAGGTGTGTATGTCAGCAGCAATAAGTGGCGCAGAGATTCTTGTTAAATGTCTGCAGGCTGAAAACGTCGATACGATTTTCGGCTACCCCGGTGGCTCCGTGCTTCATATTTACGACGAGCTATTCAAACAAGACAAAATTCATCACGTACTGGTACGACACGAGCAGGCTGCCGTTCACGCCGCCGACGCGTATTCCCGTTCGTCGCAGCGCGTTGGCGTTGCCCTGGTGACCTCGGGTCCTGGCCTGACCAATGCCGTGACCGGTATTGCAACGGCCTACTATGATTCGATCCCACTGGTCGTGATCAGCGGTCAGGTGCCCACCTTTTACATCGGTCAGGATGCCTTCCAGGAAAGTGATGCGGTGGGTATTACGCGTCCGTGCGTCAAGCACAACTTCCTGGTCAAAGACGTCAAGGATCTGGCTGAGACGGTTAAGAAGGCCTTCCATATCGCACGCAGCGGCCGTCCTGGTCCGGTGCTGATCGATATTCCGAAGGATGTCACCGCTCATAAAACAGAATTTACGTACCCGGAAACCGTTCACATCCGTTCGTACAATCCGGTGGTCAAGGGCCATCAGGGCCAGATCAAGAAGGCAGCGCATTTGCTGCTGGAAGCCAAGCGCCCGATGATTTACAGCGGTGGTGGTGTGATTCTGTCGGATGCCGCTGACCCGCTGACCAAGCTGGCGCGCTACCTGGGTTTCCCGATCACCAATACGCTGATGGGTCTAGGTGCCTATCCGGCCACGGACAAGCAGTTCATGGGTATGCCGGGTATGCACGGCACCTACGAAGCCAACATGGCCATGCAGCACTGCGATGTCCTGCTGGCCGTTGGTGCCCGTTTTGATGACCGCGTGATTGGTAACCCTGAAGACTTTGCCACGCACCCGCGCAAGATCATTCACATTGACATCGACCCATCGTCGATTTCCAAGCGCGTTAAGGTCGATGTGCCGATCGTGGGCAATGTGCCGGATGTGCTGGAAGAGCTGATGAAACAGTTGGAAGCCATTGGCACTAAGCCGGATGCGGCCGTCGCTCAGTGGTGGGAAACCATTGCCGATTGGCGTGGTCGTAACTGCCTGAACTATCGTAAGAGCCCTGAGAAGATCATGCCGCAAGCGGTGGTCGAAAAGCTCTGGGAAGTGACCAAGGGCGATGCCTTTGTCACCTCGGACGTCGGTCAGCACCAGATGTTTGCTGCGCAGTACTACAAGTTCGACAAGCCACGTCGCTGGATTAACTCCGGTGGTCTGGGCACTATGGGTGTCGGCCTGCCGTACGCCATGGGTGTGCGTTACGCGAATCCGGGTGCCACGGTGGCCTGTGTGACCGGCGAAGCCTCGATTCAGATGTGTATTCAGGAACTCTCGACCTGTAAGCAATACAACGTACCGGTCAAGATCATCAACCTGAACAACGGCTATCTGGGCATGGTGCGTCAGTGGCAGGAGATGTTCTACGAGAACCGTTATTCGCATTCGTACATGTCATCGCTGCCTGACTTCATGAAGCTGGCCGAAGCCTATGGTCATGTGGGTATGCGCATCGAGCGTCCGGAAGATGTCGGTCCGGCACTCGAACTGGCGTTCTCTGACAAGCACAAGAACGACTTGGTGTTCATGGACTTCATCATCGACCCGACGGCCAACGTCTTCCCGATGGTGTCGGCTGGCAAGGGCCTGTCCGACATGGTCCTGGCCGAAGACCACCTGTAAGGAGCCCATGATGAGACACATTATTTCCATCCTTCTGGAAAACGAATCGGGTGCGCTCTCGCGTGTGGCCGGTCTGTTCTCCGCCCGTGGCTACAACATTCAGTCGCTCACCGTGGCGCCGACGGAAGACCCGTCGCTGTCGCGTATTACGCTCGTGACGTCCGGTACGGATGACATCGTTGAACAGATCACCAAGCAGCTGAACAAGCTGGTCGATGTGGTCAAGGTCATCGACCTGTCGGAAGCCCCGCACGTTGAGCGTGAACTGCTCATGATCAAGGTGCGCGCCACCGGTAAAGATCGTGAAGAGATGAAGCGTCTGGCTGATATCTTCCGTGGGCACATCATTGACGTCACCGATTCGGCCTACGTCATTGAGCTCACCGGGACATCGAATAAACTGGATTCGTTCATTGCCGCCATTGACCCGGTACTGATTCTGGAAACCGTTCGCTCTGGCGTCTCAGGCATTGGTCGTGGCGACCGCATGCTTAAAGTTTGATTTTTTAATTTTTTGAATTCCCTCTGAAAGGATCATCATGAAAGTTTATTACGACAAGGACGCCGATCTGTCGCTCATCAAGGGCAAGCAGGTCACCATCGTTGGTTACGGTTCGCAAGGCCATGCACACGCGCAAAACCTGCGCGACTCGGGCGTTAACGTCACCGTTGCCCTGCGTAAGGGTGGTGCTTCGTGGGCTAAGGCTGAAGCTGCTGGCCTGAAGGTGGAAGAAATCGCCGCTGCCGTCAAGAACGCCGACGTTGTGATGATTTTGCTGCCGGATGAAAACATTCCGGACGTCTACAACAAGGACGTCGCGCCGAACATGAAGGCAGGCGCTGCCCTGGCCTTCGCTCACGGTTTCAACGTGCATTACAACCAGGTCGTGCCCCGCGCCGACATCGACGTCATCATGGTGGCCCCGAAGGGCCCAGGCCACACCGTGCGCTCGGAATACCTCAAGGGTGGTGGTGTGCCATCGCTGATCGCCATTTACCAAGACAAGTCGGGTAAGGCACGTGATATCGCCCTGTCGTACGCAGCGGCTAACGGCGGCACCAAGGGTGGCGTGATCGAAACCTCGTTCCGCGAAGAAACCGAAACCGACCTGTTCGGCGAACAGGCTGTGCTGTGTGGCGGCGCTGTTGAACTCGTGAAGATGGGTTTCGAAACCCTGACCGAAGCCGGTTACGCCCCTGAAATGGCCTACTTCGAGTGTCTGCACGAACTGAAGCTGATCGTTGACCTGATGTACGAAGGCGGCATTGCCAACATGAACTACTCGATTTCGAACAACGCTGAATACGGTGAGTATGTGACTGGTCAGCGCGTGATCGCTGAGCAAGCACGTGAAGGCATGCGTGAGTGTCTGCGTAACATCCAGAACGGTGAATACGCCAAGCGCTTCATCCTGGAAGGCCGCACTAACTACCCAGAAATGACCGCTCGTCGTCGTCTGAACGCAGAGCATCCGATCGAAGTGGTCGGTACGCAACTGCGCGCCATGATGCCGTGGATCGCCAAGAACAAGCTGGTCGATCAGTCGAAGAACTAAGTCATCAAAGGACACACTATGAACTATCCGCACCCTATTCTCGCCCGCGAGGGCTGGCCCTTTATCGGGTTGGCGCTGGGTGCGGCCGTTCTGGCCAGTGTCCTGGATAGCGCATTGGCCTGGTTGCTCTGGCCAATCGCTATTTTCGTCGTTCAGTTTTTCCGGGACCCGCCACGCGTTGTCGCCGGTGGCCCCAACAGTGTTGTTTCTTCAGCCGATGGTCGCGTGATCGTTGTCGCTGAAACGGAAGATCCTTGGTTGAATCGTCGGGCACTCAAAGTCAGCGTGTTCATGAACGTGTTTAACGTGCACTCAAACCGTATTCCGACCACCAGTGAAGTTGTTGGTAAATGGTATGTCGCGGGTAGTTTTCTGAATGCTGCCCTGGATAAAGCGTCGGAGCATAACGAACGCTGCGCCCTGCATCTGCGTACGCCAACCGGCCAGGACATCACCTGCGTGCAGATCGCTGGCTTGGTAGCGCGTCGTATTCTGAACTACGCTAACGTGGGTGATCGTTTCAACCCGGGTGAGCGTTACGGCTTTATCCGTTTCGGGTCTCGCGTTGATTTCTACTTGCCGCTCAGTGCCAAGGTTAAAGTCAGTATTGGCGAGAAGGTGTATGCTTCTTCCACGGTCATCGCCGAACTGGATTAAGCTTCCCGCATGTTTCCTGCAAAAAAACCACGCAAAGCACTGTTTAACCCCGAAGTAAAACGTCGGGGCATCTATATATTGCCGAACCTGTTTACAACAGGGGCGTTGTTTGCGGGTTTCTACGCTATCGTTCAAGCCATGAATGGCGCCTTTGAGCAGGCTGCCGTTGGCGTTTTTGTCGCCATGGTGCTGGATGGTCTGGATGGTCGCGTAGCACGTATGACGCGCACGCAAAGCGCCTTTGGTGCGGAATATGATTCGCTGTCCGACATGGTGTCGTTTGGTGCGGCACCGGCGCTAATCGTTTACGAATGGGCTCTGCGTGGCATGGGTAAGTTCGGCTGGTTAGCCGCTTTTTTATATTGTGCTGGTGCAGCACTTCGTCTGGCGCGATTTAATACCACGCTGGAAGTCGTCGACAAACGTTATTTCCAAGGGCTACCGAGCCCGGCTGCTGCTGCCTTGGTCGTTGGGTTTATCTGGGTGATGGGTGACCTCGGCGTTGCTGGTCCGGATGTCTCCTGGCTGGCAGCTGGCCTGACCATTTTTGCAGGCGTCACTATGGTGACGAATGTGAAGTTCTATTCGTTCAAGGACATTAACCTGCGTAAGAGCGTGCCCTTTGTTGCGGTTGCGGCCTTTGCGCTGGCACTGGTGCTGATTTCAAGCTATCCACCCGGCTGGTTGTTTGGCTTCTTTCTGGTCTACGCGCTCTCTGGCTATGTCACGACCATTTTGCCCAAGCGGCAACGGCGTCCTCAGGTCTAAGCGATGCCCGTGCTAACCGCCAGGCGGCTGCAGACGGGCTTTACCCTCATTGAATTGTTGATTGTGCTGGTTGTGGTGGCCGTGCTCGCCGGCATTGCTTATCCGTCCTACAACGGCTATCTCAAGCGCAGTGCGCGGGCCGACGCCAAGGCAGAACTTTTACGCATGCAGTTGGCTGTGGAGAAGCAGCGTCTTGTCCGTATTGGCGCCATGCCTGTATTGCCCTCAACCTGGACCACGGCAGCCCCAGTCGCCAAGCATTATCAATTATCTTTTCAGGCCACGGGTGTGCAGGATTACACACTGACTGCCAAAGCCTTGCCGGGTAGCAACCAGCTCAGTGATGAGCAAGCAGGCACTGCCTGTAGCACGCTGACCCTAGTCGCCCACGGGCTGGAAACGCGCTATGAGCCGGCGGCCTGCTGGCAGCAATAAACTGACCAGGGCGTTTAAGCGACGCCTAGCGGAAAGAGGCATCTCGCTCCTGGAAACCTTGATCGCTATGGCTCTGGGCCTCATGGTCATGGCCGGTGTGTTGCAATTCGTTTCGCGCTTGGTAGAAGGCAATACCACGACCTTGAAAGTAACGCGGCTCGAGCAGGATATTCGAACACTGATGGACATCATGCTGCAAGATATCCGTCGGGCCGGGCAGTTTCCGGAAGGTGTGGCGGACCTTGGTGCCCCTATTCGATTTATGCAGGACCAACCCGCAGCGCCGATGATTGATGGGCAACCGTTACGCGATGGGCTCGTAGGGTCTGTGCTGAGTTATGCGTATCGTGATACAGATGGCAAACTGGTCAGCGGCCGCTTTGCGCACGATGCCAAAGCCGGTACGATCCTCATGCATACCGGCACAGCGTCTGCCGCAGAAGCCATCAGTGATTCGGCGTTCATGACAGTGACCGAGCTGCAATTTCAAGCAGCGCGCACGCAAGTCAAATCAGGCGCGCTGACGGTCGCAACGCCCGCTGTTCAGATACGCATCGTTGGCCGGCTTAAGTCGGACCCCGCCATTGAACGGACGCAGGTCGGACGCATGACCTGGCGTAACCCGGTCGTATCGCCATGAAGCACTTATTCCGTTTACAGAAAGGTGCGGGCGTGCTCCCGGTCGCCTTGATCCTGCTGGGCGGTGCCGCTCTGATGTTGCTCTTTACGCAGCGTAATCTGTTGGTCGATCTGCGCATCACTAAAAACGGATACGCTCATCGGCTGGCCTACACCGCCGCGGATTCAGGTTTGGTCACCGTACTTACTCAGTTAAACGACGCGATACAGCGCAATCAAATCCTGACAGATCGTCAAGCCAAAGGAGGCTATGACACCATCCTGCAGCCCGTTATCCAGATTCCGCTGGGCGATCAGTTAAATGCCAGCGTCAAGATTAAAGGCCTGAGTATGGGTGGTCCGGATATCCGTTTGCAATTGCAAAGCACCGGTTGCGTAGCCGGTTGTGCCCAGGGGCGCGCTACCGTGAGTCAGACGCTGGCCATGCGCGGTGGTATTCACAAGATTCCCTATGCGCTGCTGACTGCCCGCGGAGAAATCTCCGCCACTGGGCCGGTCAGTATCACCAACCAAACAGCGGCGGTTCGTGGCATGTTGCTTCATGCGGGCAAGGCGGTTGTCGTTGATGAAGCCGTTAAGCGCAGCACGATCCCCGGCTCGACCCCGGAAGCGGCTGTCGTGATGCACGATAAGGCCTTGGCCCAGATGACTCCGGATCGTTTTTTTGAATCGTGGTTCGGCGCCGACAAGAAAATGATTCAAAGCGTGGCAACGCGCATCCGTTGTGAGGGTGACTGTAGTGGCGCCGTCGCTGCTGCGGGCAGTCGTGTGATCTGGCTGGAAGGCAATGCACGTCTCACTAACGGTTCGCTAGGCACCAGCAACGCCCCTGTGGTCGTTATCGCCAGTGGGACATTGCAGGTGTCGGGTTCTGTGCGTATTACCGGAGTGGTGTATAGCATGGCGCCGGTGACCGAATTAGGTTTGATGTCCGGGCGGCTCGATGGTACACTCATCGCAGAAAACAATCTGCTCATTCAAGATGGCGGGGCATTGATCTATCAGCCGCTGGCGCTTCAGGCGGCACAAACCCGATTGGGTACCTTTGTGCCCGTGCCCGGTAGTTGGAGTGATGGCGAATGAAGCGTTTGCGATTCAAGCCCGCTCAGCAGCAAGGCTTCAGCCTGATTGAAGTATTGATTGCACTGTTCGTGTTGGGAGTCGGGCTATTAGGATTGGCACGATTGCAACTCAGTATGCTGGGCAGTACCGCAGAAAGCGTGCTGCACGATAGCGCCATTCGGCTGGCCGAAGATAAACTGGAAGCCTTGCGCTTTGAACTGGCCGCCGGGCAGACGCCGCAGGCCGGGTCTGATGAGCCTAAGATTGATGAGGTCACCCTGCGCCGTTCCTGGACCTGGTCGCTTGACGCCAATGGCTTGGCAAAAACCACCATCACCACCAACTGGCGAGATCCGAAGACCGGCGATGAGGTGGCTTTAAGCATTCCGGCAAGGCTGACAAGCTCTGCAATGGCGGGGCAGGCTTGGCTAATTCAATCCGGGCCACCGAGCCGAGAGACACTGCCGTAAATTTTGTTATAATTATTAACTTGGAGCCGACGTAGCTCAGTTGGTAGAGCAGCGCATTCGTAATGCGAAGG